>FYBJ01002045.1_pt1 | contig 10449 bp, 12 predicted proteins | sample 1134611 | NCBI WGS metagenome assembly FYBJ01 (sample SAMEA104116008, study PRJEB20421) | marine metagenome | isolation source: marine | reverse complement strand
ATCGGCTCGGGCGGCAATTTCGCCCTCGCAGCAGCCCGCGGTCTCATGGAGACCGACCTCGACGCCGAGACCATCGCCCGCAAGGCGATGGGCATCGCCGCCGACATCTGCGTCTATACCAACGGAAATCTTACTGTGGAGACGATCGCCAAATGACGGATCTGACCCCCCGCGAGATCGTGTCCGAACTGGACCGATTCATCATCGGGCAAAAGGACGCCAAGCGCGCCGTCGCCGTCGCCCTGCGCAACCGCTGGCGGCGCAAGCAGCTCGACAGCGAAATGCGCGACGAGGTGTATCCCAAGAATATCCTGATGATCGGGCCCACCGGCGTCGGCAAGACCGAGATCAGCCGCCGTCTGGCCAAGCTGGCGCGCGCGCCCTTCATCAAGGTGGAGGCGACCAAATTCACCGAGGTAGGCTATGTCGGCCGGGACGTGGAGCAGATAATCCGCGACCTCGTGGACAGCGCCATCGCCATGACCCGCGAGCACATGCGCGAGGACGTGAAAGCCGCAGCCCAAAGCGCGGCGGAAAACCGGGTTCTCGACGCGATCGTCGGGGACCAGGCGCGCGAGGGCACCCGAGAGATGTATCGCAAGAAGCTGCGGGCCGGAGATCTGGATGACACGGTGATCGAGCTGGAGATCGCCGACAGCGGCGGCGGAATGCCCAGCTTTGAAATTCCGGGCCAGCCTGGCATGGGTATGATGAATCTGGGCGATATCTTCGGCAAGGCCTTTGCGGGTCGCAAAACCCGCAAGAAGATGACCGTGGCCGAAAGCCACGAGGTGCTGGTCAGCGAAGAGGCGGACAAGCTTCTGGATGATGAAACCGTCAACCGCGCCGCGCTGCGGGCGGTAGAGCAGAACGGCATCGTGTTTCTGGACGAGATCGACAAGGTCTGCGCGCGCACCGATGCCCGCGGTGGCGATGTGAGCCGCGAGGGCGTGCAGCGCGATCTTTTGCCCCTGGTCGAGGGAACGACGGTTTCCACGAAATACGGCGCGGTGCGCACCGATCATATCCTCTTCATCGCTTCGGGCGCCTTTCACGTGGCGAAACCCTCCGATCTGCTACCCGAACTTCAGGGGCGGCTGCCGATCCGCGTAGAGCTCCGGCCACTGACGGAAGAGGATTTCGTGCGTATCCTGACTGAAACCGATAATGCGCTGACCCGGCAGTATTCGGCTCTCATGGCGACTGAAGGCGTGGAGGTAGAGTTCACCCAGGCCGGTATCGCAGCCCTCGCCCGGATCGCGGCGGAGGTCAACGAAAGCGTGGAAAATATCGGTGCCCGCCGGCTCTATACCGTCATCGAGCGGGTGTTCGAAGAGTTGAGCTTTACCGCTCCCGACCAGACCGGCAGCCAGGTTACGGTCGATGCGGATTTCGTGGAGGCCAATTTGGGCGAGCTCTCGCGCTCGCGCGATCTGAGCCGTTACGTCCTCTAGTCCCGGAGGGCCGGCCCCCCGGCCCTAGCGCGACCGGCGAAGATAGACGTAATAGGCGCCCGCTCCACCGTGGCGGATATGGGCGCCGGCGACCTGCAGAACGGCCGCCGAAAGGGGCGGCTGGGAGAGCCACGCCGGGACCTGATGGCGCAAGAGCCCGGTCCGGTGCGGTATGGGTCCCGCGTCCGCGCGCTCCTTGCCCTTGCCGGTGATCACCAGCACCAGCCGCCGGCCCTGGGCCTGAGAGTTCAGGATGAACCGCAACAGCGCGGGATGCGCCTGTGCCAGCGTCATTCCATGCAGATCGATGCGCGCCTCAGGCTTTAGCTTGCCGCGCTTTAGTCGCGCAAAGGAACGCTTGTCCATCATGGCCGGGGCCGTGCCCAGACGCGTCGCGATGTCGGGCACAAGGTCTGTGCGTACCGACGGACCAGGCCCGGCCCCCTGTCCTATGCGAAACGGCGCGAGGGGTTCGTTCCTTACTTTGGGTGCGGAAGAGCGGGTCGCCTCTTGGGGCTCGTTGCGCATTTCTGCCTCGGGGCGGGGTTTGCGCGGAACATCGTGCAGCGGCCGCGCCGTGGCGCGAACCCTCTGCCAGAGGTCTTCTTCCTCAGGGCGCAGGCCCCTCGGCTTTCGCCGGCTCATCGCTCAGCCCTCCGGCCGCAGGCGAAAGGCCATTTCGATGGGAAGCAACATGACCAGCCGGCCGCCATCGCGTATCCGCCCCGCCCGGCGGCCCGCCTGGAGCCCCGTCCCGAAAAAAATGTCCGCGCGTTGAGCCCCCTTGATCGCCGCGCCGGTGTCCTGAGCCACCATGAGGCGGCGCATGGGACTGCGCCCGGATTTCTCCACCCAGACCGGCGCGCCGAGCGGCACGAACGCCGGATCCACCGCCACCGAGCGCAGGGGCGTAATCGGCCGGTTCATCGCGCCGAGCGGCCCCAGATCAGAGCGCAGTCCCGGCAGCGTGCGGAAGAAAACATATGAAGGGTTGAAATTAAGAAGTTCCTGTCCCGCCTCGGGATTATCCCTTACCCATTTGCGGATAGCGGCAGCCGATACCTGATGGGCCTGAAACTCGCCCCGGCGCACAAGCTCCGCACCGATCGAGCGATAGGGCTGTCCATTGCCGCCGCCATAGCCCAGCCGGAGCGCTGAGCCGTCGGGAAACCGGATCCGGCCCGATCCCTGAATTTGCAGAAAGAAAAGATCGACGGGATCCTCGACCCAGGCGATTTCCAGCCCCTGCCCCTCCAGCAGCTTGCGCTCTTCGATTTCCTGGCGCGAAAACCATTCAGCGTCCGCCTCGGGCGGGCGGGCGTAGACCGCATAGCGAAAGCGATCGTCGGGGGTTGGCGACCCAATAAGTTCGGGTTCGTAATAGCCGGTGAAAAGAGCGGCGGTTTCGCCGCCGGCGACCACCGGGCGAAAGAAGGTTTCGAAAAACCACTGCGCGTCCGGCCGTTGCTGGGCCAGCGCGCATAGCGGCCCCCAGAGCTCACTGTCGAGATCGGCGCAGGTATTTGCGAAAACCGCCAGCGCCGCGCCGTGGTCGTCGCCTTCCCAACCGGACAGGTCCCGGAAATCGAGCATTCTATAGGTGGGTTCGCTCACGGCGGCAGTCCCGAGAAAAGCGACCGCCAGCAAAGCCAGCGGTATTCGGGCCGCGGACCGGGCGGCGCGGATCATCCGCCCGTGGCGACCAGCTGCCAGTTCGGGTCGTCCGAGCCCATGCGGCGGGCAAAGGTCCAGACATCGCGCTGGCGCTTGATTTCGTTCGGGTTGCCCTCGACGATCTCGCCTTCGGCGTTACGCACTACATAGGTCAGCTCGCCTACAAAACGCACGGCAACTTCAGCTTCGGTAGTGGATTTGTCGTAAGCCGCATCATGAACGTTCAACTCGCGCATTCCGACGAAGGAAGCCTCCACCTTCAGCCCCTGATCTTCGCGCGCGGCGATCGCGTCGACAAAGCTGTCGCGCACCTCCTCTGACAGAAAGGCCTCTACCTCCTTGATGTCGCCCCGCTCGAAGGCCATCAGGATCATCTCATAGGCTCCCTTGGCGCCCTCCAGAAACTCGCCGATGCTGAAGTCGGGCTCGGCCATCTTCATCTGCGCGAAGGCTTTCGCGGCCGGCGAGCCATCAGGAACATAGGCGGTGATGTCGCCATCCGGTCCGCCCTCTATCACCTCGAAATTGCGGTTGGGAGAAGAGGTCCCGGACTCCGGCATGCTGGCCGGCGGCTTCTCGAAACCGTCACGGGTGCCCAGCACATTCTTGAGCCTCAGAATGAGGAAAATCGCGATCCCGGCCAGCACCAGGAGTTGGATCGCAGCAGAACTCATCTGAACCTCGCTTTTGCCTGCGCATGGAAACCACCGTTACCCGCACATATGTAAGTCACGGCGGGGGTCAAGTCCACCGCTACAGGCCCACCGAAGGAGGTTGCCAATGCGGCTCTTGCTGATCTTTATCGCCGTCCCCTTGATCGAAATCGCGCTGTTCATTCAGGTGGGGGGGCTTATCGGACTTTGGCCCACGCTCTTGGTCGTCCTGACGACTGCGGTTATCGGAACCTGGCTCGTCCGGTCCCAGGGGCTCATGGCGCTGGCATCGGTGAAGAGTTCCTTCAACGAATTGCGCGACCCGACCGAGCCGCTGGCGCATGGCGCGATGATCCTGTTTTCAGGGGCTTTGTTGCTGACGCCCGGCTTTTTCACCGATGCTATCGGCTTTGCGCTGCTAGTTCCGGCCATCCGGCATGCGGCCTACACCTACCTGCGTTCCCGGGTGAAAGTGGTGCGCACGGGTATGGGACGACCCGATCCGCGATCCGATCCGCGCTATGGCGTGCCGCCCCGTGGCCGGCAGCCCGACCCGCGCCGCGAGACTGGCGGGGATGTGATCGAAGGCGATTACGAGGAACTTCCACGTGACCCCGACACCCCGCGCGGGCATTCCGGCTGGACGCGGCATTGAGACGCCCCTCTCTACCTGCTAAGCAACGCCGCAACCCGTTTAAATTCCGCAGGAGTATTCTATGGCCGACGAAACCGGCAACGGCGCTGCCGCCGACACGCCGCAGGTGAGGATGCAGATACTGGGCCAGTTCATCCGCGACATGTCGTTCGAAAATGTCGCGGCGCAGAAAGGGCTCCAGGGTGAGGTGACGCCCGATATCACCGTTCAGGTCAATCTCGACGCCCGCAAGCGCGCCGAGCAGCAGTTTGAGGTATCGATCAAGCTGCAGTGCAATTCAAAGAACAAGCAGGACGGAAACCAGATCTTTCTGCTCGAAATCGACTATGCCGGGATCTTTCAGATCGAGAACGTCCCCGACGATCAGCTTCATCCCTTTCTACTGATCGAATGCCCGCGCATGATTTTTCCGTTCCTGCGCCGGGTGGTCAGCGACGTGACGCGTGACGGCGGCTTTGCTCCGCTCAATCTGGAAAACATCGACTTCGTGTCGCTCTACCGCCAGGAGCTTCAGCGTCGAGCGGCCGCGCAAACGCAGCAGACCGAAGGCAGCGCCTGATAGACGGTCAATTCCGGGGCGCCGGCCAGAGCGTATCGGCGCCCAGGGCCTCTATGAAACGGGCATGAGCCGCCGCCTCGGCGTCGGTGATCCGCGGGGCCAGCGGCTCGGGCCGCGGGGCGGGGCGCCAGTCGGTGTTCCGCCCCGCGCCAGCATCGCGCAAGCCACTGCTGGCCAGCCCGAAATCCGGCTGCCGGCCGCCGATCAGTTCCAGATATACCTCTGCGAGGATCTCGGAATCGAGCAGCGCCCCATGTTTTTCCCGGGCCGAGTTGTCGATGCCATAGCGCCGGCAAAGTGCGTCGAGGGAAGAAGGCGAGCCTGGAAATTTCTTTCGCGCGATGGCCAGCGTATCGAGGGCCTGCGCCATCGGCAGGACCCGGCGCTGACACCATTCGAGCTCGGCATTGAGGAATTTCATATCAAAGCTGGCGTTATGTATTACCAGCCGGGCGTCCCCGACGAAGTTCAGAAAGTCGTCGGCAATCTCTGCAAAAAGCGGCTTGTCGCGCAGAAACTCGTCGCTCAGCCCATGAACGGCGAAGGCCTCCTCGGGCATGGCGCGCTGCGGGTTGATATACTGATGATAGACCCTGCCCGTAGGCATGTGGTTCAAGAGTTCCACCCCCCCGATCTCGACGATCCTGTCACCCGTCTGCGGATCGAGACCGGTGGTTTCGGTGTCCATCACGATTTCGCGCATCAGCTCCCTGCCCTTAGTTTCTCGATCAGATTCTGCACCGCTCGGCGCGCGTCTTCAACCGATGTCGTCGGTATAATTACATCGGCCCTTTCGCGTTTCTCGCTGTCGGGCATCTGTCGAGCAATGATTGCTGCGAACCGGCTTTCCGTCATGCCAGGGCGGGCCAAGACACGGGCCTTTTGAACCTCGGCCGGGGCGCTTACTACGACGACCGTGTCGACCCCGCCCTCGGCACCCGTTTCAAACAGCAGCGGTATGTCGAACACAACCAGCGGTTCGCCCTCCGCCTCTGCCCGGTGCAGGAAATCCGCCCGGTCCGCGGCGACCAGCGGATGCACCACCCTCTCGATCCGCGACAAAAGATCGGGGGTCCTGTCGATCAGACGGCGCAGCGCCTCGCGGTCGACCGCGCCCCCGGTAACTGCATCGGGGCAGATCGCCCGCAGGGGGGCCACAGCGGCCCCCGCCTCGTCATAAAGCCGGGCAACGGCGGCATCCGCGTCCCAGACGGGAACACCGGCTTCGGCAAACATGGCCGCGGTTGTGGATTTCCCCATGCCGATGGAACCGGTAAGCCCGATCCTGTGGACGCGGCCTACCACTCTGCCAGAACCACGTCGCGCAGCTCATCTGTTACTTCCGGGCGCCGGCCGAACCAGCGTTCGAACCCCGGAACGGCCTGATGCAGAAGCATTCCCAGACCGTCGACGGTCTGGCAGCCTCGTTCGCGCGCGGCCTGCAAGAGCGGCGTATCGAGCGGACTGTAGACGACATCGGTAACAAGCGTGCCGGGCGTGACCTGATCAAGGGAGAGGCGAAGCTCTGGTTGCCCTTCCATGCCCATCGAGGTGGTATTGACCACCGTGACCGCCCCGCCGAGCATGTTGCTCGCCTTTGCCCAGTCATAGACCACGACGCGGGCGCCGAAGTCGCTTCGCATCTTTTCCGCGCGCGTTCGCGTACGGTTTGCAATCCGAAGCTCGGGGACCCCGGCCTCGAGCCCCGAACACACCACGGCGCGCGAGGCTCCGCCCGCGCCCAGAACGGCGGCAGGCCCCGCGGCCGGATCCCAATCAGGCGCACCCTGGCGCAAATTCGTCATGAAGCCGTAACCATCGGTATTATCGGCATGAATCTTGCCATCCGCCCGAAAGATCAACGTATTCGCCGCCCCGATCAGCGCGGCTCTATCGGTGACCAGATCTGCGATATGGAGCGCGGCTTCCTTGTGCGGGACGGTGACGTTCAACCCCTGAAAACCGAGGCGCGGCAAAAGCCCGAGCGTGGTTTCCAGATCGCTGCGCCGCACGCGTAGCGGAACATAATGCCCTTCTATCCCATATACCCGCAGCCAGTGCCCGTGCAGCCGCGGTGACCGGCTGTGCGCGATGGGATCTCCGATCACCCCGGCAAGCGGAAGGGTGGTTTCTCTCATGTCTGCAGCACCCCGCGTAGCGTCAGAAAGTTCAATATCTCCAGTAATGGGAGCCCGAGCACCGCGAAGTAATCCCCCTCTACCCGGTCGAAAAGCCGCACCCCCTCGTCCTCCAGCCGATAGGCACCGACGCTCTGCAGCAGAGCCGGGCCTTGGCGGTCGAGATAGCCGCGAAGATAATCGTCAGAAAATCCGCGCATATAAAGCCGGACATGGCCCACGGTGCGCCACTGCGGTTCCCCGTCGAGATAGATGACGGCGGCGGACAGAAGTTCGTGCCGGCGTCCGCGCAATGCGCGGAGCTGTTCTGCCGCCTCGTCAAGATCGCGGGGCTTGTCGAAAATGCGCCCTCCGCAATCGAGCACCTGATCGGCTCCGAGAACGAGCCTGCCCGGATGTTTGTCGCTCACCCTTCGTGCCTTGGTCTCGGCCAAAGTATCGGCGACATCGTGCGGCCGCGCGCTTTCTGCCGCAAGCGCCGCCTTGATTGCATCTTCATCCACCCTCGGGGGCACCCGGTCAAAAGCCACATTGGCGCGCGCCAGCATGTCGGCGCGGGTCTGCGAGCTCGAAGCAAGTATGATCGATGCGGTCATAAGATCCGGTGGATAACTCGGCTGATGTTCTGGGTATATGTACCCGACTATTCACAGCACACCAGCAAAGAGCGAAATGATCCCGCTTTCTCCTGTGGCTTGTCACCGATTTTCCACTGTGGCCCGATTTTCCCGGCCCTGTAGGCAGATCCGGATTTGCCACAGGCCGGCCAGAAAGGATGCACACAATTATCCACAGGGAGATTTTAGAAAAAGTTTAGTTGTTTCAATGAACTATCGAGCCCCTAGACCGGCTTTGCACGGAAACTTTCACAGCGCGCTGCGGCATTTCGCAACTCCGGTGGAAAAACCGTTAATCCACAGTATCCACTGCTCTACATCATCAACTATCTTCTTTATATATTTCTTTATTATTTAAGAGAACCGGACCCGCAGGCCCCATGACCGAGTTTCTGACCGCCCTCTATCCCTGGACGAAGTCTCTGCATGTGATCTCTGTGATCGCCTGGATGGCCGGACAGTTCTATTTGCCCAGGCTGTTTGTCTATCATGTAGAAAGAGGCAGCGGCTCGGCCGAGCTTTCCTCTCTCTTCGAGGTGATGGAGCGCAAACTGCTTCGTGTGATCATGAACCCGGCAATGATCGCCAGCTGGTTTTTCGGCATCCTGCTTGCTCTGACGCCGGGTGTGATCGACTGGTCCGCCGTGTGGCCCTGGACCAAGCTTGCGGGCATCCTAGGCATGTCGTGGTTTCACGGCTGGTGTGCCACCCAGAGAAAGGCGCTGGCGGCCGGCACGAACCGGATCTCCGGGCGAGGGTATCGTCTGATGAACGAGGTGCCCACGCTCCTGCTGGTCGTGATCGTGTTCTCGGTGGTCGCGCGACCGTTCTAGCCGGGTTTGACTCGGAGAATTCTTGCGTATAGATACGGCCCGACGCCCGTCCGGGACGCTGCTTTCCTTTTACCATGATATGGCCCCCAGCGGGACCGAAAGCCGGAACTCTTCCATGAGCACAGACCGTCTGAACCTTTCCGATCTGAAGGCGAAAAGCCCGAAGGATCTGCTCTCCATGGCCGAAGAGCTGGAGATCGACAACGCTTCGACCATGCGCAAGGGCGACATGATGTTCGCCATCCTCAAGGAGCAGGCGGAAGAAGGCTGGGAGATCGGCGGAGACGGCGTGCTCGAGGTCATGCAGGACGGTTTCGGTTTTCTCCGCTCGCCCGAGGCGAACTACTTGCCCGGTCCCGACGACATCTATGTTTCTCCCGAAATGATCAGACAGTTTTCGCTGCGCACCGGCGACACGATCGAAGGTGTGATCCGGGGGCCCAGGGAAAACGAAAGCTACTTCGCCATGATCAAGGTGGAGCAGATCAACTTTCAGGAGCCGGAAAAAGCCCGGCACAAGGTCGCGTTTGAAAACCTGACGCCGCTTTATCCCGACGAGCGACTGAAGATGGAACTCGAGGACCCGACGATCAAGGATCGCTCGGCGCGTGTTATCGACCTGGTGGCGCCGATCGGGAAGGGGCAGCGGTCTCTTATCGTCGCCCCGCCGCGGACGGGTAAGACGGTGATACTGCAGAACATCGCGAACTCGATCGAAAAGAACCACCCGGAATGCTACCTCATCGTGCTCTTGATCGACGAGCGCCCGGAAGAGGTTACCGACATGCAGCGATCGGTGAAGGGTGAGGTGATCTCCTCTACCTTTGACGAACCCGCGACCCGGCATGTGGCGGTATCGGAAATGGTCATCGAAAAGGCCAAGCGCCTGGTGGAACACAAGAGGGATGTCGTCATCCTGCTCGATTCCATCACCCGGCTGGGCCGGGCGTTCAATACGGTTGTTCCGTCCTCGGGCAAGGTGCTGACGGGTGGCGTGGATGCCAATGCGCTCCAGCGGCCCAAGCGGTTCTTTGGCGCCGCACGGAACATCGAGGAGGGGGGATCGCTGACGATCATCGCCACGGCTCTGATCGACACGGGCAGCCGCATGGACGAGGTGATCTTCGAAGAGTTCAAAGGCACCGGCAACTCCGAGATCGTGCTGGATCGCAAGATTGCGGACAAGCGGGTCTTCCCCGCCATCGATATTCTCAAATCCGGCACCCGGAAAGAGGACCTTCTGACCGACAAGGTCGACCTGCAGAAAACCTATGTGCTCCGCCGCATCCTGAATCCGATGGGAACCACGGACGCGATCGAGTTCCTGTTGTCTAAGCTGAAACAGACCAAGTCCAATTCCGAGTTTTTTGACTCGATGAACACGTAATTTATTTATATATTTCAAATATTTGCGTGAAAACCTATGGCCGAGGATACGATTTTTGCGCTAGCCTCTGCGCGGGGGAAAGCGGGTGTTTCGATCATCCGGATTTCCGGCCCGGCGGCCTGGGCCGCTGCTGAGCGACTTTGTCGATCGCTTCCGCCTGCGCGACAGGCGGGAATTCGCGAGATCTCCACCCTGGACGGCGCTCTGCTGGATCGGGGTTTGGTGCTGGCTTTTCCGGAAGGTCAGAGTTTTACAGGCGAGGCCACTGTAGAATTCCAGGTGCACGGCAGCGTTGCAATTCTTGATGCCATCCTGGCAGAGCTTGGGCGGATAAAGGATCTTAGATTGGCGCAACCAGGAGAGTTCACCCGCCGCGCCCTTATGAATGGTCGGATGGACCTAACCCAGGTAGAGGCGCTGGCCGATCTCATCGAGGCGGAAACAGAAAGTCAGCGACTGCAAGCCATGCGGGTGCTCGA
>FYBJ01000237.1_pt1 | contig 10458 bp, 8 predicted proteins | sample 1134611 | NCBI WGS metagenome assembly FYBJ01 (sample SAMEA104116008, study PRJEB20421) | marine metagenome | isolation source: marine | reverse complement strand
CCTCGTAGCCGGGCTTTTCGGACTCGTCGTCCGTCATCTCCGGCGGAAAACCCTCGGCGCGGATGGTCAGCCCTGTCGCCTCTTCCAGGCGCCGGATCACATTTGGAGAAAACTCCCGCTCACCGAAACGCGCGATCGCGTCGTCTATGATGCCGATCATCAGCGGGTTGAGCTCCACAGGCACGCCCCCCCGGTCCGCCACCGCCTGAAAGAGCCCGATGTCCTTTCGCACCAGATCGAGCGTGAAGCTGATATCGCGGCTGCCGTTCAGGATCACCTGGCTTTCGGTCTCGTGGACAAAGGAGTTTCCCGAAGAGACGCGGATGGCCTCATAGGCCGTCGCCAGGTCCATGCCCGCCGCGGCCGACACGCTCAGCGCCTCTGCAAGGCTCAGAAGATTGGCGGTGGCCAGATAGTTCGTCACCACCTTCAGCACGCTGGCCGAGCCCAGCGGACCGGTGTGCAGCACCCGCCGCCCCATCACCGTCAGAAGCGGCAGAACCCGGTCGAACACCGGCCGCGAGCAGCCGGCGAATATTGAGATGTTTCCGGTAGCCGCGCGGTGGCAGCCGCCGGAAACAGGGCAGTCCACGGCCGCGCCGCCCGCCGTTTCGATCATTGCCCCCAGCCGCACGACCTCTGCCGCATCCGTAGTCGACATCTCCAGCCATATCTTTCCCGGCGCCACATGGGGCAGCATCTCCCCGACCACCTCGGCAGAGGCGCGCGGGCTGGGCAGGCAGGTGATCACCACGTCACACTCGCGCATCATCGCGGCCGGGCCGCCGCCGGCCATGGCGCCCCCGGCGCAGCATTTCTCCACCAGCGCCGCGTCGAGATCATGCACACACAGCGCCAGACCATTGCGCAGCAGGCTTCCCGAGAGCTTGCCTCCGACATTGCCCAACCCGATGAAACCCACCTTCATTCCGAACCCCTCCCCGCCCTTCGCACGATCAGTGAACCACGCCCGCGCGCATGGCCGAGATCCGAAATCGACATGGAACGGGCCGTTTTACCCGAACCGGCGGCCGTCTGGGTCTCGCCGGGGCCCTGCGCATCCTTGCACATTGATCGTGCGCCCGCTCGAAATGCGCCGCGATTGAATAGCGGCGTGCCGATCCGTATTTTTGTGGAAACCGAATTTACAGGAGATTGCCATGTCAATCCGCCCCGTTGCCGCCGCCACCCGAGCCGTTCCGACGATGGAAGGCGCCGGCGTCAAACTGCATCGCGCCTTCGGGTTTCAGGACCCGGATATGCTCGACCCCTTCCTGCTCTTCGACGATTTCCGCAACGAGCGGCCAGAGGATTTCCTGCGCGGGTTCCCCTGGCATCCGCACCGGGGCATCGAAACCATCACCTACGTTCTGAACGGTTCGGTCGAGCACGGGGACTCGCTGGGCAACACCGGCACGCTGGGTGCGGGTGACGTGCAATGGATGACCGCCGGATCGGGTATCCTTCACCAGGAAATGCCGCATGGCAACACCGCGGGCCAGATGCACGGGTTTCAGCTCTGGGCTAACCTGCCTTCCAGTCTGAAGATGACCGCGCCGCGCTATCAGGACGTGCAGGGCAAGGACATCCCCGAGATCGTCGATGACGACGGCACCCGGGTAAAGGTCATCGTCGGCAGTTTCTGGGGCAAGACCGGTCCGGTCGACGGCATCGCCGCCGATCCGCAGTATCTGGATGTTTTCGTCCCCGCCGGGGTAAGAAAGACGTTCAAGATCGACACCTATCGCCGTGCTTTCGCTTATGTTTTCGAGGGCTCCGGCCGGTTCGCCGATGCCTCGGCTCCCGGCGGGGTGCTGCTGGAAAAGGAGGTGATGGGCGAAGAGGTCAATATCCGCGACCTGTCGGGCGACCGCACCCTGATCCGTTTCGGCAGCGGCGACGAGGTGACGGTGCAGGCCGGTCCCCAGGGCATCCGCTTCCTGCTCGTGTCGGGTGCTCCGATCCAAGAACCCATTGCATGGCACGGACCCATCGTCATGAACACGCAGGAAGAACTGCGCCAGGCCTTTGCCGATCTGCGCAACGACCGCTTCATCCGCCCCGCGCACTGACCGCGGCACCGGGGTCGGTTCGGCGGCAAGCTGGAACCGGGGGCACGGGCGCAGGCCCGGCCCCTTTTGGCGGGCCTGCGCCCGGGCGAGCGGGCGCCACTTGGCCGGGCTCTCGAAGTGCGACCTCCCTCGCGGATTTCCGCGGGCGGCTCAGGCCCCCACGGACTTCCGAATCACAGCCCAGTAGATCGCCTCGACCTCGGCCCGCCCGAGACGGCCGCCCTCGCGATACCAGGTATTCACCCCCGTCAGCATCGCGATGACCGCAAGCGTCGCGAGCTTCTGGTCCGGAATACAAAAAATGCCCCTGCCGTCGCCCTCGCGCAGGATCGCCTCCAGCCGGTCCTCGTAACGGTGGCGCAGCCTTTCGATCACCTGGAAATTCTCGGGCTCCAGATTGCGCAGCTCCATGTAGGCGATGAAGACCAGATCCGAGCGATCGAGATGAAAGCGGATGTGAAACCGCGCAAAGTCCTGCAGATCGCGCAGCGGCTCGCCCGAAGGCGCGGGGAGTTCCGCCAGCAGCGTCTCCATATGCTCGCGCATCAGATCGAAAAGCAGCGTCTGCTTGTCGGGGGTGTAGAGATAAAGCGCCCCGGCCTGCACGCCCACCTCCGCCGCGATCTGCCGCATGGAGACGGCGGCATAGCCGTGGCGGGCGAAAAGGCGCAAAGCGGCCGCCCGCACCAGGGGGCCCGTGGTCTTTGCGTGAGAGCCCTGCTTTCGTGCCATGCCCCGATGTTAACTGAACATGCGTTCAGCACAATAGGGTGCACCTCGCCCGGCCGCCTGTGCGCCCTCGCCGCTTGTGCCGGCTGGCGGGCACAACTACTGTGAGCGGGATGGCGCCCCGCCCCGGACGGCGCCATGCGTTCTGGCAAGGGATTGGACGCGCGCCTATGTCACGATTCAGGAAGGGCTCCTTCCTTTTGCCGGTTGCGCTGGGCATGCTGCTCGCGGGATGCACGGCGCCGCCGCTGGCCGACGACCCCGCCGCCCGGCTCGGCGCGGCCCCCTATCCCGTGCTGGTCCCGGTCGAGCCGCTTCTGGCCGAAGCGGCCAGGCGCCGGATCACCCCCGAGACCACTGCGGAAATTCGCGACCGCAGCGGGGCGGCGCGCCGCCGGGCCGGGCGAGCGGGGAGCCGCGCACCGGCAGCGGGCGACCTCGCGGCCCGGGCCGAGCGCCTGCGTCGCCGCGCCGCGGCTTTGCGCAACAGCGATCCGGTCAGCGACAGCGAACGCGACAAACTCGCCCAGGCCCTGGCCAGGCGGGCCGCCCGGTGATTGCGCCGCTCGGCCGAAGAGGCTAACACACCGCGAGCTTTCACGCCGGAAACGGCAGTCAAATCACAAAACGGAGTTGGACGATGAGCGAACCCCTGCGCCTGGGACTTGCCGGGCTAGGAACCGTCGGCATCGGCGTCGTGAAGATCGTTCAGCGCCATGCCGCGTTGCTGACCGCGCGGACAGGCCGGACCATCAGCATTTCCGCCGTCTCCGCCCGCACCCGCGACAAGGACCGCGGCGTGCGTCTTTCCGACTATGACTGGGAGGACGACCCCGTCGCCCTGGCGCGGCGCGACGATGTGGACGTATTCGTCGAACTTGTGGGTGGCAGCGACGGACCGGCAAAGGCCGCGATCGAGGCCGATCGCCGCGGGCAAGGATGTGGTCTGGCCATCCACGGGCCCGAGATCGCACAGGCCGCCGAAAAGGCGGGAAGCGTGCTGCGCTTCGAGGCCGCCGTCGCGGGGGGCATTCCGGTCGTCAAGGCGCTGACCGAGGGGATGGCAGGTAACGAGGTCAAGCGTGTCGTCGGGGTGATGAACGGCACCTGCAACTATATCCTGACCCGGATGGAGAGCGAGCGGCTGAGCTATGAGGAGGTCTTCGAAGAGGCCCGCGCCCTCGGCTATCTGGAGGCCGACCCCACGCTCGACGTCGGCGGCATCGATGCCGGGCACAAGCTTTCGCTTCTGTCGGCCATCGCCTTCGGCACGCGGGTCAACTTTCCCGGGGTCGAGCTGGAGGGCATCGAGCAGGTTTCCATCGAGGATATCGAGCAGGCCGCGGATATGGGGTATCGCATCAAGCTTCTGGGCGTGGCGCAGCTGGGGGCGCGCGGACTGGAACAGCGCATGTCGCCCTGCCTGGTGCCGGCGGCCAGCCCGCTCGGCCAGCTCGAAGGGCCGATGAACATGGTGGTGCTCGAAGGCGACAGCGTCGGCCGCATCGTGCTGAGCGGGGCCGGTGCCGGCGAAGGCCCGACCGCCAGCGCCGTCATGGCCGACATCACCGATCTGGCCCGGGGCACGCGGCTTTCCACCTTTGGCCAGCCGGCGGTCGATCTGGACCGGGTGCAGCCCGCGACCGGGGCCACGCCCGCCCCCTATTACCTGCGCATGCTGCTTCAGGACAAACCCGGCGCCCTGGCCAAGGTCGCCACCGCTCTGGGCGAGGCGGGAATTTCCATCGACCGCATGCGCCAGTACCGGCATTCCGAGCCTTGCGCGCCGGTGCTGATCGTTACGCATCGCACCAGCCGGGCAGCTCTGCGACAGGCGCTTGAGGGGGTGATGCACACGGGCGTGGTTGTGCGCGATCCGGTTGCGATCCGCATCGAGGACCTCTGACGAGGTTGTTCTGAGCCTTGCTTGGACTATAGATTTCAACTGCTACCGTCAGCCCAACAGGACTTTTTTCATGACCGATTCCCCCGAGTTTCACGACCGCATGCTTTCCCTTGGCCTGGCCCGCGTCTCGGAGGCAGCGGCGCTCGCTTCGGCGCGGCTGATCGGCCGCGGCGACGAAAAGGCGGCCGATCAGGCCGCGGTCGACGCGATGCGCAAACAGCTCAACATGCTCGACATCGACGGGGTGGTGGTCATCGGCGAAGGCGAGCGCGACGAAGCGCCGATGCTCTACATCGGCGAGGAAGTCGGCACTGGCAACGGGCCCGCCGTGGATATCGCCCTCGATCCGCTGGAAGGCACCACCCTTACCGCCAAGGACATGCCAAACGCGCTCGCGGTCATCGCGATGGGCCCGCGGGGATCAATGCTACACGCCCCGGACGTCTATATGGACAAGCTCGCGGTCGGACCGGGCTATGCGGCGGGGGTCGTGAGCCTCGACATGGCGCCGGCAGAACGCGTCAACGCCCTCGCCCGGGCCAAGTCCTGCGATCCCGCCGACATCACCGTATGCATTCTGGAACGCCCCCGGCATCTGGACCTGATCGCCGAGGTGCGCGCCACCGGTGCCGCCATCCGGCTCATCACCGACGGGGATGTGGCGGGGGTGATCCACACAGCCGAAGCGGATGTGACAGGCATAGACATGTATATGGGTTCGGGCGGCGCACCGGAGGGCGTTCTGGCCGCCGCAGCGCTGAAATGCATGGGCGGACAGATCTTCGGCCGGCTGATGTTCCGCAACGACGACGAACGCGAACGCGCCCAGAAGGCGGGGATCGAGGATCTGGACCGGGTCTATTCCCGCGATGACATGGTCACCTCGGACGTGATCTTCGCGGCGACCGGGGTTACCGACGGCTCCATCCTGCCGGGCATCAAGCGCGAAGTCGGCTATCTGACCGCGGAAACCGTGCTCATGCGGTCAAAGACCGGATCGGTGCGGCGGATGCGATACCGCAACCCCACCAGGTGAGCGTGACGACGCCATTCCTCAATGTCACGGCCTCGGTGACGGGGCGGCGCTGGATCGGGCTCGACGCGGATCAGGACAGGCTGTCGGAGGCGATGGTCCAGTCCACCGGTCTGCCCGCTGCGCTCTGCCGCGTGCTGGTGCGCCGAGGGGTGAAAGATGCCGAGGCGGCAGGCTTCCTTGCCCCCGCGCTGCGCGATCTCCTGCCCGATCCGCGGGTGCTGCGCGACATGGACAAGGCGGCCGCGCGTTTTCTCGCCGCGCTGTCGCGGAACGAGCGCATCGCCGTCTTCGCCGATTACGATGTGGACGGCGGCGCCTCTGCCGCGCTGCTGATCTCCTGGCTGCGCCAGATGGGGCGGCAGGCCACGCTCTACATCCCCGACCGCATCGACGAGGGCTACGGCCCCAACGAAACCGCGATGGCCGAACTGGCCGCGGGCCACGACCTGATCGTCTGTGTGGATTGCGGCACGCTCTCGCACGGGCCGATCGCCGCCGCACGGGGGGCGGATGTCATCGTGCTCGATCACCACCTGGGCGGGGAAACCCTGCCCGACGCCGTGGCGGTGGTAAACCCGAACCGCCAGGACGAGGACGGGTCGCTCGCCCATCTTTGCGCGGCGGGCGTGGTGTTTCTGCTGCTGGTCGAAGCCAACCGCCTGCTGCGGGCGGAGGGCACCGCCGGCCCCGACCTGATGGCCATGCTTGATCTCGTGGCGCTGGCGACGGTGGCGGATGTCGCGCCGCTCGTCGGGGTGAACCGGGCACTGGTCCGCCAGGGGCTGAAGGTCATGGCGCGACGCGACCGGCCGGGGCTCGCGGCGCTGGCCGATGTGTCGCGGCTCGACCAGATGCCCAACAGTTATCACCTGGGGTTCATGCTGGGTCCGCGGGTCAACGCGGGCGGGCGCATCGGCAAGGCCGATCTGGGGGCGCGGCTTCTGGCCACGGAGGATCCGCATGAGGCGGCCGCCCTGGCCGAGCGGATCGATCAGCTCAACACCGACCGGCGCAGCATCGAGGCGCAGGTCCGCGAAGCCGCCCTCGCCCAGGCCGAGGCCCGCGGGCTCGACGCCCCGCTCGTGTGGGCGGCGGCGGACGGCTGGCATCCCGGCGTCGTCGGCATCGTCGCCTCGCGCCTGAAGGAGACGACGAACCGCCCGGCGGTGGTGATCGGTTTCGAAGGCGACATCGGCAAGGGCTCCGGGCGATCGGTCGCCGGCGTGGATCTCGGCGCCGCCATTCAGCGGCTGGCGGCCGAGGGGTTGTTGATTAAGGGTGGCGGCCACAAGATGGCGGCGGGTTTGACCGTGGCCCGCGAACACCTGGCCCCCGCGATGGAGCGTCTGGCCGAGCTGCTGGAACGGCAGGGCGCCCGGCGCGGAGGACGTGCCGATCTGCATGTGGACGGTGTGCTGATGGCAGAGGCCGCAACGCCCGAGATGATCGAGCGGATCGAGGCTGCCGGTCCCTTCGGCGCCGGCGCCCCGGCGCCGCGCTTCGTCTTTCCCGCCCAGCGGCTTAGGCATCTGCGGCGTGTGGGTGAAAACCACCTGAAAATCACCTTTGGCGACACTGGCGGCGCCCAGCTCGACGCCATATCCTTCGGCGCCTTCGACGGCCCGATCGGTCCCTTCCTCGAAAGCCTGGGCCCTCGTCCCGTGCATCTGGCGGGACGGCTGGAAATCAACAGCTGGGGCGGACGCAACCGCGCACAGCTGCGCCTGGAAGACGTCAGCCCGGCCGAAGAAAACTAACTGGATTTTGCGTGAATTTTCCTCTTGATCCCATCCCGCGGTTTTTCTAAACACCCCCTCACGAGAAGCGCGGTCCCTTCGTCTATCGGTTAGGACGCCAGGTTTTCAACCTGGAAAGAGGGGTTCGATTCCCCTAGGGACTGCCACTCGTGTTCCCCGCCGTAATAAAATCGCGCAGCGCGGAACGCCCCTTGCAGGACGGCTCAGGTTTCAGGCTGAAATATCGTGTGGCGCCCCCGTCCCTGATGCTTTGATCGGTAAAGCGCCCGGTCCGCGTCGCCCAAGAGCCGGGAACTCTGCAGGCGCCGGTAATGGGAAGAGAGCGTGCTGCCGATACTGGCGGATATGCGGCACTCCTGCCCGTCAAAGCGCAGCGGTGACTCCAGCCGCTCCAGTATCCGTCCAGCGATCCTTTCGACCAGCGCCCGGTCGCCGCAATCCCGCAGAACCACCACGAATTCGTCACCTCCCAGCCGCGCGACGAAGTCACCGCTGCGGGTTTCCTGGCGCAGAATATGCGCGACCTGGTGCAGCACGTGGTCGCCCGCCGCGTGGCCGAGCGAATCGTTCACCGCCTTGAAGTAATCCAGATCGACATGCATCACCGCAAAGGGCGCGGGACGCTCCGGCGCGGTGACCCGGTCCATCACCGCCTCCAGCGCGCGCCGGTTCTTCAGCCCGGTCAGAGTGTCGGTAAAGGCCTGCTCTTCCGCGGCGAGCCGCGCGGCAAGCTGCCGGATGCTCATCTCCTTCCAGGCGGCCGTGACCCGAGCGTTCGCCTCGATGAGATAGAGGAGATCGACGCTCTGATCGGTCGGGGCGAAGTCGGTCATCGTCAGGCCGGCCCGGGCGGCCGCCTCCACCCCGGACATCCCCAGCGCCAGGTTGACCAGAACGCCCTCGCCCTCCGGCAGCAGCCCCACGACCCCGCGCAGGGCGATATCGCGGTGCTCGCGCAGCACGAGCCGCATCCCGCAGCCGTCGAGCGACATCAGTTCGGCGATCTCGGACACCGAATGGGGGCGCCGCACCTCGACCACCTCGGAAAAATGCCGGCCGAGCGGGGCAGTGCCGTCACACAGGCGGGTCAGCGTCGCGCCGCTGCGCCTGATCCGCCCTTTTCCGTCCAGCCACAGATGCATGGGCATCAGCCAGTCGAGCAGCGCGGCCTCCAGGGTGATACGCGTCGGCGCGGCGAGGGACTGCGCGCTCATCGCGCGGCCGCGAGCGTGAAACGCCGCGCCTCCGCAAAGCGGTTTTCATGAAGCTCGATGCGCAGCGCCGCCCGTCCGGAGCCGAGCTCGTGACAGTGTGGGGTGATCAGTGCCCCGAAATCGTCGGCCATCGCCCGGAGCAGCCCGACCAGCACATGGCCGAACCCCGGCAGCCCCGGCGCCACCTCCAGCGTGTAGACCCCGGCCGCGACCTGCCCCAGGGCCAGACGCGGCACCACCAGATCGGCCAGCGGAATGCGCAGCCGGTCGTCGAGATCGTCCAGCGAATAGAGAAAGCACAGGAAATTGCGGCCGCCAAAGCGCAACAGACGGCGCAACGCCGGCCGGCTGGGGTCGGTGACGAGGAAGGTGCCGAGATCCTCGAGCAGATCGGCGCGCCTGCGTCCCAGGAGACGGCAGGCGCTGTCCACCATTCGCTGCGTCACCGCGTCCTCGTAGAGCAGCATCGGCTCGAAATCCTCTGGCGCAATTCCGGCATCCGCCGCCGTGGTCTTCCAGATATGTTCCCCATAGGTGTCGCAAATGAAATTCTGGATCGAACGGTTGATAAGCCCGTGCATCCCGTAGCCTCGCCTCTCGGCCCCCGTCCCTCTGGCTACAATGGGGAAATTAAGATCCCCCCAAGGAAATCAACTGCCTTTTAGGAACCGGCGCTAGAAATCCGTGGGCACCCCGCCCTCGGCTTTGCGGCGCGCGACGAAGTCGGCAAGTTCCTCGCGCACGGCCTCGGCCATGGGTGGCGGCTCGAATCCGGCAAGAATGTCGCGAAACAGATGATGGGCCCGCTCGGCCGTCCAGACGCCCCCGGCCTGGTCCCAGGCCTCGAAATTCCGCCAGTCGCTCAGAAAGGGCTGATAAAACGCGTTTTCATAGCGGTCCTGGGTATGCGCGGTGCCAAAGAAATGCCCTCCGGGTCCCACCTCCGCGATCGTCTCGACGGCGATGTCATCGGGGCTGGTCGCGGTCAGGGCCGGGTCGAAATAGCGCTGGATCTCCTGAAGAATTTCGCAATCCATCACGAATTTTTCCGGACTGGCGATCAGACCGCCCTCCAGCCAGCCGGCCGCATGATAGACCATGTGGCTGCCCGACTGCACCGCCGCCCAGAGTGAATTGGCGGTCTCCCAGGTCGCCTGGGCATCGGGCACATTGGCCGTGCAGCACCCAGAGGAGCGCAGCGGCAAACCGTAAAAACGTGCGAGCTGCCCGGTCATCTGCGTCGCGCGCATGTATTCGGGGGTGCCGAACGCGGGCGCGCCTGATTTCATGTCGACGTTTGAGGTAAAGGTTCCCAGAACGCAGGGGGCCCCCGGGCGTATCCACTGCGCCAGCGCGATTGCGCTCAACCCCTCGGCAAGCGACTGGGCCACCGCCCCCGCCAGGGTCACGGGCGCCATCGCTCCCGCCAGGGTAAAGGGCGTGACCACGGTCGCCTGCCCGCGCCGCACGCACCGCATGTAGCCGTCGAGCATGGGAAAGTCGTGCTTTAGCGGCGAGGTGGAATTGATGTTGGTATACATGCGCGGGCGGGCTTCGAACTCCGCGTGGCTCAGCCCCCCGGCAATGCGGACCATTTCCATGACATCCTCCACCCGCTCGGCCCCCAGGGAATAGGCGTGGGCCACCTTGTCGGTCAGGGTCAGCTTGTCGAAAAGCACATCGAGATGGCGCACCGCCGGATGGATGTCCACCGGCTCCACCGGATAACCGCCGGCGATATGGA
>FYBJ01000801.1_pt1 | contig 10472 bp, 8 predicted proteins | sample 1134611 | NCBI WGS metagenome assembly FYBJ01 (sample SAMEA104116008, study PRJEB20421) | marine metagenome | isolation source: marine | reverse complement strand
CGGCGGCAAAGCCGGCACCGCGCGTCGCGCAGTTGCCTGCGCCCGAGGCGCCGACGGATGCCATCGAGGACGAGGTGCGCCGTTCGGCCACCGCGCCTGATCGTGCGCCCGAGATCGTTGACGAGGCCCAGGAGGAAACCGCCCCGAAGGAGGCGGCGCCCCGTATCGTCACGGAGGCGGAACGGACCAACGAGGAGCTTGCCGCCGCGCCGGCCATCTCCGACCGGCCGAAGGCACGGCCCCAGCAGCGCGTGGCCGCCGCCCGGCCGCCCGAACCGGCGGAACAGCCGCAGCCGAAGCCCAAACCCGAACCAAAGCCCAAACCCGAGCCGAAGCCGGAGCCGGAGCCCGAACCGGACCACCCGCCGCCCGCACCCGCGCCCGCGCGGCCGGAGCCCAAGGCACCCAGCTCCGACGCCGTCGCCGATGCGGTGGCGGATGCTGTGGCCGCGGCGCTGGCCGGCGGCACAGGCGGCGCGGGACAGGCCCCGGCTCCCGCCCCGGTGGGTCCGCCGCTGACCGGCGGCGAGCGCGACGCCCTGCGGCTAGCGGTGCAGCGCTGCTGGAACGTGGGCGCGTTGTCGACCGAGGCACTGCGCACCACCGTGACCGTCGGTCTGTCGATGACCCCCGACGGGCGGCCGCGCGAGGAAACGATCCGCATGCTCTCATCGAGCGGCGGCACAGGCGATTCCGCCCGCCAGGCCTATGAAACCGCACGCAGAGCGATCATACGTTGTGGGGCACGGGGATTTGACCTGCCCCGGGAAAAATATGCCCAGTGGCAGGATATCGAGATGACTTTCAACCCGGAGAAGATGAGGATCAAATGAGATTTTTGCGACTTTTGACCCTTGCGCTGCTGCCGCTTGGTGCTCTTTCCGCGCCGGTTGCGGCGCAGGAGCCCGGCCCGCTGCGCATCGAGATCACCGAAGGCGTGATCGAACCCCTGCCGCTCGCCATTCCGACCTTCATCGCGGAAAATCCGGCGGCGGCAGAGCTCGCCTCGCAGATCACGCGGGTGGTTGCGGCCGATCTGGTGGGCACGGGTCTGTTCCGGGAAATCCCTGCCGCGGCCTATATCGGTCAGGTGACGAGCTTTGAGGCGCCGGTCCGCTATGCCGACTGGAAAGCAATCAACGCGCAGGCGCTGATCACCGGTGCGGTCAACGCCGCACCGGACGGGCGGGTCACGGTGAAGTTCCGGCTCTTCGACGTCTTCGCGGATGCACCGCTGGGCGAGGGGCTGCAGTTCGGCGGCTCCAGAGAGGCCTGGCGGCGGATGGCCCACAAGGTATCCGACGCGGTCTACAGCCGCATCACCGGGGAAGGCGCCTATTTCGACAGCCGCGTGGTCTTCGTCTCGGAGACCGGACCCAAGAACGCCCGCTCCAAGCGGCTCGCCGTCATGGATTACGACGGCGCCAACGTCCAGTATCTCACCGACAGTTCCTCGATCGTGCTGGCGCCCCGCTTCTCGCCCAACGGCGACCGGGTGCTCTACACGAGTTACGAGACCGGCTTTCCCCGGATCCAAATGCTCAACCTCGCGCAGGTGACGCGCCGCATCCTCGAAGATCAGCCCGGCACGATGACGTTCGCGCCGCGCTTCGCACCGAACGGGCAGACGGTGGTGTTTTCGCTTAACCGCGGTGCAAACACCGATATCTATCAGATGAGCGCGGACGGCAGCGGGCTCCTGCGCCTGACCTCCACACCCTCGATCGAGACGGCGCCCAGCTATTCGCCCGACGGCTCGCAGATCGTGTTCGAATCCGACCGCAGCGGCTCGCCGCAGCTCTATGTCATGTCCGCCTCGGGCGGCGAGGCCACGCGCATCAGCTTCGGCAGCGGCCAGTATGGCACCCCGGTCTGGTCGCCCCGCGGCGACTACATCGCCTTTACCAAGCAGACCAGGGGACGGTTCCATATCGGGGTCATGCGGGTCGACGGTTCCGAGGAAAGGCTTCTGACCGCCTCCTTCCTCGACGAGGGGCCGACTTGGGCGCCCAACGGCCGTGTGCTCATGTTCAGCCGCGAAACTCCCGGGGCAGAGGGCGTCTCGGCGCTCTACTCGGTGGATATTTCCGGCCGTAACCTCAAGAGGGTGCCGACGCCCTCCGCGGCCTCGGATCCGTCGTGGTCCCCGCTGCTTCAGTAAGCGTGATTGTGGAGAGCCGGGGCGCTGATATGATCGCCGCGGCTCGCCTTTCCCTCCAACCCCCGTTCCTAAATCAAACCTCGCATACCCAGTCAGGACGAAATCCATGCAGAACAAGACCAAAATCCTACTCGTTGTCGCCGCGCTGGTGCTTGCCGCCTGTGCCAAGAAACCCTCGGACGGCGCGATGGGCGCCAATGCGGGCATCAATGGCGGCTTCGGCGCACAATATCAGCAGGGCAGCGCCAGCGACCCGCGCTCCGCGGCCTATTTCAAGCAGACGGTGGGCGACCGCGTTCTCTTTGTCGTCAACCAGAGCAGCCTGACCCCCGAGGCGCAGCGCATTCTGGTGGCCCAGGCCCAGTGGCTGAATCAAAACCCCGAATACGATGCGATCATCGAAGGCCACGCGGACGAGCGCGGCACGCGCGAATACAACCTCGCCCTCGGTGCACGCCGTGCGTCCTCCGTGCGTGATTTCCTCGTGTCGCAGGGCGTGGCCGAACGCCGTCTGCGCACCATATCCTACGGCAAGGAACGCCCGATCGAGGTCTGCTCGAACGAGGCGTGCTATTCTCAGAACCGCCGCGCGGTCACCGTGGTTGCCGCGGGCGCCGGCGTCTGAGGCCTCGAACCGACCCCTCCGGCGCCGCGACACCTCGCGGCGCCGGAAGAGTTCTGAAACGGACAACCGGGAAACGCCCCGGACAAGGAGAAGACAATGCGACATCTCACGGCCACATTTGCGTTTCTCTTGCTGGTGGGGCCGCTCGGCGCGCCGTCCGTCGCACAGGAACAGACCGAGACGCTCGCCGATATCCGCCAGGAACTTTCCGTGCTCTTCGTGGAGTTGCAGCGCCTGAAGCGCGAGATGAACACCACCGGAAGTCCCGCCGCCAATGTGGCCGGGACGACGCTCGACCGCGTCAACCTGATCGAAAGCGAGTTGCAGCGCCTGATTTCCACGACCGAAGAGCTGGACTTCCCCATCGCTTCGCTCGTGCCCACCGGCACCAACCAGATCGGCGATCTGGAATTTCGGATTTGCGAGCTGGAGCCCGGCTGCGATGTGTCGCAGCTCGATGAAACCCCGACGTTCGGCGGCGGCGAACTGCCTCAGGGGGCGGCGGTCGCTCCGGCCGTGCCTGCCGCGCCCGCCGATCAGGGGGCCACCTCGCTGATCCAGGATCAGGAGGTGGAACTCGCTGTGGCGGAAAAGGCCGATTTCGAACGGGCCGAAGCAGCCATCACCGCCGGTCAATACGAGATCGCGGCCGAAATCCTCGACGGGTTCACCACCACCTATCCCGGCAGCCCGCTGGCGGGGGAGGCGCAGTTTCTGCGGGGCCAGGCCAATGCCGGCATGGGAGACTGGAAAGAGGCGGCGCGCGCTTATCTCGAAAGCTTCAGCGGGGCGCCGGACGGACCGGTTGCGCCCCAGGCGCTGCTGAACCTGGGCATCAGCCTGGGCGAACTGGGCCAGACCCAGGAAGCCTGCATCACACTGGCCGAGGTCAGCACCCGTTTTCCCGGAGACGCGGCGGAGATCGACGCTCAGACGGCCATGAGCCGTTTCTCCTGCGGCTGAGCGGCGCATGAGCGACCGGGCCGAAACCGGTTTTGCCCAGGCGGCCCGCGAATTCTGGGCCGGCGTGCCACCGCCGCGTCTGGGAGTGGCGGTTTCGGGCGGCGGAGATTCGCTGGCGCTGCTGCTCCTCGCCGACGACTGGCGCCGCGACACCGGCACCGTGCTAGAGGTGGCAACCGTCGATCACGGGCTTCGGCCGGAGGCGGCGGCCGAGGCGGAAACCGTGGCAGCCGCCGCGGCGCGGATGGGGCTCTCCCATGAAACGCTTTTGTGGGAACGGCGCGATACGAGCGGTAACCTGCCCGATCAGGCCCGGCGCGCCCGCCGGGCGTTGCTGCGCGCCTGGGCCGAGCGGCGCGATCTGGACGCGGTCCTGTTGGGCCATACCATCGACGATCAGGCGGAAACCCTGCTGATGCGCCTTGCACGGGGGTCAGGGGTCGACGGGCTGGCGGCCATGTCGGCCGGGCGGCCCGGGCAGGATCTGTTCCTGCGACCGCTCCTGGGCGTCAGCCGCGCGGATCTGCGCAGCTATCTGGTGGCCCGGGGCACCGACTGGGTGGAGGATCCGACCAATGACGACCCGCGCTATGACCGGGTCAAGGCCCGGCGCGCGCTGGCCGAACTGGCGGATCTCGGCATTTATGCGGATGGGCTGGCGCGCACGGCGGCGCATATGACACGTGCGCGCGAGGCGCTGGAACGCCGTGCGGACGAGGCGGCCGGCAATATTTTGCAGGAGCATCTGGGGGAGGTGCGTGTCGATCCCGAAGGACTGGCCGCGCTCGATCTCGAAACGCGGCTGCGGCTGCTGGCACGGGTGCTGGTCTGGGTGGGCAACACCCGCTATAGGCCGCGGTTGAGCGCGCTGGAGGACCTGTGCGACAAGATCCTGGCGGGAACCAACGGCGTGCTTGCGGGCTGCATCGCGCAGTGCCGCCCCGGCACCGTACACATTCACCGCGAATTCGCTGCGGCGCGCGGCAAACGCGCGCATCCGGGCGGTGTCTGGGACGGACGCTGGCGGATGAGCGGTTGGCCGCAGGAGGATGCGCAAGAAAGGGCGGAGCTACGCGCGCTGGGGCCCGAGGGGCTGCGCGAAATAGCGAACTGGCGCGACAGCGGCCTGCCATACGAGAGCGCGATGACGCTTCCCGGCCTCTGGGGCGATGGCGGGCTGATCGCCGCACCGCATCTGGGTTTTGGCCCGGCCGGCTGCACCATGCAGTGGGCGGGGCGTCACGGAGATTTCAGCCGTGCGGTGCTATCGCATTGAATCCGGCCCCCGTATGCTTATTTTAGCACTACAGACTGTGTCCGCCCGGACCCGGTCCGAGATATATGAGGAGACAACTCTTGGGCAACGCGCGCAACATCGCCTTCTGGGTGGTCCTGTTCCTTCTGGTTCTGGCGCTATTCAATCTCTTCAGCGGCGGACAGTCCACGATGGCGTCGCGGACGATAAGCTACTCCGACTTCATCGAACGGGTGGACAACGGCGCGGTTAACAGTGTCATCCTAGATGGCGAGCGCATTTTGGTGCGGGGCACCGACGGTCAGCAGTTCAGCACCATCAAGCCCGAGGGCGTCGACGTGACCGATCAGCTCCTGTCGCGCAACGTGAACATCGAAGCGAAACCCCAGGAACAGTCCGGGTTCCTGAGCGTGCTGTCGCTCTGGCTACCTTTCCTCATCCTGATCGGCATCTGGATATTCTTCATGAACCGCATGCAGGGCGGCGGTAAGGGCGGAGCGATGGGCTTTGGTAAGTCCAAGGCCAAGCTTCTGACCGAAAAGCACGGGCGCGTGACCTTCGACGATGTGGCCGGCATCGACGAGGCCAAAGACGAGCTGGAAGAAATCGTCGAGTTCCTGCGCAACCCCCAGAAATTCAGCCGCCTGGGCGGCAAGATCCCAAAGGGCGCGCTGCTGGTGGGCCCTCCGGGCACCGGTAAGACGCTGCTGGCGCGCGCCATCGCGGGCGAGGCGGGGGTGCCTTTTTTCACCATTTCGGGTTCTGACTTCGTCGAGATGTTCGTGGGTGTCGGCGCCAGCCGGGTGCGCGACATGTTCGAGCAGGCCAAGAAGAACGCCCCCTGTATCGTGTTTATCGACGAAATCGACGCGGTCGGCCGGTCGCGTGGCGTGGGCTACGGCGGCGGCAACGACGAGCGGGAGCAGACGCTGAACCAGCTCCTCGTCGAGATGGACGGCTTCGAGGCGAACGAAGGTATCATTATCGTGGCCGCCATCAACCGGCCCGATGTACTCGACCCCGCGCTCCTGCGCCCCGGCCGTTTCGACCGGCAGGTGCAGGTCCCGAACCCCGACATCAAGGGCCGCGAGAAAATCCTGGGCGTTCATGCCCGGAAGGTGCCTCTGGGCCCCAATGTCGATCTGCGCATCATCGCCCGTGGCACGCCCGGCTTTTCGGGCGCCGATCTGGCCAACCTCGTGAACGAGGCCGCGCTGATGGCTGCGCGGGTGGGCCGGCGTTTCGTGACGATGGAGGATTTCGAGAACGCCAAGGACAAGGTGATGATGGGCTCCGAACGGCGCTCGATGGTCATGACCGAGGACGAGAAGAAGCTCACCGCCTATCACGAGGCGGGCCATGCGATCGTGGGGCTGAACGTTCCGCAGCACGACCCGATCCACAAGGCGACGATCATTCCCCGCGGCAGGGCGCTCGGCCTGGTGCTTTCCCTGCCCGAACGCGATCAGCTCAGTGTGACCTACACCAAATACAAGTCCAAGATCGCAATGGCGATGGGCGGCAAGGTAGCGGAAGAGCTGATTTTCGGCAAAGAGAACGTGACCTCCGGCGCAGCCAGCGACATTCAGCAGGTCACGAAGATCGCCCGGGCGATGGTCACGCAGTTCGGCTTTGCCGAAGAGCTGGGTCATGTGGATTACGCGAACGAGCAGCAAAGCTATCTCGGCAGCTATCAGGGCGGCTCCCAGATCTCGCCGGAAACGCAAAAGATGATCGATACCAAGGTCAAGGAGATCGTCGACGAGGGATATGAGCGCGCCAAGTCGATCCTGACCGAGAAGATGGACGATCTGCACCGGCTGGCCCAGGGGCTGCTCGAATACGAGACGCTGACCGGGCCCGAGATCATGAAGGTGATCAACGGCGAGCCGCTCAACCGCGGTCAGGACGACGACGATGCCTCCGACAGCGGCAACACCCCGTCGGTCACCTCCATTCCGAAAACCTCTAAGGGCAAGCCCAAATCGGGCGGCGACATGGAACCGGAGCCTTCCGTCTAGAAAGGCGCATGCAGCGAAAGCGGAAAAGGCGGGCCTGGCACCCGCCTTTTTTGCGCCGCGGTGGGCTATGTCCCGCTTTGCCCCTCCACGAGAGAGGGCTGGGGGTTTTGTGACAGCCAGAGTTTGCGCAATACGGTGCTCTCGCCGGTGAACACCTCGTCAAGCATTTCGCAGCCATAGATACGGTCCGTGCGGAAATGCCGGATCGCTCGCCGAAGCTCGCACCAGGCGGCGAGAAGCACGGATTCCTGGTGATAGATCATCGCAATGGGGGTGGACCGTGCGCACCGTGTCCTGTGCGTCGTTGTCCCTTTAGGTGAGGAAAAGTTTTCTCTCTTCCCGAATGGCGCGCCGGAGAAGTCCTACGGAGACGCAGCCGCGCTCGGGATCGTCGCGGGGCGCCCCCGAGGGTGACACCTGCAACCATTCCGCCGGCCCGTGGAGAGCATCCACTTTCGCGCAAATCCTTTTTGCCGCCCGCTGCAGCGCGCTGTCCCCCGTGCGCGCAAGCAGCAGGAGACCCACACGCAACGCTTCTATTTCTTCGACATCGAAGTTCAGCGGGGGGAGATCATATCCGCGCCGCATCATATAGCCGACGCCGGCCTCGCCTTCGACGGGAATGCGCATGGCCTGCAGGGCGGCGATGTCACGGTAGATGGTGCGGACGGAAACCTCCAGCTCTTGCGAAAGCTTCTGTGCCGTCAGGGGCCGTGCGGCGGCACGCAGCAACTGGATGATCTCAAAAACCGACTCGAACGAGGCATGGGCAAGTCCTTCTGTCCCTGCTGACAGCCTAACGCATGTTCCTGACAACATGCCGTCAGTGGCGATCCGTTTAGGTGACAAAAACCCAGAAAGGCGTGCCATGTGCTATTATGACCATGCTACTCAGATCGCGTATGGACTGGGGACGTGGGCGTCCCCGCCCACGGCAGGATACCCGGCCCAAACGGGGGCAGCCAGCCGGCGCCCCGGGCCCCGTCGGCGCCATCCGTTCCTTGGTATCTATCTTTTCCTACGGTAGGGATAGACGTCGATGACAATCTGCGGCGACGGGGCGGCGGCATCCGGCGGCTGCCAGATTTTGCACGGCGAGACGGCGAAGGGGGCAGCCGCCGCAATAAAAGAACGCCCGCCGGGAAGACCCGGGGGCGCTCTTGACTTCGCGACAACCGATCGCACCGGTTATTATTATCCGCCTGTGCCTGACACGCCTGTCGCGTCACTCGTAGAAAACACTCGTTAAACTTCCGGCACCCGTTCCGGCGCCGATCAGCGACCCCTTACAGAGCCAGCAGAAGCAGGGCGCTGATGCCCAGCCCGGTAAAGAAACCTGCGTTGATCAGGATCGCGGGAGTTTTCATTTCATCCGTCTCCTAGCTCTGGGATGCCGACATCTGTCTGCTTGTCGAACCAACCCCGGACTGTTGGTTGGGTTCCCGCAGGAACAAGGGAATTCGCATCGGCGCGCCGGCTGCCGGGCGCGCGGCAGACGAATTTCCCATGTGGAACGTCGGAAACGGTGTGCAGCGGCCGCGACGCCGCCGCTATACGCGGACTAATAAGTGATTGCAGCGCCGCTGCCCGGAGGTTCGAATGGCTCATAAAACCGACATCGAGATCGCACGCGAGGCGAAGAAGCGTCCCATTCAGGAGATTGGTGCCAAGCTAAATATCGGCAGCGACGATCTGCTGCCCTATGGTCATGACAAGGCCAAGCTGAGCCAGCGTTTCATCGACAGCGTGCAGAGCCGGCCCGACGGGCGGCTGATCCTGGTGACGGCGATCAACCCGACGCCGGCGGGCGAGGGAAAGACCACCACAACCGTCGGTCTGGGGGACGGGCTCAACCGTATCGGCAAGAAAGCTGCAATCTGCATCCGGGAGGCCTCGCTGGGCCCCTGCTTCGGCATGAAGGGCGGGGCCGCGGGCGGCGGCTACGCGCAGGTGGTGCCCATGGAAGAGATGAACCTGCATTTTACGGGCGATTTTCACGCGATCACCAGCGCCCATAACCTTTTGACGGCAATGGTCGACAATCATATCTACTGGGGGAACGCGCTCGACATCGACATTCGGCGCGTGGTCTGGCGCCGCGTCGTGGACATGAACGACCGCGCGCTTCGCCAGATGGTGGGATCGCTGGGCGGGGTCGCCAACGGCTTTCCGCGAGAGACCGGTTTTGACATCACCGTCGCCTCAGAGGTCATGGCCTGTCTCTGTCTCGCCCGCGATCTGGACGATCTGCAAAAGCGTCTGGGCGACATCATCGTCGCCTATCGCCGCGACCGGAGCCCGGTCTACTGCCGCGACCTGAAAGCGGACGGCGCGATGACCGTCCTGCTGAAGGATGCGATGCAGCCCAACCTGGTCCAGACGCTGGAAAACAATCCGGCCTTCGTCCACGGCGGGCCCTTTGCCAACATCGCCCACGGCTGCAACTCGGTCATCGCGACCACGACCGCGCTTAAACTGGCCGACTATGTGGTGACCGAGGCCGGTTTCGGCGCCGACCTGGGGGCCGAGAAGTTCATGAATATCAAATGCCGCAAGGCGGGCATCGCGCCCTCGGTGGTGGTGATCGTGGCGACGGTGCGGGCAATGAAGATGAACGGCGGCGTCGCCAAGGCCGACCTGGGCGAGGAAAACGTGGCCGCGGTCCGTGCGGGCTGTCCCAACCTGGGCCGCCATATTGCCAACGTCAAAGGCTTCGGCGTTCCCGTGGTGGTCGCCATCAACCACTTCGTAAGCGACACGGAGAAGGAAATAGAAGCCGTCCGCAAATATGTAGAGGAGCAGGGGTCCGAAGCGATCCTGTGCAAGCATTGGGCCCAGGGCTCCGAAGGGACCGAGGAGCTGGCCCGCCGGGTGGCGGAAATCGCCGATGCGGATACCGCCAATTTCGCGCCGCTCTACGGTGACGACATGCCGCTGTTCGAAAAGATCGAAACCATCGCCAAGCGGATTTATCATGCCGACGAGGTGCTGGCCGACAAGAAGATCCGAGATCAGCTGCATGACTGGGAAAAACAGGGCTATGGCAATTTGCCGATCTGCATGGCCAAGACGCAATACAGTTTCTCGACCGATCCGAACCTCCGGGGGGCTCCGACCGGCCACGGGGTCCCGGTGCGCGAGGTGCGGTTGAGCGCCGGCGCCGGGTTTGTGGTGGTGATCTGCGGCGAGATCATGACGATGCCGGGACTGCCGCGGACGCCTTCGGCCGAGGCGATCATGCTCAATGACGACGGACAGATCGAGGGCCTGTTCTAATTGCCGCCGCATCGCGCTATCTGGGGGCCGAATCCAAAAGGAGACCCCCGGATGCGCGCACCCGAAAGCTGCAATTCGCTCGCTGAACTGCGAGAGGAGATCGACCGCCATGACCGCGACATCGTGGCTATGCTGGCGCGTCGCGCGGCCTTTATCGATCGCGCCGCCGAG
>FYBJ01001810.1_pt1 | contig 10473 bp, 10 predicted proteins | sample 1134611 | NCBI WGS metagenome assembly FYBJ01 (sample SAMEA104116008, study PRJEB20421) | marine metagenome | isolation source: marine | reverse complement strand
CCGACGAGATCTTCATGGGCCAGAATGGCCCGCAATACAGCTCGAACCACGCCGGCGGCATACTGGGCGGTATCTCGACCGGACAGGACATTGTCGTGCGCTTTGCTGTCAAACCGACCTCGTCCATCCTGACCACCCGCAAGACCATCACCAAATCCGGTGAAGAAACCGAAATCATCACCAAAGGTCGCCATGACCCATGCGTCGGCATTCGCGCCGTACCGGTGGGCGAGGCAATGATGGCCTGTGTGATCCTGGATCACCTGCTGCTGCACCGTGGCCAGATCGGAGAGAACCGTGGTCCCATCGGCTGAACTGCGAGAGCACCTGCGCGCCACCGTCGCCGAACGGATGAGCCGCGACAGCGCCCATGATCTGGCTCATCTGGACCGGGTCTGGCTGAACGTGCAAAAGATCGCACCGGCCGAGGCGAACCCTTCCGTCCTGCTGGGCGCGGCGTATTTGCATGATCTGGTAAACCTCCCCAAGGATTCCCCCGACCGACCCAAAGCCTCGCGCATGGCCGCGGCTGAGGCCGGGCCGATTCTGACTGTTCTCGGTCTGACTGAGGACGAAGTCAAAGCTGCACAACACGCCATCGAAGCGCACAGTTTCTCGGCTGGCATTCCACCCGAAACCATCGAGGCGCAGGTGTTGCGCGACGCCGACCGGCTGGACGCACTTGGTGCCATCGGAGTGGCCCGTACCTTTGCCGTGGCGGGCGCCCTGGGGCAGGAGCTTTATCACCCGACCGACCCCTTTGCTGAAACCCGCGATCTGAACGACATCCGCTTTTCCGTCGATCATTGGCGGGTCAAACTGTTGTCCCTGCCAAAGGGCATGATCACCGAAAGTGGCCGGGAGCTGGCGCAAGCCCGCGTCGCTTTGATGATCAGGTTCCTGGATGAATTTGCCAGTGAAATCGGTGCAACCGTGCCCGAGGCCTGGACCACGTGAGCACCGACATCCTGGCCATCACCTTTCCGATCTATGCAGCCATTGCCATTGGCTTTGTGGTCGTGAAACTGGGGTGGTTCGGACAGTCAGACATGCGCACCCTTGGCAAATACGTCATGGACATCGCCCTGCCCGCGTTGTTGTTCAACGCCATGGCCAGCCGCGATTTCGTCGACGTATTCCACCCCGGTTACATGCTGGCTTTTGCCTTGGGTGGATTGGCAACCATTGTCGTCAGCTACCTGTGGTTTACCGCGACTCGGACCGAACCGCCGCGCCGCGCTGTTGCCGTCATGGGCTCAACATGCCCCAACTCGGGCTTCATCGGTTATCCCGTGATGCTACTGACCTTTCCTGACCTGGCCGGAGTTATTCTGGCGCTGAACATGCTGGTGGAAAACATCCTGCTGATCCCCATCTGCCTGATCCTGATAGATGTCGCGCGAGGAAGTCAGAACGTGTCGCTTGCCAATCGGATAAGCGGCATCCTTTGGGGTGTCATGAAACGCCCCATGGTGATTGGTCTTCTGTTGGGCTTGGCGGTCTCGGTCATACGCGTGACAATTCCCGGGCCTGTGACACAGCTTTTTCAGATGCTCGCAGCTTCGGCTTCGGCCCTGTCACTGGTGGTTATCGGCGGATCTCTGGCAGGCCTGTCGCTGCGGGGCAACCATTGGAAAGCCGCCCAAGTGGCGCTTGGCAAACTGATTCTACATCCGGGATTGGTGGCCCTGGCCGCTGTTGCCGTCACTGCCATGGGGCTGTCGCTATCACCCGAGTTGACCACAGCCGTCATCCTGTCCGCTGCCATGCCGATGTTCGGCATTTATTCGGTTCTGGCGCAGGAAAGCGGCCACGAAGGCATGGCATCCATCGCCATGCTGATCGCAACTGCCTTGGGTTTTGTAACACTGTCGGTTCTGCTGGGAGTCTTGACTTAACCCCAAGACGCCGGCGACGACCCCAGTTCTGCCGACGGGCGATCCCATCGCATGGGGGCACCTTCAACCAGTATCCCCGGCTTTAGCCGTTTGGCAGGACCCCATGGCGTATTCTCGATCCAAACGTTCAGGTCCGTTGCCGACGAGCCGGTAATCTCGGGTCCGGGTGCGGGCTCTGTCTGAATCAAAACCTCGGCTGTGCGTGCCAAAGACAACCGGGCACGGCGGACGCCGTCGCCCAGAACCGCCCGAGTTAGAGCAGAAATCACAGCCGCCGCCATAAGATACCCGGTCGCGTGATCCAACGCCTGTACGGGCAAGGGATGGGGCCTGTCAGTCCCGGACCAAACCGACCCTGCCCGGGCAATGCCGCAGCTCATCTGTACCAGCGAGTCAAACCCGCGCCGCGCCGCCCATGGCCCGGTCCAGCCATATGCGTCCAGACAGACCTCGATCAGATTGTCGGGACGGTTCGAGCCGATCAACGCATCCAGAGCACCCGGCCGATAGCCATGCACAAGCACGTCGGCCTGTGCCATGAGATCGTGAAAAATCGCGTTGTCAGAGCCTGCTTTCAAGTCCAGATGGCAACACCGTTTGCCCAGGGTCACATCCGGGACAACACCCGGCTCATCCCAGCTTTCTGGGTCTACCCGCAGCACATCTGCCCCAAACCCTGCCAGCGTTCGTGTGGCAACCGGCCCGGCCAACACGCGCGTCAGATCCAGAATACGCAACCCCGCCAGAGGACGCTCAGTAGTTGCCGCCCACTCCCGAACCTGACCGGAGGACTGCTGATCCCAATCTACCAACGGTTCCGAGGCGACAGCCACGCCTTGCGGATGTGCCCGCCAATCTGCGCGGCTGCGCATAGCGGCGGCAGCACCCCCGCCCTTGACAATCGCGACCTCCAAAGCATCTGCATCCCACCCGGAAACCGCCTGGGCCACCACGTTCCGGTCCGCCGCACACTCCAGCACAGACAGAACCACAGCACGGTGATGGGGTGCGTTGGTGTGCAACTTGATCCAGCCGTCGCGCGTTTGATAGTCACCCGCAATTGCGTCCCAGGACGGCGGCACCACCCATCCTTGCGGGTGGATCGACCAGGAGAACCAGAGCGAAGCAAGCCGACGGTCGACTTGTACGCGTGGCTTTGGTCCAAGGTTGAGGGCTTCGATCAAATTCGCAATTGCCCCACCCACTGCGCCCATCGACTGGCAGGCCAGTTCGGTCACTGCAAAGCGAGAGTCCCAGGCTCCCTCTCCGATCACATGAGCGGGCGAAGTTTCAAAGGCACTGCTAATGTCATTCATCTGTAAAGACCCCCGCAAATGCTTCGCGCAACGCCTTTTTTTGCACCTTGCCCATGGTGTTGCGCGGCAGAGCGTCTAGCACGATCACGCGCTTGGGCTGTTTGAACTTGGCCAACTGCCCTTGCAGCGCTTTGCTGACGGCCTGCGCCGAGGTCCCGTCGCCTTCGGGCACAACCACGGCCACAACGCTTTCACCAAAGTCTGGATGCGGCACACCAACAACGGCGCTTTCCAGCACACCCGGCAAGTCGTCGATCATGCTTTCGATTTCTTTAGGATAGACATTGAGACCTCCGGTGATGATCAGATCTTTCTCGCGGCCAACGATGGTGATGTAGCCGTCAGAGTCCATTTTGGCCATGTCGCCGGTGACAAACCAGCCATCGGGGCGCAGTTCCTCGGCTGTCTTCTCGGGCATTTGCCAATAGCCCTGGAACACATTGGCGCCGCGTACTTCGAGAACACCGATCTCGCCTGCGGGCACCTCTATGCCGTCAACCATTACCCGCGCCTCCACCCCCGGCAAACGAAGGCCAACAGTCCCTGCGCGACGCTCGCCATCATAGGGGTTTGACGTGCTCATGTTGGTTTCGGTCATGCCATAGCGCTCCAGAATGCGGTGGCCTGTCCGCGCCTCCCACTGTTCGTGGGTGTCGATAAGCAGTGGGGCAGACCCCGAAATGAACAGCCGCATGTTGCTGGCCCGTTCACGCGTTAGGCGGTCATCCGCCAACAGGCGGGTAAAGAAGGTCGGAACACCCATAAGAGCCGTTGATGTCGGCATCGCATCCAGAATCGGGTCGGCGTCGAATCCCGGCAGAAACACGACTTGCGCACCCGACAAAAGCGCCACATTGGTTGCCACAAACAATCCATGCGTATGAAAGATCGGCAGCGCGTGGATAAGCACATCATCTGCCTTGAACCGCCAATAGTCGCGCAACACGGTCGAGTTGGAGACCAGGTTGTCATGACTGAGCATCGCGCCCTTGGACCGTCCCGTGGTGCCCGAGGTGTAGAGGATGGCCGCCAGATCACCAGGGTCTCGCGCAACAACGTCGAACCCATCCTGCCTGTCGGCCAGATCCCGCAAGCTTCCTTGTCCGGTTGCGCCCAGTGTCAAAACCCTGGCTTCACCTGAGACGGCTGAAATCTCGTCCAGACGATCGGGATCACAGACCACAACCCGCGGGCTGGCATCACCGGAAAAGTATGCAACTTCAGGCCCGGTGTAAGCCGTGTTGAGCGGTAGAAATATCCCGCCCGCCATGACTGTGCCCAGATAGAGTTCGATCGCCTGTATGGTCTTGTCCACCTGAACTGCGACCCGATCACCGGGCCTGACACCGCATGCCACCAGCGCCGCCGCCATCCGTTCTGCCCCCGAAAACAATGTCCCGAAACTGATCGTTTCGCCGCCCGCTAAACGGGCAAATGCATCGTCCTCGCGGCCCTTGGACGCGTCCTTGAGGTGTGAAATCAGGTGGTTCCGCTCGTACATGGCCAAGTCCTTTTTCTGCGGGTGCACAATGAGTGAACCGATGGGCGAAAATCAAGCGATTGATCTTTGTTCGGCAAAAGCGCAGGTTCGCGCCATGGCAAAAAACTTAACATCGCATCGGCCTTTGTTGGCGATCGGCCTCAAAACCACCGCGATCTTTTTGTTCACGGCGATGGCTGCGCTGATCAAATACTTGTCCGAGGACATTCCGGCGGGAGAGGCGGTGTTCTTTCGCTCGTTCTTTGCCATCCCGGTCATCGTCGTCTGGCTGATTTCACGCGGAGAATTGCGCAACGGGCTGGTCGCCAAAAAGCCAATGAACCACTTTTGGCGCGGGGTTCTGGGAACATCTGCGATGGGGCTGACTTTTACTGGCCTGGGTTTGTTACCCCTCCCCGAGGTGACGGCCATAGGCTTTGCCACCCCGATTTTCACGCTGGTTCTAGCCGCCATCTTTCTGGGCGAACGCATCCGAATGATTCGGATCGGCGCGGTTTTGGTTGGTCTTTTGGGCGTTGTAATCATGCTCTGGCCTCGGCTTGGCGGTGACGGCAACGCAGAAGATCTGGCAATGCTCGGGGCGCTGTGTGTGCTTGCCGCAACCTTTGCGCGGGCGTTTGTGCAAATCCATATCCGTCAGATGGTAAAAACAGAACATACTGCGGCCATCGTGTTCTATTTCTCGGCGACCGCTTCGGTTCTGTCGCTGATGACACTGCCCTTTGGTTGGGTGATACCCACGACCGATCAGTTGGCGTTGTTGGTCCTGGCCGGCGTTGTGGGCGGATGCGCTCAGATTCTCGTAACCTCATCCTATCGCTTTGGTCCGGCCTCGATGCTGGCGCCTTACGATTATACTTCGATGCTTTTTGCCGTTCTGATCGGCTATTTCTGGTTCAGCGAACTGCCAACAACGATGATGATATTGGGTGCTGCATTGGTCATCGCCGCAAACGCATTGGTGGTTTGGCGCGAACACATACTTGGCCTGGAACGCGGCAAGGTCCGCGCAGTCACTGACCCAAAAAGTTGACTTTACCTTTGCGCCATAGCCCCTAGGGTATGGCGCGCAATACAAAAGGGTTTCCCATGAGCGACGCAGAGAACCACAAAGAAAAGATGAAAGAGGTACAGGCCAAGCACCGGGAACGGGTCTCGCAATTGCAGGACCCGGAACAGGGTCTGGTGCTGATCCACACGGGCAAGGGCAAGGGCAAATCCTCGTCGGCTTTTGGCGTCGTAGTACGCGCGTTGGGTTGGGGACAGAAGGTAGCCGTCGTTCAGTTCATCAAGGGCAAATGGAAGACAGGCGAGCGTCGGTTCTTTGAAGAGCACGGACAAGTGACCTGGCATACCATGGGCGAAGGTTTCACTTGGGATACCCAGGACAAGGATCGCGACATCGCCGCAGCGCAGGCCGCTTTTGGCAAAGCTGCTGATCTGATCGCCAGCGGCGAATATGACCTGGTTGTTCTGGACGAGATCAACATCGCCCTGCGGTACGAATACCTGAGCGCCGAGCAAGTTATCCAAGCCCTCGACAGGCGAACCGAGAAAACCGGCGTGATCCTGACCGGTCGCGACGCACCGCAGGTCTTGTGCGATTATGCCGATCTGGTCACTGAAATGACCGAAGTCAAACACCCCTTCAAAGCCGGGATCAAAGCCCAGCGCGGCGTCGATTTCTAGTCAAATCCGCGTCATTTGGTGCTGATTGGCGTCCAATAACACGCAAAGACGACCCGAGATACCACTTGTGGTTGTGGGCAAAGGCGGTCTAGCATCGCCTTACCCCATCCGTTTGAGCATGACATGAAACAGATCGCCGCCTCTTTAGCCCTGCTGTTTGGTGTGGGCTTTGCCGCCGCCGGGTCGGACCTGCAAGAAGCGATCGACATTTGGCTTGGTGGCAATGACACAGACAGCCTGCCGGTGCTGTCGAAACTCGCCAAGTCCGGAGACACCGACGCCCGGTTGCTGCTGGCGCAGATCGAGGTGACGGACAAGGGGCCATCGCCTTTTAGATTGGCGCTCAGCAAACAGCAGGCCCGTGATCTGTTTCGGCAAGTTGATCAGACTTCCCCCTTTGCCACAAGCTGGCTCATGATCGAGGCTCAGGGCGGCGATCCTCTTGCACAGGCTCTGTTGCAAGCCCGCAGCGCCGAACCGAACCCCAATGTCATCGACCAGCTCGCCACATTGGGCGAACATCAGGCGACCGATCACCCCAGCCGCATCGTGTCCCTTTATGGCACGGCACAGGACCGCCATGACCTGTCGCAGAACCCGAACTTGCTGGCAGAGCTTACACCCTATGTCGCGTATCTTTCAGGCGAACCAGAGCCCCGTGGGGACGGGCTGGCAGCGCTTCGCCGCATCGCAGGTGACGCACAGATCGACGCCAATGATCCCGACACATTGGGCATGTCTGGTCTTTTGGCGCTTGGATTTGGGTTTGGCGATACCTCACCCACGAACCGCTGGCACGAGGCGGTTCAGGATTGGGTGATGACCGCGACTGAAACCCGCCCGATCGCCAACCTGTGCACGACGCACTGTGGATCTCAGGCGTCAGCCTGTGGCATGACGATGATGGCCTTGGCCGGTGGGTACTACGAAGTAATCCGCGTCGACAGCCCGCTGGAGAAACTGATCCCCCAGGACGCATTCTTGAACAGCCAACGCGCACAGCTGATGACTTTGCGCCGTGCAGCGCTTGCCCGGTCCGAGACAAACACGCCACCAGATCTCAGAGAGATCGCAGCGTATTCCCAAGGACCGTCTGATCTGATCCGACAAGAGCGCAAGGCCTACCGATAGCGCGATGAGGAGCGCCCTCGTTTGACAAGGGCGCCTCAATTCTGGTGGTCAGATCGCACCGGTCTTCGGATCCAGCGTCACTGACCACAACTCTGTGTCGTTACGGTCCATCAAGCGGACTGTCATCTGTTCGGTTGCGCCATCGATGTCGACCAATCCAAAGAACTGCAATCCTTCGCTGGGGGGCAGGTTCACACCCTGGCCTTCGGCGGGGGCCTTGACGAATTTCACTTCGGGGCCAAAGGTGCCGTCCAGCTTGTTGGGGCCGAATGTGCCGGCGTGCAGCGGGCCTGAAACGAACTCCCAGAACGGTTCAAAATCCTGGAACTGTGCCTTGTTGGGATCATAATAATGTGCTGCGGTGTAGTGCACATCTGCCGTAAACCAAACGGTGTTCTTGATCCCGCCGGTCTTGATGAACCGCAGCAGGTCGGCAATTTCCAACTCGCGCCCTTTGGCCGGGCCGCTGTCCCCGTTTGCAATGGCCTCGGCTCCCGCCTGTTCACGCCAGTTGTCCCAGACAATCAGACCAATGGGCATGTCCGATGCGATCACCTTCCACGTTGCCTGCGACGCCGCCAATTCACGCTTGAGCCAGACCAATTGCTCGGCTCCAAGAATGCGGGACTGATCCGAAATCTCATCTTCCATCGAAGCGCCGTTGGGGCCGCGATAGCTGCGCAGGTCCAGAAAGAAGACATCGAGCATCGGTCCGTAAGAGATCTTGCGATAGACTCTTCCAGGTTCCTGTGGCGTGATCCGCAATGGGGTCATCTCGTGGAACGCCCGACCGGCGCGCGATTGCAGCACATGCACTGACTTCTCAGTATAGCGATCGTCCGAAATCAGGTCCTTGGCGTCCGACCAGTTGCTGACCACCTCATGATCATCCCATTGGAAGACGGTCGGGCAGACGGCATTCATCGCTCGCACATGCTCGTCCATCAGGTTGTATTTCCACTGGGCGCGAAACTCATCCAGCGTCTCGGCCACCTTGCGTTTCTCGTCGATCAGCGTGGTGTTCTTCCAGATCAGCTGCCCATCTTTTTTGACCTCATCCTGCATCGGGCCGTCGGCATAGACCGTGTCGCCCGAGTGGATGAAGAAGTCCGGCTTGTGCTGCGCCATGGTGGCATAGGTGCGCATGCCGTCATCGTCGATACCCCAGCCCTGACCGGCAGTATCACCCGACCAGGCAAAGCGCACGTCGCGGCGCGAAGTTGGCGCGGTGCGGAACTGCCCCACGACCGGCTCGGATGTGACGTTGATGTCGTTCAGATCAGCGGCCACAAAGCGGTAAAAGATATCCTGATCCGACGGCAACCCATCCACCAGCCGCTTGACGGCCAAGTCGCTGGTCGGGATGGCGTCCATCGGGGCCAGCTTGCGGGCGTCGGCAAAGCTCTCGGTGGTCGACACCTCCATCATCACGCGCGCGGGGCGGTCGGTGCGGCTCTAGATCATGCCCGAGGACGTGTCGACATCGCCGGACTGAACCCCATGTGTGAACACAGGCCGCGATGCGGCGCGGCTGATGGCGGGCATCGCCAACGCTGCGGTAAATGCGGTGCCACCCGCCAAAAAGGCGCGGCGGTGGGGGCGTAGAAACTTGGACATAAGACTCTCCTGTCGTGCGATCATACTGCGGTCGCGGGATTGGTGAGCCAAAAAAGCCGCGTGCTTGTAAAACACGCGGCTCAGATTTGTGAAGTTCGTATGAAAGCCTCAGGGGCCGAGGGTTTAACTGCGGACCAGTTTTTCGTAGTCTTCCGCGATCTCGCGGGTCAGCGCGCCAACCTCGAATTTGTAGTCACCGATCTGGCCCACCGGGGTGACTTCCGCTGCGGTTCCGGTCAGCCAGCACTGCTCGAAATCAGCCATCTCTTCGGGCTTGATCCGGCGTTCGTGGACAGTGATACCCTTGTCCTTGAGCATCCCGATCACGGTTTGGCGTGTGATGCCGTTCAAGAAGCAATCGGCCAGCGGCGTGTGAACCTCGCCATCCTTCACAAAGAAGACGTTGGCGCCGGTGGCTTCGGCCACGTACCCACGCCAATCCATGAACAGCGCGTCCGAGCAACCCTTGGCCTCGGCCTTGTGCTTGGAAATCGTGCAGATCATATAAAGCCCAGCGGCCTTTGCGTGAACCGGGATGGTTTCGGGCGAGGGGCGTTTCCACTCGGCGATGTCCAGTTTGGCGCCCTGCATCTTGGCGTCGCCGTAATAGGCCCCCCAACCCCAGACGGCGATGGCCATGCGCACCGGGTTCTTGGCCGATGCGACACCCATGTCCTCGCCCGAGCCGCGCCAGACAACGGCGCGAACGTAGGCGTCGGTCAGACCGGACGCCTTCAGGGTTTCTTCCTTGGCGGCCTCAATCTGATCGACCGAGTAAGGCATCGGCATATCCAGCGCCTCGGCCGAGGCGATCAAACGCTTGGAATGGTCGCGGCTTTTGAAGATCTTGCCGTTGTACGCACGCTCGCCTTCAAAAACCGAGCTGGCATAGTGCATTGCATGGGTCAGAACATGGACCTTGGCCTCGCGCCAATCCACCAGTTCCCCATCCATCCAGATCACCCCATCGCGATCATCATACCCCGACATGCTGCATCCTCCTGAGCGAGCTGTTTTTCACTTGTTGCGCAATTTGCGACCGAAACGGACATAAAATTGCGCCAAAACTGCGACTCGATAGCTGTTCGCTATTGGAATGTCAATAAGACTGACTTAAAGTGACCCAAAGCAAGAAAGAGGTTCAGAATGTCCGACGGACGCTCGACCCAGGTCTATGGCAGCGAAAGCCTGCTGTTTTTGACCGACGAACAGCTCAGGCAAGGCATTGAGGCGATGTTCTTTGCCTATCGCGGGTTTACCGCGGATCCTGACCGCATTCTGGCCGAAATGGCCTATGGCCGCGCCCATCACCGTGCGATCC
>FYBJ01001318.1_pt1 | contig 10474 bp, 12 predicted proteins | sample 1134611 | NCBI WGS metagenome assembly FYBJ01 (sample SAMEA104116008, study PRJEB20421) | marine metagenome | isolation source: marine | reverse complement strand
CGTCGAGACTGGCCGGATCCACCAGCAGCGCCATGCGATCTTGGCTCTGGTCATCGAGGGCCGGAACATTCAAGGAGTAATCCCTGCCTGTGATCTGAGCGCTTAGATCGGCCAAGCGATCGATAGTGATACCGAGATCATTGGCGATGCTCTCATTTGCTTTGGACCGATCGGGATCGGCCGCCATCGTGGTGTCTAGACGCGCGAGTAGGCCGGCCACTTTTCGCGACTGCGCGGAATTAGGTCTTCGGACAACCGACATATTCGCGCGCTTGTACTCCTGAATTTCGGCACGGATCCACCAGACAGCATAGGTTGAAAATCGATAGCCACGATCTGGATCAAAACGGTCGGCTGCCTTGAGAAGTCCAATGTTGGCCTGCTGCACCAGATCGTGGTCGGCCTCTCCGCCTCCCGGCGCAGATTGCTTGGCCTTTGCCGCGGCCATGGGCGCGAAGGCGCGGATCAGCGTGTCGCGCGCTTGCTCGTCGCCATGGTCTTGCCAAGCGCGCACCAGATGGCTCTCGTCCTCGGCCGACAGCATGTCGGCGCTACGGGCACGGCGGGTACGGGTTCCCCAATTCGGGGCATGTTTGTTCATCACGAAGACTCATTTAATTTCGATTCGAAACTAGTCTCTTGCCATCGCGCTTGTCAAAGTAGTTTCGCTTCGCTACCAAATATCCATGATCAACCAACGTCAAACACCAGACCGCATCGCCGAACTGCTCGTCCATATCGGCCGCGCTGCGTGCAGTGAAGATCGTGGATCCAGCCTGACGGCGGCGCAGTGGACTTGCCTGCGGTTCTTTGCACGGGCCAATGGCAGCACCCGCACACCCTCGGGCTTCGCAAGTTTTCAGGCAACGACGCGGGGCACCGCCTCACAGATTATCAAGACCCTCGAGGGTCTTGGCCTTATCACCCGACAGCGCTCGGACCGCGATCAGCGCAGCGTTCGCCTTGATTTGACAGAAATGGGCCGCGCGACACTGCTTGAGGATCCACTAAATGATCTGATCAATGTGATCGGGCAGCTTCAGGATGATGAGCGGGATCGTTTTATCAAAACGCTGTCGCGCATGGCCTACGCGCTCGCAGGTTTGAGGGATGTCCCAACCTTCGGTACATGCCAGGATTGCAGCCATTTCACACCTACCAACGGCAGTGGTTATTGCGCCTGCATGGCATCCGAGCTGGCCGCCGAAGACATCGACCAACTATGTGCAAGCTACCAAGGTACCACACCCGGTGTACTGCCCAATATTCTGATTAAGGGAGAACCCGATGACCGGGAATGAGACCCCACACGCGCCTCGCATGATCGCAATCAGCAGCGGCAAGGGCGGTGTCGGCAAATCGACAGTCACCGCGAACGTCGCCGTGGCCCTCGCCGAGATGGGTCTGTCTGTCGGCGTGGTGGATGCCGATATCTATGGCCCCTCCATTCCGCGCATGCTGGGGGCTGCCACCACACCGCCCGCCATGTCTCCGGATCAGAAGGTGATTCCGGCCGAGGCGCAGGGGGTAAAGATCATCTCCATGGCCATGCTCAGCGACGACGACAACCCCGCGATCCTGCGCGGACCGATGGTGACGAAATACCTGCAAATGTTCGTGCGGCAGGTGGACTGGGGCCAACTCGATATTCTGTTGCTCGATCTGCCGCCCGGAACCGGCGATATACAGTTGACGCTGGCGCAGGCCTTTCCGCTGTCGGGTGCCGTGGTGGTCAGCACGCCGCAGGACGTGAGCCTCAAGATCGCTCGCCGGGGCTTGCGAATGCTGGAGCAGGTCAATGTTCCCATCCTTGGCGTGATCGAGAACATGAGCGGCTTCACCTGCCCATCCTGCGGAACTGTGACGCATATCTTTCACCAGGGCGGAGGTGAGGCGATCGCGCACGAATTGGGCGTGCCGTTCCTGGGAAAGGTGCCGCTCGACCCAAGTGTGGTCGATTGTGGCGACGAGGGCCGCCCGCTTGTCCGCGCCTATCCCGACAGTCCAGCCGCTGCGGCCTATCGTCAGATTGCCGCGACACTGGCCGGATCGGGCGGCCCCGCGCAGGGGATCGCCACACCCTTTGCCTGGACGCTGCCCGAGGACAGCGGCAAGCCCGCTCCGGCCAATGCAAGCCCAGGCGGTGCAGCAGACCGACTCGCGGCACTTGATCACGATGCAACAGGTCTCGCTCTGCGCTGGTGCGATGGTACAGAGCAGCACCTTTCCGACCGCGATATGCGCCTTGCCTGCCAGTGCGCCCAATGCCGAGACGAAGTGAGCGGCAAGCGTTTGCTCGATCCTGGAACCGTCGCGCTTGACCTCGCCTTGACGCGGGTATGGAGCGTGGGCAACTACGCCCTCGGTCTCGCCTTCAGCGACGGTCATGCCACTGGCATCTATACCTTCGCAGTCTTGCGGGCGCTGCGCGGAACGGAGTTGGAAGATGTCTGATCCCTTGCCCCGCCGCCGCATTCAGGCGCAAGCCTCGACCGCTGACCCAGAGGTGATGGGGTTTACCCTCGACGCCGAGGTTCAGCCCGGACAATCGGCCCGGTGGGAGGGACCAGAGGACGCCCCGCTGGCGCAGGCCCTTTTTGCCCTGACCGGGGTGACCCGTGCTGAGGTGCGTGATGCGACGATCTGGGTGCAAAAGACGCCCGATGCGGACTGGGCCGCGCTCAAGCCCGCAATTGCCGCCGCCATCCGGCAGGTTCTGGATGAAACCGATGCGCCGCTTGGTCGGAACGGCGATGGCGGGGCCGCAGACCCCGATGCCGCCCTGCTACGCGCCGTCGAAGATCTGCTCGAGCGGCAGGTCAACCCCTCCGTCGCCGCCCATGGCGGGCGCATCGACGCCGAGCGCGTCGACGGGAGCACGGTGTTTCTGCGCATGTCCGGTGGCTGTCAGGGCTGTGCAGCGTCTTCGGCCACCTTGCGCCAAGGTGTGGAGCAGATGCTGCGCGCCGCCCTGCCACAGATCACCCAGATCGTGGACGTGACCGATCACGCCTCTGGCGACACGCCGTTCTACGCGCGGGGCGACGGTGCCTCGCCGATGCTCAATCGCCTGATACCCGAGGACGCCATTGCTTGGGAAGACGGGCAGATCACGGTTGACCCCGCCTATCTTGCCCCGCGGCTGGGGTTGTCCCCTGAGGCCTTGCGGGAGGGATTGCGCAGCGGCGCTGTGGTCGGCGTGACCGAGACAGGCGAAGGAAGCGATGCTGGCAAGACCCGGATCGTCATCCGCAGCGCTGGCCGTTCCTGGGCGGCGGAAGTGGGCGCGGACGGAGCCGCACGGGAGATCCCGCCGCCCCGCCTGATCGAGGCGTCGGCGGACAAGGAAAAAAAGCTCGCGCACGAAGTTCGCGCCCATCTCGCGAGCCTCGCGCCGGATGCCGTGCCGATCTCCTATGCTGCGTTGGCGCGCGCTCTTGGTCTTTGGATGCCGGGCTCCATCCGAAGGATCACAGCTGCGCTGGAGACGACGATGCGGGAAGACGCCGCCGCCGGTCACCCCTTCATTGCGGCGCGCGTGGTCAGCCGTGTCGGCGGCCTGCCCGGAAAAGGGTTCTTCGACCTCGCTAACACCCTGTCCCGCGGTCCTCAGGCTGCACAGAGCGAAGAGGAGTTTCACGGCACCGAACTCAATCGGTTGGAAGAGGCACTTGAAGGCCATCCCACCTAGAGACCGCAGGCCGATCCTGCCATTCGATAATCCTGGACATGCATTGCGCATCTGTAAGCGGTGTCTCTGCGCCCGGACGCTTGATCCTTTCGGGCAGAGGTCGTCTTGCACAGATCAGCAGCATGGGCCGACACCAGGCCACAGCAGAGATCGCGGCATCTGAGATCAAGAAAGCACAGCTCATTGATACTTGAAATATCAAGATCAATATATTAGACGGCACTTATCCAATACAGGATATGCTCATGATCACCGGTCCCCAGATGCGCGCAGCGCGTACCCTTCTCGGTATCGACCAGAAAATGCTGGCCGAGCTTTCCGGGCTGTCCGTGCCAACGATCCAGCGCATGGAAGCAAGCGCCGGCAATGTCCGTGGCGTGGTCGACAGCCTGACGAAGGTCATCGAAGCGCTCGAACTGGCTGGCGTGGAGCTGATTGGGGATGGAACGCCAAGCTCATCGGGTGGACGTGGCGTTCGTCTGAAAACACCACCGCCAGGACACTGAACACTTACGCCGCGACGGCGACCGCCGACGACTTGCCTGCGATCCCGCCGCACACCCAAACAGAAGGTGCGGCCCAAATGACAGACCAGACCGGAGCCCGGAGCGACGCGCCAAGCTTCGCCGATCTCTTTACTCCCAAACTCGTGACCGTGCTGCGCGAGGGTTATGGCCTGACGCAATTGCGGACGGACGCTATCGCGGGGCTGACTGTGGCCATCGTGGCGGTGCCGCTTTCCATGGCGATTGCCATCGCGTCGGGGGCTACCCCGGCACAGGGCCTCTATACCGCCATCGTCGGCGGGTTCCTCGTCTCGCTTCTTGGCGGATCGCGGTTCCAGATCGGCGGCCCGGCGGGTGCGTTCATCGTTCTGGTGGCCGCGACCGTGGCAGCGCATGGTATGGACGGGCTGATCCTTGCCACCTTCCTGTCGGGCCTGATGCTGGCGGCGGCCGGGTTCCTGCGTCTGGGCACCTTCATCAAATTCATCCCCTTCCCGGTCACTGTCGGTTTTACCGCAGGCATCGGGGTGATCATCTTTGCCAGCCAGATCAAGGACCTGTTCGGCCTGACACTGAACCGCGAGCCCGGCGCGTTGCTGGGAAAATTCCCCGCACTTTGGGCGGTGCGGGACAGTGTGACACCTGCGGCGGTGGTTCTTTCCCTTGCGACGGTGGGCATCATCATCGGGCTGCGTCGCTGGCGTCCGCACTGGCCAGGGATGCTGGTCGCGGTGGGTCTGGCCGCAGTTGCAACGGCCCTGATTGACCTGCCGGTCGAGACGATCGGGACCAAGTTCGGGGGCATCCCGTCGTCCCTGCCCATGCCGGGCCTTCCGGACCTTTCGCTGGAACACATCATGGCTGTGCTCCCCGCCGCCCTGTCATTCACACTTCTGGGGTCGATCGAGTCGCTGCTCTCGGCCGTCGTCGCCGATGGCATGACCGGGCGGCGGCACCGGTCGAACTGCGAACTGGTGGCGCAGGGCGTGGCGAACGTTGGGTCCTCCTTGTTCGGCGGTATCTGCGTCACCGGCACCATCGCCCGCACCGCGACGAATGTCCGCGCCGGGGCGCATGGCCCAGTTGCCGGGATGCTGCACTCGGTGTTTCTGCTGCTGTTCATGCTGATCGCGGCACCGCTGGCGGCCTATATCCCACTGGCCGCATTGGCCGGCGTCCTCGCCGTCGTCGCGTGGAACATGATCGAAAAGCCGGCCATCGCCATCCTTGTCCGTTCGGGCTGGGGCGAGGCGACGGTCCTCGGCTCGACCTTCTTCCTGACCATCTTCCGCGACCTGACCGAAGCCATCGTGGTCGGCTTCGCGCTCGGGTCGGTCTTGTTCATCCAGCGGATGAGCAAGACCACCGCCATCGCCACGCAGACACCGTTCGTCAGCCGCGATGAGGCGGACACCGACCATCCTCGCGCGGGCTATCAAGAGGATATGGCGGCGAACCCTGCGGTCGTGGTCTATCGCATCACGGGCGCGCTCTTCTTCGGCGCGACAGCCTCCATCGGGTCGGTCCTCGACCGCATTCAGGACAGCCACAAGGCGCTGATCGTCGACTTTTCGGCTGTGCCCTTCCTCGATTCCACCGGTGCCAACATGATCGAAGGGCTGGCGCACAAGGCGCGCAAACGTAGTGTTGCGCTCTGGCTGACGGGTGCCAGCCGTGACATACAGAGGGTTTTCGTAACTCATGGCCTGAAAAGGCCGCTCGCGCACTACGCACCCACCGTCGAGGATGCGCTCGCGCAGGTCAGCGCGGATTATGACGATCGCCAGGAAGTCGCGTGATGCCGGAACGCGCGCAGGAACGGCGTCACCGTCGCCAAAGGATCAGTCCCGAGCAGCGCCGCCGTTTTGTCCTGACCGCGCTTGAACGGCCCCGCACTCAGGCCGAATTGCGGGATGCGCTCGACATGAGCAACAGTGGCATTCTCCACCTCCTGCGGCGGCTCGAAAGGGACGGCCTCGTCCGGCCGGCCGAGCGGGTGGCCTGGACCCGGATCTGGGAAAGAGTGCGAGTTAGCGGCTGAAGTCACGACAGATGCTGGTCAGATGACACAGTTGCGCCCGGATACCTTGCCATCCGATTGGATTGATCTGCTTCAACGTATTGCAGCAGCGGATAAGGCTGGGCTGGATCTGGACGGGGGTCTCAAAGAAGACATCGTACGTGCGGAGCACCTTACCGACCTCGGGTGACTGCGCGTGCCATACGCTGCCCATTATGTGCTCACACCTCGCGCAGTTGAGTTGCTAGAACAACATCGGATGGTTCCCTTTTTCACAACCACCCATTGACAGGACACAACGTACAACTGACAGCAAGGCCTCTGTGTCCTTTTTGTTTGGTTTTTTGCCCGTCAGACCAACTCGAAGAGCATAGCCGTCAATCATGTCCAAAATCAGCCCCACGATAGCTGTACGCGACTCCGCTGCCATGCCAAAAGCTTCGTGTTCAGCGTTTTGAATCGCGGTTTCAAGCACATCGCCCAGCATCGACCGTGTGCCGCTAAACAGACGGGCGACGGTGGGGTTTCGTAAAACTTCGGAAGTGATTTCAACCGTCAGCACCGCTGACGTGAGATTTGCGCAGTGTTCAAAATAGCGCGTTACGAAGATGTCGACGGCCTTTTGTGGATCATCGCAATCCGTCACCTCGGCCATCACACTCGCCAACTCCTCGGCATCGATCTTTGCGATCTCGGCGATCAGGTCATCACGCCCCGGAAAATGGTTGTAGAGGTTGCCAATACTCACCCCTGCTTTCTTTGCGATATCGCGCATACCTGTTCGCGCCAGTCCATCCTCGACAAAACACGACACCGCCGCTTCGATCAAAAGCTCACGGCGCGCGCGGGTCGCTTGCTCGCGGTTGGTCGGCTCCTGTTTGGCTTTCTTGATCATGCTTGACGGTCCTGTATTGCCCGGCTACTCAATGAACGAACGTTCGTTCTTTTATCATTTGGTGAGTCGTGACGAAAGGCTAAATTATGAAACTTCAAAAATATTGGTATCTCGGCTTTCTAGGGCTGATCGGAATTTACCACCTGCCTGCTTTGATGGCCACCTTTCAGGGCGATGGATCGTGGTGGGGAATGACGAATGCGCTTTGGTTTCTCTGGTTTCTGAACTTCATCCCAGAACGCCGTAACCCTGACAATACCTAAGCCACCACAACCTGGAGCCACCCATGTCCATTGATAGCCTTGTTGCCCTGTTTGACCTTCACCAGATTATGTGGATCGTTGCTACGTTGTTCGTCATCAATATGACGATTACGGGGATCGAGGTTGTGCTCGACCTGACGACACACAAAGAGCGGCGCTGGAAAGACACAGCGGCCAATTGTGCGATCTTCGTCGCCCATCAGGTGATCGAAAAGACAGCGCTCGCTTCGCTCGGGTTCGTGGCCTTGCTGCCGTTCTATTACCTCACGCCGCTGGAAATCCCGATGACCGCGTGGACCTGGCTGCTGGCCATTCTGGCGGCGGACTTCACCTACTACTGGATGCACCGGCTGGAGCACGAGCATCGCATCCTCTGGGCCAGTCACAGTGTTCATCACAGCTCTGAAGACTACAACCTCACCGTGGGCTTTCGCCTGAGCGTGGTCGAGGGGTTCTTCGAGTGGGCCTTCCTGATCCCGATGATCCTGATCGGCTTCAACCCGTTTCAGGCCATTGTCGGTCTGGTGCTGGTCGCGCAATACCAGCACTGGGTGCACACCGAACGGGTGAATAAGCTCGGGTGGCTGGATGAGGTGTTCAACACGCCGTCGGTGCACCGCGTGCATCACGGCTCCAACCGTCAGTACCTGGACAAGAACTATGGTGGCATCCTGATGTTCTGGGACAAGCTGTTCGGAACCTTCGAGCGTGAAGACGAGAAGGTCGTCTACGGGCTCACCCACAACGTCCACACCAACAATCCGGTCAAGATTACCTTCGCCGAGTTCGGTCATATCTGGCAGGACGTCAAGAAATGCCGGACCAAAAAAGACAAGCTGCGGATCATCTTTGGCGGGCTGTCGTGGCGGCCGGAGCATGTCAGGCCAGCCAAACAGCAGGCGGCCGCGGACTCCTCTGCCATGAAGAATGACTAGGCTGTGCTAATGAGCCTCAAGCGCCCCATGCTAATGATCATTGCGCTTTTTTCGGCTGCGCTCATTGCGGCGGGCGTTTACGCGGCTCTGATGCTCTGGAGCACGACAAGACCGGTGTTTGCCCAATCCGCGCCCGGCACGCTCGACGGTTTGGTGGCTGACTGGGCCGCCTTGCCGGACATTCCCGGCGCGATCCTGTTCGTCCAGCAGGGGGAGGAGATCATCTATGCGGGAGCGTCCGGCACATTGCGCAAAGATGGCGGCGCAGCGCTCACGACCGAGACACCGTTTCACACCGCCAGCGTTGGCAAACTGTTCACGGCTGTGACCGTGCTGCGCCTGCATGAACGCGGGGCGCTCGATATAGATGCACCTGCCGTGCGCTATCTCAGGGCCAGCGTCATGGCCGATCTCTTAGTTGTCGACGGGATTGACTACGGCGAGCAGATCACAATCCGCCAATTGCTGTCGCATCGTGCGGGTCTCGGCAACACTGACAAGTATCTGCCGTTCAATCTTTCAATCCTCACGCGGCCAAACCGCGTCTGGGCGCCACAAGATCTGATTGAGCAAGCGCGGCGTGTCCCACCCGCAGGGCGACCCGGCGAGCAAACGCAGTATTCCTCGCCGGGGTACTTCCTGCTTGGGTTAGTGATCGAAGCCGTCACCGGCCAGCCCTATCATCAGGCCTAGCGCCGCGAAGTCTTTGCGCCGCTAGGTATGGATGCGACATTCGAGAGCACCAATGAATGGCGTGGCGAGTTTGAAACCCTGCATCACTACGCTGGTTGGATCGACCTGACGGATCACAACCCCAGCTTCGAGTTCGCAGACGGCGGCTTTGTTACCACGGCGCAGGATCTGGCGCGCTTTGGCATCGCGATGGCGCGAGGCGCGCTTTTTGAAAATCCACAAACAATGCAACTGCTCCTGTCGCCACCCGACGGGGCGGACCCAACCCGACAATATCGCGCGCTCGGCCCGCGTGTGGACTTTAGCGAAACCGGAACGCGTCTGATCTTTCACAACGGGTCATGGGGTGTCAGATTCATTGTCTCACCTGATGAAGACGCAGTCGCAGTTATCGCCTTGGGCCAAACCGGTGCCAGAACCAAGATGTTCTGGGATGCCGCCCGCGCGTTGCAGATAGGTCTATTCTGAAGCAGACGCGGCGGCACTCTGTTCGTGGCGAGCCAAATTGTGCCTAGTTAATAATTAACTGGTGCGTCGAAATATTTACCAAGTGCCACACCAAATATGCCCACGGTGTCCTCTCGAACGCCCCCAGCGGCAATTAGACGACCGGCTTCTGGGCGAGCGCGTTCAACATCTCGATCAGGATCCATGCGCTTGTAGCTCGTCGTCATCTCGCGCCCGGCCGCGGCAATAGCGCCAGCCCGATCGTTTTGCTCAAGCAAGCTCAGCTTTTGACCCAGAACCTGCAAGATCAATCAGACAGTAATGCGCCACATCCGATACCGCCCCTGCCCGGTCACCTCGTGGATAAGGCCTCGCGTTTCCATCCAGGCGAGGTTGCGCTGGACGGCGGCGCGGCTGGCACCGGTCAGGGTCTCGGCGATTGGGGCGGAGACGACGGGCCATTCGGTCAGGATGGCGCGCAATGCTGGTGGTGTCTTCCCAGAGAGCGTGCCCATCATGGTTTCCGCCCTCGCAGACCATGCCTCGATATCGTCGAGGTACCGCATCGCGGTCACGCATGCGGTTTCCATTCCCTCGAGCCAACGCTCTAGGCGCTCAGCCGGTGGGCCACCGGCGCGCAGCCCCCCTGCCCCGCGTATAGCCAGGGGCGCAAAGATGGCCCCTCCGTTCGAATTCGGGCCCTCGCCGACCGCAATGCGTGCGGCGGTTACCGCGGCTTCCATCCGGTCGCCCTGTTGCCCGAGGCCCGCGAGGCTCCAGAGGTGAAACCCCATGCAGGCGCGCGTGATCGAATGCAGGTCGGCGGCTTGCGCCATCAGGTCAAGCCAACTGCCCGCGCGATCCGCGAAGGGCTCGGCTTCATCCGCCATGTTTTCAGGGTCACGGCGATCGAGGAAAGCGGACAGATCCACTTCTGGGCCGGGACCGCCTTTAAGACGCCGCACCGCCCATCCGACACGTGCGAGCGCCGCGGTGTCGTCCTGCACGCCGGACAAGCGCATGG
>FYBJ01001530.1_pt1 | contig 10480 bp, 9 predicted proteins | sample 1134611 | NCBI WGS metagenome assembly FYBJ01 (sample SAMEA104116008, study PRJEB20421) | marine metagenome | isolation source: marine | reverse complement strand
AGCTTGAGCTGCATGGTGCGTTCAGTGCTTATCAGTTCGAAGGACTGCCTTATACATTTTCTCAGGTACTCTACAATCTCGTCGATAACGCCATCAAGTTCACTGACAATGGTAGAGTAACAATACGCCTAAGCCTATCCGGCGAAGATTCTGGCATCGCCAAGCTGTCCGTCGAAGTGGCCGATACCGGGATAGGCATTACCGAGAGCGCGCAGGCCATCATCTTTGAAGAGTTCAAGACTGCAGATCCAAATAACTTTGACCCAAAGAGTGGCACCGGGCTTGGCCTATCGATTGCAAAGCGGGGGGTTGATAGGCAGGGTGGGGAATTGTTTCTATCCAGCGTTTTTGGCGAGGGAAGCCGTTTTCATTTCAAGATCCCGCTCAAGGCATCCCCAACTGAAACCAAGGAACCGCCCACCCTGTCCAAGGCTTCCCCTGAGCAAGTCGACCGGGGAAGTTCGGCCAAGACTATCCTCATCGTCGATGATAGCGAAATAAACCGCTCCCTGATGCGCGAGATGCTACACCGCATGGGACACAGGACTGATCTGGCCGAAAATGGCAAAATCGCTACCACCATGGCGAACGAGACAAGCTATGATGTGATCTTGATGGATTTCTCCATGCCTGTGATGGACGGTCCGACCGCGGCAGAAAAGATTCGAGCGATGCAGGCGGCACCAGACAATGTGGTAATTATCGGCGTAACAGCTCTGATCGACGCTCATATTGACCCACAGAACCGAGCGCTGTTCGACGAAATTCTGACCAAGCCAGTTGGCCAAGCTCAGCTCGCAAGTGCCATTGCGAGAACCACGACGCAGCAGCCTGTGCCCGAGCTCCAAGAGATAATGGCCTCAACAAATTTCACCGACGTCACGTCGCTGGTTGGTAATGACACTGCGATCCACTTACTGAAAACAAGCTTTTCAGATGTCGGGGATGCGCTGATGTCAATCACCAATGCCACGATGGCAGTCGAGGACAAGGTGGCATCAATCCATAAATCCGTTGGATCAACTGCGCTTCTGGGACTTGAGGAGCTCTCGGAAGCACTCTCAGAAGCTGAGGTACTTGCAATGTCCGGCACGGATCCAAACATGTCCGAACTACCCAAGTTGATTGCAACCCTGCTCCACGAGGCACACTTGGATTTTGCCCCTCTGATGGAAGAGCAGAAAAAAACGAGCAGCACTTAACCGGGATAATTCACGACGCTTGGTTTGCTTGATACAGGCCTGTGTTTTGTGGGCACGAGGCATCGTCATGGCGCGCGTGATCGGCGTCCCGCTTTTCACTATAAGCGCCGCCCACACTGTCAAGCGACACCTACTTTTGCGACCTAAGGCGACACCCAGTTTTACGAGGTGTCGTGCAACGAAGCGGCCTCAGGAGCGTCCGCCGCTGGTCGAGGGAGCTCCATACATAGGAATACTCTTCACCACATTGTCGATCTTGCGCATGGCCACCAAGAGATCTCCAAGCTGGTCAATGGGCACCATATTGGGACCATCGCACGGAGCGTTGTCCGGGTCGTCATGGGTTTCGACGAAAACGGCGGCACAGCCCACGGCCACAGCGGCCCGGGCCAGCGGCGAGACGAACTCGCGCTGGCCGCCTGAACTTGTCCCGTGCCCTCCCGGAAGCTGCACCGAATGAGTGGCATCAAACACCACTGGGTATCCTGTCTGCGCCATTATAGGCAGAGATCGCATGTCCGAGACCAACATGTTGTAGCCAAAACTCGCACCACGTTCGCATAGCAAGATGCGAGTGTTGCCGGTGCTCGCAATCTTGGAAGCAACGTTCTCCATTTCCCACGGTGCGAGGAACTGACCTTTCTTGACGTTGATCGCCGCTCCCGTTTCACCCGCAGCGAGTAAGAGATCAGTCTGGCGCGACAGGAAAGCAGGGATTTGGAGCACATCCACCGCTTGTGCCACCGGAGTGCACTGGTCGGGACCGTGCACATCGGTGAGTACAGGCACGCCGAATTCCTCACGGATTTTCGACAGTATCGTCAGCCCCTCCTCCATTCCCAAGCCACGCTTGCCCGAAAGGGAGGAGCGATTAGCCTTGTCAAAGCTGGACTTAAAAATCCAAGGTGTGGTGCTGGCCTCAGCGGCAATTGCAATACGGTTTGCCATCATGCGCGCATGATCCAAGCTTTCGAGCTGACACGGCCCTGCAATCAATGCAAATGGAGCAGTGTTGGAGATGGTAACATCACCGATCTGGACGGTTTTCATGCGATCCCTTCGCGGTTCAGGACGGTTTCGATCCGATCCACATCAATCGGATTGTTCAGTTCCCAGAACACCCTGCCACGACCTTCCACAGGTACACAGGTGATGGGAGTGCCATTTTCCAGAAACCGCAGCTGCTCTAGCCCTTCAGCACGTTCTAGTGGGCCTTCCACCCACGCAGCGTACGCACGCAGGGCGTTGAGTGTATAAGCATAAACACCGACATGGTGCCAGACGTCTGGCGGGTTGGCGAGATTACCTACGAAAGGCAACACCTCCTTGGAGAAATAGAGTGCAGTGCCGTCTGCGCGCATTACGGCCGTGGTACCACCGACCTGGTTATTGCTACGGTCAGTAACAAAATTCGTCAGGGTCTCGGCATCACATTTGATGACTGGTGTGGCCACTTCTATCCCTGAACGCATCGCGCCTATCAGTGCCTCTACGAACCATGCAGGCGTCAATGGCGCATCGCCTTGCAAATTGACTACCACGTCTGGATGGCTGTCGAGCTGTGCCAATCCCTCAGCGCAGCGCTCTGATCCGTTGCGCGCCCCTGACGACGTCATCAGTACATCCGCACCAAAACCCCGCGCCGCCTTCTTGATGCGGCGATCATCGGTGAGCACATAGACGCTGTTCACGCCTGAAACGGCCCGCGCAGCCTCCCAGGCGCGCTGAATTAAAGTCTTTTTAGTACCTGTCGCCCCGGTCAGTTCCACCAGAGGTTTACCGGGATAGCGTGTCGAGTCGTAACGCGCAGGGATGAAGATAGTGACGTTCATGAAACACCTTCGCGCAAAAGGTCATGGATGTGAATCAGCCCAACCAAAGCGCCATTTTCTGCAACCATCAACGCGCCAATTTTGTGAGCATTCATCAGCGCCAAGGCCTCCGTCAATAACGCATCAGGGGCGATGCTGCGCGGGTAGGGTGTCGCGACCTCTCCGGCGGTGCGGCCTGTGAGGCCATCGAGATTACGACGCAGATCGCCATCAGTGATTACACCTGTGAGTGTGCCATCTTCGACCACAGCGGCAACACCAAAACCCTTGGCACTCATCACCACCAATGTCTCGCCCATTGGTGTGTTGGGGCTGACAACAGGTAATGCATTATCTCGATGCATGATTGCAGAGACGCGGAGCAGTTGCGCACCCAAAGTGCCACCAGGATGGAAGGCTGCATAGCTTTCACGGTCAAAACCCCGGTGCCGCATCAGCGCCACGGCCAACGCATCCCCCAACGCCATAGCAAGCGTGGTCGAGGTGGTAGGAGCCATACCAATTGCACAAGCCTCCGGCGCATCAGGCAATTTGAGCGTGTGATCAGAAGCGCGGGCGAGTGTGCTGTCTTCGCGCTTGGTCACAGCGATGAGAGGTATCTCAAAGCGGGTGCAATAGGCGATCATGTCAGCGAGTTCCCTGGTCTCGCCTGAGTTCGATATCAGGATCACCGCGTCGTTGCGGGTGATCATGCCCAGATCACCGTGGCTGGCCTCGCCAGGATGCACAGCTTGTGCAGGCGTGCCTGTTGAGGCCAGAGTAGCGGCGATCTTGTTAGCGACATGGCCAGATTTCCCCATACCTGAGACGATTACCCGTCCAGGAATCCTGAGAAGGCGCAAAACGACCGTATCAAAGTCACCAGACAGTTCCTGAGCCAACTGAGTGAGGGCGGCAGCCTCGATAGCCAGCACAGCACGCGCGATCTCTGAGGGTGTTTCTGTCATGAGAGCCTGCAAGCAATATTCACAGGCGTGATACCGGCTGAAATCATCCATGTCCAACGGACTAGGTCTTCGCTCCCCACGAAAGCTGAATGGTTTTCATCTTTGGAGCCAGCCATTGCGCGTTCCGCATGATGGCGGGCACTGATTTCATGCGATCATGGCAATGACTGACCACCGAACTGCAGTTCGGCAACCAAGTTCCCGGTTACTTTTGTCGCGCACCGCCCTTAGGGATTCTGAGCTCGCGACCGCCCCAGATGCCCCAGCGATGGCGCAGCAACTCGATTGCAGTTGCATCCAACTCCACCCGACCTTTCTCGGCCACCCTATGACGGTAGAGTGCCTCGTATCGGTCAGCCTCTGTGGTCTTCGGCTCATACTGATTGGCCGCCAACCAAATGCCGATACCAGTTCTGGCAAGCGCACCGGACAGCCAGACATCGTCAACATGAAAGGCATCTGCCGGGATGTCGAAAACTAGATCATCAAAGAACTCTGGCCGCACCACCACGCCACCATATCCTTCAAACACATCTGCAAAACCTGCTTTCGCAATAATCCGGCGCGGCGGTTTCTGCGCCAGAGACACCTTGGTCCGTCCAGACAGCACCTGTTTAAGCCGTGCGGCCCGGTACATCATATCACGACTGCGGGGTCGGCGCTGATGACGAGGGCCAGCAAAGGCGTTGCGAGCATCTAACCCAGCAATATCCCACCCCGCCAATGCGATTACCCGGTCCGGAAAACGGTCAGCCTCGGCCAAAAGTCCTGCCGCCCAGCCAGGACGATAATCACGGTCGTCGTCACAAAAGAGCAACCGCACATCCTGTCCTCTATAGCGTTGAGCAGCGCTAAGCACTTTGGTCGCAGGGCCGTAATCAATCTCGCATCTCTGTATTTTAACACCAGCAGGTACTGCTGGTAGCTTGCCGTCCCAATCAGGAAAGCGCAGGTAGCTGTAAGGCAGATAAAGCTCGACCCCTGAAATGCCCGCCTGCGCCACAAGCCCCTCAAGCGTTGGGCCGATCAGTCCAAAACGCGGGGGAATGGACGAGAGCGTAATCACGGTCATATATTGAGACACTTCAAATCAGGGCGTAGCCTCAATAGAGGCATGCCTCTGTGCTTGCAACCGGCTAACATCATCAATGCATTGATGCATGAATCGCCGCGCCTTGGAGAACTTCATGTCGCATGGCATAGATACGAAGATCCAGGCAGCCGCTTTCCAAGGATACAACAAAAAACTTAGCTATGAGCAATGAGCAATGAGCAATGAGCATGTGTGAACAAACGGCAACCATGGCCAATCTTACCACTATCACTCCGGTACTCCTATGCGGGGGCTCTGGCACACGACTCTGGCCGCTATCGCGAAAAAGCTACCCAAAGCAATTCGCACAATTTTTGGGTGAGGAAAGCCTATTTCAAGAGGCCGCACGTCGTGTCACGGGGGACGGGTTTGCCGCGCCATTAGCGGTCACAGGAGACGGATTCCGCTTCATCGTCGCCGAACAACTTGATCATTGCGGCATCCGCGCCGCTAGCATTCTTATCGAACCTGAAGGACGCAACACCGCGCCCGCGGCCGCAGCCGCAGCTCTACACTTGGCTCAAACCGACCCGCAGGCGCTGATGCTGCTGGTACCTGCCGATCACGCTATCCCAGACGCACACGCTTTCCGCGAAGCGGTAAGGACCGGCGCACGCGCCGCAGAAGAAAACCAGATTGTTACCTTCGGCATTCAGCCGACGCGCGCCGAGACCGGCTATGGCTGGCTCGAAGCCGGACGAGAAACCTTTCCAGGGGTGAACGTCTTGGAGCGTTTCATTGAGAAGCCGAATGCGGGAAAAGCTGACACGCTTTTTGCTAGTGATCGCTATCTGTGGAATGCAGGTCTCTTCCTAACCCGCGCCGACACGCTGATTGCTGCATTTGAGAAACACGCGCCTGACATCTTAATGCACACACGCGCCGCAATGGAAGCAGCAACCCCCGACCTAGGGTTCCTGCGCATAGACGCACCCCTGTGGGGCCAGGTACGAGCTGAGTCGCTCGATTACGCCGTGATGGAGCAAGCTCAGAATGTTAGCGTCGTCCGCTTTACTGGCACATGGTCCGATTTGGGAAGCTGGGAAGCTGTCTGGCAGGAAAGCCCGCAAGACAGTAGCGGGAACGCACTGGCAGGCCTTGCAACGGCGATCGATTGCGAAAACACGCTATTACGCTCAGAAAGTGACGAGATAGAACTGGTCGGGATTGGGTTGAAAAACGTGGTCGCAGTGGCGATGCGCGACGCTGTACTGGTCGCTGATTTGACCGACAGCCAAAGCGTGCGCCGCGCCGTCGATACGCTGAACGCACGCGGCGCCAAGCAAGCGGCGCAATTGCCCGTCGATCACCGTCCCTGGGGCTGGTTCGAGACACTGATCTTGGCAGATCGCTTTCAGGTAAAGCGCATCCATGTGCATCCTGGCGCGGCGCTTAGCTTGCAGAGCCACGTTCACCGATCCGAGCACTGGATAGTGGTAGCAGGCACAGCCAAGGTCACGGTGGATGATGAAGTGCGCCTGCTGACCGAAAACCAGTCGGTTTATATTCCGCTGGGCTCAGTGCATAGAATGGAGAACCCCGGCAAGATACCGATGGTGCTAATCGAGGTACAGACAGGGACTTACTTGGGCGAAGATGACATCATTCGCTACGAGGACATCTACGCGCGAAGCTGATAGGCTGCGATTCCCTCAATTGCCTTGTAGATGTGCTCGCTATGGTCTCAAACGTTTGGCCACCGCCTCAAGAGTTCTGCGCATAACCGCCTCTGCCTGCTCGGCATTCTCTGCCTCGGCGTAACAACGAAACTCTGGTGCATTGCCCGAGGGACGCAGATGGATAACTGTACCGTCAGAAAAGAACACGCGCAGCCCGTCGATTAGGTCGATACCGATTTCTTTACCGTATCCAGCAAAGAAAGCAGCGCGCGCCTCTGCATCCTCCGTCAGCTTCGCGATAAAGGCATGCGACGCACAAGTCGGAATGCCCACGACCCGATCAGCAGCAGTGAATCGTTGAGGTAGATCAGAGACCAACGCAGCCAAGCTAATCCCCTTCGCCCGGGCCATCACCAAGGGCGCAATAATGGGCAACAGGCAATCGCGCGTCAGTAACGGGTCCAGTATCCCAGACAGACCTTGCGCGGCGAACCCCAGCAGAAACCCACCATTGGCTTCGTAGCCTACCACACGCCCCGCCGCAGCTTGCATCGCGTCGATCACATAAGGCGAACCGATCTTTGTACGGATGACCCGGTCGAACCCCAAATGATCTACCAACGTATTGGAGGAAACCGGGGTGCAAATGATTTCTGCACCCAAGTATTGAGCTGCCAACGGTCCTAGCATGTCACCCGGCACCAACGACCCAGACGCATCCACAACCATCGGTCGGTCGGCATCACCATCGGTCGAGACAAGCGCATCAAGCGCATGTTCAGAACACCAACCCTTTAGCATCTCCCGAGTACTGTGGTCGACCGCCTCAGTATCTACCGGGATGAAATGCTCAGATCGCGCCAGCCGCACTACCTTGGCACCCATCTGGCCCAACGCATCAGTCATGGCATCGCGAGCGACTGAACTATGCTCGTAGACACCGATGTGCATGCCTTTCAGCGCCTCTGCCCCGAAAGCATTAACATAACGTGCCACATAGGCAGGCAGCGCGTTCTTATCCTTTAGAAAACGGCCATGTCCTGTATTGTCACAACCGGATCCCAACGCTGCACTGATCGCTTGTTCATCAGCTTTCGTAATCTCTCCGGTTGGCAGGTAGAATTTCAAACCGTTGCGATCTGCCGGAATGTGGCTGCCAGTTACCATGATAGCCGCTTGCCCTACCCTCATTGAGGCAAGCGCCAGCGCCGGCGTCGGTACCACTCCGTGATCAATGGCCGTCAAGCCCATGCCTCGTACTGCACCAACCACCGCTGCCGCTATCTGTGGCGAGGACGCGCGCAAATCTTGTCCAACATGCACAGCACCTCCGTGTGGGCAAGTTGCAAGAAAAGCCCGAGTGTAGTCCGCAATGACTGTATCGGTCAGATCGCTGACAAGACCACGAAGGCCGCTGGTGCCAAATTTGGGGGGCATGCTCTGTGTCCTAGTCCTCAGCTCGGCGCCACAGGTAAGGCTTTACGTGTCATCTGCTCAATTCCTTCAAGACAGCGTCCACCCCGGCAGTCCAGTCGGCGGGGGTAATCCCGAATTCTGACGCGAGCTTAGTGCAATCAAGCCGGGAATTCAGCGGACGGATTGCTGGACTGGGATACTCCGACGACGGGATGCCCGTGACAGTCACATCCAGCCCGGCCTGCGCAAAGATTACTCGCGCAAAACCGGCCCAGCTGTCATGCGGTGCGCCAGCGTAATGGTAGGTGCCGCCCTCTGCACCGTCCTGCATATATTCGACCAGTGTCAGCAGTGTGATGGCGATGTCCTTTGCCGAAGTGGGTCCGCCGACCTGGTCCTCGACCACGTTCAGCGCGTTCCGCGTTTCCGCGAGCCGCAGCATAGTTTTGACGAAATTCACCCCATGGGCCGAAAACACCCAAGCGGTACGCAGGATGATATGGCGTGCACCCGAAGCCCTTACCGCCTTTTCTCCATCCAGCTTAGTACGACCATAAGCGGTTTGCGGATGCACACGATCCGTTTCTTGCCATGGCCGGGTGCCTTCGCCGTCAAAAACATAATCGGTCGAAATGTGCAGGAATGGGATATCTAGATGTGCGCAGGCCCTTGCCATTGCACCGGCGCTTGCCGCATTGATAACTTGCGCCAAGGCCTCTTCGCTCTCAGCCCTGTCGACAGCGGTATAAGCGGCGGCGTTGATCACGACATTGGGCTTAAGATCAGCAATAATCGAAGCACAGCCCTGTGGATCCGATAGATCCGCCATGTCACGTCCCAAGGCCGTGACATTTCCTTGCCGCTGTAGTTCAGTGGCAACTTGGCCCGTCTTGCCGAAGACAAGGATCACGTTTTACCGCCTAAACGCTGACCCACGCCATCCCGCCCCTGCAACGCAAGCCACCAATCCTGGTGATCGAGATACCAGCGCACCGTGCGCCGTAGTCCTTCTTCCAAAGTAACCGAAGGCCGCCAACCAAGTTCCTCGCGGATACGCATTGGGTTGATCGAATAGCGCAGGTCGTGTCCGGGGCGATCGGTAACAAAACTGATCAGTCGCGCGTGCGGGGCGCCCTCTGGCACCATCTCATCCATGAGGGTACAAATCATCCGCACCAGATCAATGTTTCGCACCTCGTTCTCACCACCGATATTGTAAGATCTGCCCACTTGCCCTTTCGACACAACAGTCAGAAGCGCATCTGCATGATCCTCAACGAACAGCCAATCACGGACGTTTTCACCCACGCCGTAAACCGGGATCGGCTTCCTAGACAAAGCATTCAGGATCACCACCGGGATCAACTTCTCAGGGAAATGGTACGGTCCGTAGTTGTTCGAACAGTTCGATAGTACCACAGGCAGTCCGTAAGTGTGAAACCATGCTCGCACCAGATGGTCGCTCGCTGCTTTCGACGCTGAGTAGGGCGAACGTGGATCGTAGGGAGTCTCTTCGGTAAACTGGCCATCCTTGCCTAGAGAGCCAAATACTTCATCAGTCGAAACATGATGGAAGCGGAAGTCTTGTGGCCTACCCATCCCGTCCCAGAACAGTCGCGCCGCCTGCAGGAGTGTATAGGTACCCACGACATTGGTGTCGACAAACGCACCGGGTCCATCAATCGATCGGTCGACATGCGACTCAGCCGCTAAATGCATCACTGCATCTGGCGCATGGTCGGCAAAAACAGTCTTCAACAGGTCAGAATCGCGGATGTCACCGTGCACAAAACTGTATCCTGGCGCATCCGCTACCGACGCCAGATTGTCGAGGCAGGCCGCGTAGGTCAGCGCGTCAAGGTTCACCACCTCGTGACCGCGACCAATCGCTTGCCGCACCACTGCCGAACCAATGAACCCTGCTCCTCCTGTCACCAACAGTTTCATGCGTTACTCCACTCGAATGGGCTTTCAATCTGTGCCAGTGGCGCAGCGTCAGCATCCTTGTCTGACAGGATCGGGTTCTTGGTCAAACCCCAATCTATGCCGACGGAATCCCAGCGCACGGCTCCTTCGGCCAGAGGTGCGTAATAGTCAGTGCACTTGTAGATGATCTCAGTATCGGGTGTGCGTGTAATAAACCCATGAGCAAAGCCTTCGGGCACCCAGAGTTGCCTCCCATTCTCGGCAGTGAGATCCACCCCAACCCAGTGCCCGAAGGTGGGCGAGGCGCGCCGAATGTCTACCGCAACGTCCCATAGCGCACCACGCCCGCAACGCACCAACTTGCCTTGGGCATGAGGGGGAGCCTGATAGTGCAAGCCACGAATGGTACCCGCCTCGGCCGACATAGAATGATTGTCCTGAACAA
>FYBJ01001515.1_pt1 | contig 10480 bp, 11 predicted proteins | sample 1134611 | NCBI WGS metagenome assembly FYBJ01 (sample SAMEA104116008, study PRJEB20421) | marine metagenome | isolation source: marine | reverse complement strand
AAAGCATGAGCCGCGCGCCCTTTGTCATGCCCAAGGCGACCAGCGCCTTTACCCGTGCCAACGCGGTCTATGACACCACCATCGGCTGGCGTTTCGTGAACAAGAAGATGCAGGCGATGTATGGCACTGATTCCATGCCTCAAACCGCCGACAACGTCGCCGCCGAGTTCAACATCAGCCGCGAAGACCAGGACGCCTTCGCCGCCCGCAGCCAGGCCCGCTGGGCCGCTGCGCACGCGGCGGGTGTCTTCGCGGACGAGATCACCCCGGTCGCCGTGCCCCAGCGCAAGGGCGATCCCATCGTCGTCGACACCGACGAACATCCCCGCCCCGGCACCGACGCCGAAAAGCTAAGCAAACTCAAGGGGGTGAACGGCCCCGACCTGACAGTAACGGCGGGCAATGCCTCGGGCGTCAACGACGGCGCCGCCGCGATCCTCATGGCCACCGAAGCCGCCGCCGCGCAGAACGGCCTGACACCGATGGTCCGCGTGGTGGCCATGGCCGCCGCCGGCGTGGAACCCCGCGTGATGGGCATCGGCCCGGTCCCGGCAACCCGCAAGGTGCTGGCCCGCACCGGGCTGAGCATCGATCAGATGGATGTGATAGAATTGAACGAGGCATTTGCCAGCCAGGGCCTGGCGACGCTGCGCGAACTTGGCGTGGCCGATGACGCGCCCCATGTGAATCCCAATGGTGGCGCGATCGCGATCGGCCACCCGCTGGGCATGTCGGGCGCCCGGCTGGTGCTGACAGCCGCCTATCAGTTGCAACGCACCGGCGGGCGCTATGCGCTTTGCACCATGTGCGTCGGCGTTGGTCAGGGCACCGCCCTGATCCTGGAACGTGTGTAAGGGTGCGGCCCGAAAACCGGGCTCCGGTTTTCAAAGCGGGCTGCACGAAGTCATAATGGGAGGAGACCCCAATGTATGCACAGATGATCAAGACCGCCTCGAACGGTGTGAAATCGCGGGACGAGATGTCGCCCGAGGAACGCGCGTTCCAGGACAAGATCGACAATGACATCAAGATCGAACCGCGCGACTGGATGCCGGACGACTACCGCAAGACGCTGATCCGCCAGATCGGCCAGCACGCCCATTCCGAAGTGGTCGGCCAGCTGCCCGAAGGCAACTGGATCACCCGCGCGCCCACGCTGGAACGCAAGATGATCCTGCTGGCCAAGGTCCAGGACGAGGCCGGCCACGGGCTGTACCTGTATTCCGCCGCCGAAACCCTGGGCGTGACCCGCGACGACATGGTTGAAATGCTGCATGCCGGACGCATGAAATATTCCTCGATCTTCAACTATCCCACGCTGAACTGGGCCGATATCGGCGCCGTGGGCTGGCTGGTGGACGGCGCGGCGATCGTCAACCAGGTGGCGCTGCAACGCACCTCCTATGGCCCCTATTCGCGCGCCATGATCCGCATCTGCAAGGAAGAAAGCTTTCACGCCCGCCAAGGCTATCACGCGATCATGAAAATGGCCTTTGGCATGCCGGAACAAAAACGCCAGGCCCAGGACGCGGTCAATCGCCTGTGGTTCCCCGCGATCATGATGTTCGGCCCCAATGACAGTGACTCCACCCACTCGGAACAGTCGATGGCCTGGAAGATCAAGGTCAAGTCCAACGACGAACTGCGCCAGCAATTCGTGGATCAGACCGTGCCGCAGATCGAATATCTTGGGCTGGACCTGCCCGATCCCGGCATAAAGTGGAACCAGGAGCGCGGCCACTATGATTTCTCCGATCCCGACTGGAGCGAATTCTTCAACGTGATCAAGGGCAACGGCCCCTGCAACGTGGACCGGATGAATGCCCGCGTGAAAGCCTGGGAAGACGGCCAATGGGTGCGCGACGGGCTGATGGAACATGCCCGCAAGAAGGCCGCCCGCAAGGTTGCGGCAGAATAATCACGAAATCCGCTCCTCCGCCCTTGCGGGCGTCTCCGCGATGACACCCGCAAGGGCGCAAGAGCAAACCCACCTGTCAGGAAGGGAAAGCGACATGAAAAACGAATGGCCCCTCTGGGAAATCTTCATCCGCGGCCAGCATGGCATGAGCCACCGGCACGTCGGTTCGCTGCACGCGCCGGACGCCGAAATGGCGATCAAGAACGCCCGCGATGTGTACACCCGCCGCAACGAAGGCGTGTCGATCTGGGTGGTCGAGGCAAGACACATCGCCGCCACCGCGCCCGGCGACAAGGGCCCGCTGTTTGAACCCTCGGAATCAAAGGTCTACCCCCACCCGACCTTTTTCGACATCCCCGAAGAAGTGGGGCATATGTGATGGCCGCCGATACCGAAAAACTGCTGCAATTCCTGCTGCGCACGGGGGACAACACCCTCGTCCTCAGCCACCGCGTGTCCGAATGGTGCGGCCACTCGCCGATCCTGGAAGAAGACATCGCCCTGGCAAATACCGCGCTGGACCTGATCGGCCAGGCGCAGATGTGGCTGGGCTATGCGGCGCAGGTTCAGGGCGATGGCAAGAGCGCGGATGACCTCGCCTTTCTGCGCGATGCCTGGGATTTCCGCAACGTGCTGCTCTGCGAATTGCCCAACGGCGATTTCGGCCGCACCCTGCTGCGCCAGTTCCTGTTCGATGCCTACCAGTCCGTTCTGATGGGCCGGCTGATCAAATCGTCGGACGAAACCGTGGCCGGCATCGCCGCCAAGGCCTCCAAGGAAGTGGCCTATCACGTCGAACGCTCGGCCGACACGGTTGTGGGACTGGGCGACGGAACCGCCGAAAGCCACAAACGGATGCAGGCCGCGCTCGATTATCTCTGGCCCTATGTGGGCGAGATGTTCGAAAGCGATGCGGTGGACACCGCCATGGCCGAGGCCGGCATCGCGCCCGATCCGGCATCCCTGCGCGCCGATTTTGACGCGCTGGTGGGCCGGGTCCTGGCCGAGGCCACGCTGACACGCCCCGACAGCCCGTTCACCCACAAGGGGGGGCGCACGGGACGGATGCATACCGAACATCTGGGCCACATGCTGGCCAATATGCAATGGCTGCAACGCGCCTATCCGGGCTGTGAATGGTAGCGCGCTGATGGGGGCACCGTTTTCTTTCAAAGAAAACGGCCCGGAATTTTTGTAAAAATTCCGCCCCCGCCCAACCGCGCAAGGAGCAACAATATGACCCGGCCAAGTGTCAAACAGGTCTGGGAATGGCTGGAAACCATCCCCGACCCGGAAATCCCGGTGATCACGATTGTCGATCTGGGCATCGTGCGCGACGTGGCTTTTGACGGCGACACCTGCGTGGTCTCCGTCACCCCCACCTATTCCGGCTGCCCGGCGACCTCGATGATCAACATGGATATCGAGACCTGCCTGCGCGATCACGGGCTGGACAAGATCAGGCTGACGCAACAGATCAGCCCGGCCTGGACCACCGACTGGATGTCGCAAAAGGCGCGCGCCGCTCTGGAGGATTACGGCATCGCCCCGCCCCAACCGGCGGGCGGTCCCCAGCGTTGCCCCCGCTGCGGCGGTGATCACCTGGAAAAACTGAGCCAGTTCGGCTCGACCCCGTGCAAGGCCCAGTGGCGCTGCCGCGACTGCCTTGAACCCTTTGAATATTTCAAGTGCATCTGAGGGAGGAGCCCCATGGCACGTTTTCACGATCTGGAAGTCACCGACATCCGCAAGACCATCCGCGACGCCGTTGTCGTCACCCTGAAACCGGCCAACGGCTCTGCCGCCGCGTTTGACTTTACCCAGGGCCAGTACCTGACCTTCCGCCGCGAGTTCGACGGCGAGGAACTGCGCCGCTCTTACTCGATCTGCGCGGGCCGGGACGATGGTGTCCTTCAGGTGGGCATCAAGCGCGTCGATGGCGGCGCGTTTTCGACCTGGGCCAATGAACAGATGAAAGTCGGCGACACGGTACAGGCCATGCCCCCGATGGGCAGCTTCTTTGCCGATCTCGATCCGGCCAACGAGAAATCCTATCTCGGCTTTGCCGGCGGATCCGGCATCACCCCGGTCCTGTCGATCCTGAAAACCACGCTGGCGCGCGAACCAAACAGCACCTTCACGCTGGTCTATGCCAACAAGGGCGTGAACACGATCATGTTCCGCGAGGAACTGGAAGACCTGAAAAACATCTATATGGGCCGTTTCAACGTGATCCATGTGCTGGAAACCGACGCCCAGGAAATCGATCTTTTCACCGGCCTTGTCACCGAGGACAAATGCGGCCAGCTGTTCCGGACCGGCTGGATCGACATCGACACCGTGGACACCGCCTTTATCTGCGGCCCCGAACCGATGATGCTGGGCATCGCCGCCGCGCTGCGCGCGCACGGGCTGGCCGACGCACAGATCAAGTTCGAGCTGTTCGCCTCGTCCCAGCCTGGCCGCGCCCGGAAGAAGGCAATCAGCAAGGACGCCGCCTCGGGCGCCAATCAGGCCACCGCCGCCATCACGCTGGACGGCGCAACCCAGACCATCCGGATGCCCAAGGACGAATCCCTCCTTGACGCGGCGCTCTCCAACAACATGGACGCGCCCTATGCCTGCAAGGCCGGGGTCTGTTCGACCTGCCGCTGCCGCGTGCTGGAAGGCGAAGTGGACATGGTCGCCAACCACGCGCTGGAGGATTACGAGGTGGAAAAGGGCTATGTCCTCTCCTGCCAGTCCTATCCCGTCACCGACAACGTCGTTGTCGACTACGACCAGTAAGGGAGGAACGACAATGACCCAAGAGATGAGCCTCGACAGCTACCTCGCCCAGGGCGGCGTGCTGACCAACCCGATGAACGTGCCGCCGCGTTATCGCGCCGAACTGATGAAGCTGATGACAACCTTTGTCGACAGCGAACTGGCCGGTGCCGCCGGATTTGCCGATGTGATCAACGCCGGCCCCGGCATCAAGGAACGCATCGCCGCCGCCAAGATCGTGCTGGAGAAAACCGACAACGCCAACCGCGTGCTGAAAATCATGGCCGAGTTCGGCGTGGACAGCGACCGCTATGCCAACCACCATCCCTGGACGGCCCGGCTGGAGCGTAACGCCGATATCGGCGCCAGCCGCGGCGATCACGACATGCGCCTGGCGGTGTTCAACTACCCGCTTGAGGGCTGGACCGACGCGGTGGTCATGAACCTGCTGATGGGGCGCGCCGTGACGGTGCAACTGGCGGAATTCGCCATGGTCTCCTATCAGCCGCTGGCCGAAGCCTTCCGCGCCATCGCCCCGATCGAGGCGCGCCACTCCGAACTGGCCGAAGAGGGGCTTGTGAAACTGGCCAAAACCGGCACCCCGGGCGCGCAGGCCAGCATCAATTACTGGTGGCCCCGCGTGGCGGCCTCGTTCGGGTCGGCGGAATCGGCCAGGTTCGACAGCCTGAAAAAGATGGGCCTGCGCCGCACCCCCAATATGGATCTGAAATCCCGTTGGGCGGCGGAAACCGGGGCCGTTCTGGAAAATATGGGCCTGAAGGCGGGCTGACCCGCGCGGCGCCCGGCCAGGGCGGTTGCAAACAACGCGGCCAGGCGATTTCGAAATCGCCTGGCGCCCGTCACAAACCGCCAACACCTTTCAGCGTCAGATCGCTGACCAGCCGCGCATAATCCTCGCGCGCCTGCGTGCCCGCCCCGGATTGCCACATGTAGTACCAGTTCAGCATCCCGTAGACCGACATCACCGCCCCGCGCAACTTGGCGGCATCCCCGGCAAACACCTCGGGCGCGGCCTCGCGCAGCACATCCCCCAGAAACACCACCATATCGCGCTGATAGCCACGCAGCACCTTTTGCTGCTCCGGCGGCAGCATCGCCACCCCGTTGATCTGTACCCGGTGTTCGTCATCCGCGCCCTGATAGGCCATCAGGATTTCCCGGATCACACGATGCACCTTGTCCTGCGGCGTCAGCCCCCCAAGATCAATGCCACAAATCCGGTCGCGCAGCGCGCTCAGATAGGTCTCCAGAATGTCATACAGAATGGCATCCTTGCTGTCGTAATAGTGATAGATATTGGCCTTCGAAATCCCGCAATCGCGCGCCAGCATCGCCATCGACGCCCGGTCGAACCCCTCGTTGGCAAACACCCTGGCGGCGGCTGTCAGGATATTGTCACGCTTCTGATCGTGGTCTTTTGCAATTGTCCGGGCCACGGCTCACTCCTTTTGGCGGTTGTCGACAACGCGCTTGGCCTTGCCCTGGCTGCGCTCCACCTCGCCCGGATCGCCTACGATGATCTCGGTGGAAACGCCGACGATGTCCTTGATCCGCTTGGTCAGCATCCGCGCCGAGGCGGTCTTGGACAGGTTGTCCGCCGCATCCGGGTTGGCCTCGACATAAACTCGCATCGCGTCCATCCGGCCCGATTTGTACAGTTCGATCTGGTAATAAGGCGCCAGGCCGCCGGTGGCCAGAACCTGCTCTTCCACCTGACTCGGGAACACGTTCACGCCGCGCAGGATGATCATGTCGTCACTGCGCCCGGTGATCTTCTCCATCCGCCGCATGGACCGCGCGGTGCCGGGCAACAGCCGGGTCAGGTCGCGGGTGCGATAGCGGATCATCGGCAACCCTTCCTTAGTCAGCGTGGTAAAGACCAGCTCGCCCATTTCGCCATCGGGCAGCACCTCTCCGGTGGCCGGATCAATGATCTCGGGCAGGAAATGGTCTTCCCAGATCACCGGGCCATCCTTGGTTTCCACACATTCATTGGCCACGCCCGGCCCCATGATTTCCGACAGACCATAGATGTCGACCGCGTGCATATCGAACGCCGCCTCGACCTCCTTGCGCATCGCATCGGTCCAGGGCTCGGCGCCAAACACTCCCACCTTCAGCGAACAGGCGCGCGGATCCATGCCAACCTTGTGATATTGTTCGAGAATGTTAAGCATATAGGACGGCGTCACCATGATCCCGTCGGGTTTGAAATCGGTGATCAGCCCGACCTGCTTTTCGGTTTGTCCGCCCGACATCGGCACCACCGTCGCGCCCAGCCGTTCGATCCCGTAATGCGCGCCCAGCCCGCCGGTGAACAACCCATAGCCATAGGCATTGTGCACCATATCGCCCTTGCGCAGCCCCGACGCGCGCAAACTGCGCGCCACCAGATCGGCCCAGTTGCTGATGTCATTGGCGGTATAGCCCACCACCGTCGGCTTGCCCGTGGTGCCTGACGAGGCGTGCAGCCGGATGATGTCCGAGCGCGGCACGGCAAACAGGCCAAACGGGTAATTGTCGCGCAGATCGTTCTTGTAGGTGAACGGGAATTTCGCCAGATCGCCCAGGTTTTGCAGGTCATCCGGGTGCACCCCGGCCTCATCAAACCGCGCCCTGTACATCGGCACATTGTCATAGGCGTGACGCAGCGACCATTTCAGCCGCTCAAGCTGCAACGCGCGGATCTCGTCGATCGAGGCAATCTCGATCGGGTCCAGAATCTCCCGGGGGGGTGTCAAATCCTGCATGTCTCTCCTCCTCGACTATTCGTCGAACAACTGCCCCTTGATCTGGCGCGAGAACCCACGGAACTCGGCGATCAGGGTGCCCTCCTGATTGGTCACGGTTACATCGTAAATTCCGCTGCGCCCGGTCTGTGTGACCTCACGCGCATCGGCGGTCAGCACGTCACCCGCGCGCCCCGGCGCAAGATAACTGATCATGTTGTGCTGGGCGACCGTGGACAGGTTGCGGCTGTTGCACGCAAAGGCAAAGGCGCTGTCGGCCAACATAAAGGTCACGCCGCCATGACAGATGCCATGGCCGTTGCAATGCTCGGGGCGCACCGTCATCGTCAGCGTCGCCCGCCCCTCGTCCATGGCGGTGATCGCCATGCCCATGTGCTGGCTGGCGCGGTCGGTGGCCCACATTGCGGCGGCGGCTTTTTCGGCGCGTTGTTTCGGCGTCATGCTCTCAGCGGCCCTGATAATTCGGTTTGCGCTTGTTCAGAAAGGCCGAAACGCCCTCGGCGTAATCCGCGCTGTACCCGCATTGCTTCTGACACTCGGCTTCCAGATCCAGCTGCGCCTCCAGCGGGTTGGTGCTGGCCGCCTGGATCGCGGCCTTGGTCAGCCCCAACCCCACCGTCGGCCCATTGGCCAGTTGCGCCGTCAGCCCGCGCGCCGCGTCCATCAATTCGTCATCCGGCAACGCCTGCCAGATCATGCCCCAGTCCGCCGCCTGCGCCGCCGTCACCGGCGCGCCGGTCATCGCCAGCGCCTTGGCGCGTGCCTCGCCCAAAAGCCGGGTCAGCGCCCAGGTGCACCCGGCATCCGGCACCAGCCCGACATTCACGAAAGACTGGATGAATTTCGCGCTTTGCCCGGCCAGCACAATGTCACAGGCCAGCGCGATATTCGCCCCCGCGCCCGCCGCCACGCCATTCACCGCGCAGACCACCGGCATGTCCATATCGCGCAACAGCCTGATCAGCGGGGCGTAATAGGTGCGGATCGTGTCGCTCAGATCCACCGGTTCCGCCGCCTGTGCCGGATCGACATCGCCCAGATCCTGCCCGGCGCAGAAACCGCGCCCCGCGCCTGTCAACAGGATCGCGCGTGCACCATTGTCCCAGGCCCCTTCCAGGGTGGCCCGCAACGCCAGGTGCATCTCGTTGGTAAAGCTGTTCAGCCGTTCGGGCCGGTTCAGCGTCACCTCCACCCAGGTGCCATGGTCCGTCGCCAGAATCGTCTCGCTCATGATGCCTCCCCCGTCACAGCGTTGACCTTTTTCTTGCATAAACCGAACGGTTGGTCAATAAATAACCCACCGACGATTCCGCACCCGGGGAGGCGCGCGCACATGTCTGACATCCTGACGCTGACCGCCCTGCCCGAAGGGTTTCATGACAATCCCTATCCGGTTTACGCACGCCTGTGCGAAGAGGCCCCCGTCTGTGCCCAGCCGGACGGGTCGTTCATCCTGTCGCGCTACGACGATCTGGATATGGTCTACCGCGACACCGATACGTTCATCTCGGACAAGAAAGCGGTCTTCGCCCCGAAATTCGGCCCCGACTCGCCGCTGTTCGAACACCACACCAATTCGCTTGTCTTCAACGACCCGCCGCTGCACACCCGCGTGCGCAAGGTGATGGTGGGCGCGATGAACCCGCGCGCGCTGGCCCGGATGGAGCCGGGGCTGATCACGCTGGTCGACTCGCTCCTGGACGACATGGCCGGAATGGCCGGGGTGGAACTGATCACCGCCTTCGCCGGTGCCATCCCGATCGAGGTGATCGGCAATCTTCTCGGCATCCCCCGCGACAGGCGTGGCCCGCTGCGCGACTGGTCGCTGGCCATTCTGGGCGCGCTGGAACCGGCGCTGACACCGGAACAGCTGGAACGCGGCAACGCCGCAGTCACCGATTTCAAGACCTTCCTGCGCGACATCATCCAGGACCGCCGCGCGCATCCGGGCGATCCGGAAACCGATGTGCTCACCCGCCTGATGCAGACGACAGGCGATCACCTGACCGAGGTGGAACTCTACCAGAACTGCATCTTCATCCTGAACGCCGGCCACGAAACCACCACCAACCTGATCGGCAACGCGCTGGCGCTTCTGGATCAGCACCCGGACAAACGCGCCGCGCTTCTGGCCAATCCGGATCTCATCACCACCGCCGTCGATGAATTCCTGCGCCTGGAAAGCCCCAACCAGTTCGGCAACCGCCTGACCACGCGGCCCGTTGCCCTGCACGGCGTCACTATCCCGGCGGGCACCGACCTGCATCTGTGCATGGGCGGCGCCAACCGCGATCTGCGCCAGTTCGACACCCCCGACGAAATGCAGCTGGATCGCCGCCCCAACAAGCACCTGGCCTTTGCCGGTGGCCCCCATACCTGTGTCGGCCTGACGCTGGCCCGCATGGAGGGGCGCATCGCCGTGGGCCGCTTTCTGCAACGCTACCCGAATTACACCCTGACCGCTGGCGCCCGGCGCGGGGGCCGCATCCGCTTTCGCGGCTACGCCCGCCTGCCCGCCACACTGACCTGAGGACCAAACCCATGACCGTTCACACCATCTCCAGCTTTGCCGCCGGCCAATGGATCGCCCCCGGCGCCGGGGCGCGCAACATCGCCAGCGCCATCACCGGCAAGGTGATCGCCACCGCCGGCAATGACGCGCTCGACGTTGAGGCCATGCTGGATCATGCCCGCACAGTCGGCGGCCCCGCGCTGCGCGCCCTCACCTTTCATGACCGCGCCCGGATGCTCAAGGCGCTGGCCCTGCATCTGCGTGATCACCGTCAGGCGCTGTATGATCTGTCCTTTGACACCGGTGCCACCCAGTCCGACCACCTGATCGATGTCGACGGCGGCATCGGCACGATGCTGGTCTTTGCCTCCAAGGGCCGCAAGGAAATGCCCGATTCGCACGTCTATCTCGACGGCGAGGTCGAACAGCTGTCGCGCAACGGCACTTTCCAGGGCCTGCATATCTGCACCCCGCTACAAGGCGCCGCCATCCATATCAACGCCTTCAACTTCC
>FYBJ01002232.1_pt1 | contig 10486 bp, 5 predicted proteins | sample 1134611 | NCBI WGS metagenome assembly FYBJ01 (sample SAMEA104116008, study PRJEB20421) | marine metagenome | isolation source: marine | reverse complement strand
CGTCAGATGTGTATAAGAGACAGAAGTTGTGCAATCACCTGCTGCTTTGCACCTTCCTGCACATCGAGACGAGTAATTTTTGCCAATAGCTGATCAACTCTTTTTAGCAATGAAGCAAAAAAAAGAAGGGGATAGGTATCTTTATGTACAAAATAAACAACCGACTGATCAGCGATAGCTTCAGTCGGCTGACGAAAAAATTCTTTTAGTTCCATGCAATCTATATTACTGCTTATTCATGCGATTAGCAAGGCTAAAAAGCGGCGCTTGTGTGCGTCGAGATTTTGTAACTGTAACTGGCTGAGAAGCTGATTGTTCAAACAATTGCTGCACCCCAGATACGGCAAGCTTTTTTATCTGTTCAAAATGATCCCAAGCTAATGGTTTTTGCTCGGCCGTCCCTTGAATTTCAATAATTTTTCCTGATGCAGTCAAGACAAAATTAAAATCACTATCAATCATGCTATCTTCAGCAAAATCAATATCAAGCAACGGCGTATTATCAAGCATACCAACTGAAATAGCTGCCACAGCATCAATCAAAAAGGAACGCTGAATAAGACCAGACGCAAGCCATTGTTCTTGTGCTTGAGCAAGCGCAAGATACGCTCCTGTAATAGCAGCTGTACGTGTTCCACCATCAGCTTGCAACACATCACAATCAACTATAATGGTGCGTTCACCAATTTCATCGAGATTCAATATGGTGCGCAATGAACGGCCAATAAGGCGTGATATTTCGATTGAGCGACCATTTGGTTTTGCAGAGGAAGATGAACGTTGTACGCGCTGTTTGGTTGCACTTGGTAACATTGCATATTCAGCAGAAAGCCAACCGGTCTTTTTCCCTTTTAAAAAAGGAGGCACACTATTTTGCAATGTGACCGAACAGAGCACTTTCGTATTACCCAAGGAAAATAAAACACTTCCGGGTGCATAACCAAATGCATTATAGTGCACCCGAACTGTGCGAATTGAATCGTGACTGCGTCCATGAGAACGTGTATAGACCATTATTCCAAACTCAATTAGTTGTTTTCGATCAAGCGAAGACGGATACGACCCGTTGATGGATCATAATCAACTACTTCAGCCGTCACTACTTCATCAACTTTGTAACGTTTTTGGAAATCTTTCTGTTTATCGCGTGGAATGTTAGATACATGCACCAATCCATCTTGGCCAGGCACAAGCTCTACAAAAAGACCAAAATCAACGATACGTCTAATTTTACCATCAAAGCGAGAGCCAATTTCAATTTGGCCAGCTAATACTTTGACCCAGTTGATAGCACCCTCAAGATCAGAACCTTGTACGCTGTAGATTTTAACGAGACCATCATCTTCAATGTCGATGCTTTGGACTTTAGTGGTATCAATGATTTCGCGAATAGTCTTTCCGCCTGAGCCAATGATTGCACCAATCTTATCGCTATCAACTTTAAAGCTGACTACTTTTGGCACAAGATCAGACATTTCTTTGTTTGGTTCAGTCATACATTCACGCATGCAACCAAGAATATGCAAACGGCCTTTTTTCGCTTGTTCTAATGCTTTTTCAAAGACACTGCGAGCGAGCCCACCTTTGTGCTTGATATCCATTTGAATAGCAGTAATACCTTCTGCGGTCCCTGCAACCTTAAAGTCCATAAGACCAAAATTGTCTTCAAACCCGTTGATATCAGTCAACACGCGTACATCGCCTGAACTGCTATGCAAAAGACCCATTGCAACACCAGCAACCATATGTTTAATTGGCACACCACCTTGCATCATTGCCATGGTAGAGCCACACACTGTTGCCATAGAGCTTGAACCATTTGATTCTAAAATATCAGTTACAATACGAATGGTATAAGGGAACACTTCTTTATCTGGCAAAATATACTTAAATGAAGAAGCTGCTAAATGGCCATGCCCCACTTCACGTCGTCCTGGACCACGCAATGGACGTGCTTCACCAACTGAAAAAGGAGGGAAGTTATAGTGCAACATGAATGAGCCACCTTCTGGTTCGTCTTCCATAATGCTTTCCAAGCGCTGCTCATCCTGACCACCACCAAGGGTAACCGACGTAAGTGCTTGTGTATTACCACGAGTAAAGAGTGAAGAGCCATGCGTAAATGGTAAAATCCCCACTTCAACTGAAATTGGACGTACTTGATCAAAATCACGCTCATCAACACGATGATTTTTCTTAAATACAAAATCAGTAAACTTTTTCTTAAATGCTTGATCGAAAGCATAGGTAAGATACTTTTCTGGAATCTCAATGTCTGGCTCTGCTTTTTGCGCTGAAGCAATAAAGAGCTCTTTAATTTCATCAAGTTCGCGTGAGCGTTCGTGCTTATCTTCAACAAATGTTTTTTCAACACGTTCGTCAGTCAGAAAAGCTTCTGCACGATCAGTCCACACATGCCAATCAATTGCTTGCTCGATAGATCGTTTTTCTTTTCCGATCTCATCTTTAATTTTCAACTGCCATGCAACAATTTTTTTAATGTGATCATGTGCTAAAAAGAGTGCATCAACAAATTCTTTTTCAGACAATTGATCTGAAGTTCCTTCAACCATACAGATACCTTCATCAGTTCCCGCCACAACAAGGCGGACATTCGATGTGCGGCCTTCTGGATATGAAGGATTCACTACCCATTTACCATCAACACGCCCCACTTCAACCGCACCAACAGGCCCCAAGAATGGAATGTCAGAAATAGTTAAAGCGAGTGAACATGCGTTCAGCGCGATGGTATTTGGTGCATGCTGTTTATCAACAGAGTAAACCGTTGAAAGCACCTGCACTTGATCAAAGAAATATTCTGGAAATATAGGTCGAATAGCACGGTCAATTAAGCGGCTCGTTAATACTTCACGATCACTTGATTTTCCTTCACGCTTAAAATAGCCGCCTGGTATTTTCCCTGCAGCTGAAAAATGCTCGCGATAATCTACTGTGAGAGGCAAAAAACCGGGAAAATCTACGCTTGGTGATGCAACAGCTGTTGCCAACAGTACGGTACCGCCCTGTTGAAACCACACCGCGCCATCAGCCTGGCGTGCAACTTTGCCAATTTCTACCTCAAAACCAAATTCTGGTAATTCAAATTTTTTTATCATTGAGCATGACCTATATTACGAATGATCCTGGTTATTTTAAACCAAGCTTTTGTTTAATATCATTATAGCTTGCTTCGTTGGTGCGCTTCAAATAATTAAGAAGCTTACGACGATCAGCAACCATTTTAAGAATTGCACGACGAGTTGCAAAATCTTTATGGTTTTTTTTCATATGTTCTGTAAGCACACCCAATTTGTGTGAAAGAGCAACAATTTGCACTTCAGATGAACCGGTATCCTGAGCATTTTTTCCGTAGGTGCTCACAATATCCAACATCTCTTGTTTTGTTAAAGCCATTAGTTTCCTCTGCATAATAGCAACTAAATAAATACTTACATATATACCAATCTAATGCCATAATCTCAAGCAAAAAATATTTTTTTTGCTCATCCACGACACCAGAATGGTAGGCACGAGCGGGATCGAACCGCTGACCCCTGCTACGTCAAAGCAGTGCTCTACCACTGAGCTACGCGCCTTTAAAATTACTCTTGGTCACCAGCCTCTGTTAGACCGACTTCGCGCATTTCATGTTCATGAGCTTGTCTTTCTAACTCACTCTTATTGCTTCCAAGGTATTTCGCTCTGAAAGAATCAATGCCGGTTCCCGCAGGAATCAACTTACCTACAGTCACATTTTCTTTAAGACCATACAAGTAATCAGCTTGACCAGCAACTGCCGCTTCAGCTAAGATTCGTGTTGTCTCTTGGAATGATGCAGCTGAGATCCAACTTTCAGTGCTCAACGACGCTTGCGTTAAGCCCATAAGAACTGGTTTTGCCGTCGCAGGTTTTTTACCTTCAGCTCTAATAATAGAGTTTACTGCCATAAAGTGCATACGATCAACGCGGTCACCAACTAAGAAATCAGTATCCCCTGAATCAACCACACGTACTTTACGCATCATCTGACGGACAATAAGCTCAATATGCTTGTCATTAATATCAATACCTTGAAGACGATAGATCTCTTGTACTTGATCTACCAGATATTTTTGTACTACATCTGGTCCCAAAATACGTAACAAGTCATGCAATACGGGCATACCCATAGTCAATTGGTCACCTGCACGCACATGATCACCATCCACAACGTTAAGCTGTTTACCACGAGGAACGAAATAATCATATGACTCAGCACCATTCACCACAGAGATCTTTCTCAAACCACGATGAAGGCCACCGAACACTACTTGTCCATCAATATCACTTATGATTGCCGGATCTTTTGGCGCACGCGCTTCAAACAATTCTGCAATACGTGTCAAACCACCGGTAATATCTTTGGTTTTCTGTGCTTCTCGTGGAATTTTCACAAGAATGTCACCAGCTTTTACTTTACCCTTGTTTTTTACCATCAAGATAGCGCCAGCAGGCAGATAGTAATGAGCAATTTCATTACCTTCATCATCAAGAATGTTCAAACCTGGCTGATGCTCTTCACCGCGATGTTCAAGAATAATAAAGCTTGATTTATTCGTACTTTCATCAAAGCGTTCTTGCAAGGTTACGTTTTCTACCAAGTCAACGAAAGCAATGCTACCTGATTTTTCAGTTAAGATAACTTCGTTGTTAGGATCCCATTCAGTAAGCTTAGTCCCTACAGCAACTTCTTGGCCATCATGTACGTTCACAATTGAACCATACTTAAGGTCAAGTTTCTGAAGTTCACGACCGTCTTTTGAAACAATAACCAACTGAGCTTTTCTGCTCACGTTTACCGTTTTACCTTCTGGGGTTGTCACTAATTTCACATCTTGCAATACCACTTTACCAGGCTGCTTTGCAACAAAGAATGGCTGTGCAGTCAAACCACTCGCGGTACCACCGATATGGAAAGTTTTCATGGTAAGCTGTGTACCCGGTTCACCAATAGATTGCGCTGCAATAATACCAACCGTTGTACCGATATCAGTAATTGCACCACGTGAAAGGTCATAACCATAACATTGTGCACATACACCACGTTTTGCTTTACAGGTCAACACAGAGCGAACATGTACAAAGGTAACAGCAGAATCCGCCAATACCTCAACCTCTGTTCTACTTATGACAGTACCTTGCTTAAGCAATAGGTCACCAGTGATTGGATCTTTCACATCAGCAGCGAGTACGCGGCCGAAAATACGATGTGAAAGTGACAAAATAATTTCATCAGATTCTTTCAAATCTTGCACTTCAACGTAGCCCAGCGTCTTACAATCTTCCATTGTAATCACTACATCCTGTGCCACATCAACTAAACGTCGAGTAAGGTATCCAGAGTTTGCAGTTTTCAATGCTGTATCAGACTGACCTTTACGCGCACCGTGTGTGGAAATAAAGTATTCAAACACGCTTAAACCATCTTTAAAGTTGGTTTTAACCGGTGTTTCAATAATTTCACCAGACGGTTTCGCCATCGGACCACGCATACCTACAAGCTGACGAATCTGTTCTTTAGAACCTCGCGCTCCAGAATCCAACATCATAAACATCGGATTGAAAGGCGTAAATACTTTATCTTCATTGTTAAATGCTTGTTCGTCTTGCTTTTCAAGCACATCAAATACTTCTTTACCGGTGTCAGCTGTTGCACGACCCCAAATAGAAAGCACTTTATTTTCGCGCTCACCGTTGGTAATCACACCATCAATATAAAGCTGCTCAACACGATCTACTTCTTTTTCTGCATTTGCTACAATCTCATGCTTTTTATCTGGAACAATCAGATCCTTCAATGAGAATGAAATGCCACCCCAAGTAGAATAAGAAAAACCGAGCGTCTTAATTTGATCGAGCGTTTTCACCGTAGCCTCACTGCCGAAGGTATAATAAATACGTTCAACAAGTTGGGTAACGTCACGTTTTTTAAGTACTTTGTTAATAAGATTAAATTTCGCACCTTTTGGCAGCACTTCAAATAGCTGCACACGACCAACCGTCGTGGTTGCTAATGTACCATCTTCAAGGCGAACTTTAATCTGTGCATGAAGATGCACTTGCCCACATTGATATGCAGTAATTACTTCATTAATGTTTGCAAATACTGTCCCTTCACCAGGCGCACCATTTCTGACTTTCGTCATGTAATAGAGCCCGAGGACCATATCCTGTGATGGTACCGTAATCGGACGACCATTCGCAGGAGAAAGAATATTATTTGTTGAAAGCATGAGGTTTTTAGACTCAAGCTGAGCTTTCTTGCTCAATGGTAAGTGCACGGCCATCTGGTCACCGTCAAAGTCAGCGTTAAATGCTGAACACACAAGAGGGTGAACCGTAATTGCTTTACCTTCTACCAAGATTGGATAGAACGCCTGAATACCAAGCCTGTGCAATGTTGGTGCACGGTTAAGCAATACTGGACGGTCTTTTACCACACGCTCGAGTACATCCCATACTTCTGGCTCAAGATCTTCAACCATCTTTTTGGCCACACGTAAGTTTGGCGCAATTTCTGAACGAAGTAATTCAGCATAAATATATGATTTAAAGAGCTCTAGCGCCATAACTTTTGGAATACCGCACTGATCCATGTGAAGACGTGGATTCACAACGATAACTGAACGACCTGAATAGTCAACACGACGTCCAAGCAAGTTTTGACGGAAACGACCTTGCTTACCACGAAGCATTTCACTCAATGATTTCAGCGGTCTTCTGTTTGAACCACGCACTGGCTGACCACGACGACCATTATCAATAAGGGCGTCTACTGATTCTTGCAACATACGTTTTTCGTTCTTGATAATCACAGAAGGAGCATCAATCTCGATCAAGCGTTGCAGACGAATATTTCGGTTCAATACGCGACGATATAATTCGTTCAAGTCAGAACTTGCAAAACGACCACCTTCCAATGGTACCAATGGACGCAAGTCTGGTGGCAACACTGGCAAAACGGTCAATACCATCCATTCTGGTTTAAGATCAGCTTGCAACAAGCTTGAGAATACACGCATGCGGCGCATAATTTTATGACGTACCGCAACAGAGCTTGTTTTGTCATATTCGTCTTGCAACTGAGCTATTTCCAACTTAAGATCAAGCATCGAAAGCAATTTTTGCATTGCTTCGGCACCAGTTTCAGCCTTAAAGCCTAGATCTTCTGGATGTGCATCTAGATATTGTTCAAGTTCTGCATTGCTTAATAAGGTATTTCTCGTATATGGAGATTTACCTTGCTCAAGCACAATATAAGCATCAAAATATATAACACGTTCAAGATCTTTTACTGGCAGATCAAGAATAAGCCCTAGGAAACTTGGAATCCCTTTGAGATACCAAATATGCGTTACTGGTGCCACCAATTTGATGTGCCCCATACGCTCACGACGTACTCTTGACTGAATCACCTCAACGCCACATTTTTCACAGGTTACCCCGCGATGTTTCATGCGCTTATACTTACCGCAATTACACTCCCAGTCTTTTACCGGACCGAAAATGCGTGCGCAGAATAAGCCGTCACGCTCTGGCTTGAGTGTGCGATAGTTAATGGTCTCAATTTTTTTCACTTCACCATACGACAAGGATTCAATCTTTTCAGATGATGCAAGTCCTATGCGAATAGCATTAAATTGAGATACGTTAACATACTCTTTAAATCGCTGTAGTATTTTACTCACTGACTTTCTCCTTGCCGCTCTTGAACAAGTCTACTTGTAAAGACAAACTTTGAAGCTCTTTAATTAACACATTAAATGACTCAGGAACACCCGGATCAGGCACTTCCTCTCCACGAACTATAGCTTCATATACCTTATGGCGGCCAGTTACATCGTCAGATTTATAGGTAAGCATTTCTTGCAACGTATATGCTGCACCGTATGCTTCTAGTGCCCATACTTCCATCTCACCAAGACGCTGTCCACCCATTTGTGCTTTACCGCCAAGAGGTTGCTGCGTAACGAGAGAGTATGGACCAACAGAACGTGCGTGCAACTTATCATCAACCATATGATTCAATTTCATCATATAGATAGCACCAACCGTCACTGGTTGATCAAAATCTAAACCAGTTCTACCATCACGAAGTCGGAATGCTCCAGACTCAGGTAGATCAAGCGACTTGAGTAATGGCTGAATATCGTCATCATAGGTTGCGCCATCAAATACCGGCGTGCGGAAAGCAACACCATTTTTGGCAGAACGTTGTGCTAATTGCATCACGCCTTCTTTGCCAGCGGTCTCTTCAATAGAGGCTACAATATCAGCACCATAGCATGATACAAGCTCTTTTTTAATGGCCGCGAGACCATCAGTTTCAAGCATCTTTTGCAAGCGATTACCGAGCACTTTCCCCGCTAACCCTAATGCTGTTTCTAGAATTTGTCCCACGTTCATACGTGATGGTACACCAAGCGGGTTCAATACGATATCAACGGTTGTACCGTCAGAAAGATATGGCATATCTTCTCGCTTAACAATAGTAGATACCACACCTTTGTTACCGTGACGACCAGCAAGTTTATCACCTACAGAGATACTACGCTTCATAGCAATGTAGACTTTTACCATCTTAATAACACCAGATGGTAGCGGATCACCCTTTTTGAGTTTGCCGATCTGCTCTTCTTGCAAGCCTTGCAAAATACGTACTTGGTTTTCATACGCTTCACGCAATTCTTTGATAGTATCATTGACTGTTTTTTCTTTAGCTTTCAGTGCAATGATTTTATCCCAAGGAAGCTCAATCACAAGCTCTTTGGCAAATAGACCTTTTTTGGTCAGTTTCTTCATTGCTTCAGCTGTTGAACCTGGTGCTTTGCCATCAAGCTCTTCTGCAATATTTTGCGCGAGCATCACTTGCAATGAATTAACATGATCGCCAGAGTCTTTTTCAAGACGCTTAATTTGCTTATCAATTTCTTCTTTATAGCGTCTATCTTTTCGGATACCACTACGTGAGAATATTTTAACATCCATAACAGTACCTTCAACCCCTGGCGGCACACGCAATGAAGTATCGCGTACTTCACGTGATTTCTCACCAAAGATTGCTCGAAGCAACTTCTCTTCAGGTGAATATTGAATATCACCTTTAAGCGTTACTTTACCCACTAGGATGTCACCCGGTTTGACACGGGTACCAATGCGAACAATACCATCGTCATCGAGGCCTGAAAGAGCACCTTCGCTTACGTTTGGAATGTCGCGAGTAATTTCTTCTGGTCCAAGTTTTGTATCACGTGCATCAACTACATATTCATCAATATGTACAGATGTGAGCACATCATCCGCAACAAGGCGTTCGCTCAAGACAATAGCATCCTCAAAGTTGTATCCATGCCATGGCATAAATGCAACCATTAAGTTTGAACCTAAAGCAAGCTCACCTTGTGCAACTGAAGAACCATCAGTCAACATATCACCTGCTTTTACACGATCACCTCTGTTGACCGTTGGACGCTGGTGAATCCAAGTACTATAGCTTGAACGTCTAAATTTTTTCAGATAATAGGTATCAACACCTTGACCAACCCAATCGTCAATAGTGCCAAATGCATCTTTATCTGCACGTACAATTATTTTCTCTGCATTTACGTATTCTACAATACCACCACGCTTAGCTGTGATAGCTGCACCAGAATCTTTGGCAATATCTTTTTCCATACCAGTACCAACTAATGGCGCTTGTGGCTGAATGAGCGGCACCGCTTGGCGTTGCATGTTTGCACCCATAAGCGCACGCGTTGCGTCATCATGCTCCAAGAATGGAATCAATGCTGAAGATACCGATACTAACTGCATTGGTGACAAGTCGATATAGTTAACACGATCGCCATCAACAAACATAAAGTTGCCTTGATAGCGTGCAAATATCTTATTGTCTTGTAATTTCTTATCTTTTGATACATTAACGTCAGCCTGTGCAATAAACTTATCCGCTTCTTGGAAAGCATCAAAGAATACCACTTCATCCAATATTTTTTTCTCTTTTACTGGACGATATGCTGTTTCAATAAACCCAAGATCATTCACCATAGCATAGGTAGCCAAAGATGAAATCAAACCAACAGTCTGACCTTCAGGTGTTTCAATTGGACAAATACGACCATAGTGAGACGTATGTACGTCACGAATTTCATAGGTAGCACGGTCTTTCATCACACCGCCGGGCCCGAGGGCAGATAGACGTCGCTTGTGAGCGATTTCTGCTAATGGGTTTGTTTGGTCCATAAATTGAGACAACTGACCCATACCAAAGAACTCGCGCAGCACTGCACTCAATGGCTTAACGTTAAGAAAATCTTGCGGCATAAGCGCGCTATGCGCTTCTTGCATACGGAAACGTTCACGAATAATGCGATCTATGCGCAGGAAACCAAGATATACTTGATTACTCAAAAGTTCTCCCACCAAACGCACACGACGGTTACCC
>FYBJ01001612.1_pt1 | contig 10486 bp, 11 predicted proteins | sample 1134611 | NCBI WGS metagenome assembly FYBJ01 (sample SAMEA104116008, study PRJEB20421) | marine metagenome | isolation source: marine | reverse complement strand
GTCCATGACCGGGGCGATCGTGCCTGCGTCCAGTAGCGGCCAGACGGCTTCGCGCAGATCCTGTGCAATCCGCGCCTTGGCCAGATCGCTTTGCGGGCGCAGGGTGCTGCCGGTCAAAGTCAGGCGTTTGACCATCATCAGGGCAAAGTTCAATTCAACCACCGGCCCTTGCAAAAATGCGATCTGCACCAGCCGACCATCCTCGGCCAGACATTTGACGTTGCGCGGGATGTAATCGCCGCCCACCATGTCCAGGATAAGGTTGGCACCACCCTCGGCCTTCATCACCTTGACGAAATCCTCGTCACGGTAGTTGATCGCCTTCTCGGCACCCAGATCCAGACAGGCCTGGCACTTGTCATCTGACCCTGCCGTGGCGAAAACCCGCGCACCAAAGGCCTTGGCCAGTTGGATCGCGGTCGTTCCGATGCCGCTGGAGCCACCATGCACCAGAAAGCGTTCACCCGCTTTCAATCCACCACGGGTGAAGACATTGGACCAGACCGTAAAGAAAGTTTCGGGCAAACAAGCCGCTTCTTTCATCCCCATCCCCGCTGGCACCGGCAAGCAATGCGCGGCAGGGGTCGCGACGTATTCCGCATACCCCCCGCCGGGCAACAGCGCACAGACTTGATCTCCGATGTTCAGCGAATGGACACCGTCCCCAATGGCGACAACCTCGCCCGAGCATTCCAGCCCCGGCAGATCGCTGGCACCCGGAGGCGGATCATAGGCCCCGGCGCGCTGCAGGGCATCGGGGCGATTGACGCCCGCATAAGCAACCTTGAGCACCACCTGACCGTGGCCCGGCGCAGGAACAGGGCGGTCGGTGAGTTGCAGAACCTCGGGGCCGCCGGGTTTGGTGATTTCGACGGCACGCATTGTTTCGGTCATCCACGATCTCCAGGAAATAAGTTGTTTGCCATGTCAGGCAATCAGCTGCGCGGTGTCAACGACCCCGGCAGATCCTTCATCCGAACCGGCGCCTTGATCTGGCTCATCAGCCAATTCGGTCCGGCCAGCAGCGGCTTGAACAAAGGGTTATTGTTGATCTGCGCCTTGAACTTTTCGAACTGCATCACGTTATCGATCCGGCGATCAAGAAATTCCCACGTCGCGTGATGGTCAGACGAATCATCGCCCAGCCAGAACAGAACGGTCGAGGAATAGACCGCCGAAAGCGTCGCGCGTTTGGTGTACCAGTTGGCATCCCGCGAAGTGTCCCCAAGCGTATCCCAGATCAGATCGCAAGTGCCCCAAATCGCCTTGGCCCCATCAGCGGCATGGGCGGGCAGTGCAAACAGCGTCGTACCCCGTCGCACCGCTTCCTTGTCGTCCGAGGCTTCCAGGCGGAACCGCACGGCCGCTGCCACCTTTTCACTGAACCGCATCTCGCTCAGGTCTTCGGATTGCATCCGCGCAACCATCTGCGCATCGCCGCGTGCGTGATAGGCCAACGCCAGATCCACCGCGCCGCGCGGGCAAACCGCACGGGCCAGCGTCATGTCCATATCCGCATCCGCGACGGCTGCGGCAAAGGTCGCCTCGGTCCAGCCGTCAAAGGGGACATGGATCAGGGCCGCGTCCAAAACGGTCTCGCGCAGGTCTTCGTAAGGCATGGTCATGGTCAATCTCCGAACCGGTACACACGTACTAGACATAATAGCGGCGCTTTGCTATATGGCCAATTCCTGCAAATCCTTGCAACTCTATCTAGAAAGGTGGTGAAAACCACATGCAGGTTAGTGTTCGTGACAACAATGTCGATCAGGCGCTTCGTGCCCTGAAGAAAAAGCTGCAGCGTGAAGGCGTCTTCCGCGAAATGAAGCTCAAGCAACATTTCGAGAAGCCGTCCGAGAAAAAAGCGCGCGAGAAGGCTGAAGCGATCCGTCGTGCCCGTAAACTGGCACGTAAGAAAGCACAGCGTGAAGGTTTGCTCTAAGCAGATCAGCGGCTTATTTCTGACGCTATTTGACGACCCCCGTGGCATCGCCCGGGGGTTTGTCGTTTCTGGAGCAATTTCTTATAGGCCAAACACCCGCTTGGCATTGCCTGCCAGAAACATTTCCGTCCGGGTCTCATCCAACCCAAGACCATCCAACCCTTTGAGCGCCTGTTCTGGTGGCATCATCGGGTAGTTCGTACCGAACAGAATCTTGCTCGCGCCGCGCCCCTTGAGGAAGCGAACCAATTCCGGTGGGTAGCGCCCCACGGTATAAGCTGACGTATCAATATAGACGTTTTCGTGTTTGGTCGCGACAGCCACAGCCTCTTCCGTCCAGGGATACCCAATGTGCCCGCCGACGATTGTGAGTTCCGGAAAATCCAGCGCGACCTGATCCAAGTACAGCGGACGCCCCACTTCGGACGGCATCAGAGGTCCTGTGTGGCCAATCTGGGTGCAGAACGGAACGCCCAGATCGACGCAAGCCGTGTAAACCGGATAGAACCGACGATCTGTTGGCGGCACTTCCCACAGCCAAGGAAGAACTCGGATCGCCTTGAACCCCAATTCGGTCACACAGCGCCGGATTTCGTGCACCGCCTCCATCGGGCGGGCAATATTGACCGAGCCGACACCGACCAGCCGATCAGGTGCCTGGGCTACAAACCCGGCCACCTCGTCATTTGAAATCATCGAATTGCGCGGTGCTTCCCACGCGCTGATCAACATCCGATCGACCCCGCCCCGATCCATAAGACCGACTGTTGTGGCCACGGGAAGCTCCTCGGTCGGAGGTGGGGTCTTGGTCCATCGCCGCAACGAATCGAACATCGGATCCTGGGCATGTCTGAGCGTGGGGTGTTGCCCCCAGGCGTCGATGATTTCGGTCACGGGCGATCTCCTGATGACACAACGGAATCAGAGTTGTACTCTAGAGCATAACTCTAATCAGTGATCACACAACCCATGTCCACCTCGTCCAAAGAATTGATCCAAGAAGCCGCTTTGCGCCTGTTCGACGAACAGGGCGTTTCAGCAACCTCAGTTGCGCAGATCAGGGCCGAGGCCAAGGTGTCCAATGGCAGCTTTTTCCACGCCTACAAAACCCGCGACAGCCTGTGTGCAAGCATCTATCTGCTGGCGCTCAAGGACTATCACACCGCCCTACTGGCCGAGCGACCCGTGGCGCCGCAGGACGGGATCGCGGCATTGATCACCGCTCATCTGGACTGGGTGGTCACTTCCGGCGCGCTGGCCCGGTTTCTGTTTGAACACGCCCGGCCTGAGTGGCTGGACAGCATTCGCACTGAACAAGCTGACGAAAATGCCAAACTCGCCGATGTCCTCGCGGATTGGCGAACACCACTGATCGAAGCAGGAACCCTGCGCGCGATGCCCGAAATGATGTTTTTTGCGCAGCTGATCGGCCCGGCTCAGGTCTTTTGCCGAGCATGGCTGTCAGGCCGCACCACAGAAGACCCGCGCAATCATGCGCGGGTGTTGATCGACAACGCGTGCAGAGTTTTGATCCTGCCCGCAGATCAATAGATCTTGGGCACGTAAAGCTCGTCAGGCAGAAACTGACGCTCATACTCGGGGTTGTACCTGCGATCCGGCAGATCGACTTTCTCGCTCGGCACGTCCTCGTATGGAATCTGCGTCAAAAGGTGCTCGATACAGTTCAACCGCTCGCGCTTTTTGTCGTTGCCTTCGACAATGTACCACGGGGCCTCGGGGATGTTGGTGCGTTCGAACATCTCTTCCTTGGCCTTGGTGTATTGCTCCCAGCGGATGCGGCTTTCCAGATCCATCGGCGACAGCTTCCACTGCTTCATCGGATCGTGGATCCGCATGAGGAAGCGCAACTGCTGTTCTTCATCAGTGATTGAGAACCAGTATTTCAGCAGGATGATACCAGAGCGAACCAGCATCCGTTCAAATTCGGGTACGTCACGAAAGAATGCCTCGACTTCATCTTCGGTGGCAAAGCCCATGACGCGTTCCACGCCGGCCCGGTTGTACCACGACCGATCGAACAGCACGATTTCACCGCCCGCAGGCAGATGCGGCACATAGCGCTGGAAATACCACTGACTCTGTTCCCGCCGTGAGGGTGCCGGCAAAGCAACGACGCGCGCAATACGCGGGTTCAGGCGTTGGGTGATCCGCTTGATCACACCGCCCTTGCCGGCCGAGTCGCGCCCCTCCATCAAGATCACCACCTTTTGGCCGGTGTGCTGCACCCAATCCTGCAACTTGATCAGCTCTGCCTGCAAACGCAGCAGGTTGCGGAAATACACCTTGCGGTCCAGCATCTCGGGGTGCTGCGCGCGATAAATCTTGCGGATTTCCATCGACAGCATCGGTTCGCTGAACTCGATCTCGAAATCCTCGTCCAGCGTGTCCTCTAGCTCGGCTTCCAACCAGTCCATTGCAGATGTGTTAGATTCCTCGGTCACGTCCGGCTCCCTCCTTCAATTCAAAAACCACCCACTAATGGGATCAGGTAACGCTTTGGTGTCAGCCTTCAATACAGCAATCACCCTCTCAGACCGCCAACAGCCGGCAACAGGTCCGAGACATGACATGATGATATGGCAGGCCGATCAACACAACCGCAATTTGTTTGCAGGCAAATGCTTGCCAATGCATTGATTTTGATCAACGTCAGCCGCACGGAACTGAAAAACCAGCTGGAAGCGGTATAGAGTTACTTTGGCTTCGACCTCGCGCACACGCTGTTCTTCACCTATCCCGGCCCGGCCTAGACCGGCAGCGCCGTTGTTTTGAACACGGTGCGTAACGCGAACGAACTTTGCATCTGCGCGACTCCGGGAAGCCGCGCCAGGTATTGACGGTGAATGCGCGCAAAATCTTCGGTATTTTCAGCCACGACTTTTAGAATGTAGTCCGCCGTTCCGGCCATCAGATGACACTCCAGTACATCTGGAATACGGGCCACAGCCTTTTCAAAGGCATCCAGAACCTCGTCTGCTTGCCCCTGCAACGTGATCTCGACAAAGACCGTTGTCGGCACGCCCAGCTTTCGTGGATCGAGGAGTGCAACATAGTCTCGAATATAACCGTCCGCCTCAAGGCGCTGCACCCGCCGGTGACAAGCAGAGGGCGACAGATTGGCCTTTTCCGACAGCTCCGCATTGGACATCCGCCCCTTCAACTGAAGCGCCCTGAGAATCCGCCTATCTGTTGCGTCCAAGCTCATTCATGCACATCCTTTGCGTCATTCAATCAATCCATGCGATATTATCCCGAAAAAGTCAGAGTATACGAGGGGGTTTCAGAAAAAATACGGCGCATGTCTGCCCATATTTTAAGCAGATTGTGAACGGAGGAAGCGCAATGAAAATCGGGTGCCCCACAGAAATCAAACCCCAGGAATTTCGCGTCGGCATGACGCCGGATGCCGCCCGCGAGGCGGTCAACCACGGCCACGAGGTGATCATCCAGAAAGGCGCAGGCGCTGGTGCCGGCTTCACTGACGAAGATTACACATCAGCCGGTGCAGCAATGATCGACACCGCCGAAGAAATCTTCGCCACCGCCGACATGATCGTGAAAGTCAAGGAGCCTCAGGCCGTCGAGCGCAAGATGCTGCGTGAGGGCCAACTGCTGTTCACCTATCTGCATCTGGCGCCCGATCCGGATCAGACCCACGATTTGATCGAGTCCGGCTGCACCGCCATTGCCTATGAAACCGTAACTGACGACCGTGGCGGCCTGCCTTTGCTGGCCCCCATGTCCGAGGTGGCCGGTCGTCTGGCCCCCCAGGTCGGTGCCTGGACCCTGCAAAAGGCCAACGGTGGCCGTGGCGTGTTGATGGGCGGCGTGCCCGGTGTGGCCCCGGCCAAGGTTGTCGTCATCGGCGGCGGTGTCGTGGGCACACATGCTGCCAAGATCGCCGCTGGCATGGGGGCGGACGTTACCGTTCTGGACCGTTCGCTAAACCGCCTAAAGTACCTCGATGACGTTTTTGGCCGTGATTTCAAGAACCAGTATTCCACTGCTGGTGCCACCGCCGAGCTGGTGCGCGATGCCGACATGGTCATCGGCGCCGTTCTGATCCCCGGTGCCGAAGCGCCGAAACTGGTGTCGCGCGCACAGCTGAGCGAGATGAAACCCGGCGCAGCGCTCGTCGATGTGGCCATCGACCAAGGCGGTTGTTTCGAGACATCAAAGGCAACCACACACGCTGACCCTATTTACGAGGTCGACGGGGTTATGCATTACTGCGTGGCCAACATGCCCGGCGCAGTGGCCCGCACCTCGACCCAAGCCTTGGGCAACGCCACCCTGCCCTTCATGCTGAACCTGGCCAACAAAGGCTGGAAACAAGCCTGTGCAGACGACCCGCATCTGCTGAACGGCCTGAACGTGCATGCTGGTAAACTGACATATTATGCGGTGGGCAAAGCTCTTGGAATCGACGTTGTATCCCCGCAGCTCGTGATCAAGTAACCCCTCCAAAATCGATCTTCAAAACCCCGGCCACAGTGCCGGGGTTTTCTGTTTCAGCTGAACGTGGTTCCACCCGTTGATGATCCATCCGGGTTCCGAGTGGCAGATGTGAACAACCACTTTGAGCCCATTGAATCGAACACTGCGAGGGAAACCAATGGCGGCTATTCAACTTAATCTATCACGCGTAATGTATACACATGAACATATTTCGAAACGCCCAGCCCTCTGACGCAATTCGATGCTTTGAGATCGAGACGTCTGCCTACGAAGGCGACGAAGCAGCAACCCTTGAGAAGATATCCAAAAGGATCGGGGTCTATCCCGATGGTTTCCTCATTCTTGAGGTCGAAGGCGAAACCGTTGGCTTTATGAATTGCGGGTGCGCGCACGACGTGAAAATGTCTGATGAGGAATTCAAGGAGCTTGTGGGACATGACCCTAACGCTCCAAATGTCGTAATCATGTCTGTCGTCGTTGACCCAGCTCAGCAGGGAAAAGGCCTTTCACGGGCATTGATGGTCGAGTTCGTAGGACGCATGAAGAAGATGGGGAAATCCGCAATCTACCTCATTTGCAAAGAGCATCACGTCCCGCTCTATCAGAAATTTGGGTACAGATATCTAAATCCATCGACCTCTGACCATGGAGGAATGACCTGGCATGAGATGTCCATGGAACTTTGAACCGTAGTCTGGTTGAGCCACGCAGAGCATTCATTCGATTCTGCGGTGGAACAGTCCGTTTTGTCCGCCACAGCTGCCATCCATTTTCCTCATCGGGGGTATGTAGACTGGGTCTGGACCTCTGGCCAAAATTGGACGAACCTGGATAGCATTTCATAGCGCATGCACCGGCGCATCACCCGATGAAGGGTGCATGTTTTACATCACTTGAAGAGAAACCTGGTAGCGTGAGGCGGACTTGAACCGCCGACCCCAGCATTATGAGTGCTGTGCTCTAACCAACTGAGCTATCACGCCGTATCCAGTGCGAGGTGCAGTACCCAAGGCTTGGGCCGGTGTCAAACGGATTCCTGACGATCCGGCCCAAAAACTTGCAGGCCTCAGCCCTTTTTCTGAATCTCGACCGCATGCGGATATGGGATCGAAATACCCTTGGCATCGAACGCTTCCTTAACCGCCTTTGTAAGCTGGAACTTCAGCTCCCAGTAGTCCGCAGCGTTGCACCAGATTCGCGCAGTCAGATCGACCGAGCTGTCGCCAAGATTGGTCACACGCACCCAAGGTGCCGGATCGGACAGAACACGGTCGTCCGCCCCTGCGACTTCTTCGATGATCTGCATTGCGGCGTCAGCGCTGTCGCCATAATCAATGCCAAATACCAGGTCGACCCGGCGGGTGTCATGCGCGGAATAGTTCGTGATAATCGACCCCCAGGCCTGGCCGTTGGGTACGATGATCTGCACGTTGTCGGGCGTCACCAGCTCGGTCACAAACAGGTTAAGATCCTTCACCGTGCCTGCGGTCCCCCCGATATCGACATACTGACCCAGTTTGTAAGGGCGAAACACCACCAGCATCACGCCCGCTGCCAGATCGCTGAGTGTCCCCTGCAGCGCCAGACCGATGGCCAGCGACGCCGCACCCAGAATGGCAACGATGCTGGTTGCCTGAATGCCAAAGATGCCCAGAACAGCCACCAGAACAATCGCCAGAATGACCCATTTCACCATGCTGGCCACGAAATTACCCAGGGTCGGGTCGATCTGGGGCGTCTTGTTGATACGACGCCGTACCATGCCTCCGATCATGCCAGCAGCGATCCAGCCGACGACCAAAACGATCAAGGCCTTGACGGCATTGATGATCACCGGGCCATAGGCTTCGGTTTGTGAGAGAACCTCTTCCACGTGCGTCTCCTTTGTTTGACACATGATCCCGCGCTGAGAACGATCCCGCGCAGGTTGACCGCGATCATTGGGAAAAATGCATGTTCAGTCTAGGTTTTTGATCCCGCTCAGTTCCCCATCATGTTCACAAGCGAACAGCGACCCCGAACAAGGCGCACAGGATGCCCTCTGTTATCGCGAATTCCAGCCCTTAAGTTGGTGTGCAGAAAACCCGGAGATCCGTATGACCAATTTGTCCGCATTCCCAATCACTCAGAAATGGCCAGCCCAGAACCCTGGCATCCTGCAACTCTATTCCTTTCCAACTCCTAATGGTGTCAAAGCCTCGATTATGCTCGAAGAGACAGGGCTGGAGTACGAGGCGCACAAAGTCACCTTGGCGGATGCGGATGTCAAAAGCCCCGAGTTTCTGTCCCTGAACCCCAACAACAAGATCCCCGCCATCATCGACCCCAACGGGCCAGATGGTGAACCGATCGGCCTGTTCGAAAGCGGCGCAATCCTGCTGTATCTGGCCGAAAAAACCGGCAAGTTCATTGGACAGACCGCCAGCGACAGGCACCACATCACCCAGTGGCTGATCTTCCAGATGGGCGGCGTCGGACCGATGCTGGGTCAGCTTGGGTTCTTTTACAAATTCGCGGGCGCCGAGATCGAAGATCCCCGTCCCCGCGAGCGTTACATCAACGAGGCCAAACGCCTGCTGGGGGTGATCGACGGCCAGCTGGAAGGGCGCGATTGGATTGCCGGAGAATACTCTATTGCCGACATGGCCATCGCGCCGTGGCTTAAGGGGCTGGATTTCTACGGTGCCACCGAGGTCGTCGAACTGGCCGGGCGCAAGAATGTTCTTGCCTATCTGGAACGCTTTCTGGAACGCCCCGCCGTTCAGCGAGGCCTGAACATTCCAGCCCGCGACTAACCGGGCAGCTTGCCTGTCAGAACATAACGCAGGACTTCAACAACCTGCTGCGGCTCTTCAGCGACAGCCAGGGCCGCGGCATGCACCTCTTTCAGGGCGTGCTGATGTTCGGGCGGGTTCAAAACGATGATCGACTTGCCAAGAGCGGCCGCATAGCCTGCATCAAAGGCGGCATTCCACTGCTTGTATTTGTCGCCAAAGCGCACAACCACCACATCTGCGTCTTCGATCCCTTTGCGGGTGCGGATGGCGTTGACCATCGCGCCCTTGTGATCGTGCCAATACTTGTTGGGCTCTGCCCCCAAAATTGCCACACCACAATCATCGCTGGCGTCGTGATCCGTAACCGGGCCGCTGAATGTTACATCCAAACCATCGCTCCCTTGGGTGATCTGCTCGCGCCAATCGGTGTGGATCTCGCCGGACAGGTAAACTTTCAACATCTCTTTCTTCTCCTCCTGACGTGAAAAAGGGGCACAACCGGCCCCTTTCTCTTGTACCAAAACGGACCCGCAGGGTGTCAGCCGCGCAGTGTGCCGCCCGTTGCCTTGACGACCTTGTCGACGACCTTGGTGCTGATCGCCTCGATGTCTTTTTCCTTCAGCGTCTTTTCTGTCGGCTGCATGCGAACGGTGATCGCAAGCGATTTCTTGCCCTCCCCCAGCGACCCGCCGATAAACTCGTCAAAGACACGGACCTCTTCGATCATCGCCTTATCGGCACCCGCCGCGGCATTGACCAGCGTCAAGGCCTCGACTGCGGTATCGACGACAAAGGCAAAGTCACGCTCGACCGCTTGCAGGTCGCGCAGTTCCAGTGCGCCGCGGCTTGCGCCGGATTTGCGTGGCAGTGGAACCTCGTCAGGCCAGATGGTAAAGGCCACTGCCGATCCCTTGATGTCCATTGCCTGCAGAACCTTGGGGTGCAGTTCGCCAAAGACGCCCAGCACCTTCTTTGGGCCAAGGCAAATCTTGCCGTGACGACCCGGGTGCCACCAGCCTTGCGCCCCCCGCAAGATCTGTACCTTGGCAGGTGCGCCGACGGCGGCCAACACCGCCTCGGCGTCTGCCTTGGCATCAAAAAGATCGACCGCGCGCGACGCACCGTGCACATCCTTTGGACCATTGCGACCAACCAGCAGACCCGAAATCAAATTGTGCTGCTCCCCCGGCTCGCCACCGTGAAAGGCGGGCCCAACTTCGAACAGGGCCAAATCCATGTACCCCCGCGCCTGGTTGCGCGCTGCCGCCTGCAACAGACCGGGCAACAG
>FYBJ01001863.1_pt1 | contig 10489 bp, 19 predicted proteins | sample 1134611 | NCBI WGS metagenome assembly FYBJ01 (sample SAMEA104116008, study PRJEB20421) | marine metagenome | isolation source: marine | reverse complement strand
AGAGAGGTAAGGAAAACAGGCGCGAAAAAACCCCCGCGCCGATAAGGGCAAGGGGGTTGCAGCAAAACCTCGGGAGAGGAAAACAGTTTATTTTTTCTTCGAAGCTTTTTCAAGCTTTTCGATACGCGCAAGCAAATCGTGGATTGCTTCATCTCGCGCTTGCGCTGTTTCAAATTTTGGCGGCGTTGTTGGTGCATCTTTTTGTTTTGGCATATAATCCTCGCTATGGTTTTAAAAAAGGGGGCTGCACCTTTGCAGATACAGCCCCAATCGCCTGAAAATTTCAACCGTTTGGGGGCTGATTTTTAAATGGTACAGGAATGAACAAAGGCGGTCAACCTTTTATTTATTCCCGAATTCGCGCATGACTATCGCAAGTCCGCCCGTGACAATTGCGCCGATAGCCATAGGCCAGTTCCCACTTGAAACAGCAGGTTCGGCTGCTTGTATCGCGTCGGCAATCTCTGGCCCTTCGTCAAAATCAACTACTTGCGAAACGCCTCGCAGCAATTCGGCAATGCCGACCGTAATGAGGCCAAAGCCTGCGAATGTACTTGGTTCTTTAAATCTGCTCATGTGGTTTCCTTTCTTACATGCTCAACGATTTGGCAAGCTGCGCTTTCAAGATTGTAAATCCGCTTGCCGTGTTGATCTACAATCTTTTTAATCCATGACATATCGTTTCGCAAGGTCAAAACAGTAACAAAACCGTTCAAAGCCCCGCCCGCGAAAAATAATAAAACTTGCGTCCAGTCCATATCCATCACGCAACCCCTTTAACTTGTCTGAGCGTCGCGACAACGGTATTTGGCGAAACAAGCGCTTTGTTAAGCCCGTCCCCTGCGTAGTATGATCGCCCGCTTGCGTCCCGTGGGAACGAGGCCCATTCTTGAGCAATGCGGAGCATAAAGGCGCTTTCCGATAAAGACCCGCTTAAATAGCTTTGCAGGCCGCGTTGCTTTAAAAGTTCAAGCGCCATCTGGTCCTGCAATTGTGGCGTAAAGCGCTCGTTACCATTAAGGCCCATGCGCGATTTTAAGCCCATAAGTGTTTTACGAATAATCTGATATTTACCAACGGCGCTTGAAGGGCTGCCCCCGTTCACGAATTGGCGCTGCCATTCCAAAACCTGATTAACGCTCATATTTGTAAAATTGGCAACCTTGCCGCCCCACGCTACGTTATAATTTCCGTTACTTTCAACGCGGCCTATTAAATTTAAAAGGCTCGATACGTTTATTCTATTAGTACGCTGCGCGGGGGCGGGGGTTGTTTGCGGAACGTATGAGCGCGCCGCTTCTCGACCCTGAGCGACAAGGCCAGAAAAACTCGATTGAAAATTATTAATAAGGTCAAAAACGGATTGAAGCGCTTGCGGGGGCTGTGGCTCTGGTTTCGGCGCTTGCTGTATTTGTGGCTTTCGTTTAGGCGTGGGAATTTGCCCGCCGTTTTTTGTAACGGTCTGGTATCCAAAGTAGGCAAGAATGGGGGCGACAATCCAAAACATGGCTAGGCCAAATCTTTCCACCATACGCCAGCAAGACAAGCGGTGTTCGAACAAACAAGCGTCAAAGCGTCGCCGATTGGCACTTTATACCGCTCGATAGTCATGGGCGAATGTTCGCCGCTAGTCCCGTAACTGAAACAAATCGGACTACCACCCACCTCGATTTCGGCTGTTCGACTCGTACCGCCGCTCGTACCAGTGAAGCCCAGCAAAATTTCAGCGCCTGCGGTATTTGCAGCGCCGCTTAATACCGTAGTCGTGCCCGCCGTCGTGCGTTCCGCATAAGTATAGCCCGTCAAGTCTTTAAATTTTTCAACTTCACTAACAAATAGAGGACTACCCGCGCTCGTTACGATGGTCGTTTCCACGCTTGCGGCGAATGGTGACATATCCGTATTAGTGGATACGAATATTCGCATTTTCTTACCCGATTGCGCTTCGTTTCTCAAGAAGATACGGTCGAAGGCAACGCCCGTATTAATATGCTGCCCTTTGTTAATCTCGATCGGGATTGCGTTAGGCTCGTTCAAGCTTATAATTGCGTTACCGACCTCGGAAGAACCGTCTAATTCAAATTTGCTATTATAAGCAAGCTGTCCAACATAAATTTGAGCGCCGCCTAGTTCAATTTCAAGCGGTTTGTTTGAACGCGCCGTGGATAGATCAACATCATAATATTGCACATCCTCTGCGGCCCATTGTTTCGCAGGTATAAAATTTAATTCTTTATTCATCACTTAATCACCTTTGTTAATACATAGCCCACGACGCCCGCGAGCAAGACTTGAAAAACCGTGTTGTTTAAAGCACTATTTTCGTCTGTGAAAATCTCTTCGACGCTTTCAACGGTTAAACGCAATTGGTATAAGGCCACGCCCGCCCCCGTTGCGATTGTCAAATAAATAATAACAGGTATTGCCGCTGCGATAGGTAAAGCCATTTATTCGACCTCGATTTCCACGTAAAATTTTTGATCTTTGTTATAATATCGTATCACACGTTGCAGCTTAACGCCAAGCTTCGCCGCTGTGCGCTCTGCCGCTTCGTTTGCGGCCTGTCCTTGAGCATCGACGGGAATTTCCGCTATGCGCGTAAAAAAGCCGAAAATGTCAAAGCGACTTTTCTGCTCAGGTTTAACAGTAAGCAAAAGCTTGCGTCGCATTATCGCCTCGTTAAAAAGTATGCAGCCGCCGCAAGGCCGCCAAACAATAAAATATTGCTGCCCGCGCTGATAGCCCCCGAACCCGCCAAAGCAGCGGGGACAACCTGACTTGCGGCCTCGCGCGGGTCGTTTACAAAGTCGCTAAAAGACGGCAAAAGAACCTGAGCGGCGGGCGGGGCTTGCTCTGCCGATTGTCTAACCGCTTTCAATTTAATATCTTCCAGTTCTTGTGCAGTTTTGAATTGTTCGATTTGGGATTTAACACCGAAGAAAGTCTTGACGCCCGTTTCAGCTATTTGCCCAACTTGACCAAACAAAGTCCCCGCGTTGTTTAAAAAGCCCGTTATACCGCCGCCGCTTTGCGAAGTAGTCGGTATTTGTGGCTTTCGCTGAGGTATGGGAATGCTTGTCTTTGTCTGCGTCGGCACATTGATATTATAGTTTTCCGCGCTCGGCGCAGGGATAAAAGGGGGCGTGGTGACTTGGAAAGGCTCGGTGATCGAGTCCCCTATCCGCTGCCCTAATTCGACGGCGCTGCGTCCCAAATTACCAAAAAATGTTGTAATGCTCATAAGTCTGACCTTTCTAATTAAGTATTATAACGCCTAGCACGCCCAAAAACAATAATGTTAAAACGTCCTTTTGTTCTTTCGCGTCCCGCAATCTATTAACCGCGCCATTATCCGCGACTTGAAAAGTCGCTCCGCCCCTCGAAGCCGAACCGCCCCCGCTAAAATCTTCCGCAGCTTCCCCGCCCCCTATGGCCTCAAGCGCCCGTTGCGCGTCGCCCGTTTCTTGAAAAGCCTTGATGAATAAATCTGTGCGCTGTGTCTGTCCGTCGTTATCCAGTATAAAACCACCGATACCTTCTGAAACGCTTTTTTGTATCTCACGATTTACGACGGCCCGAACATCGGCCTTTTGATCGCTCAATCGCTCCCCGCCGCTGCGAAACGTCCCTGTTTCAACGCCGCCGACGTTGCTTTCAAAACCAAACCGTTGGCGCGGGTCGTTATAAGTGAAGCCGACAAAATCCGCAATTGCGTTAAGAGCGTCCGAAACCGCTTGCCCGAAAGATTGCGCCTGTCCTATGTCGGCTTTTTTCTCATTCGCCTCTGCAACTTGAAAACGCCCGCCGCGACTTTCAATCACCGCGCCGATTGTATTGCGTCCCGGCTTGCCCCCGAAAAGCCCACCAACAAGCTTGCCGATTGTAGAACCTATAGTGCTGCCGATAAATGGGACGGGGATAGCATTACCCGCAACCGCCCCGATTGCCTGTCCTGCCGCTTCGCTAGTGTTTTCTGGTCCGTCGAATAATCCCATTTTTCATCCCTTTATAAAGACGGCGGGCCGATCTACTCAACCCGCCGCCCGTCAAGCCTTACCCATAGCAGGGAAAGGAAACTTAAAAGCCGAGGCTTTCGCGCACATTCTGATTATTCTGCTCATAGAATTGAACAGGGAAGATGTAAACTGTGGCATCGCCGCCCGCAGGTTTATCAACATCCAAAATCAAATCAAGTTCAGAACGCCCGCGCGTGTCCCACAACTGGTTCAAATTACCATTCGGGCAAAGATCAGCAAAGTAGCAACCGTCGGGCAATTGACCATCTGCTAGGTTATAATCCTGCACATTGTTCGCCCGTACGGTGTCACCGTCCTGCAAAAACGGAATGTCAACGCCTGATTTCAACTGGATAGAGTTAATAACGTCATTCGAAAGAACGCCGTTTTCATCCAAAGCATAGATGATCGCGCCGCGCGTCATTAACTCACCAGTAGACAATTTAACGCGGTGATTTGTTTTCGTCGCATCGATTGTCTCTTCAATAAGCGACTGCGCTTTAACAAGGCGGTTTTCAAAATACGCCTGATCTTGGTATTCAATCGTTTCATCGACTTCGACTTCAACATCAAGATCGAATGAAGAGATTGCACCAGAACCCGCGCTGTTGAACATATCGACCATCGCGCCCGTCGTGATCTGCAACTGAAGCTTCGTCATAAACGGCGAAACAGTATGCAAGCTTGAATCTTTCGGACGTGGACCGTCGCTGTTTTTCAGATCAACATAAAAATGCGCCTCGACGGTTTTCGCGCCCGTACCCGAACCGACGTCGGTAATTTGCTTGGCAAGCTGATTTTCAAAATTCAGCAAGGCCGCGCGAATACCAGAAAGTTCCGCATATTTGTTTTTTCCATTTGAAAGCAGGTCAATACGCTTGATAAGGCGTAAAATCGCGTTAGCATGGTAACTTGTCGGCGCTGTTCCGACTGTGATTGTACCCGTCATTTTAATTTTGACGCGGTTTAGATCGTACCCAAGGGGCAGATCAAAAGAAAGCTGCCCGTTTTCGCGGAATTCCTTCGTATCCACGGTACGGAGCAAACGTCTTTGATTTGGCTTAAACATAATTAGAATGTCCTTATATTAGTGTTGTGAAATACAAAAGAACCGCAAAAGCAGCGCGTTAAATGCGCGCTACAATACGGTCACTGATGCCTAGTTTTTTATCGGCTACGATAAAAGCGATAACGGCGACAAATGTCGGTACGTTGATGCGAGAGAGGTATTTGCCCATTTTGTGAAGTCCTTTGTTTGAGTGAAATTTGCAAATGCTAATATTCTATACATAAAAGGCGGGCGGGGTCAACTCTTTGAACACATATTATCAAGCAAATTGTGTTTTTCGACGCCGTCGATAGTTATTTTCAAATATTCCATAGGCGCTAACGTAGAGCCGCCCATGTCTTTCGGGATTTTAACGCCTGTTTCATCTTCGACCATTTTTAGATCAAGGCCCGAACATTTAAAAACATACCATGTCCCTATCTGTGTCCTGAATGTGGCATTGAGGGCCGCGCCGCGCTGCGAAATGGCAATAATCGTTAACCCGTAATGACGGCCCTTTGTCGTGAGCCAATTCATATCGGGCGGTAATTCGTGCGCTTCGTCGATAATAAGAAAGCGCGTCTTTTTCTCTTTATTATACCGTTCTTGAATTTCGGCCAACAATTCTTGCGGGTTGTCGGTTTCCCATTCAGCGGCTATACACCCGAATTCATCTTCCCGCGCGTAACCGCGTTCCATTGTAGGATTAAAGGCCAACACTTCCGCGCCTGCTATACGCATTTGAGAACCAATCTGTTTCCCGAGTGCAGACTTGCCCGAAAGCGTTCGGCCTATAATAAGCGAATGGGCCATTTATTCCGCCTTTTCTTCCTCGGCCTCTTCCTCGGCCTCTTCCTCGGCCTCTTCCACGACCTCTTTTACAGGCTCGGGCTTGGGGGCTTTTTTCTCAAGCTTCTTTTTGCTTGGTAAAGGCGCTTTATTATCGGGCGGGGTTTCCGCTTTTTCTTCGCGTTTTGAATTCCCGAGAACCGAAAAGATCAAAGCACCCGTCGCAAAAGCAACGCCGATTAGTTTAAAGTGAATTGGTGACATATTTTATTTTCCTTTTTTAAATGGTTTTAAGGCTTGTTTATTCGCATCGTGTTTCTTTTTGAGAAAGCCCAAAAATTTGAACGATTTGAATTTTTTGACAAAGCCCATTTTTTCCGCAAATTTTTCGCGAATTGTGGGCTTTACGGATAAGTCTTTCACGTAAACGGAATACGCGCCGAACAAAATAATTTCGGGCGGTATCGAATAACCTTTATCTTCAAGGTATCGCGCAAGCGCCTTGTCCATGACTTCTTCTTGATCTTTTTCGGGCCACGCTTCGCCCGTTCCGAGAAAAGCGCAGGCGCTTGTAAAAATAAATGTGTTTAAAGCGCGGGCTGATCGCTCAATATGTTCGCGCTCGGCTTTTGTAATGCGCGTCGAAGTTTTGCGTTTTGTGTATTTTCGTTTCTTTTTGGGCTTTTCGATTGTTTCGTCGCCGCTATCCACGGGCGAAAGTTCTTTTATGATTTTTGCGTCGGCGTCGGGTTTCGGCGCGTTCGCGATAATGTTTTTTGCTTCATCTGCAAAGGGGCTTGACATTTTATGGCCTTTCTTTCTAATATTAGTAACCTGAAAATTTTAAACCGAGCAAGAGCCTATGTCAAACAAATATAAAGAGATGATGAAAGAGTTAAGGGGGCTAGTGAATTTTGATTACGATTTACGAAAAGAATTACACCCCCGCCAAAAAGGAAAAATTCAAAAATATTACGACGAATTGCAAGAGGCGAAAGGGCAGCCCGTTCGAGTTTACCGACCCCGAAATAAGAAAAAACTAAGAGCCGTTCAAGACGCGGCAGGCATGGAATTGAATGGATTTAAAATCGCTCTTATTCCCGATACCGACCCGAACAACAGAATAAAAGTCGATTACAAAAACGGCGAAGTCGTCTTTAAATCCCGCCATTCCGAAAAACGATTTATCGAATTTGATCAAGCAAACCTTTTAAACGACACGGAAAGCGAAATTGCCCGTGTAATGGATTTAATGCGGGGAGACAGAACATCTATCGCCTGCGGAAAGTTTGAATATGGTTCTGGTCGATATTTTGCAATACCCGCCGAGGTTAAAGACAAATGCCTGCAACTTATAAATCAATATTCAAATAAAGAAGCAAACAACTTTTTCCAAAACTGGCTGCATGGCCTTTACGATATAAAAATCAAAAATCAAGAGCAACTTGAAGATGCCCAAAGATTCGCGCAAATATACAAAGCGACGCCGCGCAAAAAGCGCAAAGCCCTGAAAATGAAAGCCGCCAAAAATGACAGCAAGAAAAATCGCAACAGGTGATTGCGAAACAACCCCGTTCAAACACGGACGATTTCCCAAACCTTTTTTATGGTGCATTTTCGACGGCGACGAACATTTTATGTTTGATACCGCTTCGGAAATGGTTGAGTTTTTGCATGATAAAAAATGGATAGTGTATTTTCACAACGGGGGCAAATTTGATTACTTTTTCATGTTAGAGCATTTAGAGGAATTTTCGCCCATAATGAATATTAACGGGCGGCTTGCAAAATTTAAAATAGGCGAATGTGAATTCCGCGACAGTTACAACCTATTGCCCGTCCCCCTTGCCGCATACCAGAAAACCGAAATTGATTATTCTATCTTCGAGGACGGCGAAAGAGACAAGCCCGACAACTGGCGAAAAATTGTTTCTTATTTAAAAGACGATTGCACTTTTCTTTATGACCTTGTTTCAAAATTTATTGAGGACTACGGCGTAAACCTTACACTCGCAAGCGCCGCCTTTAAAACATTCAATAAAGAATTCAGCATAAAAGAAAATCTGAAAACAAACGCCGATTTTTACGCGGAATACAAAAGGTTTTACTACGGCGGGCGCGTCGAATGTTTTCAAAAAGGCGTCATTGATTTTGAAATGCAATGTTTGGACATCAACAGCGCATATCCGTTCGCGATGCTGCAAACTCACCCTTACGGCAACACAATATCAGAACATACTGATATAAACGAAATCGACCCCGCCGATCTGGGGCGTTGTTTTATCGACCTTGATTGTGTCGCACATGGTTGTTTTCCGCATAGAAACGAAGATAAAAGCCTTTCGTTTCCTAACGATAACGAGCGACGCCGCTATCATGTAACGGGATGGGAATATCTAGCAGCACTTCGCACAAACAAAATTAAAGACGTTTCTATATATAAAGTAATCAAATTTTTGGAGCGCATAGAATTCGCCCCCTACGTCCATCACTTTTACAGCAAAAAGAACGAAAGCGAAAAAGGGACGCCCGATTACATTATCGCGAAGCTTTTTCTAAACGCCCTGTACGGCAAATACGCCGCAAACCCAGAAAAATATAAAGAGACATTTATATGCCCGCCTCAGTACATAGCGGATACGTGCGAAAGACTCGATTTAGATTTTGCGGGGGAATGTGGGCCATGGGCTTTATTAGAGCGCGACTTGCCCGAAGAAAAGCAAAATTATTATAACGTGGCAACGGCGGCAAGTATCACGGGCTTTGTCCGCGCCTATCTTTTTGAAGCCATGGAGGCTTGCGAAAATGTTGTTTACTGCGACACGGACAGCATTTTTTGCGAAACACATCATTTGCAGCTTGGTGACGAATTAGGGCAATGGGATATTGAGGGGGAATTCACGGGCGGGGGCATCGGCGGCAAAAAACTTTATGCGTTTAAATACAAAGATAAAGAAAAATATAAATACGCGTCAAAAGGCGCGAGATTGACACCAGAACAAATTTTGCAAGTTTGTGCAGGCGATAACATTTTATACAAAAGTGACGCGCCGACATTTTCTTTGAAAAAAGATGCTTTTTTCCTTGAAAGAAATATAAAACTAACTTAATATCGAACTTGTCAATAACGACAAAACCCATAGCAACATGAAAGGTAAAAATATGTCTGCTAAGAAAAAAGAAACCGAAATCGAAAACACAAACAGCGCGGGCTTTGACCCTGCTAAATTGGACGTAGTGCAAAATGTAACTTTGCCGCTTCTAAAGCAGGAAGATGAAAAGCCGATTTACTTTGCTGTTCAATCTAAAATCTTCCAAGGTAAAGAAGTAGCACAAAAGAAAGGCGAAACCGTTATGGAGCCTGCCGATCTTATGCGTATTGTCGATCTTACCGACGGCGAAGAAAAAGAGATCATTGCCAATTCGGTTTTGAAATCCACACTTACCGAGAATTACGAAGGCGAAAGTTATGTCGGCAAAGCTTTCCGTGTAATTCGCCATGCTAAGGCGCAAGGTAAGCGATACCATACATATAGCATTGCGGAAATTGAAAACCCGCTTGCATAAACTTTACAGGGGCGGGCTTCGCGGCCCGTCCTTTTTAAAACCCATAGCACAAGGAAAAACCAAAATGGAAAACAGTCTCGAAAGCGAAGGCTTAACTTATAAAGGGCCGCGCTGTATTTGCTGCAAAAGCCCTTTTATTCCCCTTTACAACAAAAACGGTCAACTTGAAAAAGTCTGCGACGATTGCGAGGAACGTCATGGGAATTAAATTTATAAACTCGGACACGCTCGAACAACTGCATAAGGATTTGAACGTAGCCAACACGAAAGCAGATAACCTTTACTGGCGCTGTGAAAGATTGCAGGCGCAACTCGACAACTTAACCCCGCGTGATCTTAATTTCAGGCATCATGTTTTTATAGGGCCGCGCTGCATTGCCAAATTTCACATTGAACAACATGCAAGCGACTTTGCACAACTTTGCAAAAACCTTGGATTAGAAAGCGAAGTTCATTCATGTCCAGATTAACAAAAGAACCCCGTTTGAAAATTATTTTGCTTTCTTCATCAATTATCGCTTGCGTGGATTGGGGCTTTCAAGTACAATAGACACAGTCAAGTCAAGAAAGGAAACGAAACTATGTTTATTCAAAACTCAGGTGTTAAAGTAACAAACAACACAAACATTCAAGTAACTCTTATAGATAACGGTAAAACTTTAAATATGACAGGAAAAGAATTTTTTAGTCATTTCGGCAAAAATGAAGGCAAAGAGATATTAGAAGGTTTTGCGCCTCATGTAGTAGCCGTTCCGTTATTTAATTAAAACGTCAAGCCAAGAAAAAGGAAATTTAAACATGTCAAACGGTATATATAAAATTATTTGCAAGGCCAACAGTTCAACAAACTGGAAACCCTACACAATAGAAATAGGTTTAGCGACACAATGGCAAGGATTTGAGGAACAAGAAGAGGCCGAAGAATTTATTGAAGAATTAATCTGGCGTAACAAAAATTACGAATACGCCATTATAGACGTAACCAGATTATTTTAAGCATAAACTACACCAAGCCCCCGTATCCAATTCGATGCGGGGGTTTTTTCGCGCCTGTTTTCCTTACCTCTCT
>FYBJ01001117.1_pt1 | contig 10497 bp, 6 predicted proteins | sample 1134611 | NCBI WGS metagenome assembly FYBJ01 (sample SAMEA104116008, study PRJEB20421) | marine metagenome | isolation source: marine | reverse complement strand
GTCGATATGCAGATCGCCCTCGGCGCGCACGGTGATGTCGATCAGCGAGTGGCGCGACAGCTGATCGAGCATGTGGTCGAAGAACCCCACCCCGGTCCGGTTGTCGTAGCGCCCACTTCCGTCCAGGTCTATGGAAACCGAAATCTCGGTTTCGGAGGTCTTGCGCGTGATTTCTGCGGTCCGCATTCGCCTATGTCCGTGATGGCTTTCGTGGCGGCGGTTATAGGCCCCGGCCCCAGGTTTTCCAAGAGCCAGGCTTAAGGCTTTCAATCTGTGTGGTAATTGACGAATATCGGTGCGCACGGCGCCGATCCCAGCGCGCGGCGGACCCGGAACGCACCATGGACGACACATCCCGCAGCTCAGCGCACCACCGGCCCCTCGAGGATGGCGCCCCCAGCAGGCGGGCGCCCCGCATACTCTTCGTGCACCAGAACTATCCGGCGCAATTCTACGCGACGTCGCTATATCTAAAGGAGCGCGGTTGGGACGTGCTATTCGCGACCGCCCACGAGGCGGTGCCGGCCGGGCGTGTCAGCCGCGATGCCGCCGGGCTGCGGGTTTTCGGTTACCGGGCGCGCCGCAGCCCGTCTAAGGACGTGTCGCGGTACCTGCGACCGATGGAAAAGGCCGTGGTGAACGGCCAGGCATTCGCCAGCGGTGCGATCAATCTCCGCGACAGGATAGGTTACCGGCCGGATATCGTTTGCGCGCATTCGGGCTGGGGATCGGGCAGCTTTGCCCGGGCGGTATGGCCGGAGGCACGCTTCGTCCAGTATCTCGAATGGTGGTATCGCTATCCGGCCCGCGACGCGCCGCCCCCCGCACGGGATGCCAATCACGACGACCGGCGCGCCAATGCGCTGTGCCGGAACCTGCCGTTCTATCTCGATTTGCAGAGCGCGGATGCGGTCTGGGTGCCGACGAAATTCCAGGCGGCAGAAATGCCGGCGGAGTTTCAGTCACGGCTGACCGTGCTGCACGACGGGGTGGATTGCGAGTTCTTCGCCCCGGATCAGGGACGGCCGCCGCGCTGTCTGGAGGGACGGGTGCCCCGCGGCGCGCGGCTGCTGACCTATGCCACCCGGGGGCAGGAGCCGATGCGCGGGTTTCCCGAGTTCATGGCAGCGGTCGCGCGGTTGCAGCGGACGCATCCGGATGTCCATACGGTCGTCGCCGGCACCGATACCGTTCATTACGATGCACGGCTGCCGGGGGGCGAAACCTACCGGGGCCGGGCGCTCAGAGCGCATGACTTCGACCTCGAACGCCTGCATTTCGTCGAGAGGCTTGAACTGCCGGACTATCGCGATCTGCTGTGTCGCAGCGATCTGCATTGCTATCTGACCCGTCCTTTCGTGTTGAGCTGGTCGCTGATAGAGGCGGTGGCGGTGGGCGCTCCCCTGGTGGTTTCCGACACGCCCCCGGTGCGCGAAGCACTCCCCGACGCCAACATGGCGCTGCGGGTCGATCACGCCGATATCGGCGCACTGGCCGCCGCCCTGGGTCGCGGGCTCGATCAGCCCGATGGAATGCGCCACATGGCGGCGCGGGCGCGCCGGCGTGCCCTCGCGGAATATTCGCTTAAAACCCGCTTGCCCCTGAAGGAGCGGTTTTTCAGTTCGGTTTTAGCGGGAACCCGCCCAGCCACGGCGTCGTAAATGCCACTTTTTCGCCGATCGGAGAAAAACGCTGTGTTTCCGGGCAAATGACCCGGCAGCGTCGCAACCGCACTTGCTCTGGAACGTTAGGGCCACAATGGCGCAGCCCCGGGCTTACGCCACGGCAATTAAACAGTTACAGGAGTTCCAGATGACCATTCGCAATTTGCTCGCCGCCACCGCGATCGCGGGTATGACCGTCGCGACCACCGGCACGCTGGCCAATGCCCAGGCGATCTCGCTTCCGTCCAAGGATTCGGAAATGGGCTACACCGCCGCGATCGATATTGACGCGGCCACCGATCTCAGACGGGTCATCGCGATCCCCGGAGAGCCCGCCGCCTCCAGCGTGGTGCCGGACGACGCACTGCTGGGCAACGATGTTCAGACGGCCGACGACGTGTTTCTGGGCCGTGTGGTCCAGGTGCAGCTCATGCCCAACCAGACGCGCCGCGTGATCATCGATCTCAACCCGCAACTGCGGACGCGCGCGAATGTGGCGTTCTTCTATACGCCCGACGTGGGGCAGGATAACACCGCAGCCGCGGCCACCGTGACCGATGTGACGCAGACCAGCGCACAGACCGGCGCACAGGCAGGCGTTCAGACTGACACGGCCGTCGTCGAAACGGTATCCCAGCGCCGTGGCAGCGGCACGGTGGCTGCGAATGCGCGGACCGACGAGGATCGTGATCATGCCGACCGGACCGATGCGGACCGCCACGATGACGACCGCGCCGAGCGTGATCACGCGGATAACGACGACGCACGTGCCAGCAGCCGGAGCAGTGCCGCGGCCTCCAGCGGAGCGCAGAGCCAGGCCCGGGCCGAGGTTGAGCGCGACGACGACGGGCGCGACGGGGATCATGGCCGCGATGCCGAGGCCGACGACGACATGAATGCCAAGGCGAAATCGAAGTCCAAATCCAAGGCGAAGTCAAAATCGAGCAGCGACGACGGCAAGGCCAAAAGCAAGAGCCAGAGGCAGAGCAAGTCGAAATCCAGCGTGAACGCGGGCCCCGGCAACGGCTCTGAAGATCCCGATGGTGACGGCAAAGACGACGATCCGGGCAACTCGGAAGGCAAGAATAACGCAGACGACTGACCCGTCGAATAGACCGCGTGTGAACGCGCATCGATACAGGCCCCGGGCAAAGGCCCGGGGCCTTTATAGTTCTCAGCGACCCTTGCAGCGGCGGCAATCTGCCACGGCGCGCCCTGTGCCGTCGAAAACGAATTTTCTGGAAAACCATGGAGCGGGCGATGAGATTCGAACTCACGACCCCAACCTTGGCAAGGTTGTGCTCTACCCCTGAGCTACGCCCGCGTCCTTTGGTGAGCGCGTCTTACCCCTAATCGCGAAGCGCCTGCAAGGGCAAATTTTGCGTCGCCGCCAATTTATTTCCGGCGCCTCGGAGCGGCCGGAAAACAGCTCTGGCGCCGCGCAGAAACCTATCGCTGGGGCGGCATTTTCGCTGTATGTCCGGAGGCCATGAGCGACGGAATCTTCGAAATTTTTCTGGTCTGTGCGCCCGGGCTCGAACAGCTTCTGGCGGAGGAAGCGCGCGAGAAGGGCTTTGCGGATCCGGCCGTGAGGCCCGGCGGCGTCGCGGTGCGGGGCGGATGGCCCGAGGTATGGCGCGCGAACCTCGAACTGCGGGGCGCCGGACGGGTTCTGGCGCGGCTCGGCAGTTTCATGGCCTTTCACCTGGCCCAGCTCGACAAACGCGCGCGCAAGTTTCCCTGGGCGGACCATCTGCGGGCCGATGTGCCGCTGCGGGTGGAGGTGAGCTGCAAACGCTCGAAGATCTATCACGCCCGTGCCGCCGCCCAGCGGATAGAGGCCGCGATCCGCGACGGCCTGGGCGCCGAAATCACGCCGGACGCGGATCTGGTGGTAAAGGTGCGCATCGACGACAATCAGGTCGTCATCAGTGTCGATACCTCGGGAGAGGCGCTTCATAAGCGCGGTCACAAGGAGGCGGTGGGCAAGGCACCCATGCGCGAAAACCTAGCCGCCATGTTTCTGCGGCGCTGCGGCTTCGACGGCCAGGAGCGCGTGATCGACCCGATGTGCGGCTCCGGCACTTTCGTGATCGAAGCGGCCGAGATCGCCGCGGGGCTCGCGCCGGGGCGATCACGCCGCTTTGCCTTTGAGCGGCTCGCGGGATTTGACACGCGCGCCTGGCAGGACATGCGCGTGCGGGCCTCGGCGGGTGGTGAAGCGGCAGCGGCTCCCGCATCTGGATATTTTCGCGGTTGGGACCGGGACGCGGGGGCGGTGACGATGGCGGCGCAGAACGCCCGGGGTGCCGGTGTGGAGGAGATCTGCCGGTTCGAGCGGGCGGCGCTCGCGGAACTGACCCGGCCCGAGGGTGCGCCGGGGCTCGTGATGATAAACCCGCCCTATGGGACGCGCATCGGTGACCGCAAGCTGCTCTTCGCCCTTTACGGCAGTCTCGGCCAGAAGTTGGCCACAGAGTTCGCCGGCTGGCGGGTAGGGCTCGTGACCAGCGACGGCGGCCTCGCGCGGGCCACGGCGCTGCCGTTCCTGCCAGAAGACGCACCCGTGGCCTTTGGCGGGCTCAAGGTGCGGCTCTACCGGACGGCGCCCCTGGGCTAGGCGCGGGCGGGCCGCCCGCTATTCCAGCTCGATCAGCAGATCTTTTGCGTCGATCTGGGCGCCCGCGCTCACATGGACGGCCTTGACCGTGGCATCGCGGTCGGCATGGATCCCGGTCTCCATCTTCATCGCTTCGATGGTCAGCAGCAGGTCGCCCGCCTTAACCGGTCGCCCCGCTTGGGCCGCGACGCTGGCCACCACGCCCGGCATCGGAGCGCCGATATGGTTGGCGTTGCCGGGTTCGGCCTTGGGCTGACGGCGCGCCTGCGCGGCCGAAGAGCGGTCGGGCACACGTATGACCCGGGGCTGGCCGTTCAGTTCGAAGAAGACCTTTACCTCGCCGGTCTCGTTGGTCTCTCCGACCGCCTGGAGCCGGATTTCCAGCGTCTTGCCGGGGTCGATTTCCGCGGTGATCTCCTCGCCGGGTTCCATCCCGTAGAAGAAGGTGCTTGTCGGCAGGGTTCGCACCGGCCCGTATTGCAGATGCCGCGTCATGTAGTCGGTGAAGACCTTGGGATACATCAGATAGCCGTTCAGATCCTCGGCGTCGATGCGCACCTCGTCGAATTGTGCCTGCAGTTCCGCGTGGGCGGCATCTAGATCCACGGGCTGAAGATGCTTGCCGGGGCGCTCGGTATCGGGCTTTTCGCCCTTGAGCACCTTGTCGCGGATGCGGTCGGGAAAACCGCCCGGCGGCTGGCCGAGATTGCCCCGCATCATGTCGATCACACTGTCGGGAAAGGCGACTTCCACCTTCGGATCCTCCACCTCCTCGCGGCTGAGCCCCTGGCTGACCATCATCAGCGCCATGTCACCGACCACCTTGGACGAGGGGGTCACCTTGACGATGTCGCCGAACATCCGGTTCACGTCCGCATAGGTCTGCGCCACCTCGTGCCAGCGGTCTTCGAGCCCCAGAGAGCGCGCCTGTGCCTTGAGGTTGGTGAACTGCCCGCCGGGCATCTCGTGCAGATAGACCTCGGAGGCCGGGGCCTCCAGCCCGCTTTCGAAGGCGGCATACTGGCTGCGTACGCCTTCCCAGTAGTTGGAGATCTCGCGGATCGCCGCGATGTCGAGCCCGGTATCGCGCTCTGTCCCGCGCAGGGCCTCGACCAGCGAACCCAGGCAGGGCTGCGACGTCCCGCCGGAAAAGGCGTCCATCGCGGCATCGACCGCCGAGACGCCAGCCTCTGCCGCGGCCAGCACGGTGGCCGCCGATATGCCGGAGGTATCGTGGGTGTGGAAATGGATGGGCAGCCCCACCTCCTCGCGCAGCGCGGTGACCAGTCTGCGCGCCGCGAGCGGCTTGAGTAGGCCGGCCATGTCCTTCAGACCCAGCACATGGGCGCCCGCATCCCGCAGTTCCTTGCCCATCCCGACATAGTAGGCCAGATCGTATTTGGCCCGGTCGGGATCGTCGATGTCGCCGGTATAGCAGATCGTGCCTTCACACAGCTTGTCGGCCTCCAGCACCGCATCCATCGCCACGCGCATGTTTTCGACCCAGTTCAGGCTGTCGAAAACCCGGAAGACATCGATGCCCGTTTCTGCCGCCTGCAGAACGAAGGACCGCACCACATTGTCGGGATAGTTGGTATAGCCCACGCCGTTCGAGCCGCGCAGCAGCATCTGGGTCATGACGCCCGGCATGGCCGCACGCAGATCGCGCAGGCGCTGCCAGGGGCATTCCTGCAAAAAGCGGTAGGCCACGTCGAAGGTGGCGCCCCCCCAGCACTCCACGCTGAAAAGCTGCGGCAGATTGGCCGCATAGGCGGGTGCGACGCGGATCATGTCGATCGATCGCATCCGGGTGGCCAGAAGCGACTGATGCCCGTCGCGCATAGTGGTGTCGGTGACCAGCAGCCGCTTTTGCGCGGCCATCCAGTCGGCGACGGCCTGGGGACCCTTCTCTTCCAGCAGGGTGCGGGTGCCGGGCGACGGTTCGGCACGCGGCGCGGGCGGTTTGGGGCGGTGGGTATCCTTCGGCCGGGCGCGGCCCGCGGTTTCGGGATGCCCGTTCACGCTGATATCGGCGATATAGGTCAGGATTTTCGTGGCCCGGTCGCGCCGCGGTTTGAAATCGAAAAGCTCGGGCGTCTGGTCGATGAATTTCGTGTGGTATTCGTTGTTCAGGAACACCGGATGTTTCAGCAGGTTCTCGACAAAGGCGATATTGGTGCTGACGCCCCGGATGCGGAACTCGCGCAGGGCCCGGTCCATGCGCGCGATCGCGGCTTCGGGCGTGGGGGCCCAGGCGGTGACCTTTTCCAGCAGGCTGTCGTAGTAGCGGGTGATGACGGCGCCCGAATAGGCGGTGCCGCCGTCGAGCCGGATGCCCATGCCCGTCGCACCGCGATAGGCGGTAATCCGGCCGTAGTCGGGGATGAAGTTGTTGGTGGGGTCTTCGGTCGTGATGCGGCACTGCAGCGCGTGGCCGCGCAGCCGCACGTCGTCCTGGCTCGCGGTGCCGGTGGCCTCCTCCAGGCTCTTGCCCTCGGTAATCAGGATCTGGGCCCGGACGATGTCGATGCCCGTCACCTCCTCGGTCACGGTATGTTCGACCTGCACCCGCGGGTTAACCTCGATGAAGTAGAAGGCGTCGGTCTCCATATCCATCAGGAACTCGACCGTGCCCGCGCATTGGTAATCCACATGCGCGCAGATGCGGCGGCCCAGATCGCACAGGGTTTCGCGCTGTTTCTGGGTCAGATAGGGGGCGGGGGCGCGTTCCACGACCTTCTGGTTGCGCCGCTGGACCGAACAGTCGCGTTCCCACAGGTGATAGATGCGTCCGTTCCGGTCGCCCAGGATCTGCACCTCCACATGGCGGGCGCGCTGGATCATCTTTTCCAGGTAACCTTCGCCGTTGCCGAAGGCGGCTTCGGCCTCCCGACGCCCCTCTCTGACCTTTTCCTCTAGCTCGTCTGGCCCGTTGATGGGGCGCATTCCGCGGCCGCCGCCGCCCCAACTGGCCTTGAGCATCAGCGGATAGCCGATTTCGGCGGCTTCGCTGCGGATGGCGTCCATGTCGTCGCCCAGCACGCCGGTGGCGGGAATGACCGGCACGCCTGCCTCGATGGCGACCTGGCGGGCGCTGGCCTTATCGCCCAGCTTGCGCATGGTTTCCGCGCGCGGCCCGATAAAGGCGATGCCCGCCGCATCGCAGGCGTCGACGAATTCCGGGTTCTCCGACAGCAGCCCGTAGCCGGGATGAATGGCGTCCGCCCCGCTCATCCGCGCGACGCGGATGATCTCTTCGATCGAGAGATAGGCGGCGACCGGTCCCAGATCCTCGCCGATGCAATAGGCCTCGTCGGCCTTGAACCGATGCAGGCTCAGCTTGTCCTCTTTGGCATAGACCGCGACGGTGCGTTTACCCAGCTCGTTGACCGCGCGCATGACGCGGATTGCGATTTCTCCGCGGTTGGCGATGAGGATCTTCTGGAATTGAGGCATTCACTGGCTTCCTTCGGAATTGGCGACCCGGTTTGCTGCGGTGCAGTATTGCGGCGGCTTTGCCTGAGGGTCAATCAGTTGATCCCGCGCCTGCGCCGGCCGGGCGATGCCCATCTGTCCCATGGCCGAGAGCATCTCTTCGCTGATGATATGGGCGGCATGGGCGGCGCCTTTTGCGCCGAAGGCGGCGAGCCCGTAGTGAAAGGCGCGGCCCATCATGACGAAATCCGCCCCCACTGCCAGCGCGCGCAGGACGTCCACGCCGGAACGCACGCCGCTGTCGTAGATGAGCGGATAGTCCGGCCCGAGCGCTTTACGGATTTCGGCCAGGGCGGGCAGGGCGGCAGGCGCCGCGTCGAACTGCCGGCCCCCGTGATTGGATACCCAGACCGCATCCACCCCGGCGGTGCGCAGGCGTGCGGCATCGCGCGGGTCGAGCACCCCCTTGACCACCAGATGACCGGGCCATTCCTCGCGCAGCGCGGCGAGATAGTCCCAGTCGGGGACGGTGCGCATCAGATAGCCGATATGCGCCGTCGAGGGCAGCGTCCGCCCGGCGAGGCCCTCCAGAACATGTTGATAGCTTTCCATGAGCCGCAGGCGCGGGCGGCCGTGGCGCAGCGTGCCCAGGGTCCAGGCCGGATGTGCCGCGGCCTGCAGCAGGTGGCGGATGTTCACCCGTGGCGGGATCGACATGCGAGCGCGTCGCTGACGCTCGCGGCGGCTGGCGACCGGCACATCCGCCGTCAGCACCAGCGTGCCGAACCCCGCCTCGCGGGCACGGCGCAGGATGTCGCGGCGGATTTCCGGATCGCGTGCGGGGTAGAGCTGGAACCAGCCCTGGCTCCCGCAATGGGGACCCACGGTTTCGGGGGCCTGGCTGGCCACCGTGGAGAGACAGTAGGGAATGGAAAGCTCTGCGCCCAGCCGGGCCAGCGTTGTTTCCGCCCCCGGCCAGATCAGCCCCGACATGCCCACCGGCCCGATGCCGAAGGGCCGGGCGTAGGTCTGGCCCAGCAGGCTGGTGCTCAGGTCGAACTCGACCTCGCCGCGCAGGATCGCAGGCATGAAGCACAGCGCGTCCAGCGCCTCTTCGCTGCGCCGTCGCGCCGCCTCCGTTCCGGTGGCGCTGTCCAGATATTCCCAGACGAAATGCGGCAGACGCTGCCGTGCCCTTCGGCGAAGATCGGCAAGCGACGGGTGCGACAGATCGAGATCCATGCCCTTCTAGTAGCTGGACGGGCAGGGGCTGGCCACCGCTATTCGCAGGGCGCGGCGATCCGCATCATATGGGGACCCGCGCTTCTACTGCGCGGGGGTTACCTTTCCGGCGGCAGGCGGCGCCTCTGCCAGAGCGCTCAGCGCCTTCTGCAGTGCGGCGAAATCCGTGGCCCCGCCCGCCTCACGCAGCGCCGCATCGATGCGGCGCCCGGCGAGATAGCCTGCGGTCTCGACAGATCCGGGGGACCGCCCGGCCCGTTCTTCGAAGCGCCGCGCGAAAGGCGCGAGCGCAGGTTCGGCCGCCCGGTCCAGATAGGTCCGGTCGCGGGGCGTGATCCGGTCTTCCTCCGCGGCGGGCAGGACCATGCTGGCGGTCTTGTCCCAGCCGTCGGGAAGCTGCGCGTCAGGGCCCGGAAGGATCGCAATCTCGGGCGGCGGCGCGAATCCGTCCATGTCCTCGGTGGGCAGCAGATCATTCAGATAGACGTCAACCCCGCCCAGATGCCCATCCGATTCCTGTGCCGCATGACTGTCGCGCTCTTCGCTCGCCAAAAGGAACCCTTCGCGGAAATGCACCACCCATTCCTCAGCGCTTTGGCTGTCGGCAGGCATGATCACGGTCTGAAAACTATGCGCGGCGGCGGGTAACGCGGCGAGCGCCAAAAACGGCGCCGCCAGCAAACTCAAAGGGAAAGCGCGGTGGCGGAACTGGGCGACGGGCTTGGGCATGGCAATTTTCCTCCTGCCGGCTTAGATGGGGGTCTGCGGTGGAGTTTCAATCCCGGCGGGTGCCGGGTTGACCGGCCGCCGCGAAATTGGAACAATGTAAGAACAAATATTTAACGCAGCTCCGGGTAAGGAGAGGGTGGGGCATGAGCCAGCTCGACGACGGCGACGCATTCGAATCCGCGCAAGACGTCCCGCTTTCCCGGCGGGCTATGGCGGCGCGCCCCGCGCCCTATCTGGACGACCTCAACCCGGCGCAGCGCGAGGCGGTGGAAACGCTGGAGGGTCCGGTGCTGATGCTGGCAGGGGCGGGCACCGGCAAGACCAAGGCCTTGACCACGCGCATCGCGCATCTTCTGCACAGCGGGAAGGCGCGTCCCAACGAGGTTCTGGCCGTCACCTTTACCAACAAGGCCGCGCGCGAGATGAAGAATCGTATCGGGCGGCTTCTGGGCCATGCGGCCGAGGGCATGCCCTGGCTTGGCACCTTTCACGCGATCAGTGTGAAGCTCTTGCGCCGCCATGCGGAGCTCGCGGGTCTGAAACCCAACTTCACCATTCTCGACAGCGACGACCAGCTTCGCCTGCTCAAACAGCTGATAGTGGCCGAAAACATCGACGAGAAGCGCTGGCCCGCCCGACAGCTGGCCGGCATCATAGACAGCTGGAAGAATCGCGCCTGGACCCCCGAAAACGTCCCGGGCGAGGAGGCAGGAGCCTATAATCATCGGGGCGTGGCGCTATATGCCGCCTATCAGGAGCGGCTGAGGACGCTCAATGCCACCGATTTCGGCGATCTGCTTTTGCATG
>FYBJ01001098.1_pt1 | contig 10497 bp, 3 predicted proteins | sample 1134611 | NCBI WGS metagenome assembly FYBJ01 (sample SAMEA104116008, study PRJEB20421) | marine metagenome | isolation source: marine | reverse complement strand
CAGATGCACGGGCCGGTCGGTGATCCGGGCCCGCACCGTCCGGGCCAGTTCCACGAGGATCTCGGGCTCGTCGTCGTCGCGAATGTGGTCGATCGCATCAAGCCGCAAGCCGTCGAGGCGGAATTCGGTCAGCCAGTAGAGCGCGTTTTCGATGAAAAAGCGCCGGACCGGCGGCCGGGAATAAGCGATGGCCGCGCCCCAGGGCGTGTGCCGCTCCTCGTCGAAGAAATCGGCATAGGCACCGAGATAGTTCCCCTCGGGACCGAAGTGATTGTAAACGACATCGAGCAGCACCATCAGCCCTTGCTCATGTGCGGCATCGACAAAGCTCTTCATGTCCTCCGGGCTGCCGTAGGCTGGATGCAGCGCATAAGGCAGCACCCCATCATACCCCCAGCCCCGGTCGCCGGCGAATTGCGCCACCGGCATGATCTCGATCGCCGTAATGCCGGTTTCGGCAAGCTCGGCCAACTTTTCGCGCGCGGCCGCAAATGTGCCTTGGGGCGTAAAGGTTCCCACATGCAGTTCGTAGATCACCGCCTCTTCCCAGGGGCGGCCGGTCCACCGGCTGCGCCAGTCATAGGCTTCGGGATCGACGACCACGGACGGACCATGCACGTCGCCGGCCTGTCTGCGCGAGGCCGGATCGGGGAAAAAGCTGCCGTCGGCGGCGACAAAGCCGTATTCGGTGCCCGGCCTCACCTCGGGCGCGTGCAGGGTGAACCAGCCATCGGCGGCAGCCTGCATGGGACGATCCGCACCACCGCAGCGCAGCGAGAGCGTTTCAAGCTTCGGCGCCCAGAGCCGGAATTCGACCCCGCCCTGAGAATCATGGTGCGGCCCCCAACCGGGCCGCCGGTCGCTATGGTCTTTTGCAGTCATGGTAACACTCGAACGATTATAGCGGCGGAGACGAGGCCCACGGCTTACCGCGCCCTCGCCCATACCCGCCTGCCGTTACAGTTTGACCCGCCCCGGGATCACGGGGTCGCGGCGCTTTAGGATCGCACGCTTTCGAGCACCAGCATCGAGCGCGCCGGCAGGGTAAGCGACCCGTCCTCGGCGCCCGACAGCGGCGTGCCGTAAGGAGCAGCTATGGCCTCGGCCGTATCGACCAGACACAACCAACCGCTCGTCATAGATTGAGGCAGGACGAAATCCACCGCCTCGTGCGCCGCGTTGAACAGCAGCAAGAGCGCGTCACCGCCGGGGTCGTCGACCAGATGCAGCCCCAGGGCCCTGGTGTTGCCGTTGTCCCAGTCACTTGGCTCCATGCCGCCGCCGGTCGAGCGGAGCCAGTGGGCCTGGGCGCCTTCGCCATCGGAGTGCAGGAAATGATCCCAGCGAAGAAGCGGGCGCGAATTGCGGATCTGGATCACCCGGGAAAGGAATTCCTGAAAGGCGATCTCGCGCTCATCCGTGCCTTCCCAGTCCAGCCAGTTCATTTCGTTGTCCTGGCAGTAGGCATTGTTGTTGCCGCTTTGGCTGCGGCCCATCTCGTCGCCCGACAGGATCATGGGGATGCCCTGGGACACCAGAAGGGTGGTCATCATGTTCCGCCGCTGCCGATCGCGGAGAGCGATAATCTCGGGATCGTCGGTTTCGCCCTCCGCCCCGCTGTTCCAGCTCAGGTTGTGGGAATGGCCGTCCTTGTTGTCTTCGCCGTTGGCCTCGTTGTGCTTGTCGTTGTAGCTGACCAGATCCATCAGGGTGAACCCGTCATGAGCGGTGATGAAATTGATGGAGGCCCACGGGCGGCGCCCCTGCTTTTCGAACCGGTCTGCCGACCCCAAAAGGCCGCCAGCGAGCTTGCGCGCGGTGCCTTCGTCGCCTTTCCAGAAGGCGCGGGTGTTGTCGCGATACTGGTCGTTCCATTCGGCCCAGCCCGGCGGGAAATTTCCGACCTGATAGCCATCGGGACCGGTATCCCAGGGCTCGGCAATCAGCTTCACCCGGCTGAGAACAGGGTCCTGGCGCGTCGCCTCCAAAAACACCGCATGCATGTCAAAACTTTCGCGCTCGCGTCCGAGGGTCGAAGCCAGATCGAAACGAAAGCCGTCCACATGGCATTCCTCGACCCAGTAGCGCAAGCTGTCCATCACCATCTGCAGAACCCGCGTATGCCTGAGATTCAGCGAGTTGCCGCAGCCGGTCGTATCGAAATAATACCGCGGATCATCGGCAAGAGTATAGTAGCTGGCATTATCGATGCCGCGGAACGACAGAGTCGGACCCAGGTGGTTGCCTTCGGCGGTGTGGTTATAAACCACATCCATGATAACCTCGATCCCGGCCTCGTGCAGACGGCGGACCATCAGCTTGAACTCGTGGATCGAGCCGCCCTCCGTCAGGTAGCGCGGCGCCGGGGCGAAAAAGCCCAGGGTGTTATAGCCCCAGAAATTCGTCAGTCCCTTGTCGACCAGATACCGATCGTCGAAAAACGCCTGCGTGGGCAGCAGTTCGATAGCGGTGACACCCAGTTTCACCAGGTGATCGATCACCCGCGGATCGGCAAGACCCTCGAACGTGCCCTGGATCCGTTCGGGCAAATCGGGGTGACGGGCGGTCATACCCTTGACATGGGCCTCATAGACGATCGTCCGCGCCCAAGGGATATCCGGCCGGATATCGCCGCCCCAGGTATGGGCCGGATCGACCACCACGCATTTCGGCATCACAAACGCAGAATCACGCCGGTCGAAGGCGAAATCCTCTTTCTCGTGGCCGATCTTGTAGGCGAAAAGCGCATCGTGCCAGCGCAGATCCCCCCGCAGCGACAGCGCATAGGGATCAAGCAGCAGCTTGTTCGGATTGAAGCGGTGCCCGGCCTCTGGTGCATAGGGCCCGTGCACCCTGTAGCCATAAAGCTGACCGGGACGGATCCGCGGGAAATAGCCGTGCCAGACCTCATGGGTGAATTCCGGCAGCGCGATCCGCTCGATCTCGCGGCGGCCCTTAGCGTCGAAAAGGCAGAGTTCCACTTTTGTGGCATTCGCCGATAAAAGCGCGAAGTTCACGCCCGAGCCATCCCAATGGGCGCCGAGCGGAAATTGCGAACCCGGCAGCGGATGGTGTTCCGAATTTTTCATTGGTGTCTATTCCGGTGCGAGGATCAGGGTGGCGAGCGGGGGCAAGGTCATCGTGACGGATGCTGGTCGCCCAAGGTGCTCCTGACCAGACGCGCGAACCCCGCCGGAGTTCCCGACATTTGAGCCCCCGTAGAGCGAAGCATCGGTATTGAGCAATTCGCGCCAGTTCCCGCCCTGCGGGAGCGCCACGCGATAGTCTTCGCGCACCACAGGCGCCATGTTACAGATCACGACCACTGGCCGGTCGTCCGATGCTCCACGGCGCAGATAGACGAAGACATTGTTTGCGGTGTCGCCTCCGTCGATCCATTCGAACCCTTCCGGATCGCAGTCGTGCCGGTAGAGGGCAGGTTCCTGACGGTAGGTGCGGTTGAGATCGCGCACCAGCGACTGCACCCCGCGGTGGGCGTCGTCCCCGAGCAGATGCCAGTCGAGGCTGCGATCGTGGTTCCACTCTCGCTCCTGCGCGAATTCGCCGCCCATGAACAAGAGCTTCTTGCCCGGATGGGTCCACATGAAACCCAGATAGGCACGCAGGTTGGCAAACCGCTGCCAGCGATCTCCGGGCATCTTATTGAGCAGCGAACCCTTGCCATGCACCACCTCGTCATGGCTGAGCGGCAGAACGAAATCCTCGGTATAGGCATAATGGATGCCGAAGGTCATCCGCCCGTGGTGCCACTGCCGATAGATCGGATCGGTCTGCATGTATTCCAGGGTGTCGTGCATCCACCCCATATTCCATTTGAAGTTGAACCCGAGACCACCCTCGGCTGTCGGGCGGCTGACGCCGGGAAAGGCGGTGCTCTCCTCGGCGATAGTCAGCGCGCCGGGATAGCGGGCGGACATCTGTTCGTTCATGCCTCGCAGAAAATCGATCGCCTCCAGGTTTTCCCGGCCGCCGTGACGATTGGGGATCCACTCGCCCGCATTCCGCGAATAGTCGAGATACAGCATGGAGGCCACAGCATCGACCCGCAGTGCATCCACGTGGAATTGATCGATCCAGTAAATGGCGCTCGAGCGCAGAAAATTCGCCACCTCCGTCCGGCCGAAATTATAGATCAGCGTGTTCCAGTCCTTGTGGAATCCCAGCCGGGGATCGTCGTGTTCATAGAGCGCGGTGCCATCGAAACGGGCAAGCCCGTGTTCATCCGAAGGAAAATGCGCGGGGACCCAGTCCAGGATGATACCGATGCCCGCCTGATGCAGGCGGTCGACAAACTCGGCGAAATCCTCGGGTTCCCCGTACCGAGAGGTCGGGGCGAACATGCCGATGGGCTGATAGCCCCAGGAGCCGGTGAAAGGATGCTCGCTGATCGGCAGCAGCTCGATATGGGTGAAACCCATGTCGGTCGCATATTCCACGAGCAACTCCGCCGTTTCCCTGTAGGACAGGATGCGGTCGCCGTCCCCTCGCCGCCACGATCCCAGGTGGACCTCGTAGATGGAAATGGGCGCGTTGCGGGACTGTGCCTGGGCCCGCGTCTCGATCCAGTCGCTGTCCCGCCATTCGTGGCGCGGCAGACCGGCGACGACAGAGGCCGTCTGCGGCGGCGATTCCTGAAAAAAGCCCAAGGGATCGGCCTTCAGCGGCAGCCGCTCGCCATGAGCGCCGATGATTTCGTATTTATATATGTCGCCTGCGGCGATACCCGGCACGAACAATTCCCACAATCCACCGCTCAGGCGTCTGCGCATCGGGTTGCGGCGGCCGTCCCAGGCATTGAAATGCCCGACGACGCTGACACGCTGGGCATTGGGGGCCCATACGGAAAACGACGTGCCGGCAACCCCGTCGATGGTAGCCGTATGCGCACCAAGCCGACGATAGAGATCCTCGTGCCGGCCCTCGGCTATCAGGTATTCGTCCAGCTCGCCCAGCACTGGCGGAAACCCGTAGGGATCGGCTCTTTCCCAGCTGTGATCGCCGGCCCGGAACCGCAGACGGTAGGCGAAACGCCCGCGCTTGCCCTTTGCCGCGCCAGAGAAGAACCCCTCGGGATGAACCCGATCCAGAATGACGACCTCCTTGCCGGTCTTGGCGTCGAGAACCGCCACTTCGGCAGCATCCGGGGCAAAGACGTTGACCACCGGGGCGCGGCGCCCCTCGACGTGCATCCCCAGAACCGCAAAGGGATCGCCATGCCGCCCGCGGATCACTGCCTCGATCGCGTCGGCATTCGGCCGGAGGCTGTCGCCAGCCGCGGAATCTTTACTCGCGGACATCATTCCTCGCTTTCGTGCTGGATCACGGCCAGGAGCCCGCGCAGCGGGATACCCGCCCAGGCGGGCCGGCTGGCCAGTTCATAACCGACTTCATACACGGCCTTCTGGATAAGGAAGAGGTCGAGAAGCGCCTCCTCGAAATCGCCATCCTCGGGGTGGCTTTCGCAGCCGGCGATCGTCTCGCGATAGGCCTCCAGAAACTGAGCCTGCGCCATGTCGCGCCATTGCAGCGCCCGGGGGCGAACACGCTCGGGATCGGAGCCGAGATCCGCGCGATGGCGCAGCGCCGACCAGGCCGCGTAATCAAGCGACCTGAGCATCCCGGCGACATCGCGCAAGGGCGAGGTCTTGGCCCGCCGCTCGTCGAGCGACCGGCGCGGCTCTCCTTCGAAATCGATGATCGACACATCGTTCTGCACGGCAAGGACCTGACCTAAATGATAGTCCCCGTGGATGCGCGACTTGCGCCCGCTGGGCGGCATCCCGCAGGGCGCCTCGAGCCGCGACAGGATCTCGGAGCGGGCGGCCAGCACCGCCTGCGCATCGCGCCGTGCCTCGTCGTCGAGGCCGGACAGGGCGGATTCAAGCTGTGAAAACATGGCATCCGCCTCGTCGCGGGCCTCTTGCGTCCAGCGATCCACATCCTGGGAGGCGATCGCCTCGGTGCTGAAGTGGGTGTCGTCGGTGGGGCTCGCCAGTGCCCGATGCAGTTCGGCCGTGCGCGTACCGAGCAGCCCCCCCATCTCCAGAAGATGCGCGAAAATCGTTTCTTCTCCGCTCTCGTCGCTCTCGGCGGTGGCAGTCAGCTCGTATTGTTCCAGATCTCGGTCGAGCGCATCGGCGAGAACGCCCCATGTGTCGCCCTGGTTCGCAACATATGCAAAGGCTGCACCCAATGAAGTGGGCTCCGCGCCCTCCTCGGTCAGTGTCACCTCGCCCAAAAGCGCGGGGGTATGGTCGAAGCCCGCCACCTCGGTAAGAAAACGCGCCACTTCCACGTCGGGCTGAATACCGCGCCGCAACCGGCGATAAATCTTGAAGATGACCCGATCTCCAAAAGCTATCGAAGCATTCGACTGTTCGACCGCCAAGAGCCGGGGCGCCCCCGGGTCCTCTATTTCGCGCAGCATCTCCGTGCCGCGAAAAACCACGCGACCGTCCGCACCTTCGAACTGCGTATCGCTGCGCAACGCCTCGTAGATCGCGAAGGACATTTCATTGTCGGCCGTGCCGTCGACCAGGGCTCCCACCTCGGGCCCGCAGCGCAGCTTGGCGATGGTGGCCGCCAGCGACGGAGCACCGAAACTGAGGTTATCCTCGCCCCATCGTGCCGAAAGCGGCAGCAGATACCGCTCTTCGTCGCCACCACGGATAGCGACGTTAAGCTCCACCAGTGCGTAGCGGCCCTCTCCCATCTCGGCCAGGGGACGCATCGCGATATTTTCGATGCGTCGATCCTTGCTCGCGAACCAGCGCTGAAGCGGCAGGAATTTTGGCAGCGTTTCGCGCAGGAGCTGCCGCCCCTCGCGCCCGGCCAGGGCCGTGCCCAGCCGACCGTCCCGGGTGGTCAGGGTCAGGAATTCGGGCAGCACCTGCTGCGAAGCGGTGGACCACTGCGGCGCCTGGCTCTCGTCCGCCAGGAAGAACCAGTAATAGCCATAGGCCGGCAGCGTGATCTGATAGGGAAGCTCGCCTATGGCGGGAAAGGGCGATTGCCCGGTGAGTTCCACCGGCGCCCGCCCTTTGTAGTCGGACAGGTCTATTTCCACAGCCTGCGCGGAACGCGACAGGTTCGCCACGCAAAGCACGACCTCGTCCTTATGGGCCCGGACGTAGGCCAGCACCTTGCGGTTAGAGGGATAGAGAAGGATCATCTCGCCCCGCCCGAAAACCTGATGCTGCTGGCGAACGATGGTCATTCGCCGCACCCAGTTCAGAAGGGACGAGGGGTCGGCCTGCTGCGACTCTACGTTCACGGCCTGGTAGCCGTGAAGGGTATCCTGGATGGCCGGCAGATAGAGCGCCTGAGGGTTCGCCCGGGAGAACCCGCCATTGCGGTCGGGGGACCACTGCATCGGCGTGCGCACCCCGTCGCGGTCGCCTAGGTAGTAGTTGTCGCCCATGCCGATCTCGTCCCCGTAATAGAGAATGGGGGTGCCCGGCATGGACATCAGAAGAAAGTTCAAAAGCTCGATCTTGCGCCGATCGTTCTGCATCAGAGGGGCAAGCCGCCGGCGGATGCCCACGTTGATGCGCGCGCGCTTATCCGCCGCGTAGGTTTCCCACAGGTAGTCCCGCTCCTTGTCGGTGACCATCTCGAGCGTCAGTTCGTCATGATTGCGCAGAAAGATCGCCCATTGGCATTCGTCGGGGATCTCGGGCGTCTGGCGAATGATGTCCGTGATTGGATGGCGGTCCTCCTGGGCGACGGCCATATACATCCGGGGCATAAGGGGAAAATGAAAACCCATATGGCATTCGTCACCATCGCCGAAATAGGGGCGCGTGTCCTCGGGCCACTGGTTGGCCTCGGCCAGCAGCATCCGGTCCGGATAGTGACGATCGAGATCGGCACGGATCGCTTTGAGCACCGCGTGGGTTTCGGGAAGGTTCTCGTTGTTGGTGCCTTCGCGCTCTACCAGATAGGGGATCGCATCCAGGCGGAGCCCGTCTACCCCCATGTCCAGCCAGAAGTGCATAACGTCGAGCACCTCTTTCATGACGGCGGGGTTATCGAAATTCAGATCCGGCTGATGGCTGAAAAAGCGATGCCAGTAGTACTGTTTGGCAACGGGGTCCCACGACCAGTTGGACGTCTCGGTATCGGTGAAGATGATCCGCGTTTCGGCAAACTTCGTATCGTCGTCGGACCAGACGTAATAGTCCCGCTCCGGGCTTCCTGCGGGAGCGTTGCGCGCGCGCTGGAACCAGGGGTGTTGATCCGAAGTATGATTGATAACGAGTTCCGTGATGACACGCAGACCGCGGCGATGTGCCTCTTCCACAAAGGCACGAAAATCGTCCATATCGCCGTATTGCGGATTGATCGCCTTGTATTCCGCGATGTCATAGCCGTCGTCGCGTAGCGGAGAGGGGTAAAAGGGCAGCAGCCAGATTGCCGTGGCCCCCAGCTCCTGCACATGATCGAGCCGCTGCATCAGGCCCTTGAAATCGCCGATCCCGTCGCCGTTGCTGTCCTGATAGGCCTTCACATGGACCTGATAGATCAGCGCGTCCTTGTACCAGTCCTGGACGGAGCGGTCGATCGCGGCATCCGCGCCGCCATTCGTTTCGTTTTCGTCTTTCAAGACCTGCTTCCTTTTAGCAGAGACCGCCCGTCCGGCGGATTGATCCCGGCCCGCCGCAGCTACCGCGTGCCGCCCGGCGGCAGGAGCCGCCAGATCGCATAGGGCCGGCCGTGCGGATCGAGTTCCAGAGTGTGGTTCTTGCCGTGCCAGGTGAAGTGATTCCCGTGAACGACGTCCTGAACCTCAATCGAGGCATCGTCGGGCAGCCCGAACTCCCAAAGCGGCACTTCGAAGCCGAAGTTGCGCGCCGCGAAGGGGTCGAGGTTGACATGAAACAGCAGATAGCTCTCCGTCGCCGGCTCCATCCGGCCGAAATAAAGCACCCGGTCGTCATGGGCCGCGTAAAACCTCAGGTTGGTGAAATCGCGCATGGCCGGATGCGCCCGCCGGATGCGGTTGATCAGCGCGATGTCTTCCTTGATGTTGTCGGCCTGATCGAAATCCCATTCCCGAAGCTGATATTTCTCGCTGTCGAGGAATTCTTCCTTGCCGGGGACCGGCCGCGCCTCGCAGATCTCATAACCGTTGTAGAGCCCATAGTTACCCCCGAGCGCCGCAGCCAGGATCAGCCGGGTGCGAAACCCGGGTTTACCACTGGTCTGGAGGAAATAGGGATTGATGTCGGGCGTCGTCATGAAGAAGTTCGGGCGCATATAGTGGCGGCTTTCGCTTCGGGTCAGTTCAGTCAGATATTCGGTCAGCTCCGCCTTGGTGTTGCGCCAGGTGAAGTAGGAATAGGACTGATTGAAACCGATCTTGGCGAGCCGGCGCATAACCTTGGGCCGGGTAAACGCCTCGGCCAGAAAAATGGTGTCAGGGTATTGCGCGCGCACCTCGCGTATCATCCACTCCCAGAAAGGAAAGGGTTTGGTGTGCGGGTTGTCCACGCGGAAAATCTTCACCCCGTGTTCGACCCAGAACAGCACCGTATCCCGCAGCTCGAGCCACAGCGCCGGGATCGCATCCCGATAGAAATGCACGTTGACGATGTCTTCATATTTCTTAGGCGGGTTCTCGGCGAACTTGATGGTCCCGTCGGGCCGCCAGTCGAACCATTCGGGGTGTTCTTTGATCCAGGGATGATCCGGCGAGCATTGAATCGCGAAATCGAGCGCGATCTCCAGATCGTACTCTGCCGCTGCCTGCACAAGCCTGTCGAAATCTTCGATGGTGCCCAGTTCGGAGTGGATCGCCTTATGACCGCCCTCCTCCGATCCGATGGCGTAGGGACTGCCCGGATCGCCCTCCACCGAACTCAGCGAGTTGTTGCGCCCTTTGCGGTTGGTTCGACCAATGGGGTGGATGGGCGGGAAATAGAGGACGTCGAAACCCAGGTCGCGGACGTAGCCGAGTTTGTCGATCACGTCATCAAAGGTTCCGTGCCGACCGCCGCTGCCTTGGGAGCGTGGAAACATCTCATACCAGGCGCCAAAGGCCGCGATTTCACGATCTACCATCACCGGGAGCCTGCGGTCATAGGTCGTCAAATTGGCCCGAGGACCCGCGCGGTGCATCAGCGCCAGGGTTTCGTCGCTCATCAGCTCGTCAATGCGCCGGTCCGCGTCCTCGGTATCGGTCAGCCGCTCCAGGAGAGATTTGAGCGCGGATTTGTCCTCGCGGCCAGGAGCGGGACGCGCCGTCAGCGCCGCCTCGACCAGCAGCCGCCCCTCCTCCGCCTCGAGCGCTACATCCTGGCCCGCGGCGATTTTCTTTGCGGTGTCGCGATGCCAGCCGCCGAAGAGATCGCGCCACGCCCGCACGCCGAACCCGAAAGCGCCAGGCTCGGGAAAGGTAATCGTCGCGACCCAGCGGTCGTTGCCCATGAACATCATCTCGGTTTCGGACCAGCCGCCGAGCGCCGCGCCTTCGGC
>FYBJ01001674.1_pt1 | contig 10500 bp, 10 predicted proteins | sample 1134611 | NCBI WGS metagenome assembly FYBJ01 (sample SAMEA104116008, study PRJEB20421) | marine metagenome | isolation source: marine | reverse complement strand
TTGCGCTATGGCCAGAAGAAACCGCATGTCATCCCAATTCATGGCTGCACTTTTGCACCACTCTGGCGCGAAATTCCACCCTGTACAGCATTATTGCCTCAAGCCAGAGTGCCTTCATCCAATCAGAAAGGATAGGAACATGCTTTACTGCGTCACTTTCCAGGACAACCCTGGAAAAGAAAACCTGCGACAGGAATACATGGCAGATCACCTTGCCTTCCTCGCAACGCTTGGCCCCAAGATGATCGGGGCCGGCCCGCTTTTTGAAGGCCCCGATGGGCGCGGGGGGATGTGGCTGGTCGAAGCCGAAAGCGCCATGGATGTTCAAACCTTGGTCGAACATGATCCGTTCTGGCCAACCGGCCTGCGCAAGAGCGTCACGATCCTGGAATGGCGACAGGTGTTTCGGGACGGCAGGCCGGTCTAGGGTTGTTCGCGTCGATTTGCAAATGTAGCCTGACAATCAAGTAAACTTGCAAAGATTCAGGCATCCGACCATGGCCACCCAAAAACTCTACGCTGGCGCCAAGCTGCGCGAAATCCGCACCCGTCTGACGCTGACGCAAAAGGACTTTGCCGCCAAGCTCGGGGTCTCGCTGCCCTATCTCAACCAGATGGAAAACAACAACCGGCCGGTTTCGACCACGGTTGTACTGGCCCTGGCGCAGGAGTTCGGACTGGACGTGACCGAGCTAAGCACCGGCGACAGCGAGCGGCTGGTCAGCGACATGCGCGAGGCGCTGGCCGACCCGATTTTTGCCGACACGATGCCGCCTTTGGCCGACCTGCGCCTGACCGCCTCAAACGCCCCTGCCCTGGCGCGCGCCTTTCTCGAGCTGCACAAAAGCTATCGTCAGACACATGAAAGGCTGGCTTCTCTGGACGAGGCTCTGGGACGTGAGGACGCCCGCATTCAGGCCAGCCCCTGGGAAGAGGTGCGTGATTTCTTTCACTATTGTGACAATTACATCGACGCTGTTGATCACGCTGCCGAACGGTTTTCGTCGCAAGCCAATGACGCGGGCGACGTGCGCACAGCAGCTCTTGGCAGCCTGTCCGCCCGCGGCATTCAGGTTAAACTGACCGACATCGAATCCTTGCGCAGCTTTGACACCAAGGCGCGTGTGCTGCATCTGTCCTCGCGCTCGTCCCCACAAACGCAAGTTTTTCAAATGCTGTTGCAGGTTGCTCTGGTCAGCCAGGACAAACTGCTCGAAGCGACTTTGGACTTTGCCCGTTTCCACAGTGACGAGGCCCGCGCCATCGCAAAGATCGGTCTGGCGAACTATTTCGCGGGGGCCGCACTGATGCCCTATGGCACCTTTCTGGCTGCTGCGCGCGAGTGCCGTCACGATCTGGAACTTCTGAGCGCACGCTTTGGAGCATCCATCGAGCAGGTCGCACACCGCTTGTCCACGATGCAGCGTCCCGGTGCCAAGGGCATTCCGTTCTTCTTTGTACGTGTCGATCAGGCGGGCACCATCACCAAACGCCATTCGGCCACACGATTGCAATTTGCCCGCTTTGGCGGTGCGTGCCCGCTGTGGAACGTACACCGCGCCTTTGAAACCCCCGGCCATTTCCTGCGCCAGCTGGCCGAAACCCCGGACGGCGTGCGCTATATCTCGTTGGCGCGTGATGTGTCGAAACCCGGCGGCTCTTTTGGTGCACCGGTGCGTCGCTATGCCATCGCGCTGGGGTGCGAGGTTCGTCATGCCGACGCGCTGGTTTATGCCGACAACATGGATGTCACCAATGCCAGCGCATATGAACCGATTGGCATCTCGTGCCGCATTTGCGAACGGCAGCATTGTCACCAGCGGTCGGTCCCACCGCTGGAACGCCGCCTGACGATCAACGCCAATGAACGCGGCACACTACCCTATGAAGTGAATTGATAACCCTGATCACAACTGCAAAACGCGCGCAAATTGCCGCGATACACGATCATTTGCGTTCTTCACCTCAAGTTACCTTTGCGAAACCCGCACAATTCTATAAGAGCGAGCAAACGACTCAGAATAAGCAGGCGCATGTTCGACTCATCCTCTTCGCGGCCGCAGCCCGAAATCCGAGCCGCAAGAGACTGGATCAAGGTCCTCTCGCAGTATCGTACCCCAAACGCAGGCCGCAGCTGGTTTGAGCTGGCGGTGACGGCAGGCCCGTTTGTTCTGCTGTGGGCATTGGCCTGGTGGGCGTTGTCTGTCAGCAGTGGTCTCGCCGTGCTCATCGCAGTGATCAACGCGGGCTTTCTGTTGCGACTTTTCACCATCCAGCACGACTGCGGCCACGGGGCGTTTTTCGAAAACCGCACCCTGAACGATTGGCTGGGGCGCGTCTTGGGCGTGCTGACCTTGACCCCCTATGACGTCTGGAAGCGATCACATTCGATCCATCACAGCGGCGCGGGCAACCTGGCACGGCGCGGGATTGGCGACATTCACACCGCCACGGTGGCCGAGTACCGCGACATGAGCCCAATGAACCGGTTGATGTACCGTCTTTATCGCAACCCGATCGTGCTGTTTGGCTTTGGTCCCGGCTATCTGTTCTTTTTGCAAAACCGCCTCCCCTTGGGGTTCACGCACCAAGCCCGATACTGGGTAAGTGCCATGTGCACGAATGTGGCCATTGTCGCGGGTTTGGCGGTGATCTGGTACTTTGGTGGCTGGGCCCCCATCCTGCTGATCTTTGTACCCAGCACTTTGCTGGCCGCCACTGCGGGCATGTGGCTGTTCTATGTGCAACATCAGTTTGAAGCAGCTCACTGGGACACGGACGAAGACTGGCAACTGCATGACGCCGCCCTGCACGGCAGTTCGCACTATATCCTGCCCCCGGTGCTACAGTGGCTGAGCGCCAACATCGGCATCCACCACGTACATCACCTCTACAGCCGCATCCCGTTCTATCGCCTGCCCGAGGTGCTGCGAGACCACAATGTATTGGCCGAGAGCAACCGCATGACCATCCGCGAAAGCCTGAAAAGCGCGCGACTGCATGTGTGGGACGAAAACTCTCGCCGCCTGTTGTCATTCGCACAGGTCCATGCGCTGACCGATTGACATGAAAAAAGGGGCGCCCAAACGCCCCTTCGTTTTTCTTGCCCGAGCATCAGGCCTTGGACAGAATACCCCAGATCTCATCCTTGAGGGCCGCGCGTTTCTTGCGCAGATCCACCTCGGCCAGTTCCTCCACCGGTTCGATGTTGGTTTCGGCGCGGTGCACGGCGCGGTTGATCTCGTGATATTCATCCGCAAGCCGGGCGAAATGCGCGTCCGACTGCTTCAGCGCGCTCATGGTTTCGATCTTGTCGGGGAATTCCTCGGCCAGTTCATGCGGGGTGTGAGACATCTGTTCGCTCCTTTTTTCCGGTTCGAACAGAGCCTACGTCATCGCTGTGCAACCCCACTTTGACCCGGATCAAATGCGCCCGGAAAACCTATCTTTTGAGAGGTTAATTTTTGGCCGCGCGCCAGCCCGCGCGCCGCGCCTCATCCGCCGTACAGAACCACCGTTCGCCCTTGGTCGGGCTGATCTGCGTCCGAGCATAATATGGCTGACCGGGGCGGTGGAAAATCCGCTCTCCGCTGGCCGAGATGTTGCCCTTGATCGCACAGGTCGCCGGGCGGTCTGCCGGGCGGTCTGCCCGGCGTTTCGCGGCACGATGATCCCATGGCAGGGCGACGCGCGCGCCATGCAATCCCGCTGCGCCCGACCTGGCGCGGCTTTCGGCGCCGACATAGTCGGTTGAATATTTGCGGAACGCAAAGGCCAGTCCCCGAGACACCAGCGCCTGTCCGACATCCCGGCCCTGAACCTTGCACCGCGCAACCGTGCGGCCATAGCGATCCTGGGTTACACGCGCGCATTGCGCAGTGCGCCCATCGTAAAGGCTGCGCACTTGTTGGGTGGCCCAGGTCCCGCACGCCCAGCCCTGCCCCGAAGCCCGGGTGCAGGTTTGATCCAGTTCAGGCGCGTCGATGCCGTGCAGCCGCACTCGGGTGCCGCCCACATCCCAGGTGTCGGCATCGATCACCCGCACCGTGCCGGACAGATCAGCAAGACCGACCACCGGCACAAAGGCCAGAACAAAGGCAAAACAAATTCTTAACATACCCTTCATATGCGCCCTCAGAAGGGCCCATTCAACGACTGCTGTTAAGAAAGGTTAACGCTGAGAGATTTCCCAGTTCGGATTGATCCACGGTGCATCATTTGCCCGCGCAAGCGCATCGCGCCCCAACAGGTGATCCGACATCTTCTCACCCACCATGATCGACGGCGCGTTGAGGTTGCCGTTGGTGATCTGCGGGAAGATCGAACTGTCCGCGACGCGCAGACCATCCACTCCGATGACACGGCCCTCTGGGTCGACCACGGCATTTGCATCATCTGCGCGCCCCATCCGGCAGGTGCCGCAGGGGTGATAGGCGCTTTCAACGTGTTCCTTGATAAAGCCGTTCAATTCCTCGTCGCTTTGCAGCGCATCCCCCGGCTGGATTTCATGTCCCGCAAAGGGTTCGAACGCCTCTTGTCCGAAAATCTCGCGGGTCAGGCGAATGCAGGTGCGGAAGTCCGCCCAATCCTGTTCGTGGCTCATGTAGTTGAACAAAATGCTGGGCGCATCTTCGGCCCGGTTGGACCGCAGTGTCACGGCCCCGCGCGACTTGGAGCGCATGGGGCCAACGTGCGCCTGAAAGCCATGCCCCTCGGCCGCCGCCTGCCCGTCATAGCGCACCGCCATCGGCAGGAAATGGTACTGTATGTCCGGGTACGGCACGCCCGCTTGCGAGCGGATGAATGCCGCGCTTTCGAACTGGTTCGAGGCACCCAGACCGGTCTTGGTGAACAGCCATTGCGCGCCAATCGCCCCTTTGGAGATCAGGTTCCAGTGTTTGTAGAGCGTGATCGGCTGGGTCGCGGCCTGCTGGATATAAAGTTCCAAGTGATCTTGCAGGTTCGCGCCCACGCCGGGACGGTCCGCGACCACGTCTATGCCATGCTCGGCCAGATGCGCGCCAGCACCGATGCCCGACAGCATGAGCAGCTTGGGCGAGTTGATGGACGAAGCTGCCAGAACCACCTCGCGCCGGGCCCGGATGATCTGTTTCTTGCCGCCCTTGATGATCTCGACCCCGGTGGCGCGCCCTTCTTCCATGACGACGCGCGACGCAAGACCCTTGACCAGATCACAGTTCGGACGTTTCAAAGCGGGCCGCAGATAGGCGTTGGCAGCGGACCAGCGGCGGCCCTTGTAGACCGTCTGTTCCATCGGGCCAAAGCCCTCTTGTTTCTCACCGTTATAATCGCCTGTGACCTCATACCCGGCCTGCTGACCTGCATCGACAAAGGCCCGAAACAGCGGGTTTGAGCGCGGACCGCGCGTCACATGCAGCGGACCGTCGGTGCCCCGCCAGGTGGGATCGCCGCCATGGCCGCCGTCATGCCAGGTCTCCATCCGTTTGTAATAGGGCAGCACATCCGCATAAGACCAGCCATCGGCGCCCATCTCGGACCAGCGGTCGAAATCCATCGCATGGCCGCGCACATAGACCATGCCGTTGATCGAGGACGAGCCCCCGATCACCTTGCCGCGCGGACAGGCGAGGCGACGACCATCAAGATGCGGTTCGGGTTCGGACTGATACCCCCAGTCATACCGCGACATGTTCATCGGATAGCTGAGTGCGGCGGGCATCTGGATGAACGGCCCCGCATCCGTGCCACCATGTTCGATCACCAGCACCGAAGCGCCTGCCTCGCTCAGGCGATAGGCCATGGCACAGCCGGCGGATCCGGCGCCTACGATGACAAAATCTGCTTCCATATCTCAGGCTCCTGCCAAACCCGCCGGGGTCGCCCGACACGCGGGCGTTCAAGTTTTCATGCCTCCGGCGGGAGTATTTTCAAAAGGGTGAAGGGATCATTCGCCACGCGGGAAGCGTTGGCTGTCCTCCAGATTGTCGAGATTCATGTGGTTGCGCATGTAGCGCTCGGATGCTTTCTGCAGCGGCTGGTAATCCCACGGATAATACCCGCCCTGCCGCAGCGCTTCGTAGACCACCCAGCGGCGGGCCTGGCTGGCGCGCACATCCGCATCAAAGCGGTCCAGATCCCAGCGGGCCTCGGACTTGGCCTTGATCGTGGCCAGTGTCCCTGCGTGGGTCGGGTCGTCAGCGAGATTGGTCAGCTCATGCGGATCGCTGTCGAGGTTAAAGAGCTGATCGGGGTCCAGCGCGCAGCGGTTGTATTTCCACGGGCCATAGCGCAGCGACACCAGCGGCGCATACGACGCCTCGGCCGCGTATTCGATGGCCACCGGCTCGGTCCGCTCGGTTCCCTGCGCCAGCGGCACAAGGTTGGTGCCGTCTGTCCATGGCGCAATCTCGGCCATGTCGACACCGGCCAGCGCGCCCAAGGTGGGCGTCACGTCGATGGTCGACACCGGCGTGTCGATCCTGCCCGCTGGCATGTCGGGTGCCGAGATCATCAGCGGAACGCGAGAGGAACCTTCGTAGAAGCTCATCTTGAACCACAGGCCCCGCTCGCCCAGCATGTCACCATGGTCTGAAACGAACATGATGATCGCCTCTTGCCGGGTGGTTTCCAGCACGTTCAGGATCTCGCCGATCTTGTCGTCCAGGTACGAGATGTTGGCAAAATAGGCCCGGCGCGAGCGTTTGATGTTCTCCTCAGAGATGTCAAAGCTGCGCCAGTCGTTTGCGTCAAATATCCGCTTGGCGTGGGCGTCGTGATCGTCATAGTCCATCGCCGGGATTTCGGGCAGCAGGTGTTCGCAATTCTCGTAAAGGTCCCAGTATTTCTTGCGGGCCACATAGGGGTCATGCGGGTGGGTAAAGCTGACGGTCACGCACCAGGGGCGGTCATCATTGCCCCGTGCCAGATCATAAAGCTTGGCGGTCGCGTTATAGGCAACCTCGTCATCATACTCCATCTGGTTCGAGATCTCGGCGACCCCTGCGCCGGTGACAGAGCCCATGTTGTGATACCACCAGTCAATCCGCTCGCCCGGCTTGCGGTAGTCCGGCGTCCAGCCAAAGTCGGCCGGATATATGTCTGTGGTCAGGCGGTCTTCGAACCCGTGGAGCTGGTCGGGGCCCACAAAGTGCATCTTGCCCGAGAGACAGGTGTAATAGCCCGCGCGGCGCAGGTGGTGGGCATAGGTTGGGATGTCAGAACGGAATTCGGCCGCGTTGTCATAGACGCCGGTGCGTGATGGCAACTGACCGGACATGAACGACGCCCGGCCCGGTGCGCACAGGGGCGAGGCGGTATAGGCATTGGCAAAACGGGTCGAGCGTTCAGCCAGCTTTTTCAGGTTCGGGGCATGCAGCCAGTCTGCGGGGCCATCGGGAAAGAGGGTACCGTTGAGCTGATCCACCATCAGGATCAGAATGTTGGGGTTTGTCATTTTCCGCTCTCGATCAGGGTGTTCAGTACGCGCAGGGCGTGGTTGACGGCCAGTTGCGGTTCTTCCGGGGCGCTCAGCGCCGCGTGAATATAGAGACCGTCAATCAGGGCAATCATGTTGCCGGCGGCCTCGACCGGGTCGGCCACCAGTGGACGCAGGGCATCAACCAGGTTCGAACGAATGCGCGCCTGATAGATCTGCCACAGGCGCAGCGCATCGTCGTTGGTTTGGGCCAGCACATAAAATGTCATCCAGGCCGCGATCACATCGGGTGTAAAGCAGGATGGCGCAAAACAGGCACGGATAATGGCCTGCGCACGTTCGTGTCGTGGGGCCGCCTTCAATTCGCTTCGCGCCTCGGCACCGAAGTCGGTCAGAATGCGTCGCATAGCAGCGAGAAAGATCTGATCCTTGCCGCCAAAGTAATGGTGCGCCAAGGCACTGGACATGCCTGCGCGTTTGGCGATCTGGCTGACGGTGACGTCCAGGGATTTGGTCGCCCCAAGCTCGGCAATCGTGGCGCGCACGATGGCGTCACGGCGGATGGGTTCCATTCCAACTTTGGGCATTCACGCGTCTCCGACATAAGCTTCAAGAAACGCTAGGCGGTTTTTATTGACTCGTCAATCAAGAACCCGCAAGTCAGTCTACCCGCTGGTATCGCAGGGTGTTTCCTCGCGGCAGGTGGGTCATGGTCAGGACTGGCCCATCGACCTGCAGATCACCGTAACAGGTCGTCTCTGAGTCGCCGTCGGATTGCAGAATCAGATATGGCCCGCCTTCGAAATAGCCATTGCATTTGGCGCTGATGCGAATTGATCCGCTGTCCATGACTTGGGCGTCATAAGTCAGATCCAACAGCGAGCCGACCAGCATCAGGCCCGCTGCGGCATCGTCGCGCGATTGCCATTTGCCCTGAATGTCCTGCAGCAGGTCGTCTGCGTCCTCCCACCCGCGCGCAAAAAGCTTGTACGGCACCAGGTCGGCGGTGCTGTCATGGACCGCTTCGATATCGCCCTGCACGATCACAGGGCTGCCAGGTCGGAAGCGGTCGACAAAGGCAAAGGCCTCCTCTCCCTCGCGTCCGTCCTGGCGAAAGAAGACCTGTACGCCGTCGGCAAAGAGGCTGCAAACCCGTTGCCCGTCCTCTGTTGTACAGGACTGGAAATTGCCCGCCGCGCTATAGGGATCACCATATTTTCCAGGCGGTACGTAAGCCGGTTCGCCGGGAGCAGTCGGCCGCGACACCGCGGCCAGATATGTAACGTGATCCTTTTCAGCCTTGCCGGTGTCGAGCTCCAGAAACTGACCCTCGCTGTACCCACGCACGCCGCAGTCCTGATCGCCGGTGATGTCAAACACATCTGCCAGAATACAAAACCCGACGCCCTTGTGATCAAACACCCACCCATCGGCCTTGGCCATCAGATAGTAATAGCGGTTGACCAGATCCCCGGCCAGCACGGTCGCGCATTGGTCAGGCTCGATGTTCCACCAGCCTTGCGATATCCACCCCTCGTCCGAGCGATACCCAATAGCAACCGAATGCAGTGCAGAGGTGTCATTGCACACCGCCAGCCCCGCGACGGCAGGACCTGTTGCCGTCATTCCAACGGCCAATATGATCGCACGCAAACCCATTCTGCCACCCTAGGAGCAGGCGCCCTGCCCTGACAAGCGTCAGAGCTTTGGCGTGTTCGGATTCGGCGTGATTTCCCGGCGTTTCAACACCGCCTCGCGCCAGGTGATGAAGCTGATCGCCGCCAGGATCAACGTGCCACCAAAAACAACCCACATGTCCACACCCTCGTCAAAGACCAGGGCCCCAAGCAGCGTGGCCCAGATCAATTGCAGGAATGTCACCGGCTGCGTCACGGCCACAGGCGCGGCCTGCATCGCCAACGTCATGAAATAGTGCCCCCCTGTCGCAAAAGAGGCGATGGCAAAAAGGATGGCGAGCTGTGGCAAGGTGGGCGTGACCCAAACGGCAAAGGCAAAGGGCGCAATGCCGAAGGTGACAAATATCGACATCATGGCGACCACAACCACGGGGCTGATCTCTTCTACCAGCATTTTGACCATCAGATAGGAAATGCCCATGCACAGCGTTGTGCCCAACATCGCCAGATGTCCCGGGCTGATCTCGCGAAAGCCCGGGCGCAGGATGATCATCGCCCCGACCAGGGCCACGATGATTGCCGTGATCCGGCGCGCTGCCATCGTCTCACCCAGAAACAGCGCCGCGCCGATGGTGACATAGACCGGCGTGAGGTAATTCATCGCCGTGACCTCGGCCAGCGGGATCTGCGTCATGGCAAAGAACCAAAGCATCACCGCCAGACTGTGAACCGCACCCCGCAGGCCGAACAGCCCCCATTGCCGCCCGGTCAGACGGGTTCGGACGATGACACCCAGGGCTGGTACAAAGAACACCAGCCCCAGAAGATAGCGCAGAAAGGCCGATTGGGTGGGGTGCATGGCCGAGCCCATGGATTTCACCAACGCGGTCATGACCACAAATGACAGGCCGGCGGCCAGCATCCAGAGGATGCCGGCGACGGGGCGTTGTGAGGCGGTCGCGCTGGATTGGCTCATCCGCCCGTTGAACACCCATTCACCGGCCGGGGCAACCCTTCACATCGCAACAAGTTTTAGGGCTATTCCCCACATTACCAAGCCGATCCCCGCATCAAGCAGCCGCCAGGCGCGCGGCTGGGCGAACAGAGGCCCCAAGGCCCGCGCGCCATACCCCAACGAAAAGAAGAAAACCAAGCTCGCAAGCATCGCCCCCAGGGCAAAACTCGTCTTGTCGTCGTATTGGGCCGAGATCGAGCCCACCAACACAACCGTATCCAGATAAACATGAGGATTTAGCCAGGTGAAGGCCAGGACCGTGGCCAATGTAGCGGCGATGCCATTCACCCGTTCGCCCGTCATTTCCATTCCTGCCCCACCGCGCCAGGCCGAGCGAAAGCTCATCGCCCCGTAACACAGCAGAAACAACGCCCCACCATACCGCATCGCGGGCTCGAACCACGGCACGGCCTTCGCCAGTGATCCCATGC
>FYBJ01001616.1_pt1 | contig 10500 bp, 9 predicted proteins | sample 1134611 | NCBI WGS metagenome assembly FYBJ01 (sample SAMEA104116008, study PRJEB20421) | marine metagenome | isolation source: marine | reverse complement strand
GGGAGGCTGTCAAATCCCACGGGCGCGTCACCCGCGTCGTGATCGCCGCGATCAAAGGGTCGTCCCCGCGTGAAGTCGGCGCATCCATGCTGGTCTGGCCCGGTGGCCAGTCCGGCACCATCGGCGGGGGAACGCTGGAGTTCGAAGCGGCTCAGACCGCGCGACGACAGATGTCCGAGCGTGTGCTCAGCCATCACGCCCTTGGCCCTGACATGGGGCAGTGCTGTGGTGGGGCCGTATCTCTGCTCAGCGAAGTCTATGACGCCAATGCAGTCGCAGAACTGGACGCCGAAGTCATCTGCCGCGCCGCCACCGATGCCTCCGTCATGCCCTTGACGGTCAAACGCGTGCTGAATGAGGCCCGTGGTCAAGGCACCCGGCCAGAAGCGCAGCTGATCGACGGCTGGATGATCGAGCCGGTGCACAAACCGGCCCGCCAGCTCTGGATCTGGGGTGCCGGTCATGTGGGCCGCGCGTTGGTCGATGTGCTGGCGCCCCTGCCCGATCTGGCGATCACCTGGGTGGACACGGGGCCAGAACGGTTCCCTGAAACCACTCCAGCCGATGTAACCACGTTGCCTGCCGCAAAGCCCGCCGAACTGGTGCGTTACGCCCCACCCACGGCCGAGCATCTGGTGCTGACGTATTCGCACAATCTGGACTTGGAACTGTGCAACCGTCTGTTAAATCACGATTTCGCCTTTGCCGGGCTGATTGGCTCGGCTACCAAGTGGGCGCGATTCCGATCCCGGCTGGGCAAATTGGGGCATCCCCCCGACCGCATCAGCCGGATCACCTGCCCGATTGGCGATCCGTCACTGGGCAAGCACCCGCAAATGATCGCCGTGGGCGTAGCAGCTGACATGCTGCGCCCGGCCCTGACCGAGACACGAAAAAAGGACCTGAGCGCGTGACAACTCCACTTCTGAGCCTGCAAGGGCTGACCAAGGCATACCCAGGCGTAGTGGCCAACGACACCGTCTCGTTCGATATCGGACAAGGCGAGGTTCACGCACTGCTTGGGGAAAACGGCGCGGGGAAATCCACGCTGGTGAAAATGATCTACGGGCTAGTGAAGCCCGACAGCGGCACCATGGTGTTGAATGGGCAGACCTTTGCCCCGGCTGAACCGCGCGCGGCGCGGGCCGATGGCATTGCAATGGTATTCCAGCACTTTTCGCTGTTTGACGCACTGAATGTGGCCGAAAACATCGCGCTTGGCATGGAAAACCCGCCCAAGATGGGCGATCTGGCGGCGCGTATCCGCGAAGTGTCGGAAACCTACGGCCTGCCTCTGGACCCTTATCGCACTGTTGGCGATCTGTCCGCAGGCGAACGCCAGCGGGTCGAGATCATTCGCTGCCTTCTGCAGGATCCAAAGCTGCTGATCATGGACGAACCGACATCGGTTCTGACCCCGCAAGAGGTCGATATCCTCTTCGAAACGCTGCAGAAATTGCGCTCTGAAGGCACCTCGATCCTCTATATCTCGCACAAACTGGAAGAGATCCGCACCTTGTGTGATCATGCCACGATCCTGCGGTTGGGCAAGAACGTGGGCGAATGCATCCCATCCGAAACTTCGGCCCGTGACATGGCGGAAATGATGGTGGGCTCGACCCTGCAAACACCCGAACGTTCGGGTCGTGACTTTGGCGAGGTGGCTCTCGATATTTCGGGTCTTTCAGTTCCTTCGCCGTCTGAGTTCGGTACGGCGCTGCGCAATCTGCACCTGACTGTGCGGCGCGGCGAGGTTCTGGGCGTTGGCGGTGTTGCCGGCAACGGGCAGGACGAACTGCTGGGCGTCTTGTCAGGCGAGATCACCACCGCACCGGATGCGGTCAAGATGAACGGTCAGCCGATCGGCAAACTTGGCCCGACGGCGCGGCGCAAGCTGGGACTGCTGTCTGCGCCCGAGGAACGCCTGGGCCACGCGGCGGCACCGGATATGAGCCTGACGGAGAACGCCCTGCTTACCGGTTCGGTGCGCGAAGGGCTCGAAAGCAATGGCTTCCTGAAATGGGGCGAAACCCAAAGCTTTGCGGAACGCATCATCGAGGAATTCGACGTCCGCACCCCCGGCCCCGACAATGCGGCGCGGTCGCTGTCGGGCGGGAACCTGCAAAAATTCGTCATCGGCCGCGAGGTGCTGCAAAACCCCGATGTGCTGGTGGTGAACCAACCGACCTGGGGCGTCGATGCCGCTGCGGCTGCGTCGATCCGGCAGGCCATTCTGGATCTGGCCACGAAGGGCACCGCAGTTGTCTGCATCAGCCAGGATCTGGATGAGCTGATGGAAATCTCGGACAGCTTTGCGGCCCTGAACGAGGGACGCCTGAGCGCCCCGCGCGAGACCACCGGACTGACGGTCGATGAGATCGGCCTGATGATGGGCGGCGCACACGGGATGGAGGTTGCGCATGTCTAAGTCAGCCACTTTCACCACCGCAACACTTGCCAGCACGGCAAACCACACCAAAAAATCAGGGGGACAGAGCAAATGATCGTGCTGGAAAAACGACCACAGCCATCACAGACCTGGTCCATGGCCACGCCTGTCGTGGCGGTACTTGCAACCATGTTCTTTGGCGGGGTGCTGTTTGCCGCCCTTGGCAAGAACCCGGTTGAGGCGATCACGACCATCTTCTGGGAACCGCTCTTTGGCGAGTTCTCGTTCTATTACCGCCCGCAACTGCTGATCAAAGGCGCACCGCTGGTGCTGATCGCGATTGGCCTGTCCCTTGGCTTTCGGGCCGGCATCTGGAACATCGGAGCCGAAGGGCAATACATCATGGGCGCCATCGTTGGCGCTGGTGTGGGGCTTGCATTCTACCCGCTTGAAGCGTGGTACATCTTTCCCCTGATGGTGCTCGGTGGTGCCTTTGGCGGTTGGATCTGGGCGATAATCCCGGCGGTCCTCAAGGTGCGGTTCGGTACCAACGAGATTCTCGTGTCGCTGATGCTGGTCTACGTGGCCGAGCAGATGCTGGCCTCGGTCTGTCTGGGTCTCTTGAAGAACCCCGAAGGCTACGGCTTTCCCGGCTCGCGCAATCTGCAATCCTGGGACAGCGCGCATAACGCCGAGCTGTTTACAGGTTCAGGCATGCACTGGGGCGTTGTGACGGCGTTGATTGCGGTGATCTTTGCCTATGTCCTGCTGAACCGTCACATGCTGGGCTTTCACATCCGTCTGACGGGCGAAGCACCCCGCGCGGCCAAATTTGCCGGCGTGAACCCTGCACGACTGATCCTGTTCTGCCTGGGGGCGTCCGGTGTTCTGGCCGGCCTCGCCGGTCTGTTCGAAGTGGCCGGCCCCGCAGGTCAGATCACCATCGATTTCAACGTGGGCTATGGATTTACCGCAATCATCGTGGCCTTTCTGGGCCGGTTGCATCCCGTAGGCATCGTGCTGGCGGGCGGCGTCATGGCGCTGACCTATATCGGCGGCGACATTGCCCAGTCAAACCTGGGCCTGCCCTCGGCCGCCATTCAGGTTTTCCAGGGGATGCTTCTGTTCTTCCTGCTGGCACTGGACCTGCTCACCAACTACCGCATTCGCTTGGCCCACAAAGAGGTGGCGTGAACCATGGATCTTTCTGCAATCAATCCCGTCCTGCTGATCGCCTCGCTCATGGTGGCAGCAACCCCGATCCTGCTGGCCGCCATTGGCGAGCTGGTGGTGGAAAAAGCCGGTGTTCTGAACCTGGGTGTCGAAGGCATGATGATCGTTGGCGCGATCTCGGGCTTTGCGATCACGGTCGAAAGTGGCTCGCCCTGGCTGGGCTTTCTGGCCTCTGCCATCGGTGGTGCGCTCTTGTCGCTGCTGTTTGTTGTGCTGACGCAGGTTGCGCTGGCCAATCAGGTGGCATCCGGTCTGGCGCTGACCCTGTTCGGCCTCGGTCTCAGCTCGCTCATGGGGCAAAGCTATGTGGGGATCAAACCGCCGCAGATGGGCAAGCTGGACATCCCTGTCCTGACCGATCTGCCGGTCATCGGCCCGATCCTGTTTGGCCACGACCCGATCCTGTATCTGGGTATCGCGTTGACAGCCGCCGTCTGGGCGCTGCTGAAATACACCCGCGTTGGCCTGATCCTGCGTGCGGTGGGTGAAAACCACGACGCCGCCCACGCGCTTGGCTACAAGGTCGTGCGCATCCGCATCATGGCGATCATGTTTGGTGGTGCCTGTGCCGGGCTGGGTGGTGCCTACATCAGCCTGATCCGCGTGCCGCAATGGACCGAGGGCATGACGGCTGGTGTCGGCTGGATCGCTCTGGCTCTGGTGGTGTTTGCCAGCTGGAAACCCTGGCGCGCGCTTTTGGGTGCCTATCTTTTTGGCGGTGTTACGGTTGTGCAGCTGAATCTGCAGGCCGCAGGCGTTGCCATCCCGGTCGAGTATCTGGCAATGTCGCCCTATCTGATCACGATCATCGTTCTGGTGTTCCTGTCACGCGACAAAAGCGGCGCGCCTGCATCGCTGGGTCGCATCTTCCACGCCACGCATTGATGTGGCAAAATCAAACCAAAGCCCTGATAAAAGGGCAAAACATACCAACCTGGGGAGTAACCTAATGAAACTCACTTCACTTCTTGCCACTGCGGCGCTTGGCCTTGGCCTGGCAACGGCTGCAGTCGCACAAGACAAGACCAAAGTCGGCTTTGTCTACGTCGGCCCCGTGGGCGATGGCGGCTGGACCTATGAACACGATCAGGGCCGCAAGGCCGTCGTCGAAGAATTCGGCGACAAGGTCGAAACCGTCTACGTTGAAAACGTGGCCGAGGGCCCCGACAGCGAGCGCGTAATGACCCAGATGGCGCTGGACGGTGCCGATCTGATCTTTACCACGTCGTTTGGCTACATGGACCCGACCATCAACGTGGCCAAGAAGTTCCCGAACGTGAAATTCGAGCACGCCACCGGCTACAAGCGCGCCGACAACGTGTCGACCTATTCGGCCCGTTTCTACGAAGGCCGCGCCGTTCAAGGCACGATCGCCGGTCACATGACCAAGTCGAACGTCGTGGGTTACATCGGCTCGTTCCCGATTCCCGAAGTGATCCGTGGCATCAACTCGGCGTTCATCCACGCTCGCAAGGTGAACCCGGACGTGCAGTTCAAGATCGTCTGGGCCTTTACCTGGTTTGACCCCGCGAAAGAAGCTGACGCCGCCAAGGTGCTGATCGAACAGGGCGCCGACGTGATCCTGCAACACACCGACTCGACCGCGCCGCAGGCGGCTGCGCAGCCGCGCCGAAACGTGATCACCTTTGGTCAGGCATCCGACATGAGCGAATATGGCCCGCTGCCGCGCGTCAGTTCGATCATCGATGACTGGGCGCCTTACTACATCGCGCGCACACAGGCCGTTATGGACGGCACCTGGGAAAGCAAGGACACCTGGGACGGCATCGGCGCCGGCATGGTTGGCATTGGCGAGATTTCGGACGCTGTTCCGGCCGACGTGAAAGAGGCTGCTCTGGCGATCAAAGATTCGCTGGCCGACGGCTCGTACCACGCCTTTACTGGCCCGATCAAAAAGCAGGACGGCAGCGACTGGCTGGGCGAAGGTGAAACCGCAGACGACGGTACGCTCGCTGGCATGAACTTCTATGTCGAAGGCATCGAAGGCGACATCCCGCAATAAATGCCCGATCAACGAACCGGAAAAGCCCCGCTTGAAGCGGGGCTTTTTTGTCTACAGCACAACTCGAAAAACCTGAATCACTTAACACTGCCTGAAATCAAATATTTCAACGCGTTAAGTGATATGAGGTGTTTCAAGTATTTCGAATTGTGCTGTAGATCAACGATTGCGAAATGATGAAACAGCCAGAAATCAAAAGCAGAAGAAGAACGGCGCGCTTAAATCCCTGTTCCGAGATCGAAACGAACATGTTCGCGCCGACAACGGCCCCAACCAAACTGAAAGGGATAGCAAGAGCCGCATATGCGGTCAGCTCGGCATTGACCTTGCCGACAAAGAACATGGCAATGGCAGATAGTAAAAGAATGAAAAGGTTGAACGGCTGATACCGTGCGCGTTGATCATCCGGCGAAAGTCCTTTTAGCTGCAACCAGATCAGCGGAAGAACGCCTGAAAGACCGGCAAAGCCACCGAGCACCCCTCCGAAAAATCCGATACATCGGTCTGGTATCCCGTCATCTGGTGCGAAATGCACCGCGGCAGGCAAACCCTTGAATTGAAACAGGGCATAGGCCATCAGGAACCAGCCAATGATCGTTTTGACAACATTGGGGTCCAGCACGATCAACAACAGAGCGCCCAGGGGGACCCCAAAAACACCGCCCGAGATCAGGTAGATGGACATGCGAAAATCCATGCGCCCCGATAGTTTCCACAGCCCTACGATCTGGCCCGCCAGCGCGGCCAAGATGATCAGCGGTGGAACAATTTGTGCAGGCAAGACCAGAAACCAGAAACCCGATGCGACCAAGGCCGTTCCGAACCCTGCAAACCCGTTGATGAACCCAGCGGCCAAGGCTCCGATCACCAGCAAAAACATTGTGGTCCAGTCCATTCATCCCTCTCAGAAGAAGAAAGAACCCCGGTGAGGTACTTCAACAAAACCGGCGATGTCTGCGGGCCGGGATCAGTGTTCGCTTGAGAACACCAGCGTTTTCACAGGCATCAAAATCATTCGCAGGCGCAGACCAGCCGCATGAACCACACCGATGGTATCGACAACATGCAGGAAGAGCCGCTGGCCGGTCGACAGATCCTCGTCACTTTCCAGACGGTCGTGATTGTTGGAATATAGGTTCGCAAGACAGTTGCTGCCCGGTGGCAGATCGGGGGCGTTGTCGGAATAAAGCGGTTCAAGGAAGACCATGATGGAACCAGGCACCAGGTTGTTCCGTGGGTCAAAAATTTTGTCCGACGGCCTGATTTGTCCTGACGGAATCACATCCTGCACCGCCACAACGACCATTGGATAGACCGTGAATGGCTGTGTCAGGCACCCGATCTCGGCCACCATTCCGGGCTTGGCGACCTGCGCGGCCATCTGGTTGAACCCTGCCTGAAACCGTTTGTGACCTGTGTTGTCAGGCACAAGGATACCTGCAGGACGCAAGACAGGGCTGACATAGTCACCCACCTGAAGGCTGAGCTGTTCGATGGTACCGTCAACGCCCGCTACAATCAGTGTCTTGTCGAGTTCTGCCTGCGCCTGCGCCAGCTGAGCCTCGGCACTGTCGCGCTGCGCCGGAATGACCACGTTGATGCGTTCCTCGACTGCGGCCAGTTGTGCCTCGGCGGCGTCCACCAAGGCCTTGCGCTCGTCCACAAGGTTTTGCAACCGTTCAATCTCGGTCAGTTTGACCGCGCTCGATCCTTGTTCCAACAGGGTTTGGTTTCGGGCCAGATCCTCATTTGATTGAGTCAGCGCAGCATTGGCTTGCACGATACCGGCCTTGGCAGCCGCTCGATCGGTCAGTGCGACCGACACCGAAGCGTCCACCTCGGCAATTGCTGCTTTCGCGGCCTGCACGGAGGCCTCTTGCGAGACCGCGTCCATGCGGAAGATCGGCGCGCCTGCTTTGATCTTCTGGTTGTTTTCGACATAGATCTCGGCCACGCGACCGCCAAACTGAGGCAGAATCGTCAATGTCCGATAATACGACGCCACGGATGTCGTGGACGGGTGAAAATAAAACAGCACCGTGATGACTGAAATGGCGGCGATTGCACAGGTGGTCAGACCAATTCGCAGTTCATACCACACCGAAAACAAGGTGATCTCATGCCCGATACGCTTGCCCTGAACATAGCGGCGGAACAGGTAGTCGGGCAGGAGCGTGAAGAGGGCGCAGATCAGCGTTTCAAGCATGCCTTAACCCTCCTGCCTGGGCGCATGTTCGGCAACGGCCTCGGCAGGGGCCTCTTCCACCGGCTCTGTCGCGTAATCGCTTTCGGAAGGTTTGAAGCCAGCCAATCGCGCCAGGGATTGTGCGATGGATTCCATCGGACTCAGGTAATCGGGAAATCGGAAACCGGCGACCAGAATGGCCAGAACCCAAAAGATATTGTTGTGCGTGAACAGGGCCAACAGTGCCAATATGCCGACAATCTGGAACTGAGAATGGTTCGATTCATGCGCCATTTTTTCTGGGATCGCATGCAACGTGAAATAGCCGATCCCAATCAACAGGATCAGTCCGACCGTAAAGAACACCATAAAAGTAAACAGATAATCACTGCCGTCTGCGGCTACGACATAGTCGGGTATATGCCCGGTCGCCAATGGATGAAGCGTACCGTTTCCCACAATAATTCCTTTGAAAACAACTCTTGACCTCTGTGCATTGCACGCATCTGGAAACTGTGCAACGTCAAATACAAGGCCTGCGTGTCTGGGCCGTAGCCTTTCAAGCAACAGGATTCGCAGCATGCCCCCCACTCTCCGCTCCCGCAACGGTCAGGCTGTCAGCCTGTTCGCCTTTGGCACGATGCAATTCGGCGGACGCGCCAATGCCACCCAATCCCGGGCCATGTATGACGCCGCGCGCGCTGCCGGGATCACCCATTTCGACACAGCATATCTATATACCGACGGCGCGTCCGAGACCCTGCTGGGCGAGATGATCGCACAGGAGGCCGAAGATTTGTTCATCGCAACCAAGGTCGCCTATGCAGGGGGCATGGGCGCACACAATATTCGCTCACAGTTCGACGTCTGCCGTCAGAGATTGAAACAAGACGCGGTCGATCTGCTCTATCTGCACCGCTTTGACCCGGCAAGCGACCTGAAAGAAGCCCTGGCCTGCCTGGCGGAGTTGAGGCAGGCGGGACAGATTCGACACGTTGGGTTGTCGAACGCCGCCGCCTGGCAAGTGATGAAGACTGTAGCAGTGGCCCGGCAGTTCGACCTGACCATCGACGTGCTGCAGCCGATGTACAATCTGGTCAAACGTCAGGCCGAGGTCGAGATCCTGCCCATGTGCGCTGATCAGGGGATCACCGTGGTTCCATATTCACCATTGGGCGGGGGTCTTTTGACCGGAAAATACGCCCAAGGTGTCGGCGGGCGTTTGGACGAGGACGCAGGATACGCCAAACGTTATGGTCTGGATTGGATGCCCGGTGCGGTAGAAGGGTTGGTGCAGATTGCTCAAGAGTTGAACGTCAATCCAGCGACGCTCGCCGTGGCCTGGGTGGCGGCGCATCCGAATATGCCGTGTCCCATCGTTTCCGCCCGCACGGCCGAGCAGTTGCGCCCCTCGCTCGAGGCCATCGACTACACACTCAGCCCCGAGGTCTACGACCGCCTCAGCGCGCTTGCTCCGACACCTCAACCCGCAACCGACCGCACCGAGGAGCTGTCATGATAGACTTTCTGGTTGTTGGCGGGGGTATCGCGGGCCTGAGCGCGGCCGCCCGATTGTCGGCACATGGATCGGTCTGCGTGCTGGAGGCCGAGGAGGCCCTTGGGTATCACAGCTCGGGCCGGTCGGCGGCGCTGTTCGAACCCAGTTATGGTGTGGGCGCTACCCTGGCTCTCAGCCAAGCCAGCGCGGGTTATTTCCACACGAGTGAAAGCGGCTATCTGACTCCCCGTGGCTTGTTGCTGGTCGGCGGACACGATCAACGCGCCACGTATGAGCAGGAATGCCACGATCTGTCCATGACGCCGCTGTCGTTCGATCAGGCTCGTGACATGGTGCCGATCCTGAACCCGGACACTGTCGGGTACACCGCCTTTCACGACGCCGCTTGGGACATCGATACAGATCTTCTGCTCCAGGATTTCGCGAAACATGTGCGGGCGAGCGGTGGCCAGGTTCTGCCTCGGTGCAAGGTTGACGGAATTACCCGCACCCAAGCAGGTTGGCAGATACACGCAGGAGAAATGTTCGAAGCGCGCGTCCTGCTGAACGCGGCGGGGGCCTGGGTGGACGAGGTTGCGACCCTCGCCGGGATTGCCCCCATCGGAATTACACCCTATCGCCGCTCGATGGCGCGTCTGCCTGCACCGGGCGGGTTTGACCTGCGACAATGGCCGATGATGTTCGGTGTTGGCGAAAGCTGGTATGCAAAGCCTGACGCCGGCGCCCTCATCGTGTCGCCGTCCGAAATGGATCCGACCATCCCGCATGACGCCTTTGCCGATGACATGGTGCTGGCCGAAGGGCTGGCCCGCTACGAAGAGCGCGTGACCGAGCCGGTGACGCGACTGCTCAGCAACTGGGCCGGGTTGCGTAGCTTTGTGCCGGACAAGAATCTGGTGCTGGGCCTCGACCCTGCCGACCCGAGCTTTGTCTGGGTGGCGGCGCAGGGCGGCTATGGGTTTCAGACCGCGCCGGCGGCCTCGCAACTAATTGCCGATCTGGTCTGCGGTCGTTGCTCTGATCTGGACCAAGGCATTATTGCCGCCCTCAGCCCCGAAAGGCTCCGCACATGATCAAACCAACCCTGCCCCCCCCCGCCAGCATTCCCCCCCCCGGCGCATGCGCCCGGCCGGTCGCCCCGTCCCCCCGCC
>FYBJ01001140.1_pt1 | contig 10500 bp, 8 predicted proteins | sample 1134611 | NCBI WGS metagenome assembly FYBJ01 (sample SAMEA104116008, study PRJEB20421) | marine metagenome | isolation source: marine | reverse complement strand
AATTACACCGCCTGATCAATCGGATATGCGCTTCGGATTGGACCGGTTCCACGAACTCGACGCTCAAGCTAGCAACAATGCGTGGCCAGCAGGTTGGCGTATGGACCATGATGACCGAGAAGCCAATCGTCAGTTGGTTCTTTCCGATCGCCTGAAGCAAGATCTCTGGGTCTTTGCGTATGGATCGTTAATCTGGGATCCTGCGGTTCAGGTTGATGAGTACAGGTACGGATTTCTTTCGGGGTGGCACCGTAGTTTTTGTATGCGTTTGGACGGTGGACGCGGGACGCACGATCAGCCGGGCTTGATGGCCGCCTTGGACAAGGGGGGACATTGTGACGGCGTTGTGTTTCGCATTCCCGCCTCTCTTGTTGACGAAGAAACCCAATTCATGTGGCGGCGCGAAATGTTCTCGGGGTCATACCGGCCTGTGTTTCTTGAGGTTTTCACACCGCAAGGCCCAGTTGACGCTCTGGTGTTTCTGATGGACAGGACGAACACGCGCTACATGCCCGATTTGTCATTGGAAGTGGCAGCGCGAATGATTGCATTTGCCGAAGGTAGCCTGGGTCCAAATTTTGCATATCTCGATTCCTTGGTGCGACATTTGGAAGATCTTGGTATTGAAGATGAAAAGATACAGCTTTTGCACAAAAAGGCTGAAGCCATTCGTCCCCCTGTGATGACATCCCGCAGCTAATACACAAATCACAACCGACCGCCTGTTCCTGGTGAATTCACGTTCAGCCCAAGGCGGCGCACCGGTGCCAGTCCTACCTGGAGCCCTACTGGATAGGGGCCAGGGTTTGACGTCACCGAAATGATGTATAGTGCAAGCAAATCCAAAAAACCAAAGGCAACAATATGCATGTCGTAGCTGACACCACTGCTCTTGTCGAAGATGATGTTCTGACCCCCGAGCAAGCTCGCGTGATTGAGGAACGCTCACGTAATGTCATGATCACGTTGGCAGTTAATGCAATCTTGTGTTTTGGGATCATAGCGGCAACTGCGGGGTTCATCTTCTGGCTGGCAAACGCCGTCGCGGTTGCGATTACCGGTGTATTGATGTTGGGCGCTGGACTTGTGGTTCTGGCGCGGGGCGGCGAAGCCTATCGCATATTTGGTAATTCCGCGACGTTGATTGGAGCGGGAATGCTGATGGGTGGTGCGGCAATCGAATTGGTAGACAAATACGAAGAGGTCGCAGGCTGGGTTATGGCTCCGGCTGGAGCAGTTGTAACCATTTTGGGTGTATGGCGTTGGCGCTCTGGCGCGCTGTCGACGGGGTTTGTCCTGGGCGCGGTGATCCTTATGGGTTTGTCCATGCACCTTGTCGGGATCGAATTGTTGGTGATGCAGCATCAGATCGGTTCGCCAATTCGAAACATGATCCTGTTCTACTATGCGGTTGCAGTTGGTTTGATTGGATGGATGATTGATGTTCGTTTGGTCACGGCTATTGCCATTGTTCCATTCGCTCAGGTTCTGGAGACGGGCACCGCATACTTCCACGCGGCTTATGTTTTTTATTCGCCTGAGCCAACGCTGACGATCGTGCAGATGGTGATATTGATCACTGTCTGCCTTTGGTTGGCCAGGTCACTGCCAGAACGGGACGGGCGTCATTTGCGAATTTTGGCGGTACTCGGGTTCATTGTTGCCAACCTTTGCGCTCTGGTCGCATCTCTTTGGGGCGATGTGGTTGGGGAAACAATTTGGGGTCCGGGTCGTTTCAGAGACGGCTACGCTGATTGGGAAAGCTACCGTGCAGCAAGAGAGGCATTTCGGGACAATGCTCTGATTATACCAGATGGGGCCTATGCGATACTCTGGGCCATCGCTTTGGCTGCTATGATAATCTGGGCGTCGCGCCGCAACCAGCGCGGGCTGTTCAATGCGAGTCTGACCTTTGCTGCGATCCATGGCTACACGCAGATGTTCGAAAGCTTTCAGGATGAACCATTGGCCTATCTATTGGGTGGTCTGGCCGCGATCCCCTTGGCCTGGGGCGTGTGGCGGTTGAATCAGCGTATGGGCCCCAATGCCGTTTAACGGCGCAACGCCCTGGGCGATACGCCGAACTCGGAACGAAATGCTCGCGTCATGGCGCTGGGGTTATCATAGCCGGACCGCAAAGTGATTTCGGCCACCGAAAGATCGGTTTCCATTGCCAACTTACGAGCCAGATTCAAGCGCAACCGCCGATAGACCTGCGCCGGTGTCGCCCCAAGATCTGCCCGCATATGTGCCTCGAGCACTTTTTGAGTGCGACCTGCACGCCTGGCGATTTCTGGAATGGACAATGGCTGTTCAAGGTTCTCCTGCATGATCGCCAGAGCCCTGTTTACATAAGTGCTGGTCGAACCTGCGCCGCCGGTATGAGAGCGCGCGGAATCGCGCGTCATGAAAAGCTGGGCAACCTCCAGCGCCAAGGCTTGACCCTGATCGCGCCCGATGAGGTGCATGACCAAATCAAAAGCTGCCATGGCACCCGAACATGTGATCCGATTGCGGTCGATGACATGGCGCTCGCGCACCACGTCAATTTCGGGAAACCGCTCGGAAAAGCCGGTCAATTCCTCCCAGTGAATGGTTGCGCGATGCTGATCCAGCAGCCCGGCTTCGGCCAGCAGCCAACTGCCGGTGTCCATTCCGATCAAGGTCTTGTAACGACGCTTCGCGGCTCGCAAGGCGGATTGCGTTTTCCAGCCGCTGTGATCCAGAAAGCCGTAAGACGGCATAACAACCAAAAGATCCCCTCGCGCCGCGCTAAGTGCTTGGTGGGGCGCGACCTGCAATCCCGACGAAGACGTAACAACGTTTGGATCCAACGCTAAGAATTGCCAATCATAAAGGTCGCTGCCCGACAGCATGTTAGCCGCCCTCAAAGGCTCCACCGTGTTGGCCAGGCAGTGGTTCGAAAAGCCATCGAACAAAAGCACGCCGACTTGCTGCGTCGCGGCAGAAGTTTTTGACCAATCTTGCATGATCAAAGTCAAATTCTGCACAGTAAGCTTCGCAAGCTTGATCAGGATACGCGTGAAATCACCTCTGTCCGGAGCGCAAGATATGCAGTTTGGTCTGACCCAAGAACAGTCGATGATCATCGACACCACCCGCGCCTTTGTCGAAAACGAACTTTATCCGCACGAGGCCGAGGTCGAGCGCACCGGTCATCTGCCGATGGAGATCATCAGGGAGGTGCAGGTGAAGGCAATGGAAGCAGGGTTATATGCTGCCAACATGCCCGAAGAGGTCGGGGGCGCGGGCCTCGATACGCTGACCTGGCTGATGTATGAAAAAGAGCTGGGGCGTGCCAACTATGCGCTGCACTGGACCTGCGTTGCGCGCCCGTCGAACATCCTGATGGCGGGCACTGACGAGCAGAAAGAAAAGTATCTTTACCCCTGCATGAAGGGCGAGAAATGGGATTGCCTGGCCATGACCGAACCGGGGGCCGGGTCCGACCTGCGCGGCATGACAGCGACCGCGCGGGCGGATGGGCATGATTTCATCCTGAACGGCACTAAACACTTCATCAGCCACGCGGACATCGCCGACTTCTCGATCGTTTTCATGGCGACCGGAGAAGAGGACACTCCGCGCGGTCCGAAAAAGCTGATCACGGCCTTCTTTGTCGACAAGGACACACCCGGTTTCACCGTCCGTGATGGGTATCGAAACGTCAGCCACCGCGGCTATACGAATGCCGTTCTGGAATTCGACGACTGCCGCATTCCCAAATCGGCCATGCTGGGCGAACTGCACAAGGGGTTCGACGTGGCCAACACCTGGTTGGGAGCTACCCGCCTGCAAGTGGCGGCCACATGTCTGGGTCGTGCTGAACGCGCCATGCAGCATGCGGTTGAATATTCAGCTGAGCGCAAGCAATTTGGTCAGCAGATCGGCAAGTTCCAGGGTGTCTCGTTCAAGCTGGCAGACATGGCGACCGAGCTGAAGGCGGCCAACCTGTTGACCTGGGAAGCGGGTTGGAAATTCGACCAGGGCACCGTGACTGAATCCGACATGTCCATGGCCAAACTCAAGGCGACCGAGATGCTGGCCATGGTTGCGGACGAGGCGATCCAGATCCATGGCGGCATGGGGCTGATGGACGAACTGCCTCTGGAGCGCATCTGGCGCGACGCGCGGGTGGAGCGCATCTGGGAGGGGACAAGCGAAATTCAGCGGCATATCATCAGCCGAGAACTGCTGAGACCGCTAGGAGGCTGACCCCATGACGAAACCCGCCATCTCGATCACATACTGCATTGGCTGCAACTGGATGCTTCGCGCCGCCTGGATGGCGCAAGAGCTGCTCTCGACCTTTCAAGAGGATCTGGGGGCGGTGACGCTGGTGCCGGGTGAGACGGGTGGCGTATTTGAGATCACTTTGAATGGAGAGGTGATCTGGGAACGCAAGCGAGACGGTGGCTTTCCGGATGTGAAAGAGCTGAAATCGCGCGTGCGGGACCAGATCGACCCGGAACGCGACCTTGGCCATCTGGACAGGGCGGCAGACATTTTACAGGGCTAGATGAACACATATCGGATTAAGGCGACGGCAGAGCGCGGCGCAAATGCAGGGGCATGGATTTTCATGCCTCCGGCAGGGATATTTGAAGCAAGAGGAAAAGGGGGACTCGGCTCAGAGCCCCCCAAGGAAAAGGGTAAACCTCTTCCCCTTGCACGGTCATCGGCATCCCTGCCTGTACCGTGCGGTCAGGATGAAACAATTGGGTTAACAAACCCTTGCTTCCTCTTGCCAAAAATATCCCCGCCGGAGGCTCCCGCACCATCGACCGATGTGACGGTGCTGTCATGACCCGCGATTTGTCCCGGGTGCTGAATCCGACCTCAATTGCCGTGATTGGCGGTGGTGCCTGGTGTGAGTCGATCATCCAAGCCGCTCAGCGCATTGGCTATCAGGGTCGGATTTTTCCGGTGCACCCTTCGGGTAAGGAAATTGCTGGTATCAAGGCGATTGAACGGCTTGAGGATTGGGATGGTCCAATCGACGCCGCCTTTATAGGGGTGAACCGATTTGCCACACTAGAGGTGGTATCTACCCTGCGCGAACTGGGCGCGGGGGGTGCCGTGTGCTTTGCGTCTGGGTTTACCGAAGCCAAGGCCGAGGATGCAAGCGGGGCAGACCTGCAAGCGCAACTGGTGGCCGCAGCGGGTGAAATGCCGATCCTGGGGCCGAACTGTTATGGGTTCGTCAACGCCCTGGACAGGGCTGCAATCTGGCCGGATCAGCATGGGATGCAGTCGGTTGAGAGAGGCGTGGCCATTCTGACCCAAAGTTCGAACATTGCCATCAATCTGACCATGCAGCGCCGGGGATTGCCGATCGCCTACATGGTGACTTGCGGGAATATGGCGCAGACATCGCAGGCGGCGATCGCGATGCAGTTGCTCGACGATGAGCGGGTCACAGCGATTGGACTGCACATCGAAGGCTTTGGAAACCTGCGCGAATGGGAGGCTCTGGCCGCCAAGGCCCATGGCCTGGGCGTGCCGCTGGTGGCGCTCAAGGTGGGCGCGTCCGAACAAGCACAGGCAGCAGCAATATCACACACTGCCTCGCTTGCCGGGAGCGACGCGGGCGCGCAAGCCTTGTTGGATCGTTTGGGTATCGCCCGATTGCACGGGCTGCCGGCGTTTCTTGAGACGCTGAAGCTTTTGCATGTCAATGGCCCGTTGACCTCGAACAAGATCGCATCGATCAGTTGTTCGGGGGGCGAGGCGAGCCTGATTGCGGACTTGTCTACCCATCACGATTTGGCATTTCCCCCTTTGTCAGAGCTGCAAAAGCAGCACCTGAAGGCGGCGCTTGGCCCAATGGTAGCGCTCGCAAACCCGTTAGACTACCACACCTATATCTGGCGCGACACGCAGGCGATGACACGCGCGTGGAGGGGGATGACGGGCGAGGGGATCGGTATGACCTTTTCCATCGTCGACTATCCGCACACTGATCATTCCGACTGGACCGGTGCCACGCAGGCGGCCCTGGCGGTTCGGGCGGAAACAGGTGCCCCCTTTGCAGTTGTAGCGACCCTGCCCGAGCTGATGCCGGAAAGTACGGCTGACGAACTGATGGCCGGTGGCGTCGTTCCGATCATGGGGCTGGAGGAGGCGCTTGCCGCAGCCGAGGCAGCTTGTAACGTAAAAAACCCCATATTAGAGCCGATATGCCTGCCTGAAGCCGCTGAGTCAGATACGGTCTTAACTGAAGCTGAGGCCAAAGCGGCATTGGCGGAATACGGCTTGCCAGTCCCTCGGAATATGGTGGTGTCTGCAACGGACCTGGCCCAGATTTGCGCGGGATTGAAGCCGCCCTTTGCGGTCAAGGGCATCGGCCTCGCGCATAAGTCAGAACACGGGGCCATCCGCCTCGGCGTGCAAGCAGCAGACCTGGTCAAAGCAGCCCAGGCTGTAGGCACAGAGAAGGTCCTCGTCGAAGAAATGGCTGATGGCGCCGTCGCCGAGTTGCTGATTGGTGTGACGCGCGATCCGGCGCATGGTTTCGTCCTGACAATCGGTGCAGGTGGCGTGTTGACCGAGGTGCTGCGAGATACGGTATCTTTGCTGGTGCCATCCAGCAAGGATCAGACAAAAGCGGCTCTAAATAGGCTCAAATGCGCTCCGTTGCTGCAAGGCTATCGCGGCAAACCAGCGGCTGATCTGGATGCAATCCTGGCGACTGTGGATGCGGTGCAGGCCTATGTGCTTGCCAACGCCAACAGCCTGGCCGAAGTTGAAATCAACCCCTTGATCTGCACCGCCAATGGCGCGGTCGCGGTCGATGCTCTGATCCGAAAGGCAAGCTCATGAATCCGGTAAAGACAAAACGTGACGGTGCAATCCTAGAGGTGACTCTGGACCGACCCAAGGCCAATGCCATTGATCTGGCAACCAGCCGTGTCATGGGCGAGATCTTTCGCGATTTTCGTGACGACCCCGAGCTGCGCGTTGCGATCCTGACTGGCGGCGGGGAGAAGTTTTTTTGTCCCGGCTGGGATCTGAAAGCGGCAGCTGATGGCGATGCGGTGGATGGCGACTATGGTGTTGGTGGCTTTGGTGGTCTGCAAGAGTTGCGGGACATGAACAAGCCGGTGATCGCTGCGGTGAACGGCATCGCTTGTGGCGGTGGGTTGGAACTGATGATCTCGGCGGACATCATCATTTCGGCTGATCACGCCAGTTTTGCCCTGCCTGAGATTCGGTCTGGCACCATCGCGGATGCGGCCAGTGTGAAACTGCCCAAGCGCATCCCCTATCACGTTGCGATGGAACTGTTGCTGACCGGGCGCTGGTTTGACGCCGAAGAGGCCAAACACTGGGGGCTGGTGAACGAGATCGTGCCGGGCGATCAATTGATGGACCGTGCGTGGGATGTGGCGCGCCTGCTGGCGAGCGGTCCACCTCTGGTCTATGCCTCGATCAAAGAGGTCGTGCGCGAAGCAGAGGATGCCAAGTTCCGGGATGTCATGAACCGGATCCAGCGCCGTCAGCTGGCCACCATCGATACGCTTTATGGGTCCGAGGACAATTTGGAAGGCGCTCGCGCCTTTGCCGAAAAGCGCGATCCGGTGTGGAAAGGTAAGTAAGTCTCAGGTCTTTTCGAACAGGGCGACAAAGGCTGTGTCGTCCTTGTTCTCTCCTGCGGCCAGATCACCATAAATACGCACCTCTGGGAGTGATAGGTTGTTTATCCTGTCACCGTCAAGGGCCCTAAGCGCGTCTGAGAAGCCCTGAACCTCGAAATGTTTGGCGTTGATGGACAGCGCGAACTGGGCACCATGGCGAGCCACACGCAGCAGCGCCGGGATCACTTCGGGACCGACATGTCCATGCGTGAAGGTGCCTGAGGATACGATGCCCGAGTAGCTTTCACGCGGCACCGGAATGCCGTCGTTCAAGTCGGCCTCGATCGCGTCACGATAGATGTCCTTGCGCATGGCCTGTTCCAGCATCTCAGAACTGATGTCGGTGGCGTCGATCGGGCCGACACCGAGGTCGGCCAGAACTTTACCACACAGACCTGTGCCCGCGCCCACATCCAGGACAGGTCCCTGACCTCCGGCACCTACAAAGGCACGGGCCGTGAGGATGTGCAGCTGATAATCTTCGCGTGCTGCAAAGCTATCGTCATAGTCACCCGCCCATTCGGCATAGAGCCGTTTATGGTCGTCAGGTGTTTCCAGCGCATAGGCTTTGTGCAGATCAGGTGCTTTTTTGCTCATAATCCAATGAAACGCCGATGTTGGGATTCGAATCAAGAGACACGTCCAGAATGCTTGCATCCCGAACCTGCTCGGACCATCTAGGGGGCATGACTGAAACTCTTTTTTGCTTTGGCTTTGGTTACACCGCGCGAGCTTTGGTGCGAAGTCTGGATCAGGACTGGCAGTGCATAGGCACCAGCCGTCGCGAAGACAACGAAAAGACCCTGCCCGGGGTCGAGATGCATCAATGGCCGGGTACACGGCCCAGTCTGGATGGGGTCACGCACCTGTTGATTTCGGCAAGCCCAGGTGAAACTGGGGATCCGGTACTGGCGGCGTTTCGTGACGAGATAGTCTTGCGAGCGGAGCAATTCGAGTGGGTCGGCTATCTGTCGACGACGGCTGTTTATGGGGATCGGCGCGGCGGTTGGGTAGATGAAACCACCGAAGTTGCGCCCTCCTCCGCGCGGGGTGACTTACGAGTTGCGGCGGAAAAAGACTGGCAGTCCATTTCAGGATTGCCACTTCACATCTTTCGGCTGGCTGGGATTTATGGTCCGGGTCGGGGACCATTCTCCAAGGTACGCGCGGGTACGGCCCGGCGCATTGTGAAGCCGGGACAGGTGTTTTCGCGTATTCATGTGGATGACATTGCGCAGGTATTGCGCGCATCTATTGCGCAACCCCGGCCCGGTGCGATCTACAACCTGTGCGATGACGACCCCGCACCGCCCCAGGATGTGATCGGTTTGGCGGCGGAACTTCTGGGGTTGCCCTTGCCCGCAGAAGTGCCATTTGACGAGGCTGGGATGAGCGCCATGGCGCGCAGCTTTTATGGTGAAAACAAGCGTGTGCGCAATGATTTGATCAAGTCCGAGCTTGGCGTGAAGTTGCTTTACCCCTCGTATCGCGAAGGTTTGCGAGCCTTGCTGAAGGTTGAGACTGAGGCGCTGGAGCGCAAATCCGACGCCTGGTTTTAAGCGCGTTTTTCACCAATTGAGGCGACACCCAGCACATCGAGCACTTTGGCCTCGATTTGTTCTGCGCTCATGCCGGCGACCTTGTACATCGCAGCAGGGCTTGCCTGATCGATAAAGGTGTCGGGCAGGACCATCGAGCGGAACTTAAGCCCGTCATCAAACACGCCCTCATCCGCCAAAAGCTGTCCAACATGGCTGCCAAAGCCGCCGATAGCGCCCTCTTCGATAGTTATCAGCGCCTCGTGGTCTATGGCGAGTTGCAGGATCATGTCGCGGTCCAATGGTTTGGCGAAACGGGCGTCAGCTATTGTTGGGGTGATGCCCTTGGCCGACAGCGCCTCGGCCGCCTTTTGAACCTCGGCCAGTCGTGTGCCGAAGGACAGCAACGCCACGCGGGCGCCTGCCTGAATCATGCGGCCTTTGCCGATCTCCAGAACCTCGCCTTGCTCGGGCAAATCGACGCCGACCCCTTCGCCACGCGGATAGCGAAAGGCGATGGGGCCCTCGTCATGCGCAACGGCAGTTGCCACCATGTGAACCAGTTCGGCCTCATCGGCGGCAGCCATCACGACCATACCCGGCAGATTGGCCATGTATGCAATGTCGAACGATCCCGCGTGTGTTGCTCCGTCGGCTCCGACGAGCCCGGCGCGGTCTATGGCAAAGCGAACGGGCAGGCGTTGGATTGCCACGTCATGCACAACCTGATCATAGCCGCGCTGCAGGAACGTTGAATACATCGTGCAGAACGGTTTCATCCCACCGGCGGCCAATGCCGCTGCAAAAGTAACGCCATGTTGTTCTGCGATGCCAACGTCAAAGCAGCGCGAGGGGTAGCGTTCGGCAAAAAGATTCAAACCGGTGCCGTCCGGCATTGCGGCAGTGACGGCCACGACCTTGTCGTCCTGGGCGGCCTGGCTCACCAGTGCATTGCCAAAGACCGACGTGTAAGAGGGTGCGTTCGACGGCGCCTTATTTTGCTTTCCGGTCAGGACATCAAACTTGGCGGTTGCGTGCCCCTTGTCACGGGCAGCTTCAGCCGGGGCATAGCCCTTGCCCTTTTTCGTCAGCGCGTGGATCAGGATCGGACCGGTGGCGCGCGCTTTGACCGTGCGCAGAACCGGCAGCAGTTGATCCATGTCGTGCCCGTCGATGGGGCCGAGGTAAGAAAACCCGAGCTCTTCGAACAGGGTTCCACCAACGGCCATCCCCTTGAGCATTTCCTTGGCACGCTTGGCACCTTCCCGGAAGGGTTCGGGCAGAAGCGATACAGCCCCTTTGGC
>FYBJ01000089.1_pt1 | contig 10502 bp, 14 predicted proteins | sample 1134611 | NCBI WGS metagenome assembly FYBJ01 (sample SAMEA104116008, study PRJEB20421) | marine metagenome | isolation source: marine | reverse complement strand
GTTAAGCGCTGTGTCGTCGTTGCCGACTGTGCCGCGAAGCTTTGCAGCTAGGCTGTTCATTTTGAGCTTGTCCATTATGTCTGCGACGTTACGGACGACCTTGCGGCCCATGAGTTTCAACTCAAGCGGTATTCTTTTAAACGCGTTTACGATCGTTTCGCCAACGCCTTTACCAATGAGGCTTACGCCTTCCATTAACTGACCGAACTTTTCTAGTAAATTGAATTTGGTGCTCAGGTAGGCAATTCCCGCCGCGAGCATAGCAATACCAGTGATCATTAGGCCTACAGGATTAAGTAGCATTAAGGCGCCGACGCGCACTAATCCTTGAATAAGCATCGCTATAGCTGTGCCGGCTAACACCATGATTCGCTGGGTGAGCGTAATGATTGCTGGCACCATGAACGTTGTGATTTGTACGGCTGCAAAAACAGCGGTATAGGCAAACTTGCCGAGTCCTACGACTGCGCCTGCTACTGTCATCACAGTAAACGCTGTCATGCCTACCAAAAGTCTACCCAACAGCAACGTAGCCATGCCGGCAAGAGCAAGCGTGACGATGTGTACGTTGTCAGCTAAGACGGCAATGGCTTGTGCGACTTTTGGGACTAACTTAAAGGTTTGATTAAGGCGGTCGACCATTTCGACAAAGGCGTTACGGAATAGCGTCTTTGCCTGCCCAAGCGTCAGCGACATCTTGCCAATGGCAGTGTTAGTGCCTTCTAGCTTTTCAGTAAGTATGGGTATTATTGTCTCAGCAGTAAGACCGCCTTCTTGCGCAAACAGCCTTAGCTGTCCGACAGTCATGCCTAAGCCTTCTGCAAGCATCTGCGTCAACACTACGTTGTTCTCGGACACTGATCTGAATTCGTCACCACGCAACGTGCCTGATGCTAAACCCTGAGCAAACTGTCGTGCTGAGTTAGCTGCCTCAGAGGCAGTTGTACCTGACATCAAAAACGAGTTCGCGACGACTTGCGTTACCTTCGCTACGTCCTCCTGAGAGGTGCCTAGTGACTTTGTAGATACAGCAATGCGCTGGTATAAGGTGCCAACCGAGTCAAGCTCAGATCGGCTTTCCTTGGCTATACGCTTAATGTCTAGCATGCCGTTTGCAACTTCGCGCGTCGTATCAAACGTCGCGCCCATCTTGTTACGGAGGTTGACCATTTCGTCGGCTGCGCGCGCTACTTCCGCTACGCCAAAACCTGTCGCTACGGTTGCGCCAAGCGCTGCCATCTGTCCTTGAAACATCATGGCTTCGCGTCGCATACCGCTGCTAAAGCGCTTAAAACGTCTATCGACCTTGTCGATGTCTTTGCGGAACTGCGCTGTGTTGGCGCTAATGCGTACCGCTAACGTACGTAATACTGCTCCACTCATCATCGTCGTCCTGTGTTGATTTTGTACTTCCAAACGGCGACACGCCGCTTGAGCTCATCTCTGAATGCGTTACCAATTGACACTTCAAACCCGTCAAACGCCGGACGCATAAAGGGACGCTCTGGGTGAACGATGCCGAATATTGTTGGGTGTGTGGTGCCGTACTCATTTTGCAAAGCGTAGACTGGCTTACGGTCGCCTTTCTTAAACCCAGATTTGGTATCGCGCTTGTATGTAGACCTGTGTCTGCCTGAAACACCGGCCATCACAGAGGCGCCTCTCAGGCCTTTACGGCGCTTTGGCGCTCGCCCTAATCTGTTGGGGTTGTAGCCGACTAATCGCACGCTCTTAAGCAATGAGCCGGTGTCAGGGATGTCCTGCCGCACAATGTTGCCCTTTACGCGCGCCTCGACAGGTTTCATCGCGTTGACCGCTGCTGTCTCACACTCGTCACCTGCAAACTCGCCGGCCATGCGTTCCAAATCAACCCACATTGCATCAAGTCCCTCAAGCTTGAAGCGGTTGTAGACACCGTTACGGGTTTTCACGATGTCAAAGTCGTAGTTAGCCACGTCGTGCCTCCGAATATCGTTTAAAAATGTTGATTTGTTGTTCGTTGCTTTGCTTACGGTTTGTGTGCCTGGTGTACAGATCAAAAAAGTCTGTCACCTCTGCCGGCTTACCGCCTTTCTTGCCGCCGTTGACGTTAACCAACGTTGCGGCGATTACTCCTGCCCGATAGTCCTCGCGAACAGCGCCCCAGGGTTCTAGATTGAAAAACGCCATCCACTCGTTGAGCTCGCTTGCTTCAAGTTGCGTTTCGAGTTGTCGAACCGTCATACCTAAAGCAAGCGCAAGTCGGAACTTAAACCGACGTACCGGGCATGCTAGTTTTTTTCAGCAATGCCTAACGCTTCGTCTGACATGCCAGACAGGTTGCGTACCTGGTCAAACAGTCGCGTAATGACTGCGGCGTTTTTCTTACCAAGCTCATTCGCTTCGCTGTCCTTAAAAATGCGGTTACCGTCATCGTCGACCATGCAACTGACGACAAGACGTGCGCGCATATTGGTTAAATCATTAGACACACCTAGTCGTGCCTCAAACTGGTCGCGTTCTGCTGCCGATAGGCCGCGAATACGAACTGTGCCTCCCCATTCAGGGACTTCTACCTCTACAAAGCTAAAGTCCACTGCGCCTAGAATTTGATCTTTACTAAGAGCCATTTACTCCTCCTAAAACAAAAAAAAAGGCACCCGTAGGTGCCTTTCGTTTAGAGCGTACCGTCGTTGTCGAAGGTGACGTCTCCGTCGATGTTTACAGTCACGTTGACTGTCACTACATCTTCAAGTGGTGAGCTAATTGCGTAGCTCTGAACAAAACCTGCAAAGTCGCAAGCTGCCACGTTATCTGACGCGTCTGTCCAAACAATCACGAGGTGAACCTTAGCGCCGCTTTCGTATGAAGTGCGGAGTAAGTCCTGTGCTGCTTGTGCAGTTGAAGAAGGAACCCAGTTAAGACTAATGTCTACAGTTCCAGAGTCTCGTTGACCGACCAGCTTACCTTTGTAGTCAGATCCGTACGTTGATACCTCGATGACGTTGGCTGAAAGCTCAATGTCGCCGATGTTCTGTACTTCACCAACTAGGTCGCCGGCTGCCAGTGATGACAAGGTGTGCGCGCTAGATTTAGCGTAAAGCTTGGTCTTCTGCCCGGTGAATGGTGCAGATATAGCTGCCATGTTTAATTACCTCGTGCAAGAAGGGTTATGTCGATAGTTGCTGAGTACAACTGAAGCGTCTCTTCGAAATCAGTGACGACGTTATGGACCCGCGATGACTCAATGTGGTCAGAGCCTTGTACGGCGGATAGACCATTGAACTTGTTGATGACAGCGTCGGTGAGTTCACGCATAGCACCGTACGTTTCTGCAAACACAGTCATGTCAACTGTGTAGCGACGAAGCGCCGTTGTGCCTGACGCTGTCAGATCACTAAAGCCATCCATTACCCGATAGGCAATACAGGGCTTGTCGACCTCTTGCGGTAACCGTTGTGGGTACACGCCGTTAGTCGCAATCAAGTTATTAATAGTTGAGTCGTTAAGAATAATTGTGCGTAGAGATTGATCGATCATCGGACGTCCTCCGCAAAAATAACGACGTGCTTATGCTTGCCGTCCATATCTGAAGAAGACAGAACTTCGAGCCGTCTACCGGCTACGTCTATCTGTGCGCCTGGGTTAATGAGCTCAAGGGCTTCGCTATAGCGAAAGTGAAGCTCAAACTCGATGCGCGACATCATTTGACCGTTCTCCGCACGCTCGCGGAAAGTTCGCTGTTTAATGGAACACTTATGCGTAACCGCGTCCGCGACCATTGTGTGGTCTAGGGCGCCGTAGGCATCAGGTGTCGCTGACCGCTCGTATATCGTCGCGGTATGACGTAGAGAACCTGCTCTCATGTTACCTCCTTACGCTATGCGTATTCGGTAAGGTGTAAGCAAGTCCTCTGCGGCTTTAGGCGCTTTTACAAGCGCTAAACCAGCATTGTCGATGACACCGTCCTCGCGGTACTCGTACAACGCTCCTACAGTTAGCAAGACAGCTTGCTTTACTGCCGCAGGAACGCCGACTGTCCCGTCAAGGGCATAAGTAACAGCGATGTGACCGGGCTCGTTTGCAACGTCAGTCGGCCACTCTTTACCCATACCTGGGTAAACAATCGCACGCTCTGGCGCACCAACTAGGCGATACTCAGACGACGCTAAGGTTTGCTGCGCATAGTCAGCGTCGTAATAAGTAATGCTAGTGATGCTACTGATGTTGCCGCCAGGCAAATATAAGCCTTGGCGTTTTCGGGGGACGGAGTAAGGGAACGCATCGAACGTCTCTACTCGTGAACCTGTAGTCCACAGTCGATTAGTAAATTGTTCCGCATACTCCGTCGCAACCGAAATCAGACGAGTGATCTCAGTCTGTTCGTCGGTGGTGATATTCGAAGGCAGACGCAAGTGCAGTCTTGCTTCAGCTAGTGTCACAGGGTCTGCCATTGCTCACTCCTTATTAGGCGTGTGCTACTGAAACTACCTTCAGCGCTTCTGCATTAAGGACCATTGAGCCTACACGCTTACGTGTGTAGTACATGACCGAACCGGGGTTGGTGTAAGGATCGTTGAGGATAGATACACCTACGCGGTCAACGATCTGGAACGCCTGAGCGAAGTCACCAAACATGATAGGTGCAGATGCTGCGCCTTCGTCGATGTCGTCCATGTCTTCGTTAATGACGATGCTGTAGCCAAACAAGCTAGTAGCTGCTGCCTGAGTGATGTCACGCTGCAAAAAGTACTCGCCGTCTGCGTTCTTTAGGCCCACGAGAGTGTCGTGAGTAGAACGGTTCATCATGAAACGACAATTTGCGAGGTAAGGCGTTTTCACGGCCTTTACGACTGTTCGAAGAAAATCGATGATTGCGCTTGAGGTAGCACCTAGGCTGTTGTTGACGCCTGAGTCCATAACCTGAAACTTACCGGTAGTGTTGTTCAGCGCTTGGTCTGAACCGAGGGTGAGGCCATTGAGAATGCCTACAGGCTTGTTTGTGCCGTTTCCGCTCAAGAAAGCAGAACCTTCTTGCTCAGAGAACTGACGGGCGACTTCTGTAGTCACGTAGCCAGCAGCGTCAAAGAAAGCATCTTCGAGCATGTGCTGGTAAATACGTGGGCGAGCATAAATCTCACCAAATGTCGCTGTGCGCTGTGCGAGCTCAGGCGCGTCTGTCTGTGGACGCGCGGCAGTTTCGCCAACCCAGCCTGAGGCTGCATCACCGATACCAACCAGTTGCTTCACGTCTGTTGTGTCAGCAGAAACTACTGAACATACCTGACGAAGAGGCGACTGCTCGTACTGGAGCTTGATGATTTCCTGACGCAACTCTTCTGGTAGAGCGTATCCACCCTGCGCGTCAGTAGAGATTTGCATGTCATCACCTTTTTTACGGAGGCCTTCTACGCCATCCTTTAAAAAGATTTTGAAGTTGTCGCGTGTGTCCACGGATTTCTCCTTGTGAGATTTAATAAATGCGGGAGCAGCTTGCTTGGCTTTTACCTCTTCGAGGTCAGCACGCAAATCTGCGAGTTCTTTTGCTGCGTTTACAGCTTGAGACTTGAGCTCTTCGTTCTCAGCAGTTACTTCCTTGTTCTGGGTAGTAACGTCTTCGATGGCCTTTTCAACAGCGTCTAAAGTGACGTCGTCAGCCGCTGGAACTTCAGCTTCCACAGCCTCGACCTTAACTTCTTCAGTCATTGCCTATTCCTTTTAAGGTGTGGGGATAGATGTTGTTCAGCTTGTCCAACATCGACTTGAGGCGTTGCTGTCGTTCATCGGCCTTAGCGTCACGCTCAGGTTCAATTTGTTCGACTGCGTCCTCTTGCGGCGTCAAAGCTTTATAGCCCTCTGCCAGTAGTGCCTTCGCTTCGCGACGAGACAAACCTGCTTCACGCAGTGCTCGTTCGATCTCACGCACGTTGAGCTCACCGTCAGCATCCTTTACCGCAGTGACCGTAGCCATGCGATTAGCCGGGATAGTGACAAGTGAAATTTCGTGGAGCCTTACCTCTTGCAAAAGGTTAGCTCCTGTCTTGCGGTCGTATTCCTCCTTAGTGGGGATGTAACCAATAGACATAGAATTTAAAGCGCCATCTTTCAGCAGCGCGTAGGCCTCATCGGCGTCGCGGACGCCCTTCGTCAAAGTTCCCGTAACGCGTAGGCCTTTTCCGTCCTCGACAATGCTTGTCCACTTACCGATTGGACGCTTCATGTCGTGATGTAGCAGCATCGACGGCATAGTGCCTTCGTCTTTATGCTGAGAAAGTGACTTGCTAAACGCACCAGGCTCGACGATGTCGCCAACACGATCTTCGTTGCCGAAAGTAGATGCGTAGCCTTCAAATTTGCGCTCCTCGTCGTCATACAACTTTAGGTTTTCAATCGTGAATACCTTTTTCATAGCCTCATTCCTGTTCATCTTGTTCTTCCTCCGGTGGCGGTTCTTGATCGTCTCCGTCAAAGGTCAAGTTATTGCTGCCGGAAATGTATTCATCACCGCCTTCGCGCGGATTCATGTTTAGGCGATGCCGCACCTCGTTTGGCGACATCACACCGATTTCTAATAGCTTTCTGTAGGCGTCAACTTCTCCGGCAAAGTCGCCGCGCAACAGCTCGCCAACTTCAAAGCGAAATTCACGCGTCTTGTCGCCTAACAGCGAGTAGTTCATGCGCGTCTCAAACCCCTTGATATAGGGGTAAATAGCTGACCGGTAGAAATCGAGTGTCTGCTCTTCGATATTGCTAAATGTTGCGCGCGATAGATCGGCGATCATGTGCGGCGGCACGCGGAAAATGCCGCAGATTTCTTCACGCGAAAGTTTGCGTGTTTCGATTAGTTGCACGTCTCCCGGCGACATGGATATAGGTTCAAACCGGACGCCGGCTTCCAGTAACGCAACACGATTGGCATTAGCTCGCCCTGCGTGAGCGCCTTCCCATGACTCTTTGAGATTGCTGTAGGCATCGTCTGAGAGTGTTCCGTCGACTTGTAGGACACCACGAGGCGTCGATCCGTTTGCGAACACGGAATTACTATGATCTCTCTGCTCAATGGCACCGCCCAAAAGGTGGCCTTGATATGAAATAGGAGAGATACCGACAATGCCGTCCATAGACATCGATTTAAAGTGAAGAATTTCGGACGGATCAAATACTTCGGTACGCTGCCTACCTTTTTCACCAATAGTAACGCTGTAATGAATGCGATTTTGGGCTTCGACATGTACATGTACTGAGTCGACAGGAATCGGATGTAATGCAACAACACGGCCGGAATCTCCTCTGACAATGTAGTTATAGCTGTTGCCGCGCAAACACAGATTGACTACTTGCATCTGCCAAAACTCTTGCGCAGTTTGCCAATCGTTTGGCGAATGACACACAAGGTTGTACATAGTGTCGTTGTACGCGTGATTTCGCTCCATACGGTCGTACGAAAGCTTAAATAAGTGACACGGAAGTGTGCTAACCGTCTCCGACAGCACTTTGATACAGGAATAAACCGTAGAAAGCCGCATCGCCGCTTCAGACGACACAGCGTTCAGTCCAGGTTTGTCAGCGCGCAGCATCATATCGAGCAACGCTGGGGAATCCAGACTGTATGCGTTTTTCTGCTGCGGCGCGGACTTTCGAAAGTTATACCACGCCATTGGGTCTCCTATAGAGTTCGTATGCCTCTAGATTCGTAGGGGCTAGGCGTTAGCCCTCCATTTAATTTCATGCGGCCAAGGGCCATGATCAAAGCGATAATTCCATCGATCTTGTTAGCCGCTTGGTGCTTTTTGACTTTGATGTTGTCGTTAGGGTCTGTGTAGATCACACAGTTGGCAGCCATCCATCGCATAACCGGGTCGTCGCCATGACAAAGGGTTTTGCTCAAAACAGCTTTTTCAAATTCTTTTGAGGGGTCCGACAAAGACATGATATTTTGCGGAACTTTAACCATAGGTAACCCGCGATCTAATAGCTCTGAGACGAGGCCTAATGCGCCATACGGGTCAAAACCGATCTGTTTAACTTGGTATGTCTCAAAGGACTGCAATAGCTCCTCGCGTATGTACGCAAGGTCTGTGACGCTGCCGTCAGTCGCTAATAGATAACCACTGTCCATCCACTCACGATATTTTGAGCCCATAGCACCGGATTTATCGAGAACAGTGTCCATAGGAACGTACGACTTAACGTACGGGTACAGCAACCCGTTTTCTTGGAACAAGTAAGCAACACACGCAAAGTCAGACACGGACGCAAGGTCAAGACCGACGGAGCAGGGCTTACCTTTAAAATGCTCTATAGGCGGTCTAGGTTTGTTGCAAGCGTCCCAGGCACTCAGTGAAAGCCACGCTGAGTCGGTGTTGCACCATACGTTTAGGCGCTTTGTTTTAAAGTTGGTCTCAGCCGAGGGTGACTCCTCTGCCTGTTTAGCCAAGCGCGACAAATCGTCAGGCTGTACAGACACGCCGTAGTTAGGATTAGCCTTGACCCAAACGTCAGGGTCGCGCCAATCGTCAGCGTCGTCGATGCCATAAATAAGACTAAAGAACGTGTCATCCTCAACGTGTCCTTGTAGCACTTTGATTGCGTAGTCTCGCTGTTGGTAACAGATACCTTCGCGGTTAACGCCGGCAGTCGTTATTGCAAACAACAGCGGCTGCTCACGAGCGCCTGATGCGACGTTTAAAACGTCGTAGACTTCCGGTGTTTTGTGAACGTGTAGCTCATCAATGACCGAAAAAGACGGCGAACGCCCCTCTAGGCTCCCAGCGTCAGCCGATAAAGGCTCAAACTTACTGTTTGCACGCTGAAAAGCGATAGTGCTGCGGTTGATCGTTAAATGTTTACTGAGATCACCCGAACCCCGCGCCATAGCCTGCGCGTCGCCGAACACGATACGTGCCTGGTCACGCGACGTTGCCGCAGAGTAGACCTCTGCTGACGCCTCTGCGTCTGCCATAAGGTGGTATAGACACAGGACGGAACACAATGTGCTCTTGCCGCTTTTTCTAGGCACTTCGATATAAACTGACCGGCGTAAGCGCAGACCGTCAGCGCGTTTCCAGCCATACACCTGACTGATGAGAAACATCTGCCAGGGCTCGAATTGAATCTGCTCGCCAGCCTTCGGACCCTTGAGATGCTTAATAAAATTAGCAAAGCGTATAGGTCGCACGGCGGCTGCCGGGTCAAAAGTGATATCAGTACGTTTACGCATATCTAATGCGCGTTTGCATGAGAGTTTTATGTACTCACACGCCGGTAGTTCTCCCTCTGCGACTTGCTCGGCGTAGCGCCAAGCAATTTCGCAAATCTCCTGCTCAGTTTGCTGTTTCATCTCTTTAACTTGAGATCTGCCAGCTTAGGTGCGCCCCACACACCTGCGATCATCGTAAACCAGACCGCTAGATACCATTCAGGTAATGCCGACAGCGCCTCAATGCCCTCCATTGTGTGTGCGCGCGTTTGCGGAAAGAAAACTCCGACAATAGGTCCGGCATGCAGGAACAATAGAAAGTCGTCCATGTAACCAGGGTTTTTTGACCGAGTTTTTATAGCTTCAATTGCTGCTTCTTCTTTTGCTGCTTTAATGCGACCTTTACGAGCAAAGTGCTCCTTTCCCATCTCAATAATTGGACCAGCCAGCAGCGTGACAAGACTCATGGCTCACCTCGCATTAAGAAATCGCGAATCAATTTGATGTCTGATTTGATCTCTTGGAGGTCTTCGCCCATTTTGGTTGCCTGCGATTCTAGGACCGCCACCCTGGGGATAAGGGGCTTTAGCTGGTCGTTCTCCTTTTTTAGCGTTTGCATTTCAGCCTCGTAGGCACCGGCCTGATACATCGAACTGCCTAGTACCAAAATGATTGGCCAAAGAAAGACCACAGCGTTTCGCGTCTGCTCAGTCATGTCGTTATCCATTTATGAAGTCTTCGAACGTATTGATTTCAGTTTCGAGATTAGCGCTAACATTTGCGCGGCTAGAGGCTGTAAGGCCGTACTCTCGTAACATTCGTAAAATAGCGGCAAAGCACGACTGCATTTGCGGTAAGGCGGGATGAACTTTCTTAATTGCGTTCCCAGCACCGCTTAACTGCTGGATAACTTCACCTTCCTCCAAGACAACTTCACGCAAACGCAAATAGGTAGCCATTTGGTCAGCGAGCAAGCTCAATGCGACGCCGTCGACCTGCGTGTGGATCGACATCATCTGCACATACTCAGTTATTTGGTCAAATAAGGCTGCGCTCTGCTTATCGTCGTCTACCCACGGTGGCCGATCGGGCAAATGCGCGGGAAGCTTTGGCTCGTACTTATTTGACCTGTCGGGACGAGCAGTACCTTCTAATTCTTTCTGATATGACGGCTTTGAAGGCCGTCCCGCCAGACTTGCCATGTTTCCTCCTCATAAATTAGGTGCTGGTTTTGATTGCCTGGGCAGGAGGAGGGGCAAGGCGGGAAGACCAGCAAAACTCCCAAGACTTTACAGGGATTCACTGTAGTTACATCACAAAAACG
>FYBJ01000684.1_pt1 | contig 10515 bp, 7 predicted proteins | sample 1134611 | NCBI WGS metagenome assembly FYBJ01 (sample SAMEA104116008, study PRJEB20421) | marine metagenome | isolation source: marine | reverse complement strand
ACTTTTTTCTGCTCATTTTTTTATTGCTTCCTGTCCTTCATTAGGAACGCAAGTTCCTTTATAAACCATGCCAACCGGTCGAATATCTTTTACTGATATAGGATTTACTTTGGATGGATTCTATTATCTTTAAAGTAACTAAAATTTATAATTAGTAATAGAAAAATCCATGTTTACGATTCGTCAAAAAGAGTATTCTGTTGAAATAATACATAACGATTTACAGTATTATGCTACACTAAATTTACATCAAGGCGGAAGATTAGAACAATTGCGAATTGGTAATCAACCCATCATTGTGGAAGATCCATCTTTTCCGTATTCTGACTCTTATGCTGCTTCAGTTTTATTTCCTTTTGTGAGTCGGGTATCTCACGGGTCCTATGAATTTAATGGAAAGCAATTTCAATTGCATTGTAACACATCAGATGGTCAAAATGCACTGCACGGTTTGGTTTACAATAAAATCTTTGAGCTTGTCTCGTCTAATGCAAATGATAATGAATGTGAGGTGATTTTGAAGTTGGATCAAACTCAAGAACAAAAAGGATTTCCCTATACATTTGAATTGCTATTAACTTATACTTTTTCCACTTCTGGAATGTCACTTTCTGTTGAGGTAACCAATACCAGCGATGAGGTTTTACCCTTTACCATAGGATGGCATCCTTATTTTTCTATTTCGAATTTTGAAAATGCAACGCTTCAGTTTGATGCTGATGAACAGGTGGTATTCGATGAAAATTTAATTGCTACCGGAACAAAACCGAATCCGTTTGCAACCCCATTGCAATTAGGGGGTAATTCGTTTGATGATTGTTTTATTGTTAATGACAGTCAGGCGACACTACATACCAATGTTTATGATGCGAATATCAAAGTGGATAGTGACGATTTTTTCCTTCAAATCTATACGCCGCCTAATTTACCAATGATGGCCGTAGAACCTATGGTAGGTATGTCTGATAGCTTTAATAATAAATTCGGATTAATGCAATTGGCTCCTCAAGAATCTTATCAAATCACATGGAATATTGATGTAACTTTTAATTCAAATGGATAACTCTAGAGCCACAACTGTCCGCCAATATTTTCAACAGGAATTCTCAACAGAACCGATATTAGTTTTTTCTCCGGGTCGAATCAACTTGATTGGAGAACATACAGACTATAACGACGGATTTGCATTTCCGGCAGCAGTAGATAAAGGAATTTATATGGCGGTTGGAAAAAGTTATAATTCGCATTCCAAAGCTATTGCGTTGGATGTTTCTGAAGATTTTGAGTTTACCCTAAATAACATCGAGCCCATTCAAAATGGCGGATGGCGGAATTACATTGTTGGTGTGGTTGCCGAAATTCAGAAAGAAGGAATTATCATTCCGAATTTTAACTGTGCTTTTTCTGGTGATATTCCGGTAGGATCAGGTATGTCATCTTCAGCAGCACTTGAAAACAGCGTAGTTTTTGCCTTAAATGAATTGTTTGAATTGGGGTTGTCCAAAAATCAAATGATCTACATTTCACAGAGAGCAGAGCATAATTATGCCGGAGTGAAATGCGGAATTATGGATCAATATGCCTCGATGTTCGGACAAGAAAACAGTGCGTTATTATTAGATTGTAGGTCGGTTACTTCGGATGCTTTCGAAATTGATTTTAAAGACTACGAACTGATGTTGATCAATTCCAACGTGAAACATGCCCTTACCGATAGCGCTTATAACGATCGAAGAGCCATTTGTGAGAAAATTTCTGCTTTTTTAGATATTTCTGCCTTGCGAGATATTTCAATCGAAGCCCTGGAGAAATCGAAGAATGATATAACAACTTCCGATTATCGAAAAGTGAGTTATGTGGTTGAAGAAATTGATCGAGTACACCAATTTAAAGGAGCGATTGGAACAAACGATTTAACTAAAATTGGCTCATTGATCTATGCATCTCACGAAGGACTGAGTCAAAAATATCAGGTCAGTTGTGAAGAACTTGATTTTTTGGTGGATGCTACCAAAAGCAATCAGAATATTCTAGGTGCTCGAATGATGGGGGGCGGATTTGGAGGTTGTACCATCAATCTGATTCACAAAAACGAAATTGAATCATTTTCAGAATTAATCTGCGATTTATATCGAAAGGAATTTGAAAAAGAATGCAGCATATATCGGGTAAAACTTTCACAAGGAACGCATCGAATTTAATAAACAATGGAACAAAAAACTCAGGAATTTTCGCATAAACGATTTAACCCGTTAACAGGTGAGTGGGTATTGGTTTCTCCTCACCGGGCAAAACGACCATGGCAAGGGCAAAATGAAAAAGTGTCTAACGAAAAAAGACCTTCCCATGATCCGTTATGTTATCTCTGTGCTGGAAACACACGTGCTAATGGTTCAGTAAACCCGAATTATAAAGATGTATTCATTTTTGATAATGATTTCGCAGCACTGCAAAAAGATTCTCCATCCTTCGAAGTGAATAATGGATTGTTGAGAGCGACTAGTGAAACGGGAATTTGTCGCGTCATTTGTTTTAGTCCAGATCACTCTAAAAGCTTGGCTCATATGGCTTCGGAAGAGATTCAGAAAGTGGTTTTAGCTTGGCAAAATCAATATAAGGAACTAGGAGGTTTGGAAAACATCAAGTACGTTCAAATATTTGAAAATAAAGGGGCTGTGATGGGATGTAGCAATCCTCATCCACATGGACAGATATGGAGTCAATCTACACTTCCTAATCAAATTGAGAAGAAGGATAGAACTCAGAAAAGCTATTTTGATACCAACCAACGAAGCCTGCTTTCCGATTATTTAAAACAAGAACTAGATGTCAATGAACGTATTATTTATCAGAATGCGAACTTTGTTGTTTTGGTTCCGTTTTGGGCAGTTTGGCCTTTTGAAACAATAATTGTCCCCAAGAAACATCAAGGTAATATCAATCAAATGAATGACATCGAAACTTTTGATTTTGCTGATGCTATTTCAAAAATCACAAAAGCCTATGATCGAGTTTTTGAAATATCATTTCCCTATTCCAGCGGAATTCATCAGTCGCCAACAAACGGAAAAAACAATTCTCATTGGCATTGGCATATGAGTTTTTATCCACCTTTACTCCGCAGTGCTACGGTTAAAAAATTCATGGTAGGTTATGAAAGGTTCGGTTCGCCTCAGCGCGATATCACCGCCGAAATTGCAGCGCAACGAATTCGAGACCTTATCGAGTAATTCATCTCAATTTCAATTTATATATTTATAACCACTAACTAAATCAATCACTATGCAAATTGCAGCTTTTCTGGCCTTTACTTCTTTGGTAGCCATTATTTCGTATTGGAAAACCCGTTCAACAGATGAGAATTCTTCGGATGGATATTTTCTTGGCGGTCGAAGTTTAACTGGAGTTGTCATCGCAGGTTCTTTGTTACTCACGAATCTATCTACGGAACAGATTGTAGGACTAAATGGTGCTGCGTTTAAAGAGGGGATTTTAGTAATGGCATGGGAAACGCTTGCTGCAGTTGCTATGGTGGTAACCGCGATATTTTTACTTCCGCGATATCTAAAAGGAGGAATTGCTACGCTCCCACAATTTTTGGAGCGACGTTACGATACCATGACAAAAACATTAACCTCCGGATTGTTTCTTACAGGTTATGCGGTGATCTTGTTGCCAATCGTTTTGTACTCCGGTGCATTAGCTATTAATTCCATGTTCGAAATTCCTGAAATGTTAGGTGTTTCGAAGAATACTGCCCTGTGGATTACGGTGTGGGGAATTGGTATTATTGGATCGATTTATGCCATTTTTGGTGGATTAAAAGCAGTAGCTGTTTCTGATTTAATTAATGCTATCGGATTGTTAATTGGAGGTCTGTTAATTCCGATTTTCGGATTGATGGAGATTGGTGATAATAGTATCACGAAAGGATTGAGCACATTAATGGCCGATAATCCAGAGAAGTTTAATTCAATTGGAGGGCCCGATTCTTCGATTCCTTTTGCTACCATTTTTACAGGAATGATGTTGGTACAATTGTTCTACTGGGGAACAAACCAGGCGATTATCCAACGTGCTTTAGGTGCAAAAGATTTGAAAGAAGGGCAAAAAGGATTATTACTCGCTTCTTTTATTAAAATTCTAGGTCCAATCATTGTTGTTTTACCCGGAATTATTGCTTTTCATTTGTTTGATGGAACTCTCGATAATCCTGATGAAGCTTACCCAATGCTAGTAACTCGAGTGCTTCCAAGTTACTTTGTTGGTTTCTTTGCAGCGGTATTGTTTGGAGCGATTTTAAGTTCCTTCAATTCAGCATTAAATAGTTCGGTTACCTTATTTGGTATTGATATTTATCAAACCTATTTCAAAAAAGATGCGACCGAAAAGGAAGTCGTTTGGGCAGGTAAAAAATTCGGAATTGGACTAGCAATTATCTCCATGTGTATTGCGCCTTTATTGGTATATGCATCGGACGGATTGTTTGGGTATTTGCAAGAAGCGAACGGAATTTATAGCATTCCAATCCTTACGATTATCGTTGTGGGATATTTGACGAAATACGTGCCTGCGAGTGCTGCTAAAATCGGATTGATTTCGGGTTCTGTGTTATACATCATTAGTCAGTTTATTGTAAAACCTTTTGTGGGGGCAGACAATTATCCACATTTCCTTCATGTCATGGCCATCTTGTTTGTTCTAAATACCCTGATTATGTTAGTGATTGGTAACTTCAGACCGAGACCAGAAGCCTATGTTCAGAAATACACGGAAAAAGTGGATATCACTCCGTGGAAATATTTACGTGTTTCTGGAATAGCAATTTGCTTAATTGTGCTTGGAATTTACATCTATTTTGCCGGATAAATTATTGCCTGCGATTTGCCAATAAAGGTGGCGGTTCCCCATTAAACGGATTCCATCGTGAGATGCTTTTTGCTTCTATGCCCGAAGCGCGAATTACAGATCGATCGCCAAAGCGTTCTCGCATTTTATCCATGGCCTGATATAAACTCAATACCCGTTCTTCATCATCGAACAAATCAATTTGAAATCCGCCTTCGACCAAGTGTGAAAACTTGATTCCAATCAATCGTACCAACAATCGTCGCTGGTATAGTTTTTTGAATAATTCTTTGACAACCGGAATGATTTTATGATCGGCAGAAGTATACGGAATTCGTTTCTGAACTGTATAGGTTTGAAAATCAGAATAGCGAATTTTAAATCCGACGCAACCAGTCAATTTATTTCCTCTTCGCAATTGAAAGACCAAATTTTCGGTAATAGCCATAATGATGCTGTCTAGTTTTTGAATATCAATAGTGTCTCGATCAAAGGTGCGTTCTGTCGAAATTGATTTTCGTTCCTGATATTTGATTACAGGAGAATTATCAATGCCATTAGCTTTTTTCCAGATTGAAATTCCGTTTTTTTTAAACACCTTCGCCATCATTTCCATGGGCATCTCTTGAATGGTTTTAATTCGTCGAATACCTAAATCACATAAGTTCCGATAAGTAACTTCACCCACCATCGGGATTTTTCGTACCGACAATGGTGATAAAAACGGTTTTTCGGTGCCCTTTATCACTTGAATCTGATTGTTGGGTTTGGCTTCGCCAGTGGCAATTTTTGAAACGGTTTTATTGATGGATAATCCAAAAGAAATCGGTAATCCTGTCTCTTTAATAATACGTTGCCGCAGTTCTGTAGCAAGCTTGTGACAACCGAAAAATTTATCCATCCCGGTGAGATCAATATAGAATTCATCTACTGAAGTTTTCTCATACAACGGAACACTATCTTTAATCACATCGGTCACCAGATTCGAGTATTTTGAATAGATGCCAGAGTTGCCTCGAAGCACAATAGCTTCGGGACACAATTGTTTGGCCATTCGCATAGGCATTGCCGAATGAATCCCAAATTTTCGGGCTTCATAACTACAAGAAGCTACTACACCTCGGTCTGAGGTTCCGCCAATAAGAATCGGTTTTCCTACCAATCTGCTATCTAACAATCGTTCGCAAGACACGAAAAACGTATCTAAATCCATATGTACAATGGAACGTTCCATCAAGCTGTTTTTTTCTTCTTCAAAATTCTTCCTTTCTGACTGTCTGAATACCGCGGATCTTCAATCACCGCTAATTTTTCCATACTCACTGTTTCAATCGTGATACAATCAAATTCTTCTACTACTTTTCCGAATACGCGATAAATTCCACCGCCTCGAAACGGATATTGTTTAGCTACTGGTGGAAAATTGACGGTATCAATAAAAAAGCCATCATAATCGATAAAATTGCCAAACCACATGAGGTCACCTTTGGAAGTTTTTACCTTTCGGCAGGTGATGAGGTAGCCGTCAATAGTTACCATTTTACCAATGAGTTTTTTTAAGTATTTTGCCCGAAGCGGATAGATAAAGGGGTCCTCCAATAAATCAAAAGGACTATTAAGCGAATACCCTAACAATTCAATCTGATCGAAAGTATCTTCTAATTTATTGTTGGATAATTGGGGTGTTTTATAATCGACTTTTTTGGCTTCGAACAGCGTAATTCGTTCTTCCTCTAAACTCACTTTATTGATTTTCATGTGCGCTTCCCATAGCAATTCTCGCTTGTTTCTACCCGTAAATCGAAAAGCATCAATTTTAATGAGAATGCTAATTTGCTCAATAGAAATCGGAACCCTATTGATGAAATTATCTAAGGAGGTAAACACTCCGTTTTTTCGACGTTCTTCGACAATACGTTTACAGTTTTTCGATTCAAAAGATTGCAAAAACATGAATCCGATAAAGATGTCTGTTCCGTAAATCACGGTTTGGATATAACTCTTATTTACGCAGGGTACATGAATTGTTCCGCCATGCATCCGGGCTTCGTGAACATAAACTTCTGTTTTATAAAATCCACCGTAATTATTGATGGTTGCTACCATATATTCTAACGGATAATAGGCTTTCAAAAACAAACTTTGATAGCTTTCTACAGCATAGGATGCCGAATGTCCTTTTGCAAAAGCATAGCCTGCAAAACTTTCAATTTGACGCCAGATATCTGAGGTGAGTTTCATTGTTTTTCCGGAGGCAATACAATTGTCAAAAAATTTCTGTTTCACCTTTAGAAACTCATCCCGACTTCGATATTTGCCAGACATTCCACGACGCAACATATCAGCTTCGCCCAAGGTCAATCCACCAAAATAATGAGCCACTTTAATCACATCCTCCTGGTAGACCATTACACCATAGGTTTCGGGCATAATATCGAGTAGAATCGGATGGGCTTCTTTTCGTTTTTCCGGAAACCGATGCCGTTGAATATAAGCACGCATCATTCCCGATTGTGATACACCAGGTCGAATTACAGAACTTGCAGCTACGAGTCCGAGGTAAGTATCTACTCTCAGTTTGGTCATCAGCATACGCATAGCCGGCGACTCTACATAGAAACAACCAATCGCTTTTGCAGTGCGCAGTAATTCGTTAATTCGTTCATCCTTTTTAAAACTCTTGATATCGTGAATGTCTAAACTTTTGCTTTTTTCGGGCTGATTGTATTGAATCACGCCCACAGCATCTTTGATTTTTCCAAGACCACGTTGCGATAGAATATCAAATTTGTACAATCCTATGTCTTCGGCAATTACCATATCAAATTGCGTGGTTGTAAATCCTTTAGGAGGCATAAACGTAGCAACATAACTATGAATCGGTTTTTCCGAAATTAAGATTCCGCCCGCATGAATGCCCAGGTAATTTGGAAATCCCTGAATGTATTTCGCATAGGTGAGTACCAATTGTGATAATCGATCGAGCGTATCAAACTGAATTTGCTGTGTAGTTAACTTGTCGATTTCGTGTTTTGGGAGTCCAAAAACTTTTCCTAATTCACGTACCGAAGCTCTGAATTTAAAAGTATTGTAAACCGATATGAGTGCGGTGTGTTTAAAGCGTTTAAAAATATAATCGGTAACATCGTCGCGATCTTTCCATGAGAAATCAATATCGAAATCGGGTGGATTCTTGCGATACAAATTGATGAATCGTTCAAAGTATAAATCCAGCTCTACTGGATCCACATCTGTAATGCGAAGGAGGTAGGCGATAATGCTATTGGCGCCACTACCACGACCTACATAGTAGTAATTTTTCTTTCGGGCGTATTTTAGAATCTTCCAATTGATCAGAAAATAGGAGACAAAGTTCTTTTCTTTGATAATCGATAATTCTTTATCAATACGTGCTAAGATTTTCGACGTAGGTTTTTCATACCGATAAGCAAGTCCTTGAAATGTGAGTTTTTTGAGAAGTTTAAAATCCAATTCTTCATTATTTGTATAGCACTTCTGATTATTAGGAATACCATCTGAAAAATCAAAATTGACAGTGCATTCAGCTAAAATTCGCTCGGTATTCTCGATAATTTTAGGATAGTTTTCGAATAGTCGTTTCAGTTTGTAAGGAGGTATCAATACATCGGATTCACTCCCTTGTTCGCTTTTCGGAAGTTTACTAAGTAACGTATTATTATCAATGGCACGTAATAAACGATGCGTGTTAAATCCGCGTTTGTTTGGAAAGGAAATCGTATGGAGTATTACTAGTTTTTCCAATCTGTTTTTCCATGGAGAAAAGGGTAGTTTTTTTAAATCGGTTAATCGAACTCCTAAAAATTCATTCGCTTCCAAAGATTCATTTTGAAAGGAATGAAAAGGATAAATTACGATTACATCTTTGAGTTTTTTTGCTCGTTTCGGAATCACAAAATCCCGCTGATGTAAAAATTCAGAGAGGTATTTATTAATAGACCTAAACCCATTATTATTTTTGGCGAGCATCACAAATTGCTGTTGTGCATTGTTTCTAAAATCAACACCCAAAACCACTTTTATTCCGACTTTTTTACCCAACCGATAGATGTCTAAAGCCATGGTTGTTGCATTAATATCTGTAATAGCAAAACACGATATATTCAGCTCTTTTAATCTGTTAATCAGCTCTTTAGGATCTATTGTGCCGTAGCGTAAACTGTAATAAGAATGCGTGTTCAAAAACATGATACAAAAATACCTACATAATGTAGTTTTTGTTGCTTATATTTGTAGTATTATGAAATTGATATCAAAAAATATTCGTCATTTACGAAAACTCAATAAGCTTACTCAAGAGCAACTGGCAGAGGAATTGCAAATCAATAGATCGCGAATTGGTTCTTATGAAGAGGCACGTAGTGAACCGCCTATTGAAACCCTAATTGAGTTGTCCGATTATTTCAAATTGCCCATTGATATTTTGGTAAAAAAGGATTTGACAAAGACAGAAGACAATTCCTTTATCGAAATTGGAAATCAGCGTGTACTTTTTCCAATTGTGGTTGATGCTGAGAATGAGAATTTAATAGAAGTGGTGCCTACAAAAGCTTCGGCTGGATATTTATTGGGCTATAATGATCCGGAGTATATTGAGCAATTGCAAAAAATTAAATTACCGTTTTTGCCAACAGGTAAACACAGAGCTTTTCCGATAAAAGGAGATTCTATGCTACCGATGAAAGATGGTTCGTACGTAATTGGTGAGTTTGTAGAGGATATTAGAGATGTTCGTGACGGAACTTCTTATGTAGTCGTTACCCGAAATGACGGATTAACCTATAAACGGGTTTACAATCAAATTGAGACTAGAGGTACACTATTGTTAAAGCCAGATAATTCGTCCTATGCACCGTATGAAGTGCCTGCTTCTGAAATATTGGAATTATGGAGATTCACCTGTGCTATCAACACGCAAGAATACGATGAACAAGACCTTAAGATTAGTAGTATTCTGCAAATGTTCAATGAACTAAAAATTGAGTTGGAAAGCTTAAAAAAGGTAGTCTAGAAATTTGAAATGGCAACTCCAGTCGCAAAACTTAATGCGCCAACTAATAATTGATTTCTGTTTCGTTTGAACCAGTTTTTGATTTTCTGACTGGCATTAGGATTCACAATTTTCTTTTCAATATTCGGAATCACATAACTTTCAATACTTTGGGCTTTGAAGTGCGGATTACTATTGATGACCGAAAAGGAAACCGGATAATCTTTTCGCTCATTCTTATCAAAGTTAAAGGTTACGGTTTGTGTATTTGGAAAATCTAGTGATTTGATGTGTAGCTTCGGACGGTTTCCGTTTGATATCAGATGTTCGGTTTCAATTTCAAATTCAATGTGGCTATCAGTATCTGTATTTGTAAAAACAATTCGATGATTTTTTGAATCCTGTTGTTGTAAAACTCCAATTTGAGCTGCAGCAAAGATTGATTTATGCGTTTTTCGTTCTTTCTGAAGGCTTTCAATAGTTCGTAATAATGATCGCTGCTGATTGTTTAAATCTTCTTCTCTAGATTGTAAGTCCTTAAGTCTGCCTTGAAGGCTTCTTTTTTCCAGAATTATCACTTCATTTTTTAACTGATATGAACGAATACTATCGCGAAAGGCTTCCCGTAATTTTAATTC
>FYBJ01001217.1_pt1 | contig 10535 bp, 8 predicted proteins | sample 1134611 | NCBI WGS metagenome assembly FYBJ01 (sample SAMEA104116008, study PRJEB20421) | marine metagenome | isolation source: marine | reverse complement strand
CCTGATCACAAAATCAACAGGATCGACGAACTCATGCCCTGGAATTACAGACCGCTGTAACTTCAAATACGCGCCTTAACCGGACGCTTACCCTTCATTCGAACACAACGCCCGGCTGCCCGGCCGGGTTTTCCCCATTCAGGAGGTCCCCATGGCGGATTACTTCACCCATTTCTCATGCCTGATCGACGTCGGCAGCCCCGACAAGGCCGCCCGCGCGCTCGCGCTGTTTCAGGAACTCCGCGCTGCGGATCAGGACGCTGACGACCCGGAGGTCGCGGGCTTCGACATCGCGCGCCAGGATGCCCCCGAGGGCAGCACCCTCTGGATCCATGATGACGACCACGGCGATGTCGAAGCCGTCATCCGCTTCGTCTTGCGCCTCGCCGAAGACCTCGACCTCACCGGCCTCTGGGGGTTGCAGTATGCCCTGACCTGCTCCCGGCCGCGCCTCGACGCCTTCGGCGGCGGCGCGCATGTCCTCGATCTCGGCGCTCGCAAGTCCATCGGCTGGACCAGCAGCCAGGAATGGCTGGCCGCAGCACTGAACGGGGAGGACGTCGATGCCTGAGGTGATCTGCACCACCGTCTACCAGTTTCCCGAACTCTCGGACGCGGCCAAGGAAAAGGCGCGCAACTGGTATCGCGACCTCGGCCCCCACGACGATTGGTGGGACGCGGTCTACGAGGATTTCGAACGGGTCTGCGAAATCCTCGGCATCCGCCTGAAGACCTCCCCCGTCCGCCTGATGGGCGGCGGGACGCGGGCCAAGCCCAGCATCTGGTTCTCTGGTTTCTGGAGCCAGGGTGACGGCGCCTGCTACGAGGGCTATTGGTCCCACTCCAAGGGCGCGGCCGCGCGCATCCGGGACTACGCCCCGGCCGACGCGACGTTGCATGGCATCGCCGACCGGCTGCAGGCCATTCAGCGGCGGAACTTCTACCAGCTCGAGGCCGAGGCCAGCCACCTTGGCCGCTACTACCATGAATACACCATGTCGGTATACGTCACGCGGGACAGCCCGACCTGGCAGCCGCCGACCGAGGACGCGGAAGACGTCGTGACCGAGGCGCTGCGGGATTTGGCCCGTTGGCTCTACCGCCAGCTTGAGGCCGAATACGACCACCTCACGTCGGACGAGTCCATCGAGGAGGGGATCGTCGCCAACGAGTATACGTTCACGGAAGGAGGGCGGCGGTTCGGGTAACGGAGGTCAAAGCGCGGGGTTCATTTGATCTTTACAGTAAGTCCATATGGACTATATTGAAGCCAATGGAGGACGCCATGTACGTTGCAGAGAAAATTCGGGAACCCGCACAGATCAACGCCGTCGCGTTGAAAGCCTATGCACGCGTGGCCGATGCCTGGGGTCTCAGCCTCAAGGAAGCGGCCGGCCTTGCCGACATGTCAGAGAGCACGTGGAAGCGCGCCAAGAAGCCGGGGTTCGCAGGAGAATTGACCAAGGATCAGCTTCTCCGGCTGAGCGCCGTCATCGGCATCTTCAAGTCGCTCGAACTCTACTTCTCGGAGCCTCTGGCAAGAAGCTGGTTCACCCGACCGAACACCGGTCCGCTGTTTGGGGGCGGCCGACCGGTCGACACCGCCATCGACGGGGGCTTGCCGCAGATCCTCGCGGTTCGGACCTATCTTGATGCGTTGCGCGGTGGGGCATGAAGCAGACCGAGATTTCCGATCGCGGTCTCGTTCGTCTCCTGCCTGCCACCTACCACAAGCCACCATCGCTGCGCGGTCTCGTCGATACCGATGACGAGATGGAGATCTTGGCAGAGATCGAGGGCCTGACCAGTGGACGTCTACGGGCCGAACGCGGGCGCAACCCGCATCTGGACCCGCGCGAACTCGCTTGGCAACGCCGCAGCCGCGATCTGCGCATCTATGGAGACAGTCACGTCAATGCCGCCTTCACTTACACCCGCGCCGGCGGAAACCGCTTCAACACCGAGGAGCGAGGTGCCTGGTACTGCGCATGGAATGTGATGGTTTCTGTCAGCGAAGTGGCCTGGCACCGCACGCGTGAACTCGGCTTTATCGGCAGCTTCCATGACAGCGCCCGCTATGTGGAACTGCTGGCCGACTTCATCGGCGTGTTCGACGACATGACCGATGAGGCAGGTCATCCGGCGCTGCATCCAGATCCGGCTGTCGGGTATCCCGAGGGCCAAAGCCTGGCCCAGCATCTGCGCCGCGGCGGTTCCAAGGGACTGATTTACCCTTCAGTCCGCGCTCCTGCGCCGGGCGGGAATTGCCTGGTCTGCTTCGAGCCCCACGCAATTCAGAACGTTCGTCCGGGCGCGTCTTGGGATCTTGTGTGGGATGGGACACCGCACTATTCGATTACGGCTGTCAGCTGATCCGCATAACCGTAATTGCCCCAGAGACCTATAAAGATGGCAACACCTGACATCGAAAGCCCTGACCGCACCGATCTCAAGCAGATCGACCATGAGCACTTCTTTGAAGCGATGGACTCGCCGCCTTTGCCGACCGAAGCCCTGTGCTCGGCCTTTCGTCGGGCGAAAATGCGGTCATTTCAGCGAAACACAGGGCTACCAACCACCGACTGAGTTCATCGGTCTGGTGCGCCTCCCATAGACGCGATGAGGACGGCCAACGCTCAGCTCCCGTCACGCCGGTGCAGGACTTGGTTCAGCCCAGAAGCTCCTGCAGGGCGTCGCGCTGCGTTGCGTGCTTTGCAGGGTTGTCGCGCTTCAGCTTGTTCAGGTTGAGGAGTTTCCACTTCACGGCCGGCAGGTCAGCGGCCTGCGAGCGGTCGATCACCGCAAAGTCAGGCTCGCCGTCCTGAAGCGTCAGGAGGAACTGCCTCGCCCTGTCATCGAGCCTCGATTGCAGATCGGCGACCAACTTCAGGCGCGTCGCCAGAAGCGTATCGAGAGGGACGGGTGTTCTGGTCATGCCCTCGAATTCCCGCGCGTAGGGTTGCTCGAGATCGATCAGGTTCGGATCGAGAAGCTCATGCGCCGGCCGCGGCGAACTGGCGACATAGATCAGGAATGTGTGGAACAGGTCCCGCGTCAGGCCCTCGTTTTCGTAGAGGAGTGTGACGTCGTAGAGATCCCTGGGATGCTGCCTGTCCAAGGCGGCGTGCAGCTTGCCCGCGAACAGGTCCTCGAACGAGACGATCTGCATTTCGGCATAGCCATAGGCATCCTCCACGGCGGCAGAGACGGTCCGGATTTCCGGGTCGTGGACCGCGCCCCGGGTCACGGGCGAGGTTTCGATCTTGATCTCGGCATTCCCGAGGCGCGCCAGGAGCCGGGTGGCTCCGCCGCCGCCCCCTTGGATGCGCTGAGATTTCGCGCCGCGGATTCCGGTCTCAATGGAAGCCGCGATGTGATCCAACGCGGCGTTGATCTCGTCCAGGCTCTCGGCGCGTTCCTTGATTGGCAGGTAGGTCAGGTCGATATCGACCGACAACCGCGGCAGGTCGCGGTAGAAGAGGTTGATGGCCGTTCCACCCTTGAGCGCGAAGACGCCTTCGCCCGCGACATGGGGCAGTACGCGCACCAGGAGCGCAACTTGGGCTTCATAGATCTCACGCCCCACTTTCGGCCTCCGGTTTCGCGAATTCTTCCGGCACCATGATCCGATAGCGCGGGTGGATCTTTCCGCCCTGGACCAGGGCCCGGTCGCCGCTGCCGAGGTTGAATGCTTGCGGGTCGATCCGTTTGCGCCACGGATGATCGTGACGGTCAGCGAAGACGAAGAACAGGCGCTTGACCTTGATCTTCCGGCACGCCTGCAGGAGGTCGGAAATCAGTTTCGGGCGCAGGGTTGTCAGGCTCTCGAAGACCATGTCCAGCGTGTGGAAGCTTTCATGGTTGGGCAACTCGTCCATTGCTTCCAGGATTGCGCGCTCCGGCGTCGACATCGTCAGACCCCAGTCCCATGGCAGGCTAGATTTCTTGCCCTCGATTACGCCCAGCTCCGGATCGGCGAACAAGGAACGAGGGCGGATACTGATCGGGGCATCCGTCGGCAGTTTGACCAGCCAGTTCGGGACCCTGTCGCCATAGACCCAGACAGGAGCGCTTTCGCCGAGGCGGAGATAATGGGCATGTCCCTGTTCGCCGAGCGCCGTGGTGCTCCCGACATGCAGATCGTGACCCATGATGTGCTGCATCGAAAGGATGCAGGTCTTCCAGTCGATTCTGTTGGACGCCTGCATATTCGGGACTGGTCGGCGGAAAACACCGCGTACGATGCGCTCCAGCCAGCCGCGTTTCACATAGTCACGGAAGCTCTCATAGGCGATGCCTTGCGAGACGAGCCATGCGGCATCGACCAGATACCCGGCGGGTACGGCATCGAGCACTTTCTTCAGATTCTGTGACCTTGCGGTGTCCATGATACCTAAAGTGACATACTTTCAAAGAGAAAGCCACAGTTTTCTTTGATGAAGATGCTTTTCCAGCGTTATGGACGCTCCGATCTCGCCATTTCCAAAGAACTGAGGAACTAGCCCCAAGGGGAGGGATATCTGAAGAAGCTGGGTTGAGAGACGGCTACGACTTGCGGTGGTTACCGAAGGTCGCAGCGGTGCACCTCCCGGCGTGCCGCCGGAACCAGACCTTGGTCCTTCGGACAGGAGCTTGACGGAGGCTGATGTCCCGAAGGGCCAGTCTGCCAACCTACAGGTTGGCAGCTGCGCTCGGTTTGCCAAACTATGATGTGGCAAAAAGCTGGACGACCGCACAGAGCGTCACTAGCCGGTGCGGTGCTCACTTATTCCCGTCGATCCACTTCGACATGAGCCCCTTGTCGCGGAAGCATTCGTCCGGAACGGCACGCCGTTTGACCCGGGCGAGTTTCTCAGCGAAGGCCACCTGCTTGGACGTGGGCAGACGGTCCATGTCCGATACCGGTTTCAGCTGGGCCTGAGCCTCGATCCAGGCGCTCAAAGATCGCCGGTCTTGCTGAACCTCCCAGGGCAGGAGCGTCCGGTTGCGCAGGGCGAGCGACCGCGCATAGGCGATCTGCTTGGGCGTCGCGGGCAGGGCGTGCGTGGTGATTTCCATGGTGGAACCCCCTTTCTGGCTTGGTTCTGAATATAGAACATAACAGGAACAAAATCAAGCCAAGCGTCGGGAGCACCTTGGTGCGAGAGGGAGAGAGGGGCCGGGAAAGATCAGGTCCGAGGCTGCCCGAGAGAGGGTGTCCGGGCCTGATCCTGTCCTTCATTCCGGAGTTTCCCGATGACCCATCTTGCCCCTGTTGCGCAGGCGTCCTTGCCTGCGCCCGTTGTTCCGTTGGCAGCAAATCCTGCCCCTGCGATCGTTGCTGTTGCTGAAGCGCTGCAGCCCGATCTGGCGCAAGGGCTTCAGATCGACGCGCTGCGCCTGCGCCGCGAGATGGAACATGCTTTTGGCGGTTCCGATGCGACCGGTGCTTGGGACTGGAAGCTCGCCTATGAGGCGGGCGAGGTGGCGCTGGTTCTGTTCTTGCGGAAATTCGGTCGGGCGCTGCTTACGCGTGCCGGCTCGCCTGCGGCGCTCTTGCCGATCCTCGCCAAGGTGGCAGGCCTCTTGCCCACGCACACCCGGCGGTCGGAAGAGATGGAGCGCTTCCAGCAATTCAGCACGCCCTTGCCCATGGGACTCGCGGCACTGTCGGCAGCGCAGATCACGCCCCACGACCTGGTCCTCGAGCCTTCGGCTGGCACCGGCCTTTTGGCGGTCCTTGCCGGGATCGCGGGCGGCAGCCTCGTTCTGAATGAGTTGGCCGACACCCGCGCCGATCTTCTTGGCCTGCTGTTCCCGGGCCGCCCGGCCACCCGGTTCGATGCCGCGCAGATCGACGATTACCTCGGCGAAGATGTCCGCCCAAGCGTCATTCTGATGAACCCGCCGTTTTCGGCCCAAGCCAATGTCGATGGTCGGTCGACCGAGGCGACGGCCCGGCATCTGCGCTCGGCGCTTGCCCGGCTGGTGCCCGGCGGGCGACTCGTGGCTATCACCGGAGCCGGTTTCGCACCGGATGCGCCCGCCTGGGCCGAGACCTTCGGCCGTCTGACCGAGACCGCGCATCTGGTGTTCTCCGGCGCGGTGTCGGGCACAGCTTTCGCCAAGCACGGCACCAGCTTCGAGACGCGGATTTCTGTTTTCGATAAATGCCGCGGCGGTGAGCAGGGCGGCATAACCGCTGACCTGCGCCATCCCACGTCCCCGGACGTGGCGCATCTGATGTCCCGGGTCACTGCAGAGGTTCCGAAGCGTCTCGAGATGGAACAGGCCGTAAATGCGGGTCTGGGCCACTCTTCCCTCTTTCCGGGAAGTCCTGCCCCCACCACGCGCAAACCCGCCAGCCGATCGCACGCGACCTCTGCAGCCAATCCGGCGACACCTGAAACACCGATTGAGGCCGACGAACTGGACTACGCTCTCCGCGACGCGGCCGAGGAAGAAGACGCCGCACGGCTGTCCGACGTGATCTACGAGACCTTCCGTCTGCAGGCTATCGACATCCCAGACGCCGCATCGCACCCGACCAAGCTTGTGCAATCGGCGGCCATGGCCTCTGTCGCACCTCCGAAACCCACGTACCGCCCCAAGCTGCCCCCGGCCGTCCTGCGCGACGGCCAGCTGTCCGACGCGCAGCTCGAGACCGTCATCTACGCGGGGGAGGCGCATGGCGCGCATCTCACTGGGTCTTGGACCGTCGATGAGACCGGTGACGTGGTCTCCGCTGCACCGGACGATGCCGCTGACGCCGTCCGCTTCCGCCGCGGCTTCTTCCTCGGCGATGGCACCGGAGCGGGCAAGGGCCGCCAGTCGGCCGGGATTCTGCTCGACAACTGGTGCCAAGGCCGCCGCAAGGCGCTCTGGATCTCGAAGAGCGACAAGCTTCTCGAGGACGCGCAGCGCGACTGGTCGGCGCTTGGCCAGGAGCGTCTGCTGGTGACGCCGCTGTCGCGTTTCGCGCAGGGACGTGACATCCCGCTCTCCGAGGGCATTCTCTTCACCACCTATGCGACGCTGCGCTCGGAAGAGCGGGGGGCCAAGAAATCCCGCGTCGACCAGATCGTCGACTGGCTCGGGGCGGATTTCGACGGGGTGATCCTCTTCGATGAAAGCCATGCCATGGCGAATGCTGCCGGGGGCAAAGGCGAGCGGGGTGATACCATGGCCTCGCAGCAGGGCAGGGCGGGTCTGCGCCTGCAGCACAAACTGCCCAACGCCCGCGTGGTCTATGTCTCGGCCACGGGCGCGACGACGGTCCACAACCTCGCTTATGCGCAGCGTCTCGGCCTCTGGGGCGGGGAGGATTTCCCCTTTCAGACCCGGTCGGAATTCGTGGAAGCCATTGAGGCTGGCGGTGTCGCGGCGATGGAGGTTCTTGCCCGCGACCTCCGGGCGCTCGGTCTCTACACGGCGCGGTCGCTGTCCTATGACGGTGTCGAGTACGAGATGCTGGAGCATGCGCTCAGCCCCGAGCAGCGCGGCATTTACGATGCCTATGCCGGGGCCTTCGCCATCATCCACAACAACCTGACTGCGGCGCTGGAGGCGGCGAACATTTCCGGCGCGGCCGACGGGCCGAGCGGGTCGGGCACGCTGAACCGCCAGGCCAAGTCCGCAGCGCGGTCAGCCTTCGAAAGCGCCAAACAGCGCTTCTTCGGCCATTTGCTCACCTCGATGAAGACCCCCACGCTTATCGCATCCATCGATGCAGATCTGGCTGCGGGTCACGCGGCGGTCATCCAGATCGTCTCGACGGGTGAGGCGCTGATGGAACGCCGCCTGTCGGAAATCCCAACCGACGAATGGAATGATATCCGTTGTGACATCACACCCAGGGAATACGTTCTGGACTACCTCGCCCATTCCTTCCCGGTGCAGCTCTACGAGCCTTTCACCGACAGCGAGGGCAACCTCTCGTCGCGCCCCGTCACGCGCGACGGCCAACCGGTCGAATGCCGCGAGGCCGTCCGACGGCGCGATGCGCTTATCGAAAAGCTGGCTTCGCTGCCGCCGGTGCCGGGTGCGCTCGACCAGATCGTCCAGCGCTTCGGCACCGATCTCGTAGCCGAAGTCACGGGGCGCTCACGGCGCATCGTGCGCAAGGGCGAAGGGCATTCGGCACGGCTCGTGGTGGAGAACCGCGCCGGAGCCGCGAACCTAACCGAGACTCAAGCTTTCATGGATGATCAAAAGCGCGTCCTGATTTTCTCGGATGCCGGCGGCACAGGACGCAGCTATCACGCCGATCTTGGGGCGAAGAACCAGCGCTTGCGGGTCCACTACCTCCTGGAACCCGGCTGGAAGGCCGATGCCGCGATCCAGGGGCTTGGCCGCACCAACCGGACCAATCAGGCGCAGCCGCCCTTGTTCCGGCCGGTGGCCACCGATGTGAAGGCGGAGAAGCGGTTCCTCTCGACCATTGCGCGCCGTCTCGACACGCTTGGCGCCATCACGCGCGGCCAGCGCCAGACCGGCGGGCAAGGGCTGTTCCGGCCCGAAGACAACCTCGAGTCGCCCTACGCCCGCGACGCCCTGCGCCAGCTTTACCGCCGCATCTATCGCGGCGATCTGGCGGGCTGCTCGCTCAGGGCCTTCGAGGATGCCACTGGCCTCAGCCTGACCGATGACAATGGGCTGAAGGACGATCTGCCGCCGATCACGACCTTCCTCAATCGTCTGCTCGCGCTGACGATCGACATGCAGGCCGTGTTGTTCGCGGGTTTCGAAGAACTCCTCGACCAGCGGATCGAGGGCGCCATCGCCGCTGGGGTCTATGACCTTGGACTCGAGACGCTGCGCGCCGAGAGCTTCCGCGTCACGGATGCACGGGTGATCCATACCCATCCGGGCTCCGGCGCAGAAACCCAGCTTCTGACCATCGCGGAAAAGCGCCGCAACACACCTACCTCGCTGGCCGATGCGCTCGAATGGCTGGATGACCCGCAGGCGCGCCTTCTCATCAACAGCCGTTCGGGCCGGGCTGCCGTGCAGGTGCCCGCCACTAGCCTGATGCTGGACGACGGCACCATCGAGCCGCGCCTGCGCCTGATCCGGCCGCTTGATGCCAGCACAGTCCCATCGAGGATCATGGAGGACACCCACTGGCTCGAGGCCGACCGCGCGGCCTTCACAGCGGCGTGGACTGCGGAACTGGCCGAGGTGCCGGAGTTTTCGGACTCCACGCTGCACATCGTGGCAGGTCTGCTGCTGCCGATCTGGAAGCAGCTCCCTCAGGATGAAACCCGCGTCTACCGCCTTCAGACCGATGACGGGCAGCGCATCATCGGCCGCCGCGTCTCGCCTGCTTGGGTCGCGACCACGCTGGCCGCCGATGCGCCCAAGCTCTCGGCCGCGCAGGTCCATGCCCTCGTTCTGGAGGGCAAGACAGTCGTGCGCCTGTCCGAAGGGATGGAATTGCACCGCTCGCGCGTCATGGGCGCGAAACGGATCGAACTCTCGGGCTTCTCGGAGGCAGCCAAGGACCGGCTCAAGGCCGATGGCTTCTTCTCGGAGATCATCGCCTGGAAGCTGCGGCTCTTCTGCCCAGCAGACTCCAGCGGCATCGTAATACTGGATCGTCTGCTTGCACGTTGTCCTGTGACAGGACTACATGCGCGCGGAGGGTGTTGAGCCATGTATTCCGAGACCGAAGATGTGATCCGCGCACTCGCGGAGAATGCAGAGAGCGTGTGTCGCGCCTACCTTCCCGCCGGACGGCGGGAGGGGTCCTACTGGATCGTCGGCGATTTGCAGAACAACCCCGGCCGGTCGCTCTTCGTGCGGCTGACTGGACCCACATCAGGACCGGGAGCCCGTGGCAAATGGCAGGACGCGGCTGTCGGACTGCATGGCGATCTCCTCGACATCATCCGCGAGCGAACCGGGATCTCGCGCTTTCCCGAACTTCTGGCCGAGGCCCGGGCGCATTTGGGCCGTCCTCAGCCGGTCCCCCCGGATGCACCAGTGCTGAAGAAGGCCAAGGCCCCCGGTGGCACGCCAGCGGCAGCGGCGCGATTGTTTGCAGCCTCTATGCCAGTCGCAGGCACGCTTGCTGACACCTACCTCCGCTCCCGGGGCCTTTCCCAAGGGGGCACGATGAGTGCCCTTCGCTTCCACCCGAAGTGCTGGCATCGGGATGAAGGCCAGACCAAGAGCATTCCCCGACCAGCATTGATCGCTGCGGTCACCGATGGGGCAGGGGCCCTGCAGGGTGTGCATCGGACTTGGCTGGCGCATGACGGCAAGGGCAAGGCGGCGGTCAAAACGCAGCGGCGTGCCATGGGTCACCTCCTCGGAAATGCCGTCAGGCTGACCCCGCATGAAGACATCCTCGTGGTCGGCGAAGGCATCGAGACCATGCTGTCCCTGTCCGAGGCGGCCTCCGGCCTTCCCGTCTGGGCGGCTCTCTCGTCGGGTCACCTCGGGGCGGTCCAGTTGCCGGAGGGGCTGCAGCGCCTTTACATCGCCATAGACCGCGATCCGGCCGGGCAACGCGCGGCAGAGAGGTTGAGCGCCAGAGCCCTTGATGCCGGGAT
>FYBJ01002013.1_pt1 | contig 10544 bp, 8 predicted proteins | sample 1134611 | NCBI WGS metagenome assembly FYBJ01 (sample SAMEA104116008, study PRJEB20421) | marine metagenome | isolation source: marine | reverse complement strand
CGTCAGATGTGTATAAGAGACAGGCAGATCTTAGTGCGCGTGGTTATTCGTGGTGAGCCTCGTTCCACGGTGTATCGTCTGACACCAGGATTGGTGAACCTAGAAGCAGATAAGGGTGCCACCACGTGGGTCATTCTTTCTTGTCCAACAGAATCATATCGCCATTTGCAAGACTTTTACTATGATGCGTTTGCGCGTGTTGAGGTGGGCCCAACCTTACCTGAATGGACCATTACATTATATAATCAAGATGTTCGCGAGCTTCTTGGGTTTAGGCAGTTTGGCCAGTATAACCTTTTGAGTGGCTTGCGTATATTCAAAAAAGAAGAAAAAAAAGATGCGAGCTTTGCGTCATTGCAGGAGCGCTTGGTGCGGGCACGCAAAGAAATTGAAGCATTAAAAGAAGTGTGTCCAGAAGCGCAATCAGTGCAAAATGAAAGGTAGGATATGAACTATAAAATGCTTGTTGGAGCACTAGTTCTTTTTTTAGGAGCCTTACTTCTTCCGCTGTTGCAAGACATGATTCAGCTTGGGCCACTTGCAAGCGACATGCAAGAGGCAACGCGTATGGCACAGGCATTGCCCGAATACCCAGCTATTGATAATAGTGATTGGCATCATCCAGATTATACATCACTCTATCGTCAATTAAAGCCGACCTATTGGTCACGCTTTTTACGTATGATAGGATTGCGCGAACCATTTTGGACAGCACAGGAAACAGCGCGTTTGATGCAACGAGTAATACAAAGGCGCAACCAACATGACGTTACCAAAGATTTTGTTACTGCACTGCAGGTTTCATCATATACCAATATAGCAGTGTTTGGTGCACTTGATGGCGGCTTTCATTCATTAGTCCGTGGGCTTGAAGAACTGCAGAATCTCAATAGCATCAATGATGATTTAACCTTACTGCCTGGGCATTATATTGTGTTTAATGGTCATGCAATGAATGGGTCTGCCTATAATTTCCAAACACTATTGCTCATTCTAGTGCTTATGGATAAAAACCCTGAACAGGTGATCTATATTGCTGGCGCCAATGAGCAGCAGGCAGCAGGGCAAGCGAGCGTTTTAGCGCAACAACTTGCCGAATATAATGCGCCGGTGGATGCATTTTTGGCTGATGTAAAAGCCTTTTTTCAGACATTGCCATCAGCGCTGTACGTGGTAGAAAAACAACGTGCATTTTGTATATTACCTGATGCTCAGCAGCCGCTTGGCACCGAGGTGCCAGAAATAACATCAGACCAGGCCATTGTACGTATTCCTATAACTGATGTTATGCAACGGCAAAAAGAAGCAGCACCGTTTGCTTTGGTGGCAAGTCAAACACCACCAACGGGTGTTGGTTTGCAGCAAGAAGAGCATGATCCTATTGTGTGGAAGGTAGCTTCTGGGCAAACTGAGGTCAATCGAGTATTGCATCACTTTTTTTATGATGCTTTTGTGCTTATAAATAATGGCTCAGAAGATGTGTGGACTATTACGCTCTATCAACGTGATGTACGAAAAAAAATGCCATATGATCCTATTGCTACCTACTTTTTATCAAGTGGACAATTAGCGAGTGGTAGAGAATTGCCGGTATCAAAAGAGCGCTATGCACAATTGCAACAAGAGGTGATAGCAGCTGAAGCAGAGCTGGCTTCATTGCGTGCACTGTGCTCGCCAAAAGAGATGCCCATGGCAGAGGGACCTACAAGCAAAGCGGTGCAAGATGATACCATTGTGCTTGGCTGTACGTTGGATTTAAGTAAAGGGGCAGCAACGCATGCCATCACGCTTAAGCTTGGTATCGAGCTTGGGCTTAATCATATTAATGAAAAGGGCGGCATTGATGGCCGGCTGTTGCGGGTTATTTTTGCAGAAGATGCCTATGAGCCTGATCGTGCTCGTCAGAATGTATTGCGCTTTTTACAAGGCAATTATACAGATATCATTTTTAGCTCGGTGGGATCGGCGACGCTTGATGGCTATGTTGATTTGATAGAAAAGGGTGAGGTGCTGGTGTTATTTCCGATTACCGGTGCTGCACTATTTGACAGACCTTCACTCACACATGTGATTAGCTATCGCCCTTCATATGTGCAAGAGCTGTATGCGACCACTGCATATGCTATGCAGACTTTTCGCCCGTTAAAGGCCGCTATTTTTTATCAAGACGATACGTTTGGTCGCAGTGGGGCACAAGGTGCATTGCGTGCATTGCAAGATTTAAGTGATGCACAGATAATAGAGGTGGCATATAATCGTAATGATTTAAATTTTGTAAAGCAAGCTGAAAGGATTCGCCAGTTTGAACCGGACATGATTATTTTCTGTGCCACATCAACGGCAGCAAAAGGTATTATTCGTCAACTTGGCGTACAGGCATTCACACGTAAAGTATTGTGTGGCGTGTCAGATCTTGGCGAAATGACGTTCCAAAGCTTTTTGCAAGACAAAGGGCTCAAGATATATGTGCCGAGTGTGGTGCCTAATCTCGAAACAGGCGATGAGTCGTTAGTGCGAGAGTTTCGTGCCTATGTGCGTGGCAGTGATGTGCCGCTTGACCCTTTTGCGTTTGAAGGATTTTTAAAGACAAAGATCATCCAATATATATTTGAGCATCTAGATGGGCCAATTAACATGGATAGTATCATTGCTTTTGCACAAGAGATGCAAGAGGTGGATATGGGTGGTATTCAATTAAGTTTTGATCCTATTAGTCGTTCACTCTCTGATCACATTTGGATTTCTTATGGTGACGATAAAGATTGGAAGAAAATAGCAGTGCCGCCATTAGGTGAACTAGCTAAACAGCAACCATCGCAAGATGTGGTAGCGCCAGCAATGCAAGGGGATACACAATGAGATTAAAGGGTTTGTTCTTTTTGTTGCTCTGCGTGCAGATGCCATGCTTGTGCAAAGGGCTTCTTTTTCGATTATTTGATTATGCTCAGCAAATGCCAGAGGCGCCTCAAGCTACGTCATCTTCGTTATTTTTACCAGCATATGAAACTTTTTATAATGAACGTAACTCATCATTTAGTTATCGCATGAAGCGTCTGTTTCGTTTTGGTAATCGTGTGTTCACCAAAGAAGCATTCAAAGAAGCATTAACAGAAGTGACCCAACAGCGTGAATTAGAAGGAATGGTGGGTGCATTTGTGCAAAAAAAACGTATTGAGCAGACAAGTTTATGGTACATTTTTGGGCCAATACATGGATCCTTTCATGCATTGGTGCGAGCGCTTGATGATATGTTTCGTCTAGGGCTGATTGATGAAGATCTTTATATTATTCGCGCGCATCATTATATGGTATTTTGTGGCAATGCATTGAGTGCATCAGCGTATGGGATTGATACATTGTATGTGCTGTTGTTATTAATGCAACGCAATCCAAATAATATCTATTTTTTAAAAGGGCCGCAGGAAGCAGCGTGGCAGCAATCAACGCTCAAAGATGAATTGATGGCGCGCTTTTCATTGCAAGAACAGCAAGAATGGCATTTGGTAGCTCTGATTGATCGTCTGGTTAATACCTTGCCGTTAGGTCTTTTTTTGCAGGCGGTGACCGGTCAATTGCTCGCAGTGAGTAATGGTGCTTATGTACCGCACATTGATGATGATGCGTTAAATGAACAATTAGATGATGTCCAGAGCGAGCAGATGCTTATGCTATCAGGTGAGCCTACAGGAAGAAATTGGATTATTCACGCTTTGATTGAAGGAGTGGAGCCAGCTAAAGATCAGCAAAATCCTGACTTTGAACAGCTTACGTTTCAGGAAGATGGCAATCGTTTTATTTGGCGTTTGTTTTCTACTGCGATGGGCCCGTTAAAAGAGGCGCTTGCATTAACGCATGATGCAGTGCTAGAGTTGCGTGCTTTTCGTGACATTGCCGAATGGCGGCTGAGTCTGTTTAAAGAAGATATGCAAGCTAAAAAAGGCTTTCGCAAAGAATTAGAATTTGATGTTGCCACAGGACAAGAGTTGTTTATTGGCGATAGCCATCGCTATCTAGAGAAATTAAAAAAGCGTGTACACGCATTAAAGCCCATCAAGAGCGTCTTATTAAAAAATGCCGCATGTCATGAAAAACCACGCGTGCTCATGTATGGTCAGCGCGTATATATAGTTAATTAGTTAGTTATAGGTAAGCATATGAAACGAATAGTTCTTATGGTAGTAATGATGAGCGTTCATGTTGCACTGGCGCAACATCCTTTTGCCACACTTGATGAGATTGTATTATATGCACAAAAAATGCCGCCATATCCTAAAAGTGATAGCTCTACTAATTGGTTAGATCCGGACTATACGTCATTTTATCGTTCACTGCAACCAGGAATAGTGGAACGCTTTTTGCATTGGACGGGCTTAGTTACCGACAATGCATTTCCTATGCAGCAGTTTTCGCACCTTCTTGATGAGGTGATGCTTGACCGCAAGCAAAAGTATCCACTGGGACGATTAATACAAAAAATAGAACCGACATCAGAAAGTCTTTTTATTATTTGGGGCGAGCTTAATGGTGCATTTCATTCGTTGGTGCGTGATCTGCAAGAATTAAAACGCCTTAATATTATTGATGATACGCTGAAGTTGCAAGAGGAGCATCAGTATCTTGTGTTTAATGGTGATGTGGTAGGGCGTTCACCATATGTTGTTGAAACCTTGATGGTCATTCTTCTGCTTATGAAGCAAAATGAGCGACAAGTAATCTATATAAAAGGTTCGCAAGAGGATAAGCAACGATGGCAGCATGGGGCCCTTGCACGCGCATTGAGTATACGTGCGGCAGATGTTTCAGTTGAAAAGATACCGTTTGAAAAATCATTACATTTATTTTTTGCTACGTTGCCCATTGCGCTTTATTTAGTGCCGCCAGGGCAAAAGGGAAACAAAAAGGAGGTGGTGCGTATTTCATATATGGGTGCTGAGTCATATGAATTAAATGAAGCAGAGTATGCCTACTTTTTTGACGTGTACCCGGAAAAAGTAGTCTCTATCTTGAAAAAAGAACAGACGTTACGGCCGGTTATTAGCGTGCAAACAAGAGCGTATATTTCTGTTGAAGATCGTGCGTTAAAATATACACCATCACAAGGGCTGCTTTTGCAGGGGATGACGCCATCATATGCAGAATGGACGGTGGTATCAAGTCCAACGGCAAGTTTCCGCCGCTTGTATGAATTTTTTAATGATGCATTTGTTATTTTGCGCACGGGTGATCTGCTTTCTGATTGGACGTTGCAACTATATTATCAGGATGTGCGTCAGTTAAATGGCTTTTCGCGAGGACCACTACTGCGACTTATTTCTGGCCAGTTATACCAAGATGCTTTACAAGAAGAGATTGTGGCATTGCAAAAGGAATACAGCACCATACAACAGCAAAACAGTGAACTGCGTGCTACATGTCTTCAGGCAGATGATGATGCTGCATCTCATTAGAAATAATAATATGCCGTGAACAAAATACGATTATCTGATACTGGATCGACATTCTGTGGGCGAGCGCGTCGGTCAAGGCATCCAAAGCCGGCACGTATGTAGCGATATTCAAAGGCAAAGTCGACGGGCAAGATGTGCAATCGTATGCGAGGTGTCACTTCAAAAACGGTGTCAAGTTGTTCTGCATCGCCAAATAACGTATATATAGTATGTTCATCGGTATCTGTTTTAGGATTATAGACACAGGGTATAATGGGGCGACGTGCACCAAGATTTTTTAACACACCCACAAATAATCCCGGCTCAATTTGTTTGTTGATGTTAATATCGATCCAATAGTTAATTGAGCGTGTGTTGGTATAAGTGCGTTCATCAGTGGTTGGATTCACTGTTGCAACAGCATAGCCACTGACAGATCCCAAGTCCGTGGCATTTTCACTATAGGTTAATGAAGAACGTATTTCGAGTGGTTCAAATTTTATCGTGCTAAACAGTATGTACCGTGTACTATTAATATGTTCGTTCACTTTAAAGCCTTTATTGCTTTCAAGTCGTGGCTTTATGCGTAAAAAGCTCACGCCAGCACCAGCGTATATATGTTCACGTTGATGCGCAATACGTGCAACTAATTCTGGGATGCGTGCATTACGCAGATAGGTAGAGCTGAAGCCAATTGGACCATTGCTCACAAAATCAAGCTGTGACAATGCAGCAAATACAAGATCCGTATTGCCTAGGTTTGCAGTAATGCGAACCTGTGGGCCACGAGAAAAAAGTTCAATAGGCACGCCGCCATCAAAACCTACCGTGAGAGGGAATGTTTTAATGATAAACATAGGCGACCAGAATTGGCCCATAAGAACTGCTGCTTTTTTCCATGTCATTTGTACAAAGGCATTACGCACTCGCAGGCGATTGATAAATAGCGCGTCACCAATAAAGTCAGTTTCAATATAGGCAAACGTTTTTGCGCCAAGTACTTCAGGGCCATAGAATTCGCTACGTATACGCGTTTCTATCATAGTCATATTAAAAAGACCACGTGCGTTGATATCTTGGCAATCAACGTCAAAAAGCCGTTTTTTTGGAAAGAAGAGAATGTAATCGTCTGCAAGACTGACGACTTGTCTGCTATCCCACCATGCTGAATGTTGCACATAACCTGAAAATACCGCACGAATAGGCAGCTTGCGAAATTTTTCAAAAGCATATGGGTCATTAAAGTAACTAAAATCAACATCAAATGCTTCCGATGGATCAACGATAGGGATGTGTTCTCCTTCTGGTGTCTCTTCTTTTTTGATGACACCTGTTGGCCCTAAACCAACCTCCGTTAAGTCGTGCAGTGGTTGCAGCACTTCTTGCAGATATGGATCATTGAAAAAGGTAGTGTCAGCATCAAGCTCTTCGCTTAGATCGATGATTGGTTGATGCATTGTCTGTTGTATATCATTATCTATATCTATGAGCGGTTGTTCTTGTTCTGCCAGGAGAGGCAAGATCAAGAAGAGTGCCAGATAGATAAGCGTGTGTGTCTGCTTCATTGTTTAGATCCCATTGTGCTTAAAAGAAGAAGAATGTTGCAAAGAGTAATCGAACATTGCTTACTGGTGTTACGTTATTAATTTTACCCGTAGTCTGGAGCGTGCCATAACCGGCACGTGTCCATTCAAGTTCTGCAGCAAATACCATTGGTTTTTTATGAATACGAATACGTGGCATGAGTTTTGCCATGTATTTAATATCTGGGCCACGGGCATAGACAAGTGATTCAGGATCGCCTGTTTGAGCGTTGGTCTCTGAGGTAATGATGCAGTTATTGGAGGTGCCAAGGTTTTTAGTAAAGCCACCAAGCAGGCCGGGTGATATTCGTTTATCAAGGTTAAAATCAATCCAATAACTCAATACATTGATATTGGCATACGTGCGTTTATCGGTAATAGGATCAATGGAACTTACTGCATACCCGCCAAGCATAGAATAGTCGGTACCGTTTTGCACCCAAGCAAATTGTGTTCTGACTGAAAGTGGCTCAGCAGTTATTTTAGCAAAAGCGGTAAAGGATGAACTCGTGAGTGTTTCTCTGGTTTCTATACATTCATTGGTGACAAGTCGAGGCACCAAACGTTTCACTTCAAAGCCAACGCCAAAAACATATTTTGTGCTCATAGGACCAAGCCAGAATTGGAGGTTAAAGATTGGCATCATCGAGCGTCTGGTATATATGGAACTTGGGCCTTCAGGGCCAAAGCTCGTTGAGCGTAATTCTGTGAGCATGGTAAAGACCATATTGATATAATTATCCCACCCTTTAGTGAAGCGTATTTGCGGGAAAAAACCACTTGGGTGTATGGGAGCCGCACGATTTCGAGAGAGCACTTTTGGATCTAAATCAAGATGTGCCAGCCGTAAAGGCAAGAAGTATTTGCCTAACCAAAGCGATGCCTTGTGCTCTTTCCATGTGAGTTTCAGGTAGGCATGTCGAGAGCGTAGCAAACCAATGAGTGCTTCGTTGCCAATAAAATCTAACTCAATAAGACCAAATGATTCTGCACCCAACACTTCCGGCCCATAGAGTTTCACGCGAGGTCTGGTTTCAATAATGGTCATGTTATATTCGCCGACGCTATTGATATCTTCGCCATTAGGGTCAAGTTTTTCTCTTCGAGGTGCAAAAAGCCGTAAGCCATCTGCAGTTGCAATGACTTGGCGACTATCTCTAAAGCCGACAAGGTTGATCCATCCTTCTATTTGCGCTTTTATGGGGTAGTTGCCAAGTGGAATCTCTTTGAGGGCAAATAAGCTGCGAAAAAAAGCAGTAAGGGGGTATTCATGTGCCGTTTGGATGCTATAGGGCCTACTTGCATCGACGGTTAGTTCTGCAAAGAGGGACGGTATGTGGGCAATGAGTAGTATATATACCACTGCCCAACGATATGTATTCATTACTCAAACCTTTGTTGTGCTCATTACTTTAAGATCTTTTTTTTGTAAGACCTAAACAGTTAAGTAACTCTATCCATTATTTGTGTGTTGTAAAGGGATGAGGTGAAAAAAAATGGTTACTATATGGGCCACGGGCATGTAAAATCAAGGTCTGCATCGGGCATGGGCATATGCTGCAGTAATATATTAATATGTGTGCATGTAGTGACATGAGCAAGGGTCTTTATGAGCCCTTGGATAATCATGATTTTTTCATGAGTAGCTTGTTGCTTGTCAAAAAGATGGCGATCGAATGACACAAACAGCTGCTGTTGGTTTTGGTTGAGCATAGCACTTTGTGCGTAGACTTTTTTGCTGATGATGCCCTCCTGGAAAATGAAAGTGAGCCAGTTGTTAATCAGGTAATGCACATTGGCTGCATTATTTTCGGTCCAGACAAGTGATTGTGTTTCATGGTGCCACTGTTCATCATGCCAATACCATAACAAGCATTCTTTTTTTATTTTAGTTTGCTGGATGCTATGTGCATATGCTGGAGGGCTCATGACGATGATCCATTGGCGTTGCCACGCAAAAAAAAGCAGAGCGCTGAACACTGCGCCTACAGAGAGTGCTACTAGATGGAAAGATCGTTTAAACATGTGTCGACTACTTCTGTTAGTGGTTGCGTGAGATACTGCCAATCAGAAGGGCGTTGCAGGCCGCATTCAAGAGAGATAGCAGGAGGTACGATGCCTTTAAGAGCAACACAAGGGATGCCAATGGGTTCGTGAACAGAGAGAAAGCGAGCATACTGCTCTTGTTGTAGCTGTGCGTAAAATGCTTGTGCATATCCTTTGCTTTGTTCGTGGTGGAGTGTATGCGCTTTCTGGTATGAAAGCACATGCGGTGTGGTGCGTGTTGCATGCATCTGCTGCGTATCATAATAAAAGATATATAGTTGTGGTGTAACGTTTGTGCCGTGATAGGCTTGCAGCCGAAGTACGATATCCACGGTACATTGATTTGCAAGCTGCGCTTTTTCTTTTTGTGTGACTTGTTCGCCCGGTAGGCGGCTGAGCAAGACGGTATGCCCTTTTTTTTCAAGTTCGGCTTTCAGGCCTTGTGCTAATTGTTGCATGCAGGTTCGTTCATAGGTATCACCAATAAGACGTCCTGTTGTGTGCATATCGCCAGCAGGATCCAAAAGGATGCTCACTGCATGGAGAGTACTGTTCAGCATCATGCAAAAAAAGAGGCTCATCAATCTTATCGACATTGCAGATCGCTTGTTAAATATTCATGCAAAAAGGTAATACGTTTTATATCTTTTGTGTTGCCAATAGCCATAGCAATAGCTTTTGGTTGCCCAATAAAGATACACAATTTTTTAGCTCGTGTAATGGCGGTGTAGATTAAATTGCGTCGCAAGAGCATGAAGTGCTGCATGAAAATAGGGATGATAACCGCATCAAACTCTGAGCCTTGGCTTTTGTGAATAGAAATGGCATAGGCCAATACAAGTTCATCAAGTTCGCTAAATGCATAGGTCACATGTTGTTCAGCATAGGCAACGATAAGTTCTTTTTCGCGCATATCAATGGCGGTAATAGTGCCAATGTCACCATTAAAGACAAACTTATCGTAGTTGTTGCGAATTTGCATGACGCGATCATGCAAGCGATAGACATAGCCACCATGATTAATCTGCGCTTCTTGTTCGGTGCCATTAAGAATGCTTTGAATGTCACTATTTAATTTTTGTGTGCCGACCAATCCACGATTCATGGGCACCAACGTGATAGCATCATTTGGCTTGATACCAAAGCGATAGATCCCTTTTTTATAGATGGTCTGCAAGTGTGCTGCAACATTGGTAGGCTCATTTTCTTTAATAAAGAGAAAATCTTTTTTTGCGTATGGCAATGGTGCAATAGGAAATTCACCCTTATTCACACGGTGAGCATTCACAATGATCATACTATCTTGCGCTTGTCGAAAGATTTCAGTCAGGCGGACATGGGCGATTTTTGTGCTGGTGAGCATGTTATGAAGCACGTCCCCAGGCCCCACTGAAGGTAGCTGATCCACGTCGCCAATAAACACCACATGCGCATGTAAAGGTACTGCTCTGTCTCTTATACACATCTGACGCTGCCGACGATCTTACGC
>FYBJ01001651.1_pt1 | contig 10546 bp, 11 predicted proteins | sample 1134611 | NCBI WGS metagenome assembly FYBJ01 (sample SAMEA104116008, study PRJEB20421) | marine metagenome | isolation source: marine | reverse complement strand
CCGTGGATGGTGCCCGGCATCACACGGATGGAAATATCCTTGTTCGCCTGAACGGGGCCGAAGGCCTTGGAGATGCCGCGCAGTTCGATCGCGGGGGCGGCGCCGTCGTCCTGGCCGCCCGTCGAAGCGGAGAGGGCGGCCGAACCCGGCCGCCCTTGTTGTAGGTCGCTGTGCATGGCGTCGTTACGATGCGGGGCAGGTGTTGTCGGTCATATAGTCGTGGACCTGGATCTCGCCCGAGATGATCTTCGCCTTGGCATCTTCGACCGCGGCTTTCATCTCGTCGGTGATGAGGTCCTTGTTATATTCGTCCAGGGCATAGCCTACGCCCTCGTTCGCAAGTCCCAGGGCCATGAACCCGGTTTCCAGATCGGCGCCGTCGCTGAAAGCATCGAAAACGGCATTGTCCACACGTTTGGTCATGGAGGTCAGGACCTGGCCCGGATGCAGATAGTTCTGGTTGCTGTCCACGCCGATGGACAGGATGCCCTCGTCGGCCGCGGCCTGAAGCACGCCGACGCCGGTGCCGCCCGCAGCGGCATAGACCACGTCCGCGCCCTGGCTGATCTGCGCCTTGGTCAGTTCGGCGCCCTTGACCGGGTCGTTCCATGCCGCCGGGGTCGTACCGGTCATGTTCTGGATGACGGTGGCGTCTGCGTTGGTCGCCTTCACGCCCTGAACGTAACCGCAGGCGAACTTGCGGATCAGCGGGATGTCCATGCCGCCGATGAAGCCGACGGTATCGGATTTCGAGGCCATCGCGGCAAGCACGCCGACCAGATAAGAGCCCTCGTGTTCGTTGAACACCACCGAACGCACGTTGGGCTTGTCCACGACCATGTCGATCAGGACGAATTTCGTCTCCGGATAGTCGTCGGCCACCTCTTCCAGCGCAGATGCAAAGGCAAAGCCTGCCATCACGATGGGGTTGGCGCCCGCTTCGGCGAAGCGGCGCAGGGCCTGTTCGCGCTGAGCTTCGGACTGAAGCTCGATTTCACGATAGGATTCGCCGGTTTCCTTTGCCCAGCGTTCCGCTCCCTGAAAGGCAGCTTCGTTGAAGGATTTGTCGAACTTGCCGCCCAGATCGTAGATAAGCGCAGGTTCGGCGAGGGCCGCCCCCGCGCTCAGCGCGACGGCCGCGGCCGTTCCCAGAATAGTTTTCATCAGGGTCATGGATTCACTCCCGGTATTTTTGGGCCCGGCGCCGATTTTGCCGCCGTTCCGTTATAAGGCTGACCATCTTGGATCATCCCGCGATTAAGGCCGTTTGGCCATAGGGGGGTCAACTGGTTTTTAGGTATTTTGCGGCCCCGCCACGCGACGGCATTCAAGCGCTCGGACCGGCGGGCAGGCTTCCTGCGGGGGCATCTTCGAATCCCCGCCGCAGGATGAGCGCATCCTCCGGCGCGCCGGCCTCCTGCGCATAGTATCCTCTGCGCCGGGCGATCTGCGTCCAGCCCGCCGAAAGGTATAGCGCGACGGCCGCGTTGTTGCCGGCCGCGACCTCCAGAAACGCCTCCTTCGCGCCATCCCTGGCGGCGCGCGCCTCGAAATCACGCAGCAACCGCCGGCCCAGACCCATGCGCCGGTGGTCGGGGTGGACGGCGATGGTCAAAAGCTCCGTCTCCTGCGCGATGCTGCGTCCCATAACGAAACCGCGCGCATCGCCCAGAACGAAAACCCCCCGGGTCTGGAGGATTTCCGCGAATTCCGTCTGGCTCCATGCGCGGGGAAAGCGGAAGGCCGCGGCATGGATGAGCGCGAGGCGCGCCGGCGTCACGGCAAAACCGCGGGCGGCGGATCGGCGGCAGGGGCCGCATCGGCGGCCCGCAGATAGAGCGGTGCCGGCCGCGGATGCGAACCGCCCAGCCGGGAAAGGGCAATCCGGCCAATGGCTGGCGCCAGCGGGGCCGGGGCGCGGATGACGACACCATCGGCCCGCAGCGGTGCGCCCTCCGGTCCCTCGGCCAGTGCCGCCGCCGCCACCACGTTCACCGGGCCGCCGCCCCCCGCTTCGGCGGTGTGCTGCAAAAGCCGGGGCAACTGTGCGGCAGAAAACAGGCCCGGCGCCTGATCCGCATCTTGGGAAAAACTCTGCGCGTAGATTTCGCCGCGGCGGGCATCGAGCAGCGAAAGCAGCGGCCGCGCGCTATCCAATGCCTGCGCTTCCAGCGTGCCCACACCTATCGCGGGCACCCCCAGCGACAGCGCGAGGCCACGCGCGGCGGCAACCGAGATGCGGATGCCGGTGAAATTGCCCGGACCGACGCCAACCCCGATCGCCTCCAGGTCGCCCCAAGTCATCCCCCCGAGCGCGAGAGTGTCGCGCAGGAGCGGAAACAGCCGCTCGCTCTGGCCGCGGGTCATATCTTCGCACTGGGAGGCAAGGACCTGCCGGCCTCGAATCAAAGCGGCCGCGCAATGCGCGGCCGATGTGTCGAACGACAGAATGGCCGGTTCATGCCGCGCCGGCGCGCCGTCAGGGTTCGCGGGTCCGGCCGGGGGCGCAGCCCGCTCAGGCGGCAACGGGCCTGACCTCCACGACCTCGGGGATGTAATGGCGCAGCAGGTTCTCGATCCCCATCTTCAGCGTCAGCGTGGAGGATGGGCAGCCCGCGCAGGCTCCCTGCATGTGGAGATAGACTACACCGCGGTCGAAGCCGTGAAAGGTGATGTCGCCACCGTCCTGGGCGACGGCCGGGCGCACCCGCGTGTCGAGCAGTTCCTTGATCTGGCCGATAATCTCGCTGTCCGGACCTGAATGCTCCGCATGGCCGGAGGCGGCGGCTGCCTCGTCGGAGAGCACCGGCTGACCGGACTGGTAATGTTCCATGATCGCGCCCAGCACTGCGGGCTTGATATGGTCCCATTCCGTCCCGTCGGCCTTGGTCACGGTGATGAATTCATTGCCCAGGAAAACGCCCGTAACGCCGCTCACTGCGAAAATGCGTGCGGCCAGGGGCGATTTCCCCACGGTTTCGGCAGAGGGGAAATCGGCGGTCCCGGCCTCCAGAACGGTCTGTCCGGGCAGGAACTTCAGCGTTGCGGGGTTCGGGGTGGATTCGGTCTGGATGAACATCGGGCTATCCTCTCTGTCAGGTTCCGGATATGCGCCTTTGCCCCCAGCAAGTCAAGGTTTAGAAAGGTTCTAAACTACTCGCCGATCAGCCCCCAAGCTGGTCCAGCGCCAGCCGGATGAGGCGGTCGAGATAGCCGCCCCGGACGACATCGAGTTCCGGCGAAAGCCGCGGCCGGATGCTGCCCGCGATCAGGGCTCCGCGCTCATGTTCGCCGGGGCCGGATTCGATGAGCACATTGGCATAGCCCAACCCGCTGCTTTCGGTGATCCGCAGGCTGCGCAGGTAATAGCGCCGCCCTCCGCGCAGGGTCCCGGAAGAGATCGGAAGCCCCGATAGTTCGGTCTCATAGAAAGGCCGCTCGCCGGTGTGACGCGCCTTCAGCCGGCGGTGAAGCGACTGCATCCCCGCCTTGCCGCTGCGGCTGATGGAAACGCGCAACGTTTCATCGCGGTTGCTGAAGCTGGGAAATTCATCGCCGTAGCCTTCGCGCCGGAGAGGGCCAAAGGGCAGGATCAGCGAAAGTGGCACCTCGGGCAGGTTCAGCGTGCGCCAGTCGTCGAGCGCGGCCGCGCGCGCCCATTCCACCATCAGAGCAGCGCCGTGGATCATGCGCGGGCTGCCGGTCCCATAGGTCCGCCGGGCATAATCGCCCAGGGCATCCTGGCTGCGCGAATTCCACTGGCCGTTGATGAGCCCGTTGTAGTCCCCGGTCAGTGTGAGCCCCGCCTGGATCATCCGCAGATCCTGCGGTGCCATGGGCGTGGGATCGAATGCCCGGTCGAGGCTGTCGTAGCTTTGTGCCGCGACCTGCGGGGCGGGCAGGGCGGAGAGGGCCAGCAGAAGAACGAGGGCAAGCGCGCGCATTCTAGGAATACTGGCCCGATCTTCGCACATGTCCAGGGGGCAGGAGTGGGCCGGGGGTCAGGTGATCGCTTCGAGCTGTTCTTTCGAGAGGCCGCCGGGCACGATTGTGATGGGCACGGGCAGGCTGCCGGAATTGCGCGATAGCTGCGTGACCAGCGGGCCGGGCCCGGATTTGTCGGTGCCAGCCCCCAGAATCAGGACGCCGATCGCCGGATCCTCGCGGACCTGGGCCAGGATCTCGGGAACGGGCTCGCCTTCGCGGATGATCAACTCCGGGTCGACGCCCTGGCGGTCGCGCATCCATTTCGCGAAGACGCCGAAATGCGCCTCGATCCGTTCGCGCGCCTCCTGGCGCATCAGATCGCCGACCCCGATCCAGTGATTGAATTCTTCCGGGGGAATGATGGCCAGGATTTCCACGCCGCCCCCGGTGCGGGCCGCGCGCATCGCGGCAAAGCGCATCGCGTTCAGGCATTCCCGGCTGTCGTCGAGAATGACGAGAAACTTGCGCATGACCTGAAGCTCCCTCTCGGCTGCCTGCGGATCATGACCCAGGCCAAGAGCTCTGGCAACCGCAGACGCCCGGGGCGGCGTAGCAAACCACCGCAGCCCCGTCGCAGCCCCGTGGTCGCGCATCGCGTCCCTCAGGGTGCCGCGCCAGTCGTTCCTATTTCCGCGAGAGCGCCCAATCCCAATAGAGATCGCGCACGCGCCGGGTGAGCTTTTGCTCTTTGTAGCTGACGTCGTCGAAGGCCCGCACCGGCGTTACCTTCATCATGTTGCCGCTGAGAAATACCTCGTCGGCGTCGCGGAAATCGTCAAAGCCCAACACCGTTTCGTGAACGCGGATACCGTCGGCGCGCATGTTGGCGATGTGGCGCGCCCGGGTGATACCGGCGAGGAACGTGCCGTTGGGCACAGGGGTGAACACCTCTCCATCCTTTACCATGAACACGTTTGATGTCGCGCTCTCCGCGACATTGCCCAGGGCATCGGCAACGAGCGCGTTGCCGAACCCCTTCGCACGGGCCTCGGCCAGCATCCGCGAGTTGTTGGGATAAAGGCAGCCCGCCTTGGCATTGACGACATTGTCCTCGAGCACGGGGCGGCGGAACCGGGTGGTGGTCAGCGTTGTCGCCGTTTCGGGAGGCAGCATCGGGTATTCTTCGAGGCACATGGCAAAACCCGTTGGCCCGATCCTGGGCACCGCGCCCAGATCGCCGCCTTCGAGCGCCCAATACATCGGGCGGACGTAGACCGCCGCACCCGGTGCATAGGCTGCCAGCCCTTCGCGCGCGATGTCGATCATCTTATCCGTTGTGACGCTGGGCGCGATCATCAGCGCCTCGGCCGACCGGTTGATCCGTGCGCAATGCAGATCGAGATCGGGCACGACGCCCTCGAACTGCCGCGCCCCGTCGAACACGGTCGAGCCCAGCCAGGCGCCATGATCGGCGGCCCGCATAACGGCGAGATCGCCGTCGTGCCACTGGCCTTCGAAATAGGTGCGGATGTTGGTGCCGGTCGCCATCGAGTCCTCCGTCTGAGCGAGCGGCGATCCTATGGGCGGCGCTTGGCGAGGTCCAGCACCCGATCAGCCCCCGGGCCCGATTTTCAGCGCGTCGGCGCGGCCTCGGCTATCAGCGCCTCGACATCCAGCGGGGCGTTGACCATCTGCAGCTGCCCCTGGGCGTCGCGCGGCCATTCCTCCGGTGCGCGGTCCCGGTAGAGTTCGACGCCGTTTCCGTCCGGATCGTCAAGGTAGACCGCCTCCGACACGCCGTGATCGGCCGCCCCGGTGAGTGGAATGCCGGCATCGCGGAGCCGGCGCAGTGCATCGCCCAGCGTCGCCCGATCGGGATAGAGAAAAGCGGTATGATAAAGCCCGGTATGCCCCGGCGGGGGCGGAGTGCTGCCAAGCGATTCCCAAGTGTTCAGCCCGATATGATGATGATACACGCCCGCCGAGAGAAATGCGGCCCGGCTGCCGAATTTCTGCTGCACCTCGAATCCGAGGACCCCCGCGTAAAATCCGATCGCGCGATCCAGATCGGCAACCTTCAGGTGGACGTGCCCGATCCGGGCCTGGGGATGGATGGCGGTGGTCATGACGCTCTCCTTTGATGGGGCCGATCGGTTCCGGCATCTGAGAAGTCATATAGGATGCGCGCCGTGCCATATGCGCAAAACTTCGGCGCAGAGGCGCAAAGCCTCTGTGCAGATGCGCAGAACGGGAAGGGCCAGGGCGACTAGGCGCCGACCATGCCAACGATGCGATAGGTTTCCGACAGGATCGGCGCGGCGATGGCCCGCGCTTTGTCCGCGCCGCGCGCAAGAACGCGGTCGATCTCTGCCTCGTCCTGCATCAGCCGCGACATTTCGGCGGAAATCGGTTCGAGCTTGGCCACCGCGAGATCGGCGAGCGCCGGTTTGAACTGTGCAAAGTTACGGCCGGCGTAGTCCTGCAGAACCGACTCGGGCTCCTGGTCCGAAAGCGCGGCATAGATGTTGATCAGATTTCGAGCCTCCGCCCGTTCTTCCAGCGCGTCGAGCGAGTCGGGCAAGGGCTCGGGGTCCGTCTTGGCCTTTCGGATCTTCTTGGCGATCGTGTCGGCGTCGTCGGTCATGTTGATACGGCTCATGTCCGAGGGATCGGACTTCGACATCTTCTTGGAGCCGTCGCGCAGGCTCATTACCCGTGTCGCCGCGCCTTCGATCACCGGCTCGGTGATCGGAAAGAAGTTCACGCCGAAGTCGTTGTTGAACTTGGCCGCGATGTCCCGTGTCAGCTCCAGATGTTGCTTCTGGTCCTCGCCCACCGGCACATGGGTCGCATGATATAGCAGGATGTCAGCAGCCATGAGCGCGGGATAGGCGAACAGGCCGAGAGAGGCGTTCTCGGCGTTCTTCCCAGCTTTGTCCTTGAACTGCGTCATGCGCTTCATCCAGCCCATCCGGGCCACGCAGTTGAAAATCCACGCAAGCTGGGCGTGCTCGGCCACCTGGCTCTGGTTGAAGAGGATGGAGCGTTCGGGGTCGATGCCGGCGGCGATATATCCCGCGCAGAGTTCGCGCGTCGACCACGCCAGCGCGCCCGGATCCTGCCAGACGGTGATCGCATGGAGATCGACCATGCAATAGATCGTCTCGATCCCCGTCTGCTGAAGCTCGACGAACCGTTTCATCGCCCCCAGATAATTGCCGAGCGTCAGCCCGCCGGACGGCTGGATGCCGGAAAAGACCCGGGGGGTGTGGACTGGTTCGATCATCGGCTCACTCCGTCTGGAATTATGAGTGGCTCTCGCTTACTCAGGCCTATGCTCAGCGTCAACCGAAAGGCCCGCCATGTCAGACGACCATAACGCGTCCCCCTTCAACGACTTGCCGCCGGTGGTGGTTGCCCTCGCGGCGGTGATCGGCGGCATCGAGGTTCTGTTCTGGCTGGGACAGAGCGGGCTGTTGCCGGGCGGAGAGGACTGGCGCACCTTTGCCATTCAGGACTACACCTTCTTCGACGAGATGTTCGACCGCATGGTCGCGATCGGGGCCTGGCGTGGCGATGTGCTGATCAGGCTGGTCACCTATCCCCTTATTCACGTGAGCTTCACGCATGCGCTTTTCGTGGTGGTGTTCGTTCTGGCCATCGGCAACATGGTGGGGCAGGTGTTTCGCGGCTGGGCTGTATTGACCGTGTTTTTCGCCTCGGCCGTGGTCGGGGCGCTGGCCTATGGTCTGCTTCTCGACGAGCGCTATCCGCTTATCGGCGGCTATCCCGGGGTCTACGGGCTGATTGGCGCTTATACTTTTCTTTTATGGGTCAATCTGGTGGCGACCGGAGGGCCGCGTTACCGCGCCTTTGCCCTTATCGCCATGCTGCTGGGAATTCAGCTGGTGTTCTCGCTCATCTTTCAGGGGAGCAACGACTGGCTGGCCGACATCGCAGGGTTCGGCGCGGGATTCGCGCTGTCCTTCGTGGTCAGTCCCGGCGGCTGGAACCGGGTGCTGGCAAAACTGCGCCGCAGCTAGCTAGCGGCGCAGCGAGGCCTTGATCTCGGCAAGGCGGAAGGCGCCAAGCGGCGCGCCCAGCCCGAAATAGGCGGCGGCACCCAGCGCGAGCACCCCGGCAAGCACCGCATAGCGCAGCCCTGCCACATCCAGTAGCGGCGCCGCGAGCATCGCGGAGACCCAGAGCACCGCGCCCATCACCGCGCTGGCGGCGGCGATGCTGCGGGCGCGGCGCATGAAGCGGGCGTCGAACCGCGCGGCCGCGCCCATCCCGCGCGATCCCCGCCACAGCAGCAGCACCATCGCCCAGGCCGCGACCGAGGTGCCCACCGGCGCGGCGATATATCCGATGAGCGGTGCCAGGCCGATGGCCGCGGCCGCGTTCACCAGGAGCGAAACCAAAGCATAGTGAAAGGGCGTCCGCGTGTCCTCGCGGGCGAAATAGAGCGGCTGAAGCACCTTCTGCATGACGAAGGCCGGCAGCCCCAGCGCATAGATCATCAGCACGAAGGCGGTGGCGCGGGTATCCTCTGCGTCGAAGGCGCCGCGTTCGAACAGAACCGACACGATGGGCATGGGGATCACCAGAAGAGCCAGGGCGCTGGGCAGGGTCAGCGCCAGAGCCATTTCCGCGGCCCGCGACAGTGCCGCGCGGCCGCCGCTCGTGTCTTCGGCGCGCAGCTTGCGCGACAGATCGGGCAGCAGCACGACGCCGATAGCGATCCCGACGACGCCGAGCGGCAACTGGTAAAGCCGGTCGGCATAGTTCAGCCAGGCGATCGCACCGTCATAGAAACTTGCGACTTGTCGGCCGACCAGCAGATTGATCTGCACCACGCCGCCGGCCAGGGCGGCGGGGGCTGCGATGATGGCGAGCCGCTTGAGATCGGGGGTGATGCGCGGCATCCGCGGCACCAGCCGCAGCCCGGCGCGCGACGCCGCCCACCAGACCACCGTCATCTGCGATATCCCGCCCAGGGGCACCGTCCAGGCGAGGGTCAGTCCGATCGGCCATTCCAGCGCCAGCGCCACCAGCATCGCGGTGACGAAAAGCACGTTGAGCATTACCGGCGCCGCCGCGGCGGCCACGAAGCGGCCGGACGCGTTCAGCACCCCCGAGAGCAGCGCCGCGAGTGAAATGAACAGGATATAAGGAAATGCGATGCGTCCGAAGAACACCGCCAGGTCGAAGCGCTCGTCCTCGGCAAAGCCGGAGGCCATGGCGAAGACGAGCCCCGGCATGGCGACCTGCGCAAGAAGCGTGAAGACGATCAGCACCGCCGCCAGCCCCGAGAGGGCATCCCGGGCGAAGACGACCGGATCCTCTTCGGCCTCGAGCTTTTTCGAGAACATCGGCACGAAGGCCATGTTGAAGGCGCCCTCGGCAAAGAAACGGCGGAACATGTTGGGCAGGGCAAAGGCGATCAGAAAGGCCTCGGCCACGGGGCCGGCACCCAGAATGCCGGCAATCAGTATGTCGCGGACAAACCCCAGCACGCGGCTGGCCATCGTCCAAAGCCCAACGGTCGCAAAGGCGCGGCCCAGCCGGATCGGACCGCTCATGCCTGTGCGCGCTCCGCGCCCTGGTCGATCGCGTCCCTGAGCCGCCGCTCCAGCATCCGCTGCTTGCTTTCCGAGTAAAACTTCAACCCGAACATGTCCTTGACATAAAAAGTGTCCACGACCTGCGCGCCATAGGTCGCAATGACCGCCGAGGCAATATAGACGTTGTTGTTGGCCAGGGTGCGCGTCAGATCGAACAGCAGCCCGGGCCGGTCGCGCGTGTCCACCTCGATGATCGTATAGATCTCCGAGCCGTCGTTGTCGAAGGTGATGGTGGTGGGCACCTTGAAGCCGCGTTCGCGCTTCTTGATCTTGTCGCGGTCCTTGAGCGCGTCGCGCGCCACCACCTCGCCGCGGAGGGTTCGCAGGATCATCTGCCGCAACCGCGCAAGCCGGGCCTCTTCATAGGGGTGGCCGTCGGCGTCCTGCACCCAGAAAACGGCCGTGGCATAGCCGTCCTTGGTCGTATAGGTGCGGGCATCCACCACATTCGCCCCGACCAGGGCCAGCGCCCCGGCAAGGCGAGAGAAGATGCCCGGATGATCCGCCAGCACAAAGGCCGCGCGGGTCGCGTCGCGGTCCCTGTCCAGCATTAGGTCGATGCTGATCCCGTCGGCGCCGGTTTCGCGCAGCAGCCGGGCGAACGTCGCATGGGCAGAGGTGGGGAGTCCCTGCCAGTAGGGGCCGTAATGACGCTGGGTCTCCTGGCGCAGTTCCTTGCGCGTCCAGTCCGGAAGCGCCTCGCGCAGGGTGCGTTTGGCCTCGGCCTCGAAACTGTCGCGGTTCAGATCCTCGAGCCCCGTTTCCAGCGCATCGGCCGTGGCGGCATAGAGCCCGCGCAGGAGCACCGCTTTCCAGTTGTTCCAGACGCCCGGCCCCACGCCGCGGATGTCGCAGACCGTGAGCACGGTCAGAAGGTCGAGCCGCTTGCGCGTGCGCACCGCCTTGGCGAAATCCCGAATGGTCCGCGGTTCGGATATATCGCGCTTCTGCGCCATGTCGGACATAAGCAGGTGATAGCGCACCAGCCATTC
>FYBJ01001797.1_pt1 | contig 10559 bp, 3 predicted proteins | sample 1134611 | NCBI WGS metagenome assembly FYBJ01 (sample SAMEA104116008, study PRJEB20421) | marine metagenome | isolation source: marine | reverse complement strand
TGAACGGCTACACGACCGTGGGTGTTGTATCACCGACCGGAGATCAGACACGACCCGAACTTCTGGCCGAAGCGATGGCAGGCAACCTGCCCGAGGGCGCGCCGGGCAGCATCGCGGCGCTGATGGATGGCCGCACCCCGTCGTCTGACCCGCAGGCCGAGGCCTATCGCCAGCTGCTGGTCCATACCTGCAACCAGTGGCACGGGCCTATGCCGTTTCTGTTCGAACAGATCGACGACTACACCGAACTGCTGATGCCCGAGGATCTGCTGTCGCAAACCTCCATCCTCGCTGAACTGCGCAAGGTCATGACCGAGGACGCCTGTCAGGATGTCGAGATCATCGGCTGGCTCTACCAGTTCTACATCTCCGAGAAGAAGGATCAGGTCTTCGCGGGCCTCAAGAAGAACCAGAAGATCACAGCCGAGAACATTCCCGCCGCGACGCAGCTCTTCACCCCACACTGGATCGTCCGCTACCTGGTGGAGAACTCGCTGGGGCGGCTCTGGCTGCTGAACCGGCCGCAAAGCCGTCTGGCCGAGCGGATGGACTACTATATCGCGCCGGAAGAGCCCGAGACGGATTTCCTGCGTATCGCCCGTCCCGAGGACATCCGCATCTGCGATCCCGCCGCCGGGTCGGGGCACATGCTGACCTATGCCTTCGACCTGCTCTACGCCATCTACGAGGAAGAGGGCTATGACGCGACAGAGATCCCCGCGCTGATCCTGACGCACAACCTGACCGGGGTAGAGATTGACGACCGCGCGGGCGCGCTGGCGGCCTTTGCGTTGGCGATGAAGGCGGCGGGCAAGCTGGGGCGGCGGCGGTTTTTGCGGATGGAGGCGAAACCCGACATCTGCGTGTTGCAAAACGTGGCTTTTACCGAGGCCGAGATGCGGGACGTGGCCGCCGTGGTGGGCAAGGATCTGTTCACCGATGAGCTGCGCGAAACGCTGGGCCAGTTCGAGCAGGCCAAGAACTTCGGCTCGCTGATCGTACCGAAACTGCGCGATCCGGCCGAGACTCTGCGGGTGGTCGAGGCGCGGGACTTTGGCGGCGATCTGCTGCTGAAGGAGGTGCAGGAGCGCGTCATCGCCGTTCTGCGCATGGCCGAGGCGCTCTCGCCGAAGTATCACGTGGTGGTGGCCAATCCGCCGTATATGAATGCCAGCGGCATGAACGGAAATCTGGCCAGCTTCGCCAAAGCAAATTTCCCAGATAGCAGAACGGACCTCTTTGCACTTTTCATGGAACGAGCCCAAGTCTTGCTTACTTCGGCAGGTCTCGTTGGCATGATCAACATGCAGTCCTGGATGTTCCTGTCTTCATTTGAGAAGCTCCGTCTCAAGCTCCTCGATGAAAGTACGATCCTCAGCATGGCCCACATTGGGGAGCGAGGATTTGACTCCATTGGCGGCGCAGTAGTTTCAACTACCGCATTTGTCATTAAAAAATCCCGTTCACCCGAGTTTATGGGGACCTATCTGCGGTTGCTGAGCGGGAGATCCGAAGAGGAAAAGTCAAAACTCTTCAAGAAAGCATGCGCAAATGAAGTTTCAGGCATCAAATATAGAGCCTCTTCGAGTGATTTTGAGGGTATCTCTGGCGCTCCAATTTCATATTGGATCACTGAAAGCCTTAGAGCGGCCTTCCGAGAAGGGGTTCCGCTGTATGAAGAGGCAAATCCTCGTGTAGGTCTCTCGACCTCTGATACGGCGAGGTTCGTGCGGCTTTGGCCTGAGGTTTCCCTTTCTAAAGTTGGCCTTGGGCACCACGACGCGGAATCTGCTGAAAGCGCTCAAGACAAGTGGTTCCCTTTCAACAAAGGTGGGGAATTTAGACGTTGGTACGGAAACAATGATCATCTCCTGAACTACGCAAATGATGGACAAGAGCTCAAGCACTGGCTTGTCAACAACCCCAACGATCCAACAACAACCAGCTGGGCTCGCTATATTCGCAGCCCAGAGTTTTATTTCCGTCCGTCAGTCACTTGGTCCAAGATTAGCTCTTCGGCCTTTGGCGTGCGTTTTTCGCCGCGCGGGTTTATTTTTTCGGACGCAAGTAACGGTATTTTTCCAGAAGAGGTAAGGCTAAATTTCTTCAACTGCCTCCTTAACTCAAAGGTAGCGGCTAGCTTTTTAGAGCTTTTATCCCCGACACTAAATTTCAAGTCGGGAGACATCGCAAAAATTCCAGTAATTGAGACACAAAACTCCGTTGATCAAACTGGTGCAAGGTTGGTGTCGCTGGCTAAATCCGACTGGGACGCCTTCGAAAACTCTTGGGATTTCACCACGCTCCCGCTGCTCCAACCCGATTATCGCGACGAGACGCTGGAAGACAGCTATGCCACCCTCCGTGTCCACTGGCAGTCCATGACGGACGAGATGCAGCGGCTGGAGGAAGAGAACAACCGCATCTTTATCGACGCCTATGGTCTGCAAGACGAGCTGACCCCCGAGGTCCCGATCGAGGAAATCACCCTCACCTGCAACCCCGCCTATCGCTATGGCGTGAAGGGCGCCGAGGCCGACCGCGAAGCCCGCCTGCGCGCCGACACCATGGCGGAGTTTCTCAGCTACGCCGTGGGCTGCATGTTCGGCCGCTACAGCCTCGACGCGCCGGGCCTGATCCTCGCCAACCAGGGCGAGCGGTTGGAGGATTACCTCGCCCGCATCCCCGAGCCCAGCTTCATGCCCGACGCCGACAACGTGATCCCCGTGCTCGACGAAAACTGGTTCGCCGATGACATCACCGAGCGCTTCCGCCTGTTCCTGCGCACCACCTTCGGCGAGGCGCATTTCCGCGAGAACCTGCGGTATATCGAGGACGCCCTTGGCAAGGATATCCGCAAGTATTTCACCAAGGATTTCTACGCCGACCATGTGAAGCGCTACAAAAAGCGCCCGATTTACTGGATGTTCTCCAGCCCCAAGGGGACGTTCAACGCGCTGATCTACATGCACAGGTATCGCGGCGACACCGTGTCGGTGCTGCTCAACGACTACCTGCGCGAGTTCATCAGTAAGCTGGAAGGGGAGCGTGGCCGGCTGGAAAAGCTGTCCGATGACCCAAGCGCCAGCCAAGGCCAGCGAACCAAGGCGCTGAAAGACATGGCCGTGATCGCCAAACAGATCGACGAGCTGAACGAGTGGGAGCGCGATGTTGTCTTCCCGCTCGCGCAGGCCAAGATCGAGATCGATCTCGATGACGGTGTGAAGGCGAACTATCCGAAGTTCGGCGCGGCGCTGAAGAAGATCCCCGGACTAGAGGCCAAGGATGACTGACCGGATCACCGCCAGCCTAAGACGCCTCTTCGACGAGCATCGCATCGTCTTCTGGTATGACGCCGCGCGCGACATGCGGGGAGAGTTCGATGCGCTCGATCTGGCTGGTGTGACCAAGGTGGAGATCACCAACAACCAGTTCGGCCTCAAATACCGGATGCTACGCCAGGAGCCGAAGGCAAAGTTTCTGGTGTTCCATGACGGGCCAGAGCCTTTGAGCGCGGCGAACTGGCTGCTGGACCTGCAGTTGGCGACCGCGGTGTTCAAGGCGGATCAGGCGGCGAGCTGGCTGAGCGAGCTGGGTCTGCCGCCGCAGTTTGAAAACGTCGTGCGCGACCATATGGAGTTCTACCGCTCCAAAGCGCGGGTGGCGGAATTGAAACGGCTTTTGCATGCCGCCGATACCCAATCGCAGGTTCGGCTGCGCATGCTTGCCGTCTGTACTGGCGCCGAAGGTGGGCTTGATACTGTGGTCGAGGCGCTGTTGGGCGAGTTGGCTGAGGGTCGCGATGATGCAATGCGGCTCATCGAGCGTTCGGGCCTGATGGAGGTGTTCTGGAAGCAGGTCGGAAATGCCTACGGGTATCAACCGGACCAGCCTGACTTTGAGGACTTCGCGATTGCGCTCTTCCAGTCGGCCTACCTGCGCGCATTGGGTGAAGATGGCTCCCTGAACGCGGAGGCGCTCTTAGTTTTCCGCCGTTGGAAGAACAACCGCCACTGGGAAGACGCCTTCGAGACGCTGGCTGCCCGGTATCAGGGTCTGCTGAAGATCCCAGAGGACCTATCAAAGCGTGATTTCCGTGCAGTGATGGCGGTCGACCACTTTGAGGAAATCGATCGCCACATCATCCGACAGCTGGTGCATGCGATGTCGACGCAAACCGTGAGCGCGTCAGAGGTGCTGAAATGGGTCCGAGAACGCCGGCAGAGCCATTGGTATGGCAGCTATGAGGACATCTATCAGGCGATTGGCTTTGCCACCGAATTCCAGCAGGCGCTGGCCGAGGCCAATCTGGGAATGACCAGCCCCGCAGAAGGGGTGAAACGGTATGTCAGCAGCTGGTACAAGCTCGACCAGCTCTATCGCAAATTCATCTACCACATGCAGCGCAGCGGTCATGCCTCGCTACTATCGGAGCTCTTTGAGGCGGTTGAGAACCGATACACCAACAGTTTCCTCTTGAAGCTGAACGATGCCTGGCAAGATCAGGTCGCAGGCCTGACCGATTGGGCCATTCCCGGATACGCACGCCAAAGCGCCTTCTATTTCGAGCAGGCCGCAGAGTTCCGCCGCAAGGACCAGAAGGTCGCGGTCATCATATCGGATGCTCTGCGCTTCGAGGTGGCGGAAGAATGTCTGCGCCGAATCCGGGCGCTGAACCGGTTTGACGCAGAGCTGAAGCCCATGATCAGCGCGCTCCCCAGCTATACACAGCTCGGGATGGCAGCACTCTTGCCAAACCGAGACCTGTCCTTTGTCCCTAATGACAAAGGTCACGTCCTATCGGGTGGTGAGAGCACCCAAGGCCTTGCCGCGCGCGAAAAGCTATTGGAAACCGGACGCACAGGCGATCGCGCAAAGGCCCTCTCGGCACGAGCCGTGCTCGATATGCGCGTCGATGAGGGCAAAGAGCTCTTCCGCGACAACGACGTGGTCTACATCTATCACAACCTGATCGACGCAATCGGGGACAAGCTGCAGACCGAGGACCAGCTGCCCAAGGCCGCCGAAGACGCGATCGAGGAGCTGACCAAGCTCGTTCGGAAGCTGACCTCGGCAAATTTCTCGAACATCCTGATCACGGCGGATCATGGCTTCCTCTACCAGCACCGAGCGCTTGACGAGAGCGACTTCGCAGTTGCCGATCCCAATGGCGACGAAATCCTGATGCGGAACCGCCGGTTCGTCATTGGTCGTGGCCTTGACGAGACCGCAGGCATGAAGAAGTTCTCCTCGGCCAATCTGGGCCTTGTCGGTGACCTCGATGTTCTAATCCCGAATTCGATCAACCGACTGCGTGTCAAAGGGGCGGGCAGTCGGTTTGTTCATGGCGGGGCGTCGCTGCAAGAGATCGTCGTTCCGGTTCTCCGCGTCGGCAAACAGCGCGAGGCGGATGTAAAGCAGGTCGAGGTGCAGATCATCGTGTCCGGCCGGAGCCAGATCACCTCGGGGCAGACGGCGGTGATCTTCTACCAGGCGCAACCCGTCTCCGAGAAAATGCAGGTTCGCGAGCTGGTCGCGGGGATCTACGCCGCCGATGGCACGCTGATTTCAGACGAGCATGTTCTGCAGTTCGATTTTACCTCGGACAATGCCCGTGAACGCGAAATGCCGCGGAAGTTCCTGCTGTCGCGCGAGGCGGACAACTTCAACAATCAAGACGTATTCCTGAAGCTGCGTCAGCCATTTGGCAAAACCAGCCGCTTTGAGGATTACACAAGCCATCGCTTCCAGTTGAAACGTGGCATCACAACCGATTTTGACTTTTGAGGAGCGGGCCCGTGAGTGATCTCGACGCCAGGATCAATGAACACTTCGCGGGCTTCGTCGTGCGCAAGGACCTGGTCAAGGCGGTCAAAGGCAACGCGATCGTTCCGACCTATGTGCTCGAGTATCTCTTGGGCCAGTACTGCGCCACCGATGACGAAGCCTCAATCGCCACGGGCATCGAAACCGTCAAGGAGATCCTGCGCAAGCATTACGTCCACCGCAGCGAAGCCGGACTGATTCAGTCGACGATCAAGGAAAAGGGCCGCTACAAGGTCATCGACCAGATCAGCGTGTCGCTGAATGAGAAGACCGACAGCTACGAGGCCACCTTCGACAACCTCAGCATCAAGAAAGTCGCGGTCGACAGTGGCACGATCAAGGCCCATCCGAAGCTTTTGGTGACGGGCGTCTGGTGCATCGCGGATGTGCAATACGAGTTTTCCGAGGATGCCCGCATCTCGCCGTGGATCCTTGAAACGATCAAGCCCATTCAGATCGCCAAGGTCGACTATGAGAGCTACCGCGTGGCGCGAGAGAATTTTGGCACGGACGATTGGATCGACCTGCTGATGCAGAGTATCGGCTTCAACCCGGAAGCCTTTGGGCGTCGTGCCAAGCTCTTGCAGCTCATGCGCCTAATCCCCTTCGTGGAGCGCAACTACAACATCATCGAGCTTGGGCCCAAGGGGACGGGCAAGTCGCACATCTACTCCGAGTTTTCGCCGCACGGCCAGCTGATCTCTGGCGGCGAGGTATCGATCCCGAAACTCTTCGTGAACAACTCGAACGGGCGCATTGGCCTTGTGGGCTACTGGGATGTCGTGGCTTTCGACGAGTTCGCTGGTCGGGAAAAGACGGCGAACAAGGCTCTCGTCGACATCATGAAAAACTACATGGCCAACAAAACCTTCTCCAGGGGCGTGAACCCCATGGGGGCGGAGGCCAGTTTCGCCTTCGTCGGCAACACCGACCACAACGTGCCCTTCATGCTAAAAAACAGCGACCTCTTTGAGGCACTGCCACCCCAGTTCCATGACTCGGCCTTCATCGACCGCCTGCATGCCTATTTGCCCGGCTGGGAAATCGACGTGATCCGCGGCGAGATGTTCACCAAGGGGTACGGCTTCATCGTCGACTATCTGGCCGAGATCTTACGGCACCTACGTCAGGAGGATTTCTCACATCGGCCAGACCTGCATTTCAAGATCAGCGAGAAAATTTCGACGCGAGATCGGGATGCGGTCTACAAGACCATGTCCGGGCTTCTAAAGCTGATCTTCCCAAATGGCGGCGAAACAGCGGAAGATGTCGAAGAACTACTTCGGCTTGCTATGGAAAGCCGCAAGCGCGTGAAAGACCAGCTAGCTCGCATCGACAGCACCTATCCCGAGGTCGATTTTTACTACCTCGGATCCGACGGCACCAAGCGGCGTGTAACCACGGTTGAGGAAGAGGAATACCCGCAGTTCTACCACCTCAAGCCAGCGCTGGATCCCAAGGAACAGGAACAGACCGAGACGCCGACTGATGGTGGCGATGTCGCTTCGGACGCTGGTGGATCGGGATCAGCTTCCGGCACCGCGGCAGAGCCCATTCTTGCGGCCAAGACAGACGTAAAACCTGCTCTGGAAGAAGGGCATCACGTCTTCACTGAGGATCGCAAGGGGATCAGTTATGATCGCCTCTTTGGCCCATACATTGCTGGTGCATCCAAGATTTTCGTGACGGACCCCTATGTGCGGTTCTTCTACCAGATCCGAAACATGATGGAATTCGTCGAAATGGTCATTCGGCGCAAGTCGCCCGAGGACCAGATCAGCGTTCATCTCGTAACCGGTCCTGATGATGGTAACGTCGCGAAACAACGTGAATTGCTGGATTCAATCGCGGACGCCTGCGTCGGTTCAGGCGTTGAGTTCACTTGGGCGTTCGATGGTACAGGCACCGCGCATGCGCGCGATATCGTCACCGACACCGGCTGGAAAATCGTGCTGGATCGCGGCCTCGATATTTTCCAGGCTCCCATCAGGAAGGATGGGTTTTCGCTTGGGGACCGTTTGCAAGAGCACCGGATCATCAAGGGCTTCTACGTGACCTACGTGCGAAAGGGTGAGGGGCAAAGCGTATGATTTGCATCGATCAAGCCGCGCCGATTTTCAAAATTTGGCTTCAAGGAACGCCAGCATCTGCAGGTGCGGATCGCACAGCAGCCGTCTCGCTTGCCCAAAATCCAAAATTCCAGCTATTGAGAAATCAGGTAACCAATGAATAACCAGCCCAAACCAGACTCCAAAACCTATGATGACCTGATCTCTGACGTAAAAAAGGGGATCATAAAGGTTCCAAAGTTTCAGCGAGATTTTGTTTGGGATTTGAAGGCGACCGCCAAGCTTCTGGACTCAATCCTGAAGGGCTATCCTATCGGGACATTTATTCTTTGGGAAACTGATCAGCGTATCAACGATATCAAAAATATTGGTGGCTTTGACCTTCCGGAAACTCCACTTGGGCGCAATGTTCAATATGTCCTTGATGGGCAGCAACGGATCACCTCGCTTTTTGCAGCCTATCTCGGCGCCAAGATCAAGAAATCTGGTGAAAAGAAAGTGACTGACTATAACGGTATCGTGGTGAACCTTGAGGAAAACCTTGAGGAAAAAGAAAAAGATATTGTTACCGTCAAGGACGAGGCTGAGATCGCTATTCCTCTGCACGATGTCCTGAATTTCGATTATCAGATGGGCAACGAGCTGGAACAGCGTGGGTTTGACAAAGCTCAGATCAACCAGATCAGCGCCTACTCAAGCGCTTTCAAGACTTATGCCTTCTCCACGGTCACCTTACGCCAGAACGACATCGAATCCGCAATCGAGGTCTTCACTCGCATTAACACGGGCGGCAAGGTTCTAACCCTGTTCGAAATCATGTCGGCCAAGACCTATGACGAAGCCAATAACTTCGACATGCAGGCTCGCTGGGAGCAGTTTCAGAAGAAATTGAATGACCGCAAGTATGAGAACATCTCGCCTTCTGTCATCCTGCAGATCCTGAGCCTCATCATTAGTGAAACTCGGGAATGCAAGCGTAAGACCATCTTAGGGCTTGAAAAGGCTGATATCCTAGAAAAATGGGATGACGCCATCTCTGCCATCGAGAAGACGATTGACTATTTCCGCACCGTCTTGCGCATCCCTGTCTCCCAACTCCTGCCCTATGACACGCTCATTGTGCCATTTGCTTACTTTTTCCTGAAAACGGGCAAGGCACCCAATGGACAGCAGCGTAAGTACCTTGAAGAACTGTTTTGGCGGTCGAGCCTGTCCCTGCGCTACTCATCCGCCACAGAGTCAAAGCTGGCAGCGGACATCAAAAAAGTTGACCTCATCATCGATGGTCAGCGCCCGCCCTACCCCGAGTTCAAGCTCTACATCAATTCGGCACAGGATCTCAAGGAGACTGATTTCTCGACCGGCAATGCAATCTGTAAGTCGATCCTTTGCATCCTAGCCTATTACGAATCCAAGGATTTCGACAGCAACGGTAAAGTGCTTCTGGATAACTCCTACCTGAAGATTGCTAGCAGCAAGAACTACCACCACTTCTTCCCAAGGGCCTATGTCCGCAAGCATGGAAGCGATGCTGAGACACCCTATGCGAACTCGATTGTGAACATCACATTGGTCAGCGCGGAGTTGAACAAAAAGCGCATTGGAGCCAAGGCACCCTCCGTCTATCTGGCAGATTTCGCAGACGAAAATTCAGAGCTGAAACATGCGCTGAAGAGCCATCTCATCGAATTGGATGATGCCTCTGTTATTCAGAATGACTTCACCGCTTTCCTGAAAAAGCGCTCTGAGGCTCTCTACGCCGAGATTCTGAAGCGGATAGAACCTTCAGATGCTTCTACCAAGATTGACGCTGTGCATGAGATGGTCCTGGAAGGCGAAGGTCAGCTGGTCGAGTTCAAGTCTACCCTGCGCTATGACATGCGCACCGGCGAGGTAAACAAGAAGCTCGAACATGTGATCGCTAAGACAGTGGCCGCCTTCATGAATTCTGATGGTGGCAGCTTGTTCATCGGGGTGGATGACCATGGCAACGCCGTTGGTCTGGACCTGGATTATGGCACACTAAAGAAAGCAGACAGGGACGGCTTCCAGCTTCACCTGGGCAACATTCTGGATTCGTACCTTGGCAAGGATGTGATGAAGCTCTGGAAACTCGACTGGCCCCTCTACGACGACAGGCAGATCTGCCACGTGCAGGTCACACGAGCCAACAAGCCCGTCCATGTGAGTCATGAAGGCAAGGAGGAATTCTTCGTGCGGAAGGAGGGCTCGTCCCAGCCTTTGAGCCGTGCTGAAGAGCATGAGTGGAATAAAGGCCGGTTCTAAGACTATGAGAGAGCTTATTATCAGTCCTTACACAACACTCCTGAGGATATCTCACCCCGAGCGACACGCGCTGCAGCGGCTGTTGGATCAGAGCAGTTAGCACTCGATCTGGCTAGGCTGGGGATCAAGGGAGCCATCAGGACTGAACTGGCCGCGGCGGTTCAGACCACAAGTGGGATAATCGCGGAGCACGGGTGATCGGCGATAAGCCTGCGGCGATCGCCTCCGTAGGTAGATTATTGGTTCTGACGATGCTGCGAACTGCCCTATCGGTTTGAGCTAGTTTGGTGGTGCCGGCGCGTCGTCGCGGTTTCCGGTGAAATAATGTCTCCTTTTTTGTCATCTTTGAGCCGTATGCGGTAAGCCTCCGGCGGCGGC
>FYBJ01000365.1_pt1 | contig 10570 bp, 14 predicted proteins | sample 1134611 | NCBI WGS metagenome assembly FYBJ01 (sample SAMEA104116008, study PRJEB20421) | marine metagenome | isolation source: marine | reverse complement strand
GGCCCATGCACTGCAACTGGACGAGAAGTCCCGGGCCGAGCCGGGTTAGATGCCGTTTCCGGCAGGGCCGACTACCGCCCTGCGCTGACCCAGGTGCGTGCTGCCCGGCGTTTCACGCCAGGATCAATAGCGCCGGGCCCGGCGGTAATAGATGCGCTGCAGGGTTCCCATGTTCACATCCATCTTGCCTGCCAGTCGCAGTCCGCGCCTCTGCTGTTCTGTTAAGGCAGTGCCATACTGGGCCATGAAATCCTGGGCCTGCCGCGCCACTTCCCACAGGTGCTCGTTCGGTTGCAGGTGCAGCAGCCGGGTCCAGAAACCGGGCTGGGAGGCGACCGCCTGCTTGTGTTCCTTCGCGCCGATGGTGTTGCGGCCATGCTGGCGGTAGTGAATGAGCGCCTGATCCAGGTACACCACCTTGCCAAAGGCCGCGGCCACCAGCGCCAGCCACCAGTCATGCATGATGGCATTGGGCGATACCGGCAGGCTCTTGCGCGCTAGCGCCTCGTTGATCAACGCGGTGCAACCGGTAACAAGATTGCTGATCACCATCTGGTTGAAGCCATTGCGTGCGGTTTCCAGACCCTGGTAGCGAGCCAGTGAGGGGGCCACCGGTTGCAGTGTTTCCGACACCACCTGCAGGTCGCTGTGCACGAGTACCGGTACATCCGGGTGCGCCTGTTCGGCCTGCTGCATCGCCTGCCACTCGGTCTCCACCTTGTCCGGATACCACACATCGTCCTGGTCACAGAACAGCATGTAGGCAGATTCGAGTCCCAGGGCGGGCTTGTGTTGCAGGGTGTATTGCAGGAGGTAGCCGAAGCTGTCGCGGGCACCCAGGTTGCCGGTTGCTGCATCAAGCAGGTGAATTCGCCCAGGCTCCCGGGTCTGGTAGTCCTGCAGAATAGCCAGCGTGTTATCACTGGAGCCGTCGTCTCGCACCACCACAACAAAATTGGTATAGCTCTGGGCGAACAGGGAATCCAGTTGCTCGGCAAGAAACTTGCCGCCGTTCCAGGTAGAGAGCAGGATGGCGAGTCGTGGCTTATCCGTCATGGGCGATCAGGTCAGGGACTTGGCGTCCCGAATCCCGGAACGAATGTTATGCCAGTACTGCTTGCGCTCATGGGACGAGAGTATGAGCCAACCGGCTTTGATGAAGAAGCGCACCCTGTCACGTATCTTCCAGCCCAGGGGTGAATATTTCATGCCGTACAGGTGGGTACGATTACGACTGGAGTAATAGGTACGGGACGGGTTGTGCTGGGCCATGATGCCGGCTCGCACCAGCGGATTAAGGCTGCGCTCGCCGATGGCATGGTAGAGCACGGCACCGTCGGTACCGATCAGGTCGAAGCCCAGTGACTTGGCCCGGAAGCACCACTCGAGATCCACGTTGTCGATGAAGTAGCTTTCCTTCATGTCGCCGATGGCATCGAGGTGCTGCGCCAGAATCAGGGTACCGGAAGTGATGAGGAAGTCGGCGAGGAAATGTTTCCCGGTCTGGGCGAACGGGCGATTGGACCGCAGCATGAAGCGATTGAACAACTTGAAGGGTGTCTGCCGCATGGTCTGGGGATTGATGATCCGCGGCCCCACCGCCGCGATGCCGTTCTCGCTGTATTGCACCGCGTCTTTGTAGGACGCAATCATGCGCTGGATGAACAGGTCACACAGGCTGCTGTCCTGGTCGAACAGGAAGATGTACTCATACCCCGCATCCCGGGCGAGCTTGATGCCGATATTGAGTGCCTTGGCCAGGCCTTCATTGGTCTCCAGTCGCAGCAGCTGCTGGCAGCGTTCATACACGGTGATGGATTTCGCCAGTTTCTCGATCTGTGGCGAACCATTGTCGATAACGACGAAGTCGGTTTCCTTGTTGAGCTGGCCCAGCAGCTTGAGCAGGGCAGTGAGCTCCGGCTTGAAGGTGACGACGATGGCGAAGCTATTGTGTCTGGGACGCGGCTTGGCCATGGCGAATCATGCTTCCCCGGGTACTTCGATGGGCACGCTCGGGCCGGGCTTGTCCTGGCTCAGTGCCAACATGAAATAAGCGATGGAACCAATGCCGATGGTCAGGCCAACCACCACCCCCGCATCCAGTATGCCGCGCCAGGGCTGGGGCAGCATGCGCGCCACGATCACGAAGCAGATGACCATCAGGGTCAGGCCAATGGAAAGCAACTGGCGCCTGCGGGTGGCATGGATATAGCCCATGCAGAACAGCGGAGCCAGCAGGATGTGACCGGGTCGGGGATTGTCGTGCAGGTAGCGGGCACGCGCCACCACCCTTGGCGCGAAACCCTGGTGGAAACCCTTATAGCCCTCGGCATAAGCCATATACACAACGCTAAACAGCAGCGCCGCAAGCTGCACGCTACTGAGGGAAAGCCCGCGTAATTCCAGCGCCATGGGCGCCAACCGGTAGATGGCAAACGAGAGCAGCAGGATCACGCCGCCGATGCCCCATAAATAACCTAAAGACCGCAAGTTACAACACCACGTCAGCAGAAACGGTCTATTATAAACCGGATTGGCCGCAATCACCGAGCGCCGGGGCGCTGGCGTCGCCTTGAAACGCCAACTAGGCTATGATTTCGCAGCATTTCCGGGAGATCAGCTCCCGCCCTTTCGCAGAGTGCCCGATTCAGCACCGAACCCGATACGAGACCGACTATGACAGTAAAACTGGGCGTCGTGATGGACCCGATCGAGACCATCACCGTGAAGAAAGACACAACCCTGGCGATGATGCTGGCGGCACAGCGACGCGGCTGGCAGGTGTTTTATATCCTGCAGGGTGACCTGTATTCGGACCAGGGCGTCAGTCGTGCCCTGATGACCCTGATCAATGTGCGCGACGACCCGGATGACTGGTTCGAATACGGTGAACGCAGCGACCAGGCCCTGGGCGAGTTGGATGTGATCCTGATGCGCAAGGACCCGCCCTTCAACATCGACTATATCTATTCCACCTACCTGCTGGAGCAGGCGGAGCAGCAGGGCACCCTGGTGCTGAACAAGCCCCAGAGCCTGCGGGACTGCAACGAGAAGCTGTTCGCCACCCAGTTTCCCCAGTGCTGCCCCCCGTTCCTGGTCTCCGCCAACAAGGAAAAGCTAAAGGCATTTCACGAACTGCACGAAGACGCTATATATAAGCCATTGGATGGCATGGGCGGGGCATCCATCTTCCGGGTCAAGCGCGACGATCCCAATCTCAGCGTGGTAATCGAGACCCTTACCCTGGAAGGCAAGCGCCAGATCATGGCGCAGAGCTACCTGCCGGATATTGCCAAGGGTGACAAGCGCATCCTGATGATCGATGGCAAGCCGGTGGAGTATTGCCTGGCCCGTATTCCCGCCTCCGGCGAGCTGCGGGGCAACCTGGCGGCCGGTGGCAGCGGTGTCACCCAGCCCATTACGGACCGGGATCGCTGGATCTGTGAGCAGGTTGGACCAACCCTGAAAGAAAAAGGACTGGTCTTTGTGGGCCTGGATGTGATCGGTGACTACCTCACCGAGATCAATGTCACCAGCCCTACCTGTGTCAGAGAGATCGATCGGGCCCAGGGCCTGGATATCGCCGGTGACCTGATGGCCTGCATCTACGAGAAACTGCAGGCCCGACATATTGGCTAACATTAACCCACGATGGTGAACAGGTGGCGATAGAAGACGAAGAACTATCCAGGGAGCGATTCGGTTTCACCGTGTTCCTCTCGGCCTGTTTTCACGCCATCATCGTGTTTGGTGTGGGCTTCAGCTATCTGGGTGAACTGAACAGCGAACCGGCGCTGGAAGTCACCATGGCCCAGTACCGCAGCGAGATAGCGCCGGACGATGCCGACTTCATCGCCCAGGAAAACCAGATAGGCAGCGGCACTCTCGAGGAGGCCGCGGCTCCCAGCACCCCTTTCGAATCCGACTTTAATGCCGACCAGATCCAGGAAGTGGTGCCCGTGCCCCAGGCGCCGCAGATCGTCAACGATGTGCAGCAACAGGATGTGGCCGTCATCGCCAGCATCGATAACGATGACGAAGTGAACCAGCAGCTGGAAGAAGTCGAGCCCGAGGAAGAACAACCGGTAGCGGACGAGGTGTCCCAGGAAGAGCTAAGCCTGGCCATCGCCAGCCTGCAGGCGCAGCTGGACAGGCAGCGCCAGGAATATGCGCGACGCCCACGCAAGTACACGATCTCTTCCGCTTCAACCAGAAGGAGCCAGGACGCACAGTATCTGGACAATTGGCGGCGACGCATTGAGGCGGTAGGCAATATCAATTACCCCAACGAGGCACGACGCCAGCAGATCTATGGCAATGTGCGTATGATGGTGGCATTGCGTCCCACGGGGGAAGTTCAGGAAATTCGCATCCTGCAATCCTCCGGCGAGGCCATCCTGGATCAGGCTGCCGTGGAAATCGTCAATCTCGCCGCACCCTTCCAGCCATTTCCGGAGGAATTGCGAGCCGAAGCTGATATACTCGAAATCATTCGAACTTTCCGCTTTCACGAAGGCAATGCACTGAGCAGCTACTAAGGTAGCAGTCATCCGATGACTGACGACAACTCCCACAGCGATTTCCCAAGTACCTTACAAAACCAGTTCCTCGTCGCCATGCCGCAGATGCTGGACCCCTATTTCGCCAATACGGTCACCTACCTGTGGCGCCACAACGAAGAAGGCGCGCTGGGCATTGTCATCAACAAGCCCCTGCAGGCTTGCGTGGCCGATATCTTTGGCGAACTCAACATCGAATGCTCGCTCAATGATGAACGCTTCACCCAGCAACACGTGTTGGCCGGTGGGCCGGTGGAACGGGACAAGGGTTTCATCATCCACGACGCCGGCGGCAATTGGGAATCCTCCATCCAGGTGACTTCCGACATCAGCGTCTGCACCTCGAAGACCATACTGAAGGACATCGCCACCGGCATGGGCCCCAATAACTACATCGTGGCCCTGGGCTGTGCGGGCTGGGATGCGGGCCAACTGGAGCGGGAAATCTCCGAGAACGCCTGGCTCACCATTCCCGCCACCCACGACCTGCTGTTCTCCGACGACTACGCCAGCAAGGCCAAATCTGCGGCAGCGCTGCTGGGCATCGACCTGCAGCAGCTGTCTCCCGAAGCCGGTCACTCCTGAGCCAACGGCGCCATGGGCATCCCCAACAGACCATGAGCATAGCCTCACTCCCCGCCGACCCCAGCAAGCCCCTTGCCGTCCTCGCCTTCGACTATGGTACCCAGCGCATCGGCGTGGCCTATGGCCAGTCCGTCTCCGGCACCGCACAGGCGGTGTGTGTGCTGAAGGCCAGAGATGGCATCCCGGACTGGAACGAAATACAGGCGCTCATCGACGAGTGGCAACCGGGCGCCTTCGTGGTGGGCATGCCCTACAACCTCGACGGCAGCGACAGCGAGCTGTTACCGCGGGCGGTCAAGTTTGCCAACCGGCTGAATGGCCGGTTCAACAAGCCCTGCTATGGCATGGACGAGCGCCTGTCCTCGAAAGCAGCCATTGAACAGATCGTGGAAGAGAATGAGGCCGGGCTGAAGCGGAAGAGCTCGGCCATCGATGATATAGCCGCGCAGATCATTCTTGAGAACTGGTTTAACGAGCTACACAGCCAGGCGCAAGCGCTATAGCAGATCCAGCGGACTGCTGCACGCGCTTACCCAGTTCTATATATTTCCCCAGTTCCGGTTTCAGCTGCGGACTCAGCAGGGTCTTTCTGTCCTTCCAGCCCTTGCCATTCACGACAGTCAGGGAACACGCTTGCAAATCGATGTCCTTGACCCTTAGTCCCAGGCACTCACCAACCCGCAGCCCACTGCCATACAATATTTGCAGGATTAACCGGTTGCGGCCCTGCAGGGTCGCGAGAATGTCTTTGACTTCCGCGGGTGTAAGTACTGTTGGCAGCTGGCGCTGCTTTTTCGCATAGCGAAAACCGAGTTTACCGACCTCGATCTGCAGGTATTTCTCATACAGGAATACCAATGCATTGAGCGCCGTTTTCTGCGTATTCACACTCACCGCGTACTGATCGGCCATGAACGTCAAATAGCTGGCAATCTCCGAGGGCGACACCCTGGCAGGATGCTGATTCCCTATGAACCGTATGTAGCGCCTTATCCACAAGAGATAGGTTTTCTCAGTGGACATGGTGTAGCCCCGCATACGTATGTTCGCGCGCACCTCATCCAGGAATCTGCTGGCCATGTACTCCCTCCCTGGAGCTGTCTAGAACCAACTGTCAAAGTAGTTCAATCGACCCAAAATCGCGAAATTCGCCCCGTTTAATCTAGCAACAGGCACCCTTTCCCACGGGGCTTACGAAAATTTGCGGTATTACAGTGAGTTAGCAGCACACAAACCCAGATACAGGGAAACCCCCTATCTGATGCGAGAGCGCACCCTATTTCAGATAAAAGAGTTTCCCCGTATCTCAGGATGAAGAAATAGGCAGATGAAAACTAACTGTTCCAATTCAAAGGATTGGGGCATACACTACAAGCAAGTCCCCACGAATAAAGAGGGGGTCACTTTATACAAATAATGAGATGGACGCCCACCGATCCCTGTAGTCTTAGCAGACACAATCCAATCGGAGGGTCGACAATGACAGAAGCAACTGTAGTAGGAATAGATTTAGCGAAAAATGTATTTCAGGTACATGGCGTTGATAAGAACGAGAATTGTATTTTCAGAAGAAAACTGTCTCGGGCCAAGGTATTGGAATTTTTCTCAAATTTACCTAGCTGTATTGTAGGTATGGAAGCTTGCGGCAGTGCACACTACTGGGCACGAGAACTGTCGCGCATCGGTCATGTGGTCAAGCTGATGCCGCCACAGTATGTTAAGCCCTACGTTAAGACGAACAAGAATGATATTGCCGACGCTGAAGCGATCTGTGAAGCAGTGATAAGGCCCAACATGCGCTTCGTTGAGGTAAAGTCCCCAGATCAGCAAGCATTATTATTGATTCACCGGGAGCGAGAAGGTGCTGTTAAAGAAAGAACCTCTTTACTCAATCGCATACGCGCCACGTTAGGAGAGTTTGGTATTTCAGTCCCAGTTGGCCCGCAGCGAATGAAGCGCTGGTTTAATGAGAGTTACGGGAAAACTGAGGTTCAACTTCCAGCACTATTAACACGACATGTGTATCGAATGAGATCAAGACTTTCTGAGTTAGAAAAACACATTGCTGAGCTGGACAATGAGATTGACCGAACTAGTCGGGAAAACGAAGCTTGTGGTCGCCTGGAAGAGGTGCCGGGGATTGGGCGACTTACTGCATCGGCCTTAGTTGCGACAGTTGGCAACGGAAAGGCGTTTAAATCAGGGCGCCAGTTTGCGGCATGGCTTGGGCTGGTACCACGGCAATATTCCAGTGGAGGGAAACAAAACTTACAAGGAATCAGCAAGAGAGGTAATAGCTACCTCAGACGAATGCTCATACACGGAGCAAGAGCTGTCATAAAGCACATGAATCCGAAACGAAAAGTTACACCCTGGCTAACTAGCCTGTCAGCTAGAGCACATAAAAATGTTGTAATAGTGGCTCTAGCAAATAAATTGGCAAGGATGGCATGGGCTCTACTGAGCAAAGGCAGCAGTTACAAGGAACAATACGTTTAAAACCAATTTGAAGACGCTTCAGGGGTTGCGTAGGTAATATAATCGAAGACGAAACAGGTAGGACCGTGGATTGGCAAAGCTGTACATAACATCGTGCTTCTAGCTCGTACAAATGATTAGCTCCAGTTCAGCGAAACTCATCAGGGATCGGGCATTGCCCAAACTTTAGAATCCGGATAGATGACTGCAATACCAACTTCGTTCAGGAAATATTACTTGCAAGTTTGTGGGCGTCCATAGATGTTAGGGCTACCTAAGAGATGAAGTTCACGTTTGATACCAATTGCATTATAGACTTGGAACAAAATCGACCAAATGCGGTTTATATTCGCGAGCTCATGGAAGCATGGGATAAGGGCAGAATCGAAATAGCGATCGTGGCAGTAAGCGCATCTGAAAATCAGTTGCGCGGAGAAGCAATTCCAAATTATCGCGAGTTTTCAACAGCTCTAGAAAATGTTGGGCTAGCGAACGCCGCAGAACTTCACCCTATTGCTATATGGGATGTGTTTTATTGGGATCACTGTATTTACTCTAGCGCTGAAACTCAGGGTCAAGCGGATTCAATTAAGGATATTCTTTTTCCTAATTCCAATCACCAACCTCCGACCGACCTCAAAGAGAACAGTAAGTGGAGAAACAATTTATGTGATGTTCTAGTTGCCTGGAGTCACATGCATTATGGTCAGGACTATTTAGTCACGTCGGATACCAATTTTCATAAAAAGAAGGAACTACTAAAAGACATTGGAGTGACTGGAATTGTCACCCCTGAGGAGGCGGCGAACTCTATTCCGCCCTAACAAATAAATCAATTAGGACGGGCCGCTATGCGGCCCGCTCTATTATTAAGGGCGTTATCTGCGCTCAATCGAGCTCAGTGATGCCATTAGGCACACATTAGTGTTAAAATTTTCTGTATGAAAACCATCAATTGGAATGCAGAGAAAATCAAGAGCTTATGGAAACCCGAGGGGTATCCTTCGAAGATGTAGTCTTCTATCTTCAGCAAGGAACTCTATTAGACGATCTTGAGCATCCCAATCCAGAGAAGCACTCAAATCAACGAATTTTCGTCCTGGAAATTGATGAATACGTCTACTTAGTCCCCTACGTCGAAGATGCTAAGGAAATATTTCTAAAGACGATCATTCCGAGTAGGAAGGCTACGAAGCAATATCTTGGAGAATCGAAATGAGCAAAGCCAACCTCAAAAAAGATGAGAAAGACCTTCTTAAGGGTTATGAATCAGGCGAGTTTAAGTCAAAGCTTTGCAATAAGCGCAGAGAGTTTTTGAAGTCTGCAGCAGAGGAAACTTTCAAAAAAGACAAAAGAATTAATATCCGGATTTCTAGCCGGGATCTGGAATCAATTCAACGTAAAGCCTTAGAAGAAGGCATTCCGTATCAAACCCTTGTTTCTAGCATTCTGCACAAATATGTTTCGGGTGGTTTGAAGAACACGGCAGATAACCATTAATTCAATTAAGGACGCGCCTATTATTAACGGCGTTATGTTGACAGCGAAAATTCGGAAAAAAATTTATGAGTATCGCTCGCATCTCTATATTAGTACTCATGGCGATGCTAACCGCAGAGGTTGGAGCGCAGTTGCCTGACGACCTCAGTGCCGCTATGCGGGCCCGCGACATTGCTTTCTACGCCGCTGACTCAGAGCAGTGGGAGATGTACACGGCCTCGGATTACACAACGGTTCAGCAGGATGGATCATTTCTCACCAGAGAGCAGCGACTCGTCACCCTGCGCGAGCAGACGCCGAGGCCCTACGTCCCGCGCTCTAGAGAGCAGAATGAACAGCGAGGCAACATTGTCATCGCTAGATTCTTTAGCGGCGGCCTCTGGGTATTAGAGGTGTGGACACGCGAGTCCGGTACATGGAAAGTGTTGACGACGCAGGTCACCACGGCTAAGCCGTAGACTAGGAAAGAAGAAGACACCAGTGTTTTATGGTTAAAGCGGTATGAACAGTGGAAGGATATTGTCTCAATATCGGGGCCTATTGGCCTCAGATCAATTAAAGGCTTTCACGATGAATCCCTATCGGGGAAATGGAAAGGCTATGGATCTTCAAGACATAATATCCAGTACCGTGTCATTTACAAAGTCGAAAAAGACAAAGTACTCGTCCAAGTAGAAAACGTTACTCCGCATGATTACCGGAGGAAGTGATATGAATGATTACAAACCAGCCAAACGGAATGTCGACGTATCGGTTGGTGAGTCCGTCAAGATCCTGCGGGAACTACAGGAACTAAGCCAGAACGAACTGGCTCAAGTTTCAGGTATCCCCCAATCAACTATTTCTGCAATAGAAAATGACAGAGTGCAGCTTGGAGTTGAGCGGGCCAAAGTCTTAGCGAAGGCCTTGCACTGCCATCCTGCAGTCCTCGTATTCCCAGGCTGGGATATTGAGCATGAATCTGCTGCATAGCAATTAAATCAATAAGGACGGGGCACTATGCGGCCCACTCTATTATTACTGGCGTTATGTGCTTCGATGCCTTAAGCCAAGTACCCTACTGAATACATACGGCAACTAGAAGGACAAGGTTATGAAGGTGTTAATTTTCGTAATAGTAGCCTTAGCCGCAACATCTTGCACGACACTAACTCAGCCCAACTTTGTTGGAATGTCTGAGGGTGAATTGGCAGCTTACAATTCGCGTGTTGCTGAGTCAGATCGCATATTTTGCGCACGCACCCAGAATCAGAGAGGTTCAGTGACGAGGTATGTCACTCGGAAGTCCTGCGGCACTTTACAAGAGGTCGGTCATTTATTGAATCGGGGATATATACTTCCAACAGACTCAACGCATGCGTTCTATTCTATGGAGCGATATCAGAATCGCGGCGGGCCTAATCCATATCGCGGACCTCGAATCTACCGGTACTAATATAATCCTGGAG
>FYBJ01001304.1_pt1 | contig 10576 bp, 12 predicted proteins | sample 1134611 | NCBI WGS metagenome assembly FYBJ01 (sample SAMEA104116008, study PRJEB20421) | marine metagenome | isolation source: marine | reverse complement strand
TAGATCGTCGGCAGCGTCAGATGTGTATAAGAGACAGAATCTGCCACGCGGCTCGCAGGTCATTCCCAACAGTCGCACGGAACAGATCATGGGGCGCTCTGGTGGTGGTCTGGACGTTCGCGTGGGCATCGACGGGGATGGCAATATCGGAGCTTATGTTCGTGATCAGAGTGGCCGTGTCGTCGCGCGCGCCGTGCCGAGCATCCTGTCGGCTTCGGATCAGCGCACCGGCGCGAATATTCAGAACTACAGCGCGCGGTTCCGCTGATGGAACGCCGTATCATTACTGTGCCGCCGGGGGTGTTGAAGTTCACCACGGCGGAATGGGATATCGACTGGCGCGGCCAGGGTCTGGGGGACACCAACCAGGGCGTTTCCAAGACGGTGGTCAACGCTCTGCCGCGTTGGGTCGGATCTCCAAGCGTGGTTCTGACGCCGGATATGATCGGGCACTGGCGGGGCATTCGGGCGCATGCGCAAGGCATGGTTGGGGTCTATCGTATCCAGATGGTTGATCCGGTTGTCTATGAGGATGAGCGGTTCTTGCAATCGCTCACCTGGTCAAATGGCCAGACCTTCAGCGCCGGGAAAGGGTGGGCCTTTGATCCGACCTGTGCTGCGCCCGAAGCTGCGGCGCGTGGGGCGGAGGAAATCACGATCAGCTCGCCAGAGCGGCCACGCGTCGGTCAGATCATGAGCCACGACCTGTGGCCCTTCGCAGTGACCTGGGTCGAAGTCGGGGCGGCAGACACCTACCGGATCGGGGTGCAGATGCCCTTGCGTTCGGACATCGCGGTCGGGGACCGGATCAAGCTGCGGGGCGAGGGGCTGTTTGAGGCCACCGATGAAAGCATGGGCAACCCGGCCTATGGGCTGGATCGTGTCAGCCGCCCGCGTCTGTCGTTTCGGGAGTGGATCAACCGATGAGTTTTTTTCCTGTGGATTATAACCCCCGAGACGATGTTTTGGGGATCCTTGACCTGTGCCTGGTCGACACGCCGGATGGGCCTGCCCGGTTCATGCTTGGCTCCGATGGTGTCTTTGTGGATTCGGACGGCAATCGCTGGGTCGGATCGCAGCTCCTGTCTGTCAGCAGTCTGGAAGCTGCGCTTGATGGGGCGGCACCCGAGGGCACCGCAACGCTGTCTTTCTTTCAGGATCCAGAGGCGGATGACCTGATCGCGGAAATCCGCGAACAGGGGGCCGATTACATCGACGGTCGGTCGATCACTTTTCTGGTGCAGCCGATCCGGTCACAGGCCGAAATGATGGCCCCAACGACGCCGCCGAAACAGTGGATGCAGCGCACCATGCGCGAACTGACGTTCTCGGCCAATGGTGCGCAGGACAGGTCGATCACGGTGGGGTTCGAGGCCTGGTCCGAAAACCGTCGTGCTGCGCGCCGGATTGTGCTGAACACCGAAGGGCATGCGCGGCTAACAGGTTCGGCCAATCCAAGCTTGGAATTCATGCCGACAGTGGACTTTCTGGAAGAGGGGCTGTTCGTATGACGCCGCTTTATCAGGAATTGCACCGATGGGCGGGTTTGCCGTTCATCTGGGGTGAAACGGATTGCTTTCTGGTCTGCTGCGATTGGATCGCGCGCGTGACCGGAATTGATCCGGCTGCGGATCTGCGCGGAACCTATGACAGTCGCGGCAGCGCGCACCGGGAAACCGGCTATCTGCGCGACCCCATTGGTTCGATGGATCGTTATCTGCGCCCCTGTGGGTTTGAGCAGGTGAAGGTGCGGCGTCCCGGTGACGTGGCTTTGATCGTGCATCGCGAAGATGACGGGCGAACCAGTCCATTTGCCGCGCTGTGGCTGGGGGAAGCCTGGGCCGTCAAAGGCCCGGATGGGGTAACGACGCTCAGCCCCAAGATGGTGTTGTTGGTTCTGGCAGTGTGGGGTGTTGGTTATGCGCCGTAGTCTGATCATCGCGGCCCTATGCGCGACAACGGCCTTGACGCCTGCGCGGGTCACCGCAATGCCCGCTGCTTTTGGGTTCATTGCCGGGGCCACGGGGATCGGCGCGGGGACTGCTATCGGCAGCACGGCGGCTTTTGCAGCAGGGGCAAGTTTTGCGGCCACCGCTGTTGGCGGTTTTGTCGTCAACACCGTGGTGGCGGTGGGGCTGTCGGCTCTGTCGCAATCGCTGGCCCCCAAACCGCCCACGCCACCGCCATCACAGCAGATGGTCAACTACGCGCAACCTGTGTCTTATGCGGAATGGGTGTTTGGCGAGACCCGCAAAGGTGGCCCGATTGGCTTCACCAACAAGGTCAACCTTCGTCGGTACTACGTCCCCATTCTCGCCGCCCATCCGATTGACGGAATTGTCGAACACTGGCTTGGCGAGCGCGTCGTTACTTTGAACGACGAAGCCGATCAGGATGTCAGCAATATCGAGACTGCACCGATTGCAGGTTACGGTCGGATCAACGTCTTTACGGGGGAAGCCGGGCAGGTTGTGGATCCTGGCCTTGAGGCAGCCTTTGATGAAATCACCTCGGCCCATGACTTTGCGGGTCTGGCTGGTGCCGTTCTGTGGGCAAAGCAAGCGCCTCAATCCAAAGGGGTAGAGGTGTACCCGAACGGGCGCGAGTGGGCTTACGCGCCGGTCATACGGGGCAACAACCAGATCTATGATCCCCGCGATGGGTCCACGGGTTACACCAACAACGCCGCGCTGGTGATCGCCTATTGGATTGTGAACATCCTAGGGCGCGCGGTTGATTGGGACGAGGTCTCGGTCGCCGCTGACGTTTGCGACGAATGGGTGACCAATGCCGAAGGGGAGCAGCAGCGGCGCTGGACGATCAACGGCAAGATCAGCGATGAGCAGGATTTTGAAGAGCAGCGCGCGCAACTTGCAGCGGCCTGCGATGCCTTCATCTATGAGCGAACGGACGGGAAAGTCGGGTTCATCGTCGGGGGCTGGGTTGAGCCGACGGTGACGCTGACGGCGGCGGATTTCTTCAGCTTTGAGGTGACCACTGGGAACTGGGGAGAGGCGGCACCTGATGAGATCTCGGTCACCTATACCGAGCCGGAAAATGGCTGGAGGGAAACCCCAAGTGGCACATGGGTTGTTAAGGATGTCCCAAAGCCGACGAAACATGAGCCGCAGTTCTTCACGATCAACAATCACAGCCAGGCGGTGCGCGTGGCCCGCCGGATCGCCAAAACCAAACATGCCGAATTCAAGCTCAAGGGGACCCTTGGCGCGATGGGGTATGAGCTGCTTGGCGGTGGTCCGAATGGCTCGGCGCATCGGTTCGTGCGGGTGGTGTATCCCGAAATGGGTATCGATGGGTATTTCGAAGTTGGCAAGCTGACACGGGAAGGCTCGGCGCTCTTCACGCTACAGGCCAACTCGGTCGAGCCTTCGGACTTTGACTTTGACGCGGCGACCGAGGAACCCAAACGCCCCAAATACGGCAAGGTCGCCAGCGACAACGGGGTGCCTGAAGTCACGGGGCTTACTTCATCCACTGTCGATGGTGGAGCGCTGGATTTTGCGTGGGATGAACAGGACGACAGCCTGACGCAGCAGATCCGGCTGAGGAAGATCGGAGAGGCCGACTGGCAGACCTACACAGCGCAGGAAGGCGACAGTCATTTGCAGGTGACAGGAATGCCAGACGATGGGGACTACGAATATCAGGCGCGCAACCGGACAGCGGCGCTGCGTCCAGGAGCATGGAAGCCGGATGACCCGTTGTCTGTTGGTGTCGTCACCAGCAGCACACCACCTGCCGCGCATTCCGCGTTTACTGCGCAGCTGAATGGAACAGCTGCGGATCTGACGTTCACGACGCCCAATGACGAGCTTTATCGCGGCACCCGGATCTTGCGGGCCACGGACACGGCAGACATCGCACAGGCTCAGGAAGCCCATGTTCACTACGGCGCGCCGTCCTCGACGGTTCTGTGGTCGGAGTCTCCGGTGGCCGGAACCTATCACTATTGGGTTGAACCCTTCAATTACAGCAAAGTTCCCGGTCCTGTCAGTGGTCCGGAGACGGTCGTTGTCCCCAATGAAGAACCCTAAGAAAGGTCAGCTATGACAGCACTGCTTCCAAAGACAATCATGCACGGCAATCCGCCGTCGCCCAGTCACCGTGTGAATCCGGCAGACATGGCGGACTGGATGCAAGCGCAGGAAAGCATCGCTGCGGGGGAGTTCATCAAATACATTGATGGAGCTGTCGACAACCTACGCGCGCGTATCGGGCCTGTGGACGGTGAATTCGGCCTTGTCATCACGACCGCTGCCGAACGCGGTATCTATGAGCTTGTAAACGGCACTTGGATCAAGCGCACGGATATTCCGGCGATATTTGCGGAAAGCCTGGCGGCCAAAGAAGCCCTGGCGTCGGCGGAGGGTGCCGAGGAGCACAAACAAGCTGCGGCCACCAGCGCGGGTGAAGCAGCGGCCAGTGAGGCCTCATCGAGTGCAAACGCCGCGACAGCAACCACCAAAGCCGCACAGGCTGTTTTGGCTGCGCAGGCGGCGGGGGCCACGCTCTACGCGGATGAGGCGACGGGCTTGGCGGCGTCTTCGGACGGTGATGTGTTTCTCGTGCAGGAAATGCCGGGTGTGGCTGTGTTCCAGCGAGTTGCGGCGGCCAGTGTTCACATTGGATGGCTGGGTGAACTGATCTATGATGATGTTCCTTCTCTGAAAGCAGCGAGCCATTTCTTCGCGGTCAACACAATCGTGCGGACCCGTCTTGAAGGGTTCTCCTACAAGGTCGTTGCATCCGGCTGGCAGATCGAAAATGCAGGCGGCGTAAGGTTCGAAATCACTCCAATTGTTGGCACTGTTACACCGGCAATGTGGGGCGACACCTCGGCGGACTTTGAGGCCGCGCTGCAATACATGGTCCAGGCCGGTAAAATGATCGTCATCGACCGAGACTACGAGCTTGACGGCCCAATTACGATTGACTGCCAGTTAAATCCGCTTCGAATGGACTTTCGAAACGGCGCAATGATCACGCCGGTTACATCAATGACGCCGGATGAGCATCTGCTGCGCTTCGACAATACCGGTGATCTCGCCATGACTGGTGTGGGTGGTGTTGATGGTCTGGAATTGGTCGCGGTTCCTCTATGGATTGAGAATGAGGCGCTGGCCAACAAGGCGCTGATAGACCGTCACATCACGGTTCGCGGGGGGCGGCGTCGAGCAGGCATGAACAACGAAGGCACATCCCTGCGTCTGGCTGGCGGATGGCACTCGGCTAGTATCGAGGGCAGTGTGATCGAACAGGCCAGCTATGACGCGGGCGCTGGCATCGAGAGTGTCAAAGGCTGTGCTTGTTTGACGGTGGCCACGACAGGTGATGGGGCGCACTACATCCGGGCGCTACACATCGAGGCGGTGTTCGGTTCTCAAGCGATTGGGGGCGATCTGATCGACGCGGATGTAGTCAAAGTGCTGTCGTCGAAAACCGAGGTTTTTATCGGTCGTCTGGAAGTGGGGGCGCATACCGGGCGGGCGGTCAAATTGCAGAGTGCTCGCACTACCATCGATTATGCGTCGATCAAGCGCTCAGGGGTTGTGCAGGCAAACTACACCTGCGTCGATCAGCAGACCGGCGATAGCCTCGTGATCAATCGCGTGCATGTCGAGTATCTTGATGGCGCGGTTCCAAGCGCCAGTGAAAAACTATTTCATCTCACTGTTCGTCCCGGCGTCGGTCGCGCTGAAATTGTCATCAAGGATGCGACCGTTGACCTCGCGGGGATTGATGATGCGGCGGCAGAACCAGCGGATCGGATCATGGCCCTGGCGTCGTTGGGTCATGAAGACCTGGCAGGGGTTGATATTGGCGTTATGCGCTTGGAGCGTATCGTAACCAAAAACGGGTTGCTGCGCCGTTTGGTGCATTTGAACCTGTCCACGGCTGCGGTCGATGAGGTCTACATCCGAGGCGCGCGCCTCGAAAATCTCGCGAGCGAACTGATCTACATTAACAATGGTGGGCCTGAAAACTTGTCGGGCCATGTAGAGGATGTGCGCCGCTACAGTGGAGCGCTGGTTCCGGTGGTTCAATGGGGTGTAGCCTCCGGTGAAAAGCCGCGGATGACAGGTCGGGATCTGGTGGGGTTCAATGACCCACTGGCAACGCCATCTGCAACCGAGGCGCGACCGGTCGAGATATCTCGGATGTGGCGGCGCGGATTCAATGAGGGTTCATTCCACACGGGCGGCGATGTCACCTTCAGCGACGGTGAATATCATGACGTTGTCACCGGGGCCTATTGGGTCGGCGCGATGATGCTGACCGTCAATTCAGACGCCTTTCCGGCATCTGGCATTGTCCAGGTGCGCGACGGCACCACTGAGATCAAGATCTGCGGCGAAGCCGGGCTCTATACAGGTGCCCCAGGTGGCGGAGACCCTGCGGGGATTTACGTTGAGGCCGTCTCGGGTGGCGCGCGTATCCACTGCCACAATACAGGCGGATCACGCCGCCTGAGCTACACGACATAAGGAGAGAGACGATGATCCGAACTGAGTTCACTGCGCGGGCAGGGAGCCGTGTGACGCTTGCGGCTGAAGCGGTGCCAGGGATAACCATCCATCAGGCCGTTCATTCTGAGGACACCACCTACGAGGGCGCCCAACTGTCTTTGCGGCGTGTGACCTTCATGATCAGCGATGGCACGGCGCTCATGCGCGGGGAGTATGAAATCCAGGTCTCTGGCGACCGGTCTTTGGAAGACGTCCAGATCAATCAAGACCTCACTCAGATGGTCATTCCAGCGTCAGCGGTCGAGGCGATGCAGCAGGAGGACGGGTCCTTGATCATACCGCTGACCGCATTTGTACAGATCATCGACGCCTCGTTCTTGCAGGTGGAACCACAGCTTACTGGCGGTGAACTGGTTTGAGGATGGAGATCGGGCGGCTTTGACAAGCCGCCCGAAAAAAGAACCGAACTACGACCTTCGGTCCTTAAACCATGAAATAATGGCTACTCACATCAGGAGGTGAGGCCAGTCTTTTCAGAGACAGGTTAACGAACAGTGAACGGCATTGGTGGTTTTGACCCCAATGCAGAGGTGATTGCATGAAACTTGAAATTGCGGGCTCCGCTGCGGCGGGGTTCTTTGGCGTGGCCGGTGCCTGGCTGGTGGCCTTCGGGTCATCGTGGGAAGCAGTGGCCGTCGCGCTCATCGGGGCGGCTTTGGCCGTTATGGAGGGGGAGGGGCGACGGGTCGGGACTGCCGTCGCTATCTTCCTGTTCAACATGCTGATCGGCGCGCTTGGTGGGCCGGTGATCGCGCAGTACCTCGGGGAGAAATATGAAGTAGAGCACCCGGCTCTTGTATTGGTGCTGGCCTTCCTGGTGGCCTACGTGGCCCACGATCTGTTCCGCTCGATGCGCGAAGTGATCATTGCGCGCCTGCGCAAGTTCCTCGGGGGAACGGCCAAATGACCGGACGCCTCAAGAAACTCGGCCGGTCGCGCGCATGGCTGCGCATTCGCACGATCATTTCCCTGATCATCTGGGTTGTCCTGATCTGGGCCGCCCACCAATCCTGAACATCGGAGACATCCAATGAAGATTGACTATCGCTGGGTTCAAACCCGGCTGAAGGCGCTCGGCTTTGATCCGGGGCCAATCGACGGCGTGCGCGGCCCCCGCACGGATGCGGCGGTGGTGGCGTTCAAGCAATCTATTGGCTTCCGCCCGCGAGCATACATCGGCCCGCTGACCATGGCGGCTTTGGGCGTCAAGGCGGACTCTGAACCGCGCGGGCTTCCTTGGCTCGATGTGTTCGAGCGGGTGCGGGGGCTGCATGAGGTTCGCAACAATCGACGGCTGCGGGACTTCTTGCGGTCGGACGGGCGCGCGCTCGGCGATCCTTCCGAACTCCCGTGGTGTGGGGATCTGGTGGAAACCTGCCTGCGGCTGGCTTTGCCGCATGAACCGTTTATCGGGCCGTTGGGTGAGAACCCGTATTGGGCGCGGAACTGGCTGCATTTCGGGAACCCGCTGGACACGCCGAAATACGGCTGTGTCGGCGTTTGGGCGCGTGGCAGCGGGGGGCACGTTGGGTTCATCGTCGGTGAAGATGCATCGAGCTGGTACGTCGACGGCGGCAACCAGCAGAACCAGGCGAACCGCACGCGCATTTCCAAGACCCGGCGCAAGCTCTTGGGATCGCTCTGGCCCATCACGTTCGGCCAAGAACCCCAACCCCTTCGCATCATGAACGCAGGCAACTTGCGCCTGTCCACCAACGAGGCGTGACATGGCGCGGATCGGATCGAAACTGCGTAGCGCAGAGGGTGGCCGGGTCGCGTTCATGTGCCCCGGCTGCAAGATGATGCACCACGTGACCGTGGAGCCGGGGCCGGGGCCTCAATGGTCTTGGAACGGCAATCCAGACGCTCCGACGTTCTCGCCCTCAGTTCTGGTTCGTTGGCCTGATCCCGACAGCCCGGGAAAGTACATCGCCACTTGTCATTCGTTCGTCCGGGATGGGCGAATTCAATTCCTGAACGACTGCACCCACGCACTCGCAGGACAAACTGTAGATCTGCCGGATCTACCAACTGATGAGGCGTGACGCCTCAATCCTATGAAAGGACCAATCTCATGAAAGATATGAAGAGCTTTTTGGCTTCCAAGACCATTTGGGGCGTTGCGATTGCTGTCGCACCGACCGTGGCAGGGCTGTTTGGCATGACCGTGACCGGTGCTGATGCATCCGAGGTTGCAGGGCATGTGGATGGTATCGTGACTGCTGCGGGTGGCCTTCTGGCCGTTTATGGCCGTGTCACGGCCACCAAAGGCATCGGAATCTAACCGGGCGACCGCGCGCGGGATCAAGCGCGGCAATCCCACAGAAAGGAGGTGAGTTACCCCTCAATTTCCTTGGCATTTTTTACTTACCCGAATTGGTATTGAGAGGAGAAGACACATCATGTTGCGGATAGCTGCGCGCCGCGTCAATTTGGATGTCTGAAATTCCCAGAATGGAAGTGAGTATGCTGAGGCCAGATAGAAACACAGGTGCCCAAAAATCGAAAATATTAAAATTTAGAATTCTATTGTCTCTTGCTCTATTTAAGTCCTCTGCGCTGGACGAGAGTATTTCAGTGAGTTCTGATTTTTCAAACACCTCCCTGTAATTTCCCCTGCACCAATTTAGCCAAATGGTGAAGTCATTCTCGCGCCTTTTATTTTCCTTCATAAAGACGTCGAATCGATTGTTTTGCTCATTAATGAAATGAAGCTGAGATTTGTACAAGGAGTGAATTGCATTCAAGGCCTCCTCAAGGGAAGCATTGGAAGTGGTTGGGGCACCGTGCTGGAAGATTTTGCGAATATCTCCCCAATTGACCTCTGGTTCAATCGCGTCAAGATTATCTAGTTCCCTCCTTATATTTAATATTGTTTGAGGGTTCTCTTCCTTTCCGGAGATGTTTCTGAATGTGTCTCTTAAATCGTAAAGAGTATCGGATTTGGTGCGCAATTTCTGCAGCGTCTCGGTAGCTAATGCGATCTTGTTTGTGTTTTCTTTAAAAAAATCATATGCACCTACTAGATCTTTTTCATTGTCACCGACCTTGAATTGTTCCAAGCTTTGCTTTGCATCCGATATGGAAGAGAGAAGGTTGTCGTTTACCTCTTGATGTCTTTTTGTTATGGTAACTATCTTCTCATGAGGGTTCTCTATTTCTATCATTTTCTCAATGCTATCTCTTAGTTCGACCACCTTCTTTACTAAGTTATCCTTGGATAAGATGGCGTCTTCGCTCCAATCATGTTCTATTCTAAACCTTTCGTGATCATAACTTATAACTACCCTGAGTAATAGGAAAAGCTGTGCCAGGATTATTGACAGGAAAATAATGTTTTCTGGATTCTTTACTTGCGGCGATATCTTAAATCCCCAAAGCTCGCCGCTTTCGGGAAGGGAAATGTTGAAAAAATAGATGAGTGATCCGATTATGAAGTATGCAATGATGGATTTTCTAGTTGTTGATAGGTTTGTGTCGTCGAGGCTAAGGAAGGGTGTCATTGGTCGATGGTCTCGTCCATAGATAGCGGGTTTATCATGTGCTCAATCACCCACTATTAAAGCCAATTTGTAAGGAAGAGCCAGCCGTGATACCTAACTTGCTCGCTTCTTACGCGTTTTTACCCTAGTTTCTGGCAGTTTTTTCTTCACCATCTCATTCAGCCGGGTCCGCGCTTCATATGCCGTGAGCTCCGCCTCGGTTGCTCTCTCACGCGGCCAGCACAAACCAACGGTTCTGCCGTTCGGCGCGACCACTTCGACCACAATCAATTCTTCGGGTGGGTAGTATTTGACCTGTCTCATGGTCTCGGTGTACCGGGTGGGTGTTAAAGAACACTTGTGGAACATTTGATGAGCAGACAGACCAACGTCGAGGGCAGTTATCAACGGTACATCGATCGGTTGCAGGCCGAGCTTGACGGTTGTGGGGATGAGGCGCGCCGAGCGGAACTCGAACGAAACATCGAAATCGAAAAGCGCCTGGTCGCCCGGTTGGGCGAATGACTATGCCTGACTGGCCCCAGA
>FYBJ01000083.1_pt1 | contig 10610 bp, 7 predicted proteins | sample 1134611 | NCBI WGS metagenome assembly FYBJ01 (sample SAMEA104116008, study PRJEB20421) | marine metagenome | isolation source: marine | reverse complement strand
AACCAAGCCAGTCTTGATGTAATCATTCCAAATCTCATCATTGTCGATTTGCATCATTCCGTACCAAGTACCTACTGGAAACTTCTCACCATCTGAGTATACTAAAGACTTATCTTTGTCAGAATCAGCTACTAACCAAGATTCTACCAATGTAACCCCATCTAACTTATCAAACGAATTGTGTTCTATGTTAGCTTGGTCAACGTACTTCTTCTTCATGTATTTGTATGCAATCTTCTTAACTACCTCTTGTGGGAAATATACAAAATATTCTCCATCCTCATCAATACGATAAATCATCTTATCGGGAATCATTAATGGTCCAGCAACAATACGCTGGTCAGCGAACTCTTGTTTAGATAGATTGATACCTAATGCTCCAATGTTTACAGCACCTTCCAATGGGTTTGTTGTTTCACGTGGTTTGATTAGGTCAGTTACTCTCTGAAGTTTATTTGGAGATTCAGACCACTTACCATTTGATTCGTAGAAGATTACAGTTTCCCAAATATGTCTACAATTGTTACCTCCTCGGTAAAGAAATAAGTTATATGGATTACCACCTTGGCCAGGTCCAAACTTACGATTTACTCCAAGAGTAGATGCGTTGTTTATATCTTCCTTACGATATACATTATCTTTTCTAGCCATCATAGCTTTACAGAATCCACGACTATTACCACTCTTGTTCGAGGGTGCCGATGGGTTGACCACATACCTATAACGAATCTTCGTACCCGGTGTGTCTAAAAAAGAAACGGAGTTACCTACGTTTCTCTTTTGCTTCCCACCTGTAACACCAGCAAAGGTATCTTGGGAGAAGTTTACATCGATAGCTACTGAATCTAAATAATCCATTACATCGTCTAACTCTTCTACTGATAATTTATTAGCATCAATTAATCTTGACTTCATCCACTCATCGTGAGCTTCTTCTAATAAAACATCGTAAGACTCATCGTGACTTTCACACGGCATATAGACTGTAAGTTCACCTACTCTATGTTCGTGGTATGTGTTTCCACATCCTGCTATTTCAGCAACTTCTTGAGCTTCTTCTTTGGTTGAGTATACTGGCAATCCATCAACGTATCCTAAGAAATCAAATAGTTCTTCTATGTATTGTTCTACAAATGAATCTATTTCTTTGAAGTCTCGTGTTCTCCAATCAGCGTAACAAATGGCTAGAGATTGGTCATCATCATATCCTTCACTTTGTAGTACTGATACACATCTTCCAATGTACTCTGCTTCACTTTCTCCTGCTCTTGGGTCTACGAATCCATCTGGCTTTTTAATCTTTCTTAGATTACGTGTATATTGTCCAATGACTTTACCACTACGTGTTCTAATCAATGCTACTGGCTCTTCTTCAGTTGCAGTAAGGGTAACGTCAGTATTAGGAATGTTTACTTCTCCTGATACTCTAAGGTCAGTTATTTGTCCTCTACCTCTATCTGCATCATCACCTCTTCCTGCAAATGTCCAACTTACATAATCACCAACACTAAAACCACCAGCATTCTCTACGAGTTTTACTATCACCGAACCACTTGGTTCGTTTATATATGGTGCTAGACCACTAACGTCTAAGTCACCTTCGAATAGACCTAGCTCTTTTAGTTTTGATTCTGCCCATCTTTTACCAGCAAGACCACCCCACAACAAATATGAAATAGTCCCACAAGCAGTAGTATCAGACTCATCATAATTTACCTCTGCTCTACTCAAGTAAGAGTACATGCGTTTAATTGTTTCTACTGAGATAGGTTCTTTCTTGGCTAATTGTTGCGCTCTTACTTTACCTACTTGGGTTGCACATTTATTATTAACCTTCTCGTTTAACTCTATACCTCTCTTAGCATTATTACTAACACCACTTGGGTAATCTGAGTAACTCTCAAACACTTCTCTATTTTGTTTCATATCCGCAAAATACATAAAGTTTGATTCTATCGCTGGGTCTTCTACTAATGCAATAGCATCTACACCACTAAAGTCATCCAACTCATCAATGTCTAATCTAACTATTCTTACACTCTTCTTGCTCATAATAATACCTTCTTACTATATAATATAAGTCACGACTTATAATGTCCTTCTATTGTTTAACTTAGCTTGTGCTTCTTGTTCACTCGTAACATCTCCGGCAAGTACGTATGTTCTACCTACCAATTGGTTATCAGGTGCTGTTGGAGTCAATACACTTCCCTCAGCCAACTGACCAATAGCAGTTGTAGCTCCACCGAATCCTCCACTTGGAGTACCACCCGTAGATGGTCCACTCGCGTCTGGTCCACTACCACCACCTGGCACTTTAGCAAATACACCCTTAGCTTTATTTACAGCCGATAGTACAGCAGCAATTTGTGTAGCGTAGAATATAGGGAAAGCAAATGCAGCACCTGGCCCTGTTGCCTTAGCTGATTTTTGTGCGATGTCCAAACCTTGGATAAATCCTATACCTGTATTGATTGCTAAATCAGCAAGTGCAGCTGCCTTAGATGCGGCAGTACCTTCTTTGAGTAGTCCACCCAATTGAGTAAAGATACCTGCAGCAGCAGATGCAAACTGAACTTGAGCGGCAATCTTCATATCACGTTCTTGTTGTGTTGCTAATACTCTCTTCTTACCCTCTTCTTGTTCAGTCGCTGTAATGACCTCTTGTGTACGTCTAGCAAAGAATTCTATTACTTCTGCTTTTTGTTCTTCAGTAGCCTTTAATCTATCTAATTCAGCAAGTGCTCTTTCTTGTTCCAATGCAATCTTCTGAAGTTCAGTCTCAGCTTGGATGTCTTGTTCTTTAGTTCTGAACCCTTCTAATACACCAGCAATACCATTGACTCTATCTTGTTCTATCTTAACAGATTCTTCTGCTGCTTTCTTCTCTTCTGCTAATCTTAATTCATTAGCCTTCTTTTGTTCTTCAAGTTCTTTCTCACGCTCTTCTTTACGTTTCTTAGCACGTTCAGTTGCAGCATCACTAAGTTTCTTGTTGTAGTTTGCTTCTAATACTGCCTTATCATTTACTAAGTTTTTATACTCATCAGAATCCGTTTCATAGAGTTTCATCTTCTCATTGAGTAGATTTCTTTCTAACTGAATTGTTTCTTCACCACGAGCTTGAGCGAGTTTGAGTTCTCTCTCTTGTTGTTTAACACGTTGTTCTGATAGTTTCTTAGACTTCTCTGCAGCAATCTCTTCTGAACTAGCTACAATACCAATAGCTGAACCTATCTTACGTAAGAATTTACCAACCTTCTCTGCCATTGTAGCGAGTGGTCCTAACGATGCTTTGATGAATAGTTTTATCTTATCACCAAACTTAGTAAATATAGCAATGAGTGCTGTTACTGTAAGTATGATAAGACCAAGAGGGTTCGCATTAAGAACAAGGTTAAATGCTTTCTGAGCAATGGCTGCTGCCTTTGTAGCGACAATGGCTGCTTTCTCTTGGACTACCCTTGCAGCAATCCTAGCATTTAGAGCACCTTCCGCTACTGACCTAGCACCAACAGCGATAGCGATACTAGCTTGAACCTTTTGTTCTATCTCACCAATACGTTCTGACTCTACACCAAATAAGGATAGTGTACCGGCAGTAACCGCAACGGCTCCTGCAATACCCTCAAATCCTTTAGCGAATGCCTCAGTCCTTTGAGTAGCATCTAATCCCTCAAATGACTTCTCTATATCTTTTATCTCACTACTTACTTTAGCAGATTGCTTAGATAATTCTTGGAACGCCTTTGAACCAACCTCGACTTGCTCTAACTCCTCATTGATTGATTCGAGCTCGTCCCTCATTGTTCCGAGTGTTTTTACCGAATCACCACTATCTACTTCAACATCAAATGTAACGGTACTCATATATTATCTCCTTTTAATCCAATTTTTGCCAAATAAGATTCGTCCAACGTGTACGTCAGATACTCCTACTTCTTTAGCTATCTTTACTTTAGTCCAACCTAATGAATATAAATACTGTATAGTTTCTATATCCTTTGGTTTTAATTTTGCATTATGGTTATTAGTACCATTCATCTTTGTAAGACCCGTTCTCATTGCGTGTCGTATGTTGTCTTGCTGAGTACACCACTCAAGGTTTTCAACTCTGTTATCACCCTTATTACCATTGATGTGATTTACAACTTTGTAATGCATTGGGTTAGGTATAAGAGCTTCTGCTACTAATCTATGGACAAGTTTACCATCGACCATCTCGTATCCTCTTTTGTCAAAACAAGTCTTTCTTTTAATAGGGGTCTTTCCTCGTTTTGACCATATCTCACCATTCTCGGTAGCATACAAACCCCTTAGCGTAGTTTCTTTCATACTACTAAGATACGGATTATATTTTACATTACCAAATTTATTCATAAGTACTTTTACTCAATTTTCAATATTTCTTTCTAAACCTGTATCAGTTTACCTGGTCAACTTATATTATTAAGCAATAAGCTTTCCCAAGGGAATAAGTTACTACCCTTTTCTTTGTATCACAATCCACTCATATCCGGTAGACATTACACCTAACCCATCAAAATCCTTATTAGTGGTTACCTCAGCTGCACCATCTATTGTTTGTGAACCACTTGGTACAAGTGCTATAACTTTAGATGCAGCACCAAATGAATCATCAGTCATAAATCTCAAGAACCTACCCCTATTATCAGTAGCATCTGGAAGGAATACAAAGAAGTTTCCATTACCTCCACTCCAATTAAAATAGGTTAGATACGAATCAGTATCACTTGTCATATCATAAGTACCTGCAGCACTTGCGGATACCTCAGTTACTTTAAGATATTGTGCACCTGTAAGTATAGAATTACCTAAGATAACTTTATTAGCCTTAGGTACACCATCTGCTACTGGAACATTAGGTAGTTGACCCAATCCTACTGAGTTCTCAAATGTTTCAATACCTTCAGCTGATGAAGTCTGATAGTATAAGAATCCATTACCACCTATGTGTGTATGTCTCTCAAAGTTATTAAGACCACCAAAGGTTATACTCTCAGCTCCGAGAAGCATACTTTGAGAAATGTTAGTTTGTTCCATAACACAATTCTCAGAAGTCATCATGGCGTTCTTGTCACCAAAGATTGTAGCGTTCTTAGTACTAATCAAAGATATATCATGAGAGCCTGACTTGATTGTGGAATCCTCAGATGCAAGAACTGCAACATTGTCTGAATCAGCGCCTATGGTAATGTTATCACCACTTACTATTGAGTTCTTTACATTGGCTTCAAATACATTCTCAGTACCTACTATAATTGCCTTATCAACACCTTGTCCAATAGTACCACCATCTTGTGTACCTATAATAGCACCTGCTCCATCATCTATCTCAACAGTACCTACAATGTTTTGTTCATTCACTGCATTTAGGTAAGTGTTAAATGTAGAGTCCCAATATACTGAACCTGACAAGAATGTATATCCTGCCAATGATGCAAACTCTTTTAAGTCAGCGGAGCTAGTAATTACTTCGAGGTTAGGACCTCTTACTACAACATCACCACGTGGATTAAAATCTTCTACATCGTATACACCTATATCAATGTCGTTAATACGTCTACGAGGGAATTTAAACTTGCTTATAGGAGTCTTTAACAACTCTACCCTTACGTTGTCCCTATTACTAATATTAAACCCACTAATCTTGTTTATACGATAGTATGCATTGTCTATGAATATCTTATCATTTAGCTGAATATCTTTTAGGTCAATCGGATTGAACTGCATATTCAATGTAAGTATTCTTGCACTTTCATCATACAATTCGTTTATGTATCCACCCCAATAATCATTGAATGCACCTCTTGGTGTTTTACCATCAGATTGATTTTGATGGAACGGATACCATCTACCAGCATCATAGTGTAATGAGCTGCCTGTACCGATTGGATACGATTGGATAGATGATATAGTAGAATAAGAGTTTTGTGCAACTGCGGTTGACGTACCTGCATCAAAGATAAAGTACTCACCATTGGTTGCACCTATGGGTTGTTCATCGTTTATTCTATAACCTAATCTTGGTTTAAACTTAAATGCCTTATTGTCAGTTCCATCTTTACGATATAGTTGAGGTATGATTACACTTGGTCCTAATGGTATACCTTTAGCAGGCAATGGTGAGAAGAACCCACCTACTCTTCTTGTACCTTGTGGTATATCAGACTCTGATACATACTCATAACCACCATAGGTCAATTCATTATCAAAGTTATTTTTAGCGTATTGTGTTAGTGAATCCGAATCATCAGAATCGCTAAATACAATAGAAGCTGGTTGTGATTGTATAGGATGTTTTACTGATATCTTTGTAGACCTATCATACTTCTCAGTCCAATCCTTTACTACACCACTATCTCTCCAAGTATCAAATGGCTCTATGATTAAAGTATTACGTTCGTTCTTCTTAGGTTCTATAACCAAGTTAAACTTTTGTATAATACCCTTTAAGAAATCCAATGCCTTTATTTGTGGGTCAAATTGTTGTCCCATATCTACATCACCACCTACTACTTGTATAGGAGCGTATATAGTTCCAAAGGTAGAGGTATTTCTTATGTCTAAGTCAATCGGATTAATACTAACATCGTAACCTTCCCAAGTTACTGCTAATTGTACTACATCACCAATACCAAGATTAAATCCAGCACTTGTAAATGCCATCGTACCTACATTGATATTTTTGATATCGTAATATTGTTGAGCTACTGCAACGTTGTTAACAATTAGGAATATCGTACACAATGATATCTTACCTATTGTATTTTTGTTAAAATCTAACGATGCCTTAAAAGCATATGTACCAGGATTAGATACAGTATATGCAGAAGTATTTATATTATACCCATTCGCAGGGTCATATATCTCTCTATTAAAGTTTACATCTTCTAAGAAGGCAACAGGCCCAGCGAGAACTTGACTACCAGTCTTTTCTGCTGAGAAGCCAGAGTCTTGTGATTGGTTTGATGTAATACCTAACTTATCAGAGTTTGTAGTCAAAGTATAGATAGTACTAAACTCATCTGAATCAAAGAATGTAGATTCGTAATTGTAGTTAGCCGACTCAAAGATTTTATCTACTATTGTCTTTACTCTTACAGCAGGCTTGAACTGCTGAATCTGCATTGGTGTTGTACTATTATCTATCTTACCTACCGTACCACCAAACTGAATAGGTTTGATTGCAGGGTCAGTACCATCGAGACCATAGTCAACCAATGGGTAGTATACATCACCACCAGCAATACCATCTTCCCATGATGAGGTAATCGAAGTAATATCGTAGGTGTGTGTTAGGTCACTATAATCTAAGTTAGTTAGGTAAGTTTCCTTGATTGAATTTGTAAAGTCTACGGACTCGTTTACAAGAGTTACTGAGTATGAGGTATCACTTACCCCATCGGTAACTACTTCGTTCAGTATAAGGTTACCTGTAAAGACTTCTGCACCTTGTTGTAACACTTGACATTCTACGGATTCTTTAAATCCCTTTACATCAGGTGAGTTTACATTGTAAGCTGCATCAAAGAATATATTATTAGCCTTACTACCAGGCAAGTCTATATTCTGACTTGCTACACCAAAGACATTACCAATCTCATTGTTCTGAATTGCAGATACATCTACACGAAATGGAATATCCTCAAACGTGTCAAGGTCATAACGTGTGCCTTCATAGGTTACTCTAAGAACTAAATTATTTCTCATACTTATCTACCGAATCTTTGGTTACTTACTTTGTATTCTACTGATAACTTATACATCTTCTGAGATAACGGGTTGGTTTTATATGTATAAGCGCTTGTAGTGATTACAACAGGTCTGAAATCGCTTCCATCTTGTATATACACCTCAGGCGACTCTATCAATTGTCTTAACCAATCTGCATCGTCTTGTAAAAGATAATCAGACTCAGCTCTTCTTGTCTCATCGTAATTAATGCTATATGTCTTACTACCACGTCTTGTTGTATCGTATGTGATACCATTAGTTGAGGTAGAGTAGTTTACAAAGTTTTGGTCAAAGTTTTTACGAGTAATATTATCTACCTTAGTATCAGCTAATCCAAAGTTAACATAGTCATAAGCTCCGAGTTCGTTTAAGAAAGCAAATCGTGTACCATCATACCCACATCTACCTTGTTCCTTAGTATACATTCGTTTAGAGTATACACCAAGATTGTTCTCTTGTCCATCACTGGCTTGTTCAAAGAATGTGATTATATAATATGCCCAATTACTATTTAGTGTATTACCAGCATCAGCAAAGTTTTGTGGACCGGCTGCAATGTGTACCAATCGAGTACTATCAGTTTGTAATGCTGCTACATCAGGCCATGTTTCAGTAACTGCTGAAGTTCTTGGACCACCACCATTACCTGTTATGTTCTCCCAATCAAAGTTTTGGATTTGACTTCCTGCTTCGTTATATACATTTACTTGTATAGCGTATATATCATGTGCATGAGTAGTAGAGTTATCAAAATTTCCGTTGTATACTGAAAGTGTAGCATATTCATCGTTCCTAATAGATTGTGTAAGTGGGGCATTAGTCAATGCATCTTGGCGATTGAATGTACTATCTTCTAATGCATCAGAGCCACTATAATAAGATGATGATGGGAAGTTCCAATCATCGTAATCATTTACACCATTGGTTAGATATAATTGTGAACCACTTATACCACTACTATAACCTACTGAAGAAGATACAGATGAGCCAGTCTCTTCGTATAGTACTGTACTAATAGTTTTACCACTATATGTTGAGGTAGCCACTTCTTGTGTTTTAAAATATGTATCTACACCTACGTAGTCCCTTGTGATTTGTCCAATATTAAATACACCTTTCTCAGAAGGGTTAGGTTGTTGCTTAATAGTGATTGTATCATCACCATCAGACACCTCCATCACAAATTGGAATTGAGGGCTATTGGTATTGTTTGACGTTACTACATATAGTAAGTCTCCGTTAGCCTGATTAGGTGTTGTCGGTTCTTGTCTAATTGTTATTGCCATACTACTTACTCACATCTATCATTGAGAGTCCATCGAAGAACTCGTTAACATCTTTTACTCCAGCTTCCTCCAAGGCATCCACGAAATCGGGTGTTACTTGGTCAATGGAGTTTTGTATATAATTGGTAGGATTTAAACCTATTCGTCTTTGTCTAAACTGATAGTTAGTACCATTCAGTGGGGGTGGGTTGATACCAGCTGGAACTGTAATAGAAGTATTAGCTTGTGTACCACCTACACCATACGATTGGAAAGGTCCGTAGAACTCACCAAATATTTGCATTGATAGTTTATCACCATTCTCACTAACGGACGCTCTATAAGAGTTCTTTAGTCTACCCGTAGCGACAGGTGCATTAGCTGCAAATCTTTGAGCGTACTTATCAGCGTACTCAAGTGTTACATCTTTTATTCTATCTAAGTTAGCCAACCTATACCTCCGTTGGGATGTTACAAATTGTAATACCACTCGAATCAGTTACGATACTCATATTACCTAACCACCCATACAAACGGTCCTGGAATGCTTCTGCTACCGGAACAATACCACTCATACTAATCTCGTACTCTTGTTGTTCTGCTCCATCTCTCCAATAGGCGTATACATCATATAAGGTACGTTCGCAATCTGACATCGTTTGTACATCAGTACTTTTATCTAACTTAGGTACATCAAGTATGTATACCTCAAAGTTAAGAGTACGTTGTCCGTAAGGTGCAATACCTGGCGATGCCAATGGACGTACATACATAAGTGGATAAGCTTGGTTGATTGTATCGTTAAGTTTGTCGAGGCCGCCGTGTCCGAACGACTGAATAAACGTGTGATACTCAGAGGCTCTTTGCCATTTCTCTAAGATGTCTCTATAAGTTTTCATAAGAATTCCTTTATATATTTCTTTACTGTCCTTACATCTATACTAAACAAAAACGCTAACTCAGTATACTTGTACTTACCAGTCTTATACAATGTAGCTATCTTTCTACGAGTAGGTTGTGGTAATTTCTTTTCGTATATCTTATCGACTAAACCATTCTCTCTTGCGTGTTTATTATTATCTGAGTAAGACATCCACTCTAAGTTAGATACGTGGTTATTTCGTTTGTTACCATCTTTATGATTTACAGTCTCATCCCTACCATCGATGAATGCTTCTGCTACCAACCGGTGTACGTAGTGTTGGTTATACCTTCCGTTGTAATATAACTTTACTGCGTCATACCCTTTGCCATAAGGAGTCTTTACTGAACCATCTTTGTTTGTGATAGTACCATCTTCCCTGATGGTATACCCATTGAATTCTATCTCCTTCATTATTTATTCCTCATCATTTCTAAACGTTGTTGTCTAGCTTCTTCTTGTTGTATATCTAATTCCATTGCCATCCATTGAAATATAAATCCTATATTAACTCTAAACATATGGTCATCACCTGTTATATCTAAGATTCTTCTCGTATCGAGGTTTCTGAGGATGTATAACCATCCAAAGAATCCAGCGATTGAAGGGCCTGATTTATCTGACTCGTCATCAGCTTCTTCATCTCCGGCTCCATTGTCGGGGAA
>FYBJ01000621.1_pt1 | contig 10613 bp, 9 predicted proteins | sample 1134611 | NCBI WGS metagenome assembly FYBJ01 (sample SAMEA104116008, study PRJEB20421) | marine metagenome | isolation source: marine | reverse complement strand
AAGGTTATCATTGGAAAACGGATAGAATATCGCACCGAAATTAGCACTGTAATAGGTCTTGTATAAAAAATTTGAAGGCTGTGTTTTCGGAAAATCATTCTCCTGTGCTAGAGCATTAAAAGACAGTAATAAAACAACAACAAGAAATCTGAATTTACCCATTGGCCTTTTCAATTCACTTGAAATAAAAAAACCTGCTTGAATCACAGGTTTAAATTTTAGTTATGCATTTAACGGTTGACCATCCCACGCTGATTTAGCAGCCTCTTTCATGGCTTCAGAGTAGGTTGGGTGTCCGTGGCAAATACGCGCTAGATCTTCTGCAGACGCTCGGTATTCCATCGCAACTGCAGCTTCCATAATTAAGTCGGCTACTCGAGCGCCAACCATATGTACGCCTAATACTTCATCCGTATTGGCATCAGCAAGTACTTTTACAAATCCGTCAATATCCCCACTAGCTCTTGAACGACCTAAGGCGCGCATTGAGAATTTCCCTGATTTATATTTAACACCGGCATCTTTTAATTCCTGTTCAGTTTTTCCAACTGCAGCAACTTCAGGCCAAGTGTAAACGATTCCTGGGATTAAATTATAATCGATATGTGGTTTTTGACCTGCAATAATCTCCGCAGCAACAACACCTTCTTCTTCAGCTTTATGAGCCAACATAGCACCCTTCACAACATCACCAATAGCATAGATGTTTGGCACATTCGTTTGTAAGTGATCGTTAATTTCAATCTGACCTTTTTCGTTTACTTTGATGCCAACATTTTCTAAATCTAATCCTTCTGTATAAGGTCTTCTTCCAACCGATACTAAACAGTAGTCTCCTTTGAATTCAACTTCTGCACCTTTTTTATTGGTTGCTTTTACGATAATTTCATCTCCTTTTCTTTCTACAGATGAAACGCCATGGCTTACGTTAAACTTAACACCTTGTTTCTTTAATACTTTTTGAAGTTCTTTAGAAACATCCGCATCCATTCCAGGAACGATTTTATCCATGTATTCGATTACTGTTACTTCAGATCCTAATCGACTGTACACGGAACCTAATTCCAATCCGATAACGCCACCACCAATTACCAATAGGTGTTTCGGAATTTCTTTCAACTTTAATGCTTCGGTAGACGTAATAATACGCTCTTTGTCAATAGTGATAAATGGTAACGAACCTGGCTTTGAACCCGTAGCAATGATGGTATTTTTACCTTGAATCACTTCTTCGGAACCATCCGCTTTGCTCACTTTTACATGCGTCGCATCAACAAAAGAACCTAAACCTTCATAAACATCAATATTGTTTTTGTCCATTAAATATTTGATTCCTCCAGTAGTTTGTTCAACTACTTTAGCCTTACGATCAATCATTTTAGTGAAATCAATTTTAGGAGCATCAATTAAGATTCCGTGCTCTTCAAAATGCTTAACGGCATCGTAATAATGATGTGAAGAATCTAAAAGTGCCTTTGATGGAATACACCCTACGTTTAAGCAGGTTCCACCCAAAGTGGCATATTTTTCAATAATGGCAACTTTTTTCCCTAATTGTGAAGCTCTAATCGCTGCAATATAACCTCCTGGTCCTGATCCAATAACAATTAAATCGTAATTCATTTTTTATGAAAATTTTTGTAATGCAAAAGTACGTAATCTACATCATTTACCTACAAAGAATTGCGGTTAATTCCTATCTTTGGCGGAAACTTAACAATTATGAAAATCGTCAAAAAAGCATTGTTAGCCATTCTAATCGTATTCGTGATTGCTCAATTTTTCGGTCCTGAATTGAATCAAGGAGAAGTAAGTTCTTTAGATCCATTTATTGCAGAAACCAAACCATCTGAAGAGGTACATAAAATCATGAAGCAGGCTTGTTTTGATTGTCATAGTGATGTAACCAAATATCCTTGGTATAACAATATTACACCTGTAAATTATTGGATTGCAGATCACGTAAAGGAAGGAAAAAAGGAAGTTAATTTTTCAAAGTGGAGTGAGTATTCGTTGAAAAGAAAAGAGCATAAGTTCGAAGAAATCTGGGAAGAGGTAGAAGAGAAACATATGCCTTTGAATTCGTATACATGGGTGCATCGTGATGCTGATTTGTCTCAAGAACAAATTGACAAAGTTGTGGCCTGGGCAAAGCAAAAGCAAGCTGATTACAAAGCTCAAATGACCCAAGAATAATTGTACAATACGGTTTTCATTATCGGAGCTGTTTGGGTTGAACCCAACTCTTCGGCAGCTGGAAGCCGAATGTTACAACTTATCGAATACTTTCAGGCACAAGGAAGTAAAATAGTCTTTGGAACTACCGCGCATCAAAACGATAATAGTATCGATTTGGAATTATTGGGTATTGAGGTGCATAAGTTGCGGCTAAATGATACGTCTTTTGATGAGCTGCTCCTAGACATAGATCCATCTATAGTTCTTTTTGATCGATATATTACCGAAGAGCAATTCGGATGGCGAGTTGCCGAAAAACTTCCAAAAGCAGTTCGAGTTTTAGATACTGAAGATCTTCATTGCTTGCGCAAAGTGCGTGAGAAGCAATACAAGTTAGGAGAAACTTTTAAGCATTCCGATTTATTAAGTGAAGAAATTACAAAACGAGAAATTGCAGCTGTTTTACGTAGTGATGTATCTCTAATTATTTCCAAATTTGAAATGAATCTGTTGGTGGAGACTTTTCAGATAAGTTCGTCCATTTTATTGTATTTACCCTTTTTACTTGGAAAATCTATTGAAGCTATAAAGGTTCCAGAATTTGAGGATCGTATAGATTTTATTTCGATTGGAAATTTTTTACATGCTCCGAATTTGGATTCTGTGATTGCCTTAAAAAAATCAATTTGGCCAAAAATAAAAGCGAAGCTACCTCAAGCAAATCTTCATATTTATGGGGCGTATCCAACTCAGCAGGTTAAAGATTTTCATAAGCCTGCCGAAGGATTCTATGTTCATGGATTTGTAGAGAATCAACATGAAGTTTTACGAAATGCGAGAGTCATATTAGCACCATTATCTTTTGGTGCCGGATTGAAAGGTAAATTTCTCGACGGAATGCTAAATGGTTGTCCGTCTGTCACTACTTCTATTGGTATTGAAGGTTATTCGGATGCAGAAAACTGGTGTGGAGCGGTGTCTAATAATTGGGATGAATTCGCCTCTAAAGCTGTCGAACTTTACCGTAATGATTCGAACTGGAAAAAAGCACAAAAAAAGGGATTTAAGCTTTTACAACAGTTTGATAAAACGGTGCACGAATCCGAATTTACTACGAAATTAGATGCATTATCTACTGTTTTGGAAAGTCATCGAAATCAGAATTTTATGGGAAGTTTGTTGCTGCACCATCGACTCAAAAGCACAAAGTATTTGAGTAAATGGATTGAGGAAAAGAATAAACGTTAACTTTATCTAGTGAAACGACTTCTTTGTATTATTTTCTTTGGATATGGTCCCTTACTCTTTGGACAGAAAGTCGTTGAAGAAATTGCTGAATCTTATTTTCAATATTATAAGTATCCGCAAGAACAGTTTATTTGTCAGTTTAACAAGGCAAATTACTTTCCGGGTGAGGAGGCCTATTTCCAATTGTATGTGTTGGATAAAAGGGAGAAGAAATTATTTTTCGACACGCAGAAAGTATGTTTTTTATTGTTTAATGATAAGGGTAAACGAATTCTTAAAAAATATTTGGCAGTCGCCGATGGTGTGGCAGCCAATTCTATAACGATTCCCAAGAATTACGAGGGACCGGTTCTCTATTATTCTGTTGAAAGTAACTGGAACTTAAATTTTCAACGCACCAAACCCAAACCCATTTTTGTCAATGTTGAAGAGAGTAATCTCAAGGAAGATGTTGATGCGTTGACCCATTTTAAGGTCTATCCGGAGGCCAATATTTTAATTGATAGCCTTACTTCTATGGTTTTTGTTCGTGCTGCCGATAAGAACTTTACTGGTCTTGCTATTGAGGGGGTGATAAAAGATGACAAAGACGAAGATGTAGCTTTTTTTAAAACGGATGATTCTGGATTTGGGCGATTTTTTTTGAAACCAGAATTTGGTTCATCTTATCGAGCAGAAGTTGTTCTCGGGTCTAAAAAGTTTAGTCAGCAGTTACCAAGCGTATCTAAAAACGGATTGGTATTTAATGTGTTTGATCGAGGTCGTGAGTTTTACTTCGGATTTCGGGCGAATCTGAAAACAGCTGATAGCTTGTCTTACATCATCCATTCGGATGGAAAAATAGCCTTGGCCGGAATTTTAAATTTAAATGATAAACGTAAAAACGCCTTTTATTTTTCGAAGGATAAGTTATTAAAAGGAATCAATACCCTTTCCATATTTAGTGGAAAAGAATTGATTGGAGAGCGTTCATTTTTCAATAATTTCAAGAAGTCTTATAGGGAAATTGAAGTGACTCAAAATCGAATTCATAAGGATAGTGTCGAGTTTGGTTTTGAGAAAAAACTCACGGATTCTATTGTTGAACTGTCAGTATCTATTCTGCCCAAATCGAATAATGCCGTTGCGAAAAATCGATTATTTCGTCAGATATACCTAAATCCAATTGATTCCATTTTACATCAGGTGAAAAAGGAATATGTATTAGACCCTATCACTTTGAAGCAGTTTTTCGATTTGCAAAAATTCTCAAATCAATGGGATAAAATTTTAGCCAAAGACACGACGAAAATCAGTCATTATTTTAAAAGAGGTTTTGATGTCAGTGGGACTTTGTACAATCGTAAGAAGAAAGAACCATTACGAAATACGGTTGTCAATTTTTTCACTTCCTATGAAGCCGGAAGTTTCACTACAGATGAGGAAGGAGGTTTTTCTTTAAAGGAATTGTATTATGCGAGTGATGACGAACTGAAAATGGATCCGCAAACCACCAAGAAAGTCATTCCGAGATTCAAATTGGAGCCGCATAAGGATCTCTATGATACTGTAACTGAAGTCAACTTGAAGAAAACGTTTATTGGACAAAATTTGGTTTCGAGAGATGTGAATCCATTTTTTACAGAAGATTATGAGCAACTTGGCGGAATAGAAATCAAGTCTAACAAGCGCTCAAAGAAAGACCCGGATGTAAATCCGCTAGACGACACTACCTTCACTCAAAATTTTGAAGTAAACGAGGAGAACGTTTATAACTACAGAACTGTTCTTCAATATTTAGAATTCCAATCCAGCATAGTTGTCGATAATCGATCTTCATTTGTCAGTATTTACAATACCCGCACCAATAGTCAAACCATTATTGGTGGCGGAGGTGGAGTGCAACCCATGAATATCTATATCGATCAGATTCTGATGCGTCAGCAAGACGCAGAGATGCTGAAGAATATTTATATGCACGAAGTCAAGAGTATTCGAATTAATAAATCTGGTATTGGTGGTGGTGGGTTAAATCCCTTCGGATCAATTCATATCTACTTAAATAAAAAGGGATTGTTTAAGGAAATGAAATCCAGACCAAAACGAGATTCGGAAGTACTTTACATTCGATTACCTTACGGATTTGAAAAACCAAAAATCTATACCCAACCCGATTATCAGTATGAAATTGGTTCTGAAAACTTCAACAAGTATGCTACCCTGCATTGGGAACCATTACTAAAATTGACGAATGAAAAATTGACATTCAAAGCCAAAATTCCGCAGCAAAGCAAAGAATATAAATTGATTATTCAAGGGCTGACCAATGAAGGAAAAATCATTGATTTCGAATTGGAATTCGGAAATTAATTTATGCTGGAATTAGTCCAGCACGTTTTAATAAAGCTTCTGGATTCGGTTCCTGACCTCTGAAACGTTTGTACAATTCCATTGGTTTTTCTGTTCCACCTTTACTTAAGACATGATCTTTAAATTTAGTAGCCACTTCTTTATTGAATATTCCTTCTTCTTTAAAATATTCGAAAGCATCAGCATCTAGAACTTCTGCCCATTTATAGGAATAATATCCTGCTGAGTATCCGCCTTGAAAAATGTGAGAGAAAGCTGTACTCATACAATTTTCTGCCACATCAGGATACAGAGAAGTCTCTTTAAAGGCCTCTAATTCGAATTCTTTAACCGACGAAATTTCGTCTGGATTCTCATTGAAATGCCAAGCCATATCTAATAATCCGAAACTCAGTTGACGCATGGTTTGCATGCCTTCCATAAAGGTTGAAGAATCTTTAATTTTTTGAACATATTCCATCGGAATGACTTCGCCTGTTTCATAATGTTTAGCAAATAGTTCAAGTGCCTCTTTTTCGTAACACCAGTTCTCTAACACCTGACTAGGTAATTCAACAAAGTCCCACGAAACTGATGTTCCAGATAAACTATTATACGTGGTATTGGCGAGCATTCCGTGAAGTGCATGACCAAATTCATGGAATAATGTCGTTACCTCATTAAATGTTAACAGTGAAGGTTTGCTCTCTGTTGGTTTGGTAAAGTTGCAAACAATCGAAATATGTGGTCTTTCATTGATGCCTTCAAAAACTTGTTGGGATTTGTAAGAGGTCATCCAGGCACCATTTCGTTTCCCAGCTCTCGGATGAAAATCAGCATAAAAAACAGCGATAAAGTCCCCATCATTTTTGGTTACTTTATAGGTCTTTACTTCCTCATGATACTTTTCAATATCAAAAACTTCTTCAAAATTGAGTTGAAATAGTTTATTGGCAATAGTAAATGCGCCATCAATTACGTTTTCTAATTTGAAGTAAGGCTTTAATAATTCCTGATCCAAATCGAATTTCTCTTTCTTCAATTTCTCAGAGTAGTAAGCAGAATCCCATTTTTGTAAAGCATCAATTCCGTCTAAATTTTTTGCATAGTTTGATAAGGTTTCAAACTCTTCTTTTGCAGCAGGTTTTGCTTTTTGTAGCAAATCATTTAGAAAGGTCATTACTTTTTCTGGAGTTTCGGCCATTCGTTCTTCGAGTACAAAATGAGCATGAGTTTTGAACCCTAGTAATTGTGCTCTCTGCTGACGTAATCTTACAATTTCTAAAACAACCTTTTCATTATTGTTTTCATTGTTTTGGAATCCTTTTTTACCGAAAGCAATTGACAATTCTTTTCGTAACTCACGATTTTCGGCGTAGGTCATAAATGGGATATAACTTGGATAATCTAAAGTGATTAACCATCCATCTTTACCTTTTTGCTTAGCCATCATGGCTGCGGCTTCTTTCGCTCCGTCTGGTAATCCTTTTAAGTCCTCTTCATCCGTTAAATGCATTTCATACGCATTCCCATCTACAAGTACGTGTTCACCAAATTCTAAAGACAATTTTGCTAAGGATTCATCCAGTTTACGGAGTGTATTTTGATTTTCGTCAGAAAGATTTGCACCATTTCGAGCGAATCCTTTGTATTGTTTATTCAGTAGCATTTGTTGCTCCGGAGTTAAGTCAAGATTTTCTTTTTGATCATGCACAGCTTTTACACGTTGGAATAATTCGGCATTTAAAATCATATCATTTTTGAATGCCGTTAACCACGGAGAAACCTCTTTGGCGATTTCTTGAATTTCTTTGGAGGTTTCGGCCGAATTCAAATTGAAAAAAATGCTCGTAATTCTTCCCAATTTCTGGCCCGTAAAATCTAATGCCTCTGTCGTATTTTCGAAAGTTGGTTCAGCTGGATTTTTTACAATGGCATCAATTTCGTCTTTAGCGATTTGGATGGCTTGTTCGATAGCTGGTTTGTAATGATCGTATGTAATTTGCTCAAACGGAGCAGTGTCAAAATCTTGTAATAATGGATTCATAGTCAATAAATGAATAACTTAATGGGTCAATAAATGAATGAGTCAATAACCAATAACAGAAATGATTGTATTGAGTTGGATTGCGTCCAGAAAATCAAATTATTTTCTAACGCGTTCTGATGCCTTTTCGACTTTCAATTTTAATCCTTCTTTGTAGGCGACAATTTTGTCTAACACACATTTGTCTGAAGATCCGATGATTTGTGCAGCAAGAATTCCGGCGTTTTTAGCACCATTTAAGGCCACGGTTGCTACTGGAACACCACCTGGCATTTGTAAAATAGATAATACAGAATCCCAACCATCAATTGAGTTTCTACTTTTCACAGGAACGCCAATTACGGGTAACGGACTCATACTGGCCACCATTCCAGGTAAATGCGCTGCTCCACCAGCACCCGCAATAATTACTTTGATTCCTCTTTTATGAGCGTTTGTCGAATAATCATAAAGCTTTTCTGGAGTTCGATGTGCAGATACAATATCAACTTCAACTGGAACGTCAAAACTTTCTAAAATATCTATCGCTTCTTGCATTACTGGAAGATCTGAATCGCTTCCCATGATGATTCCTACCATATCTATTTGCTAATTACTTTGATTGTTTGTTTTACTTCTTGCGCTATTTTTCGCGCTGCGTTTACATCTTTATGGACGATGGTTACATGTCCCATTTTTCTAAATGGACGCGTTTGTTTTTTTCCGTAGATGTGAGGAGTTACACCCTCAATCTTCATTACTTTTTCGATATTTTCATACACCACATCACCAGCATATCCTTCAGCACCAACCAAGTTTACCATAATTCCGGCAACTTTGCTTTCTGTATTCCCTAAAGGAAGATTTAAAATGGTTCTTAAGTGTTGCTCAAACTGACTAGTATAGCTTGCTTCAATACTATAGTGACCTGAATTGTGAGTGCGCGGAGCGATTTCATTTACTAAGATTTCATCAGATTCTGTTTGAAACATTTCCACAGCTAACAATCCGACAGAGTCTAACGCATTGGCAACGTCTAAGGCAACTTGTCTAGCTTTTTTCGCAACCTCATCATCAATTCGTGCTGGACAAATCACATATTCCACCTGATTTGCTTCCGGATGAAATTCCATTTCTACTACTGGATAGGTTTTCGAATCACCATCCGAATTTCTCGCTACAATAACCGCCAATTCATTTTTGAAGGGAATTAGTTTTTCGGTGATACATTCCACATTTGGCAATCCGTCTAAATCAGCATAACTACGAACGATTTTCACTCCATTACCATCATACCCAAATCGAGCTGCTTTCCAAACAAATGGAAAATCAAGGATTGAATTGTCAATTGAATGATGCAATTCTTCTAAATAGGCATAATGTGAAAAAGGCGCCGTTGTAATATTGTTGTCGGTATAGAAATGTTTTTGTCTCGCTTTACTCTGAATGATTCGAAGCGTATTTGGTTTTGGAAGAACAGTTATGCCTTCTTTTTCTAAATCATCCAAAGCATCAATGTTTACTTTTTCGATTTCAATCGTTAATACATCGACTTGTTTACCGAAATTATAGACATCATTATAGTTTAGTAAATCACCTTGAATAAATTCATTACAATAAGGAGCACATGGAGCCTCTAGACTTGAATCCATAATCATTGTATGAATATCAAATTTCTGAGTTTCTCGTAATAACATTCGGCCTAATTGACCGCCACCAAGTACACCTAATTTAAAATCTGAAGAGAAGTAATTTACCACTGTTTAAGCCTTTTGACAAAAATAATCAAGATTTATCGATTACCCCATTAAAAATTAGAAATACTCAACGCGCTGCCATTTCGAATCACTTGATATTCAATTGCAGGGCATTGAAATCCTTCCGTTTGAGGAGCTCCGCCAAAATCAACAGAATAGGTGCTTCCATCACAGCGACACTTTAAAAGTCTATTTTCGAAAGTCATGGGTTGATTGCAATCGTTAACTGGGCAAAGTCGATCAAAGGCTACAAAATTGTTCCCGTTTTTGTTGAACAAAAGGATTCCACGATTGCCTCCAGGAAATTCGGCATACCCCCCTGGGGTCTGTGCCTTGATTAGTTCTGGGTTATTCAAATCTTTTACCAAATTTAGAGGAAGTGACTGAATACAATTCAGAAGATTCGCATTTGTGTTACAGGTTGTTAAGGCTAAAAAACAAACGCAAGTAAGTAAAAGATTTTTAAGGTTCATAAGGCAGTATTGCTCATTAAACGAAACGAATTTACAAATATTTTGTACATTTGAACTGCAATCTCATTCCGCTTGTTGGTATGAGATTTTTAAATTTAAAAACTATGAGTAACATATCTTATTATTCTGAAGAAGGATTAAAGAAATTGAAAGAAGAATTGTTGCATCTAGAGCAGGTAGAGCGTCCACGAGTAACGCAAGAAATTGCGGATGCTAGAGATAAAGGAGATTTGAGTGAGAACGCAGAATACCATGCTGCGAAGGAGGAACAATCACACTTAGAGACGAAGATTGCAAAGCTGAAAAATGTTATTGCAAATGCTAGAATTATTGATGAAAGTCAGTTAGATACTTCAAAGATTTTAATTCATTCTAAGGTAAAAATCAAAAACGTAGCCAACGGAATGACCTTCCAATATACCTTGGTAGCTGATTCTGAAACAGATGTTCGAAACGGTAAGTTATCTGTGAATTCACCAATCGGAAAAGGATTACTTGGAAAGCAAGTTGGCGATATTGCCGAAATTCAAGTTCCGAATGGATTGATGAGCTTCGAAATCATTGAAATAAGTCGATAAAAAGTACAAATGATATTCAAAACGC
>FYBJ01002304.1_pt1 | contig 10617 bp, 10 predicted proteins | sample 1134611 | NCBI WGS metagenome assembly FYBJ01 (sample SAMEA104116008, study PRJEB20421) | marine metagenome | isolation source: marine | reverse complement strand
CGTCAGATGTGTATAAGAGACAGCCTTAATGCCGGCAACAAAGGAGTGCCCCACAGCATTCACAGACTGACCCACAACAGAGCGCGCCCAAAAAGAGAACGAGGGTACCCACCTGATTACAACGATCTGGATAACTCATGTGTTGGCTCAATTGCGCGCGTTCATCCTCTTGCATACGCACAGCCTCCTGCGCCACTGCTTGCACAACACGCTGGCCAAGAACGACCATTCTCCGCCTTTGCTGCACACCTGCCTGTTCAGACAGACTGCCTAACGCATATAAACTCGGCAAATAACAGACGAACACCATCACCCATATGTTCTTCATACGCATATCCTTTTTTCCTTATACATAAAGCATTTGACAAGGTTCTTTGAAACAGTACCCTTTAGAGTACTTATTTTTTTACACAACGTGTTGCTACAACGCAAGGAGTTTACATGCACACACAGACATCATACACATCAGCCTTTTTATTCTCACTCATGATGTTGCCAGCATTTCAGCTACAAGCTACTGAAGAAGGAAGTGGAGCGGCCACAAGTGGTTGGAGCGACAAACAAGCCGGCTGTTGGACTGTTGCTGGCATAATTGCCGGTGGATTCCTTGGTGCTGTCATTTGGGATCATTGGCGTGACCACAAAGATAGACTAGCCAATGAAGAACAGAGTAAGTGCAAAAAACAAGAAGATGCTCATGCACTTCAAAAAGCACTTAGCTTTCTGCAAATTATTACTACCGATGAAGCGAATACACCCCTTATTAATCGCATAGAAGCTTCTAATAGCTCTTTGTATCGCATGCAAACATTTTTTCATCTCATAGATCGACATATTGCCGCTCTTGAACGAGCTGAGGCTCGCGAAAACTGCGACGAAGCATGCCAAGATACTAAGACAAGACTTCGCCTCTTCTTGCAACAGGCACGCGAAGATAAAGCAGTATATAATGCTCAAATAAAAGAAAAAGAAGAACGAGTACGCCTAGAAACAGTGCAAGCGGAACGAGACATCGCGCTTGCAGTGAGCGAAAGAGAGCGCATTTGGGCAGCAGAGGCAGCTCAGCAAAAAGAACGCGCCGATAGCGCTCATACACATACTATCTCTCTGCTTACTACGGCAAATGCAGAATTTGCAAAATTAGATGAAACAGCTAAAAAAGGCTTTGAGAAGATCACTGACCGTTTGGCTGAGCAAACAGAACAGTTGCGCACACATAATAACTGGCAAACGCAACGCTCCGTACGAGAACAACAGCTGATTAGCGAACTAAGCCGCATCAGCCCTGTGATTGAAAAACTTAATACACAAACAACTACGTTGAACAATCGTTTAAATGGCTTGCCCAAAAGCGTGCGTAAAATAGTGCAGGAAGAGCTTGCAAAACAGGCACAACAACGCCCTGAAAATGAGCAAAGCAACAGACCGCCGGCATACAACCCCGAATATAATCCAGTCTTTAATACGACTGACAACATTTTTGCAAATGCAAGCGCTCCAGCATAACAAGCCTTACAAGCATTAAAAAACCCGCCAATTACGGCGGGTTTTTTGTTATCTTTTGTTTCTTTTTGTTTGCCACTGCAGAATAAGACGCTTATTGTCCATTATAGCATGCACTATGTCAGTACGCACACGTTTTGCAGCATTCCATTCATCCCATGCATGATGCTCTAAATCGCTCCATTGCGACCTAATGTTACTAGGTTTATTCTTATCCACTATCGGATTATCATACGCCTTTCTAGCGTTGCAAATAACCTCATAATCAGAGATACCCTGATCATCTAGATTTTTTTTAGATGCATATACCTTACGAGCTTTGATTAATGCATTCAAATGGCTCGCAACGTCACGTAGCATGTTACTATCTCCATTGCAATAATAAAGAAGATAGTTATTCGTTTTTTCTTCATGTGCCTGCCAAAACGCATTCGCCCCCTGCCAGCACTCTATATCAAAAAAATGTACTTTCAACAGTTGTCGAGCAAAAGACAAATGATCCTGCGTAATAACACGGTGCACTTCTTTTGGAATATCTCCTGAAAATGATTGCTGTGCAGATCCATATGCATGCAAATTATCTATTGCAAGCGACTTTCCCACACCAGAACCAGAAAGCAAAGCTCCATATTGTGCAATATCGACATCCGCTTTAGATCTGCGCATGCTTGAACTGCTTGATGAAGCCGCTCCTCTTGGAGAATCTTTAGGAGCCGCAGATGACAATTCCTCGTGATCTTCAAATTTAAACTGACATCCATCAAAATAACTAGCTACGGGCGTCTGAGCACTGCTGCCATACTGCATTAGGTTATGTTTTGTTTCAGAGCGTTTCATACCTAAAGCTAGCGATTTGGCAGGAGCATGAGCTGGTACCTGCTCAACACATTGGTTAAAGCGATTTTCAGAAACATACGGCACTAGATTTCGCTTTGGAGATTCAACTAACTCACCCTCTGAAAAGCTTGAAAGTGATGATGAATCATCCTCACACGGACGGGCAGCTTCATAAGAAGAGCTCTCTCTATCATCCGAATCCCACTGAAAAATACCATCTGCCGCTGACACCATAGAGCATGCCATCATGCTTAGTAATAGTACTATAAACATATCTAACCCCTAAATTGTTATATGTTAATAATACTTATTATGCCAGATATATTTTATTTGTAAATAACAAGCTTAATTCTTTACCAAAAAAGGTATAACTGCATCAGCGCTCAGGGAAATGCTGTCTATCCCTGTGGCAATCAAAAAATGGGCCAAATCTGGCTCATCTGATGGCCCCTGGCCACAAATGCCTATTGTACGACCCTTTGCATGTGCACCTTCTATGGCCATTTGGTAGGCTATGCGCATCGCTGGATCATTTTCATCAAAAAGATAGGCTAAGCGCTCCTGATCGCGATCAATACCTAACATGCACTGTGTCAGATCGTTTGACCCTATGGAAAACCCATCAAAAAAAGCACTAAATGCTTCAATAAGCAGTACATTTGATGGCACCTCGCACATCATTAATAGGCGTAAGTCCTGCTTGCCCCGCTCAAGGCCATGCTGTTGTAACGCCTGACTCACCTTTTGCGCCTCATCTAACGTACGCACAAATGGCACCATTATCTGCACATTTGCAAAGCCCATGGTTTCTCGTACCGCACGTAATGCTGCGCACTCAAGTGCAAAGGCCTCTTTAAAGCGAGGATCATAATAGCGTGAAGCGCCTCGCCATCCAAGCATAGGATTTTCTTCGTGTTGCTCAAAATAAGAACCGCCCAACAAATTGCGATATTCATTTGTTTTAAAATCCGAACAACGCACAATCACTTTGCGTGGATAAAATGCCGCTGCAATCATACCAATCGCTTGCGCTAAGCGCTGCACAAAAAAAACTTTCAAGCTGCCATACGGTGCCGCTTTATGCTCTATCTGCGAACGCGTTGCAGCATCTTCAATACGTTCAGGAAAACATAAGGCAAGAGGATGCACACCAATATCGTTACTCAAGATAAATTCCAAACGCGCTAATCCCACCCCCTCCACTGGCAAGCGAGAAAGGCTAAACGCTCGTGCAGGGTCCGCACAATTGACCAATAGCTCTACGGGCGGCTTTGCAAGATCTGTTGTATCAATGTCAGTTTTTTCAAATGGTATCTGTCCTTGATAGACTGCACCCACCTGCCCTCGAGCGCAATCAAGCGTAATAGCTTGCCCGTTCTTGATAATCTCTGTGGCATTACCTGTTCCCACTAATGCGGGAATGCCCAATTCTCTGCAGACAATAGCAGCATGGCACGTACGCCCACCTTGATTGGTAATGATACCTGCCGCTTTCTTCATAACGGGTACCCAATCAGGATCGGTCATCTGCGTCACAATGATATCACCATCTTGTATCTCACGCATTTCTTGTATTGAAGCAATAACACGTGCATTGCCGCTCACGATCTGTTGGCCAATACTCATGCCCTGCACAAGTGGCGTCAGCTCTTGATCAGTAGCAAGATTATACGTGGTATAACTCGCAGCAGGTGTTTGTTGCGCAAAGACGGTTTCTGGTCGCGATTGCACAATATATAACTGGTGATCATCAGCATCAATTGCCCATTCAACATCTTGTGGCGTCCAACGCCCTTCTTGAGCAGAATAATAATCTTCAATCACGCAGACGGCACGTGCCAATGCCAGTATCTGTTCATCATCAAGGCAAAAAGCCTCTTGTTTGTGCTCTGCAACTGCGGTAACACCCACCTTCTCTGCCCGCGCATCATATGCCAACTTTGTTATTTTTTTGCCTAACATTTTTTTGATAATTGGCTGATAGCCCTTTTTGAGCAATGGTTTAAACACAAGATATTCATCAGGAATCACACTTCCTTTGACCAATGCCTCAGCTAATCCCCACGTAGCGTTTATCATCACTACCTCAGCAAAACCGCTATCGGTATCAAGCGAAAAAGCCACACCTGATGCAGCATTGCCCGCATTGACCATTTTTTGCACACCAACAGAAAGGCCAACCTTCATATGATCAAAACCCTTTTGCATGCGATAGCTGATGGCACGATCGGTAAAAAGCGATGCCATGCATTTTTTAACTGTCGCACATAATGCTACATGTCCTTTAATATGCAAATAACTCTCTTGCTGGCCCGCAAATGATGCTGAAGGCAAATCTTCAGCCGTAGCTGAAGAACGAACGGCCACTGAAAGATCTTGTTGGCCATACTGTTCAGACAATGCATCATATGCATGCACAATCTGCTCTTGTAATGCATCTGGCAACGTCGCTGCCTCTATTGCCGCACGAATAGCTGCACCTGCCTTTTGCAACGTTGCAACATCGTCTGCCTCTATTGATGCTAATAATGCCGTTATATATGCACGTATATCGTTTTCATCAAGAACCTGCCAATAGGCATCAACAGTGATCGCAAAGCCATCAGGCACGCGAATGCCCTGTTCTTTTAATGCAGCAATCATACGCCCAAGCGAAGCGTTTTTTCCACCGACTAACGAAACATCAGATGAACCTGGCTGACCAAACCAACGAATATACTTCATATAACTCCTTAATACATGCATAGCGGTATTGCTCCAACCTACCAACTATTTTGCCAGGAGGAAACCATCTAGCCATTTTTGAGCATTTTGCTATAATAGTTTCACGAAACATTTTTTCCTATCTATCGGAGCACCTATTCATCATGAAAAAAATCTTGCAATCAGATATTGTCGCCCTTGGCCTTGCTATTTTTTCTATGCTCTTTGGCGCTGGAAACTTGATGTATCCACTCGCTGTAGGGATGCTTTCTGGCTCACAAGTGACCATTGGCATGGCCGGCTTTCTGCTTACTGCTATCTGCTTGCCACTGCTTGGCATTGTTGCAATGATTCTTTTCAATGGTGATTATCAAACTTTTTTTGGCCGATTGGGCAAACGCACGAGCCAAATGATGATTTTCATATGTATGCTCACTATTGGGCCAATGATTGCTATGCCTCGCATCATCACGCTTTCACACACGATGATGACCCCCTTCTTGCCCGGCACACTCTTTAGTGCATATGGATATATGTCTTCGTTCTTGTTTGCACTGCTTTTTTTGGGCATCACATTCCTCCTTGCTTATCGTGAAAGCAAAATCGTTGATATCCTCGGCTACGTGGTGAGCCCGCTTCTTTTGAGCTCTCTTGCTATTATCATCACTAAAGGCTTTTTGAATGCACAGACCATCATAGAAAACCATGATCCAGCAGCAACCATCTTTCTATCGAATGTCATGCGTGGCTATGAAACACTCGATCTGTTGGGTACCATTTTCTTTTCAGCTATCATCCTGACTATTTTGCGTTCATATGCGCACAATAAAAACAAGACTGAAAATGAACTTGCTGTCATTGGCATTAAAGGTGGCCTTATCGGCATTGGCCTTCTTGGCATTGTCTATCTTGGCATGAGCATGCTTGGTGCCTATTATGGCCATGGTCTGGCGCAAAGTAATGCTGGAGAACTCTTTCGCGAAATATCATTACGCGTGCTTGGCAATCATGGCACATTGGTTATTGCAACAGCTGTGCTCATGGCCTGCCTTTCTACCTCCGTTGCATTATCAGCCGTCATTGCTGAATATGTGCAGCAAACTATATGTAACCATCGTGTATCGTTTGTTACTGCGCTCATTATAACGCTCATGAGTTGCTTGCCACTTTCCACCGCTGGGCTTGATTATGTGATTCAACTGACTGGTGGTGTGATTACCTTTGTTGGCTACCCAACATTGATTGCATTAACCCTTGCCAATATCGCCTACAAACTAGGTGGGATTAACATGGTGCGCATACCGGTATATGCTACTTTTTTCATTACGTTATTTGCCTACTATTGGTGGTAATATTTTCATTTGATCTCGCTTGGTCATTTTAAACAAATTAAGCTATACTGTCTGCTTGTTTAGTAACACATAGATAGCCTTACAATAAAGGAGCAGATATGCAGCGTATGGCAATAAAAAAAATGACATTAGCACTCTTGTTGAGCACCATGATGGTACCATCATCACATGCATTGTTCGATAACGTGAGCACAAAACAAAAATTGTTTGCATTGTTGGTAGCAGCACTTGCTCCAGGCACATGGGAATACCTTAACAGAAAAGAGACGCTTAAGCGCTACAATTTTCAAGAATTAAAAGAAGGAAAAAATGTTTTTAAAAATTTCAGCCATCTCTATTACGACGGCCTTTTTGGTACCCCACCACAAGACGATTCAGTAAAACTTAAAAGCGATGATGGCGAATTCAAAGTGCAATTCCGCGAAAAACAGCCTGGATCAGGCATTATTGGAACGATTCATACCAATTTCAAAAGCATTGTCGCTACAGCAAGCATTCTTGCAACAAGCTACTTAGCACTTAATCTTGATAGAGAGAGCTTGAAGGAGCTTATTGCCTTCTTCTTGGATCCAAAGAAAAAAGGTGCTGAAAACATTAATAAGTTTTTTGCTGCTTAGCCTTAAATAATCGTAATAAAAAAAGGGCCGGTCACTGATCGGCCCTTTTTTTATGCCTTAGGCCTACCGCTTGCCGCTCCTGAAGGCCTATGCTACAATTGAAAAGCTAAAAAACACGAAATCACCCAAGACACAAGGCTTTTTATATGATGCTTATGTTCTTGCTCTTGCTAGGAGCACTATTACCCGGTTGCCTACATAAACCAAACCCCGAAACACGACGCAATCAGGCAATCGAACACTATCACCATCTGAAATATATGTATCAGCAGGAACTGCATATCCTTGAGCAAGACCTGCCACAGCGAGCGCTCAAGCAAGCAATTAAAGATGAAGTGCTTATGCAACATGAAGGATACCTAGCACAACATCGCACATGGTTCACACGTCTGTTTCAACCAGAACTTGCCTATAGATGCTATCCTTATCGCCGCTATAAAAAACAACTTGAAGAGCACATCCATCAAATAGAACACTATTTGGCACCCCCAATGTGCCTCTATCCGCCAATAAGCACTGATATGCGTGCGCTGCTCTATCAACTACAAGACCTGCATAGAATTATTATCACCCTTGATCCCTATCAAGCTGAATGCACACTCTATGAACAAGAGAAGCAACAAAAGACATTGCAGCGCTTGCTTGATAAGCAAAATACCTATTTACGCGAACAAAATGAATTACTTCGACAGCAGCAAGAAGCGCAGCACGCGCCTAAAGAGGAACAAAACGGCACACCGTTGCGCTCTGCAGTAAACGAACATGCACGACACAAGCCAACATCATAACAAACACAAAGGTATGCAAATGACCACATCAAAACTTTTTCTCTGTTTAACGGCACTTTTTATTGCTCAACCAGCAAAAGCAGACACGACAGAAGATCTGCTGCTTGGCGCAGCCACGCTATGTGCAATTGGCGGCATGTATGGATTAGCGCGTGTCAGTGCTGATTATACCGTACACACCTCTGCAGCTCGTTTTGCAAACGAATGCAACCTACTCACCCATTATGCAACCTATGCGCAAGGTGGATGGTCATATCATGATGAGCAACAATTACGCGCACATTTAAAAAGCTCAATAAGCGCAATGCATAATAGCTGCCGTGAAAAATGGAATATCACTATTTGGTGTGATCTTCGTCAAGGACGCCCTGCATGTTACGTGCAACAGCGTTATGCACAGTTTCCACTGCTTAATTTTATGCACGATCTCGAGCACACGCTTGCATCACTCAGATGGATCTCGGTATTGCATCTTTCTAGCAAAAAAGAGACCCTGGAGCGCCTGATAGAGCAACTCAGCTACCTACAGCAACTCCTGTATGCTGATCATGATTATAATAAAGAAGAACAAGCGTATGCAGTGCTCAGACAAGCGAGCACCGCATACCCAGTATATTAAGCTATTTTGAGCGAGAAAAAAAGTCGACAACACCATCAGTTGTGGCATCCATTGCTTCTTGTCCAGGTTGCCAATTTGCAGGACAGACTTGGCCATGCGCTTCAACAAATTGCAATGCATCAACCAGACGCAGCACTTCATCGATGTTGCGTCCAAGGCTCATATTATTAATCACCATACTCTGCACTACATTGTTTTTGTCTAATAAAAATAGACCACGAAATGCCACACCAGCATCTTCATCAAGCACGCCATAGGCACGGCACATCTGCTTGTTTTCGTCTGAAAGCAATGGATAACAAACACCAGCAATGCCACCCTTTTCTTTTGGTGTTTCGAGCCATTTTGCATGAGTAGTCACATCATCCACTGAGCAGCCGACCACAGCAACATTACGCTGAGTGAATTCTTCAAGTTTTTCTTGAAATGCATGCAACTCGGTTGGGCAAACAAAGGTAAAATCTTGTGGATAAAAAAATAACACCTTGTAGCAATCAGCTAATGTATCTAAGCAGAGCTCTTTTACTTCACCCTTCAACACTGCTTTACAATTGAAATCTGGCGCTTTTTTGCCAATCATTTTGTATCCCTTTTATATGTGTTTATTCTTGATTACCTGTGCAGTTAGCGTACGCTAATGTACGATAAGAAGCAACCACCACAACATAAAAAAGGATCGCCTCATGCACAACACCACTCGCATTATCGTTATCTACGATAGTATCTACAATGCAGTGTTTGAAAGCCAAGTGCTCACCCCATGCAAACAATGGCTGCAAAAGAGCGCACGAAATAAAGCATATATCGTGAGCTTCGAGCGAAGCATCGATTCAACGCCAACCATGCTCGAAGAAATACCGCTCATTACGTTCAAGCGCACGTTCTATCTGGGCATCTGGCAACTGAAGCAACAGATCAAACAATTACGTTCATTTTTGGCAGAACACAACAACTATGAACTGATCGCACGCGGTCCATTTGCCGGATATATTGCATTACACGCACGCACAACAGCATGCCAAAAGCTCATCATACAAGCACGTGGATTAGCAGCAGCAGAATATGCTTTTGCTCATCAAAAGAGCAACCCAATCCTGCGATTTCTGCGCACAAAACAATTACACGCATTAGAAAAAAAAGTGTATAGCACTCAGGCTCAAAATGTGATCATTGAAGCGGTAAGCCCGGCGCTCAAAGCACATCTTATAGACACATTCGGCACGCCTGCCGCACGCACAACGCTTGCAGAGCATGATCTTCCTGTTGCCATGCAACAAACAACACGCGCAGCACATCGCCAACGCATACGTGCAACATGCAACATAGGGCACAATGCCACGGTCTATTGCTATAGCGGATCGTATAAACCATGGCAATGCCCAAAAGAAACGATCGCCTATTTCAAGCAACAAACAGCTCAAGATGCAGATGCATGTTTGTTATTGCTCACTACTGACATTACTCCTTTTGCGCAGGAGCTGAGCGCACAGGACATTCCACCTCATCGCTATCGCCTCTTGCGCGTAACGCCAGAACAATTGCCCTCGTATCTTGCAGCTGCTGATTATGGTCTTCTATTTAGAGATGAACATATCATCAATGCAACAGCACGACCGACAAAAGCGTTAGAATATGCGGCCGCTGGTCTGACTATCATACACAACGGCACGGTGGACTATCTAGATCAGATAGAAAAAGCAAAAGAGATAAAACAATATTTCACTTAAAAATTCGACGCTTTCTATATGCGTGATTGCTTACGATTGTCATCCTCGCGCATGCGGGGATCCAGGCCAAAATCATTTTACAACTATCAGTAATACTTGCTCAGAAATAATACAATTTAATTTTTCTACGCGCTCTTATTCCTGTCAGATTTCACATTATACCGATGTCAAATTGGCCTGGATCCCCGCGTACGCGAGGATGACAAAAAAGATCCATCATTCAGTAATAACTGTAGCACGAGCAACGAAACATCTCATATGTAATGAAACTAAACAACATTAAAAACGTATTTGATCGGCGCTGCATCGCATTGGATTCACCATACCATCTGCACGTTGTACGCTGCTTGCCTGCTGCCTATAGGCAACGCATGCATGAGCAAACTGCACAAAAAGCGGATTAGGGTTGCCAAAACGACTGGTGAATTCAGGATGCGCTTGCGTGGCCACAAAAAATGGATGCTCTGGCAG
>FYBJ01000085.1_pt1 | contig 10620 bp, 9 predicted proteins | sample 1134611 | NCBI WGS metagenome assembly FYBJ01 (sample SAMEA104116008, study PRJEB20421) | marine metagenome | isolation source: marine | reverse complement strand
ATAGGTATGAATTTAAAAGCCGGAGTACAAAAAAAGGCGGTGATGATGATTGGTATCCAATTTCCAATTTCACACTCCGGTGCCTTTACTTACTGAAGGATGAACACAACCCCAGCCGAGTTTTAGAGCTGACAAATGTTTATAGTGAGCAGACAATGATTTGTTTGCCTACGGAAGATGTGAGCAAAAAGAGCAAATTCGAGGCGGCCTGTGAGAGCGAAGGCAACTTCGTGTTTAATGGTACGGCACAACAACATAACCGGGTAAAAGAATACCTATATCACCATGAAAAGGAGGCAGAGGCAATAAATACCTTAGGCTGGCAGCCGGAAACCAAACGCTATGCCTTTTCGGATGCCATTTTTGATGGCGAAAAAGTGCGCAAGATCAATAAAGATGGAGTTGTACAGGTAAAAGACCAACTTTACTACCTACCTGCATTTAGCCAGATCAATAAAAACGCTCATGCGGAGTATCGGAATGAGCGGAAGAACAAATTCCAACCTGGACAGGCGATTTTTCGCGAATATGCTCATCAACTGGTCATGGTCTTTGGAGACAACGCCAAAGTGGGCATTGCCTTCTTTATGGCAGCACTTTTCCGGGACGTTGTTTTCTCCAGAGCGAACTGTTTCCCCATGCTGTTCCTGTTCGGTCCAAAAGGAACTGGTAAGACTACCTTTCGGCAATTCCTTATGCGCCCTTTCGGTGACTATGGGCCGAGTGATGCTATCGGTCTAGGCAGTGCCTCCAGTCCGAAAGGGTTCAGCCGGAAATTGGCGCAGTTATTCAATCAAATAGTGCCCTTTGAGGAGTATAAAAACGGCATTGCCACCGCATTGATCGAAATGCTCAAAAACATCTATGATGGTATTGGCTACGAACGAGCGCAAACCTCCAACGACAACAAAACCCATTCTACTACCGTCAACTCTGCGGTGATTGTTGGCGGTCAGGAAATGCCCACCAAAGAAAATGCGCTTTTTAGCCGTATGATCCTGCTGAAGTTTACCCAGACTCAATTTAATGACCAGGATAAAGAGGAGTTCCGGATTTTGGAGGAAATGATGGCAGATGGTCTGGGTAACATAATACTAGAGATACTACAGTATCGCTCAGCAATGGAAAAGGAGTTTGCGGCTGCATTTGACCGAAATTATAAGCGGCTGCGGATGGATGCCGACACCTCCAGCCTGGAGGAAAGGAGCCTAACGAATATTGCTTCACTACTGGCCCCATTTGACATACTATCCAGACGGATAGATATGCCATTCGCTATGGACGGCAAAGAAGGGGTTTATTCAGTGCTTAAGGATATTGCAGTTGAGCAGCAAAAGCAGATCAGCGGCACAAATGAGGTCAATCAATTCTGGGAGATATTTGATAAGCTGGCAGTAGATGACCAGCTAAAAGAGGGATATGACTACCAACGAAAAGACGGATTCCTGTGGATTTACTTTCCCTCAGTTTATGACAAGTATAATGATTTAGCAGTTAGACAAAACTTGAACAGATTAGATAAGTCTACACTAAAATCCTATCTGACTATTGGCAAGGCATTTGCCTCCGAGCAATGCGGGAAGGGAAGATATGACAAGAGGCTAAGTACAAAGAAGGGGCAGAAGCGATTTATGCCATTTATTGAAACTGAGAGCCCAATAAATGATCTTGACTTTCTACAACCGAGCATCGAAACCGATGGCGATAAAAATAAAAACTAGTGAAAAGTAGTGGTCTAGTTGGTCTATCTGGTCTAAAAAAAAGGAAAACACTCATAACCAGACACTTAAGAAAAACCGCCCCTATCAGCAGTTAGACCAAACTAGACCACGGTAGACCACTATAGACCAAAATAGTCTGATCGGAGAGGATATATGAAATTTATTTTGGTCTAGTTGGTCTAGAATAGACCATGAGTGGTCTAGCTTAAACAACTGATTATCAGCCAATAGACCACTTAGACCACTTAGACCACGGTTTTTATGACTTTTTTTTACGGATTAGTAGAAAACTAGAATCAATCGAATTTTTCAACCTTAAAAAACCATAACCATGGAGTTTTTCAATGACGATGCCATTATCAAGCAAAGCAGCACCGTGCCGGAGCTGAAACTATCCTACAGGTCTACACTGCTAACTGATGAGCCGTTAACCGACTCAGAGACCACAGTAGAGTTCCTACGTAAGGTTTTCGATCATGGGACAATAGAGCTACAGGAGCAAAGTGTTCTGTTGATGTTGGATGAGATGAACCGCCCAATCTGTTTCTATCACCTTAGCAGCGGCTTAAAAGATAAACATGACCGGGATTTCCCCTTGCTCCTAAAAATATTGCTAGCTGTTAATCCGGATAAATTCATACTGGCCCACAACCACCCAGGGGTATTCGCTTTTCCCTCCCCCGAGGATATCAATGTTGTCTTTACCTTCAAGCGTATGGCTGAATTCTTTGAATTCTTTTACTTTGACGAGATTATTATTTCCAAAGAAGAGCATTATAGCTTTGCTGATAACCATTTGATGTGGTAGCCCATTTACGTTCCTTGCATAGACCAAAAGCAAGAAACGCGGATAGGGTTTGTCCGCATTCCTGATCACTTTTGCCCGGTCCGGTTCTTCCGTGCCGGGCTTTTTTGTGCTCCGCCAGGTGACACTTTTTAAGAGCGTAAATGTCAGCGGATATGTCAGCGGATATGTCAGCGGATATGCTGGCAGAGGGCAAAAAAAACGTTAAATATTTGATATTCAATTATTTAAGTTGAATTTGGCGTGTTTTTCCCCGCAGGATGCTCGCGGATATGTCAGCGGATATGATAACGGAGCAAAAAACAGGGGCTTGGGCAGTAGAATCCGGGCTACATAATTCAATTCTGGCTTTTATTCTTGCACTTATACCCCCCAATTTGTAGTTTGAGTATAATATCATAATGCTACCGGGGTAAAAGGTGGAATAGTCAACACGAAGCCGTTTCCCGGTGGCTTTTCTCCTTCCTCTTACACCTCCAGTCAATTAGGCTGTTTTTTCCTGGGCTTTCAGTGCATTTCATTGCATGCAGTGCCTTTCCGTTTTGTCTCGTCCTGGTAGTAGTGTAACCCCATTATATATTGCGGTCAGATCAGCGGTGCACACCGCAATTATTAATACATTAAGTTTGACAACATGACAAAGATTGTAGAAATCGCGGGGCTACAGCGCCCTGTACAAATACCTGAGCGTCCCTGGTTCCCCTTGTCTCAAATGACTGAAGGAGAATTGCAAGTAGCAACCAAGATCAGGGAGCTGGAAATGATAGAAGCCATTAACCGCAGCGCCGGTCGGATTCGGGAAGCAGATGAACAGGCGGGAGTCTTGAATGAGCTTAACAACGTGCTAAGGTCCGGGTTGCATTCCGGTGGAATCGGCATGGCAAGAATGCCTAAGCTCCGGCGTTATTGGAAAAAGCTGACGCGCATGGACCGCCCTTGCTACTTATCCCACACCAATATATCTGGCGGGTTTGAGCCTACCGATGAGCAAGAGCAATATTGCCGCCAACAAGCCCGTAACTATGCGAATGGACGGGCAGCAGGTGCAGGATATAAAGGGTGGAACGGACAGGGAGCTGTACCGGAGTTCACCCTTCGAAATATCCCAACTGGTAGCGCACCCAGCAATGACCGCTTTCCCTATCGTCAAAAGTATCAGGAAAAGCTAAATAGCTGCCTTGAAAAAACGGAGATGGAAAATGTGGTCAATGAGCACCTCATTGATTCAGGGACTAATTTCCTATATGATCAGATGGGACCAGACCCAACATACAATACAAGTATCACCGTAAAGCTGGGCAATCAAAGAGGCTGGGTTTATACCGCAAGCCAAGTGACCGGACTAAGTGAAACTAACGTGAGAAGGATTGCACGACTTGGAACTATAGAGGGATTGACAAAAGAAGGCTACGGCGATTTTTCAACGCCTGAATCCGCAAAGGAGGTCTTATATCCTTACATGCAACAGCCAGGCATAGGCAGTGCAGCTATTGGAATTGGAGTAGCTGAAATCATAGCTCTTATTGGTGCGATTGTTTCCCTTGTTGGATCTGGCGTTGGGCTTGTCCGGTCTTTCCAGCAAGCCACACGCGCCGAACAAGCCTGGAGAGACATGATGGATCCAGGACACCCAAATTTCAAGATAACAAGAGATGATTTCCCAGTAGAAGTTGATTCATCAGGAAATCCCTTGCCACCAGATGAAGACGAAGATGAAGACGATACAGGTCTATTTAGTGGCGGGATCCTTAGCGACCCATTAAACATCGCTCTGATAGCTGCCGCAGGGTTCTTAATCTTCCAGCCACAGCTAATGGCCCCAAAAAATCAAGCTTAATGTCTTTTTAATAGGGATCTAGTTCCTGCCGGGAATGGAGATAAATTAAAATGTCATTCGATCTGTCTTCCTCCCGGCAGTTTTTCCCTTATGCCGACACTTAAAACGACACTACAAGACTAAAAAACCGCTGTAAGTCATTGACCTACAGCGGTTTGTGTTGTAAAATCGTCGGGGCGGCAGTTTTTGAACTTTGCCAGCTAGTAGGATTACCACTCTCTAGAAAATGCAACAAAATCAAGGCTTTAGCCCCTTTGTTTGTTACTGGTTTGGTCTAGAGTGTATTATTTTGAGGCATTTTCCGACACTAAAACGGGTTTTTTTGTGTCGCTTACCTTATCTTTGTGCCGTTGACTATTTCATAAAACCAAACGGCATAAAATGGGCAGAAGAAGAACCCCTACACCGAGATTCAATTTAGCCGCACACAACGCCAAAGAAAAGGACAAGGCTATTCTTATATTATTAGTGCTCCGGTACAATGGAAATTTGCTCAGGTGGAGCACCAAAGAAAAGATTGCACCACGTTTTTGGGACACCAATCGCAACCGTGCAAAGATCACCGTAAACAACCCCTCCGATTCCTATATCAATACCTGTCTTAATGACTACGCCAATAAGGCTTTGGAAATCTACCGCCGCTTTGATGGGGAAATTAGCGTTGATGATTTCAAAAACGAGCTGGATATTGCCGCTGGCAGGAAGCGCCGGCAGGAAGTTGATACCCCTAACTTCATGCCTCTACTGGAATTCATTGATTATTACATAGAGTTGCGCAGGGATGCGCATAACGCAAAACGGGGAACCTGGAAGATATTGCAGACCTGCGGTAACCACTTGAAATCTTTTGCCCAGGAGCGCCGGGCCGGGAAACTGGACTACGAAGATATAGACTGGAATTTCCGGCACGATTTTGAACAGTGGCTTTATCATCCTCCTCGGGAGCACTCCAATAACTACGCCGGAAAAGTGCTATCCATCGTTAAGCAGTTTATGAGTGAAGCCTATGAAAGAGGCTACCATAAGAATGAAATTTTCAAGCGCCGGAACTGGAATATCAAAAAGGAACGATTTTCTAAACAAGTATTGAGCTTTGAAGAGCTGGACAAGCTAAACGAGCTGAACCTTTCCGATAATCCGCGCCTGGACAAAGTTCGTGACCTGTTCCTGATTGGTGCGTTCTCCGGTCTTCGCTTTTCGGATTTCACCCGGATAAGGCCCCAACACATTGTAAGCGAAGACGGGCAACAACTCATAGAGCTGTTCAGCAAAAAGACCAATACCCAGGTCGTTATTCCTCTGTTGCCAATACTCAGGGCTAAGCTGGAAAAATACGACTTTACCCCACCGAAGATTAGTTCTCAAAAATTCAATGAGTACATAAAGGAAGTTTGCCGGGTTGCCGGAATCGATCAAGAGATTTTGGTAAAGCGAAGCAAGGCGGGTAAGCGCATTGAGGAAGTCAGACCAAAATATGAGCTAATAACCAGCCACACGGCCCGGCGTAGTTTTGCTACCAACTTCTTCCAGTTGGGATTGCCTGCCATTTCGTTGATGCGGGTTACCGGACACGCCACGGAGCGCCAATTCATGGAATACATCAATGTAGATAAAAGGGCGAACGCCCGCAGCATGGCCGCAAAGGTGGCAAAGCTGATGGGGCAAACGCCATTACGCAAAGTAGAATAGACTGAAAACGCCACCGGGAGCGGATGCCCGGCGCAACTATCGAGAGCACGTAAAAAAAACCCGCACCCCTGCCGAAGCCGTAGGAAGCAAAACAGGGGGCGGGTATTTCAAAAATATGAAACATACAAAGGTATGAAACACCTGAGAACTGCCCCTACGCAAACGGGCTTTTTTGAGACTTACGCCAAGCTGGCTAAGTCAATCACCCTTAGCGGGGTATTTGCGCAAGTTGTAAGCGCCTTGACTGAAATAGGCGGAATCTTTGCCGCTTCCTACTCCGCATTACTGCCTATTTTCCCAGACCTAGCGTTACCCATTGCCGGAGCCGTTGCCCTAATTGGTACGGCTGTCCTGGAATTGGGCTTACGGGTATTGATGCCCCACACCGTAGACGCGGTACTATATCGCCGCTACTCCGGGTTACACCTGCCCATGACCATAGCAATTTGGGTGCTAACGGCGGTACTGTTGACCGCTTCCGGCTTCCTTTCCTTCCAAAACTCAAAGACGATAGTAAAGGAGTACGCCCCCGAAGCGGAACAGGTCACCACCACACAGGCGGACAGTATTTACCAAGCCGCCACCGCCCGGCACTCCGCCACATGGCAAGCCGATAGTGCCCGGATAGTGGAACAGTACGCCGCTCAGATCACCGCCGCCACTACCGCCGGAGCCGGGAAGGTAAACGCCGCCAAACGGGAACTATCAAATTGGTATAACCGGGAAAAACGAAGCGGGCAGAGCTACGCCACACAGAAAGACAAAGCCCGGCAATTGATAGCAGACCGGGAAGCGGATGCCGCCGCCCAGGTAGCCACATTACAAGCCGCCCAGGCAACCGCCACGGAGGAAGCCCGCCAACGCTACCGGGAAGCGATTGCAAAGGCGGAAGCCGAGCACACAGCCGCCACCGGGGAGATAAAGGAGACCAACCAAGCCGCCACTACAGACAGAGCCGCCACCGTTGCCGCCTACGGGTTGGGGTTGGGTTGGTTTACTATTGTGTGCCTGTTGATATTCAGCGCCGCCGTAATACTGGAGCGAATACACGCCAAAGGCAGCGGGATAACGGAAAAGGTAGAGCTGAGCCAATACGACCTGAACGCCGGGGCATTGGTGGAAGCATGGCAGGCACTCCGGGATAGGTTTCAATACAATATCAGGAGCCGAATACAGGCTTTTGCAGAGCGCACACCGCCGCCGCCCCTTCCTACTCCAGTGCCAGAGCTGTACGACCCCACCGAATTTGCAAACATAGCTGTAACCCTGAAAATTGAGCGGGAAGCAGACGAAGCGGAACAGGTCATATATCTACAGCCAAAGCGCCGGGCCATTGGTTTTCAGACACGCCAAACGGAAGCGGACGCACACACGAAAAAGGCGCCCGAAAAAGGGGAGATTTCGCGTGCTATAAAGGGCACACCAACCGCCACACACGAAACGCCGGAATTGCGCCAACTCAAACAGCGGTTGAAAGACTATAAAAAGCGGTTGGGGAAGCACGAACAAAAAGCCAAAGCCCAGGAACGCAAGCGGGGGGAAGCCACACGCCGGACGCTGGATGCTATAGCCAATAATCGGCATTGGGTGGAGCACTACACCGAATTACTTAACCAGGCGGAAGCCGCTGCAAAAGCCGGGAAGTGATGAGAGTGAAAATAGAGACCACCAAAGGCGAAGTTAGAAAAGGAGTAAAATCAATTGCGAGAGACACCCTAATAGCTTGCTTCGTGCTGTTTATCCTGTTCTTAATCAAAACCCTTTAGCAATGAAAACGACCCACATACTAAGTAATGCCATAATGTCTGCGGCTGGCTGCTACAGCCTTACAGAAATAGCCCCAAATGACTTTTTCAATAAAATCCACAAGCAAAGGGAGGAAGACCCGGAAGGATTCTTCCTAACAAGCTGGATAGGCTACCGGAAGACGGCGGAAATCATAGCCGAAAAAACAGGCTGGAAACCGCCTCTTTGCGGAAGTGTTGCCAAAATTGAACATGGTGACAGGCTCCTGATAATGCAGCTCCGGGATTGCTCCCCAGAGGCAGGTTCTCCCGGCATGACCGCAAAACCGCATGATTTCAATTATTTCGAGGGCTTTTACATCGAGCGGAAACCAATGCCCGCATGGGGCGACCTTATGTCGATTGACATTTTCGAGCCAGAGGGACAGCGGTTTATCAAAGACCTGTACCTGTTGACCGGGGGGATAAATCTTCCGGCAATTGAACGCACCAGGAAGCTCCTGCAGGAGACACCAGGAATAGGGGAGGACTGGAAAGAACTGCACCAGAATTACACAGACTTACTGAGAATGCATTTTGACTGGAAAGGGTATCTTAGGCAGTGGGAGATGAGCCGGGAATAGGCTTGATTACAAACAAAAAGCCCGGAGGTACTACCAATACCTTCCGGGCTAAAATCTTAATCTGATGGATACAAAGATACTGGAAAAATTGATAAAAGACCACCTGGGTATACCTGCAGACAAGTTCTTCAATGAAGATTACAAAGAAGAAAATTTACAGGCAGTTGCCGAGCAATGCACCCGCCTGGAATCAGAGCTGAAAGCAGTAAGGGAGCAGAAAGGAAAATCAGCGTTTTTTGATAGGTTCGAAGACGTGTTGAATGACTTGAGTTTCAAGTCTGGCCACCCTGAAATAAGTGACCGAGACCATGAAATGGCCAGGCATGCAGCAACGGCGATATATCTTCAAAGGAGTGCTTTCTGGAGTGATATTGTAGAAGCCCACCGGTTAGGAGGGGAAGAAGTATTCAAAAGACACCAAGAAAAAGCCCGAAGGAAAGTTGAAGAATGGAAAGTTAAGTACCAATTGAGGCTAGAAAGTGGAGATAAGGAATTGATATCGAATCTACGCAATCAGTTTTTGGAGGCGTATGAAAAAATGGCGGAAGGGCAATCCCCCGTTTACACATTAGCAAAACAAGAAGAGTTGATTGAAGAACTGGCATTTCTGGATTTCAAGTACCGCAGCGGACAAAGCCGATTTAAAGCAATCCAGTTCTGGAGGCTACCGGAAAGCATGGCTTTGTATTTTATGTCGGAATTTTTGAATTCGTTTCTAACTCCTGAAGGGCATGAAGAAGCGAACAGGCTAAACACCTGGGCTGATATTCTGATGCACCCTGAATCCTACAAGGAAAAAATCCAGGAGTTACTCCCAAGAAGTGACCATAGCCACCATACCATGCATAGCGTTGCGCTGGCTGATGCCTTAGTAAAGAAGGGCATTTTAAAAGGGGGAGTAACGGCTGATAATGCAGCCAGGACCATAGCACGGCTATATTTTGATAAAGAACTACCCAGGCAGTTGGGAGACAGGGCTAGAAGTGCAACAAATTATAAAAAACACAATAAAAAGTATTTCGACAACCTATAAACTCCGATAACTCCGATTATCGGAGTTATCGGAGTTCGTAATACACTCAGGACTAACTTTGCATCAAACAAATTACCAAACCATGTTAATACCTACGGAAGAATTTTACGAAGAGTTTGCAAAACGCATTGTGCCACAGATTGCTGATGTCATAAAGGCACAGTTAGCAGAACAGCAGCCGCCCCCTTTGGTCAGCATCGACCCAGACCAGTTGATGACCAAAAAGGAAGCCGCTGAACTGCTCAATATCAGTCAATCCACCATCGACAATTACCGAAAATCGGGTGTCCTGGAAGCTATCAAAATTGGTAAAGCGGTACGGTTCCGGCGGAAGGAATTGCATGCCGTTTTGAACCACAGGAAAAAGAGCAGAGAGCAAAGCGAAAACCGCAGAGGCACGGTATAGGCATTTTTTAACACATGGGGGTAAGTTCTTCCGGTAAATTAAAGTGCCCCGGCTGGAACCCGAGGCACGGTATAGGCATATACCAAACAAAAAAAGAGCCAGTAGGACTGACCCCTTTCAAAACCGTTTGATATGGCTACAAATATAGCTAAAAATGAGGCAATTATCAAGGCACCAAAAGTGAAGGGGCCTAAAGACATATCAGACCTGGTAAACAGGGCTGATAATGCGGCAATTAAACTACGTCCTTTCTTTATTAAGAAGCGTGATTTTGCCAAGAAAAACCCATCTAAAGACTGGATAAAGGAAGAGCTGCAATCGTGGGTAGAATACCTGGAGGCACAACAAAAGGTAGTGTCAGAATTCACTGAGTTATACAATAGATTAGCCAATGACTTTTTAACTCTAAAACTCCAGTTGAAAGAGGCTGAAAAAAAAGCCGATCGGAATTGGTTGCTAGCGAGTCAAGGGGCCGTCGCTTTAGCGAAGTTCAATAGGGATATGCTGGCTCAAACTTCAGAGCTGTATAGCCAAATTTCAGAACTCAAAAAGCGATAACGGATGAATGCGACAAACGACCTATTGAACGAGCTGCAAGGGAGATCAGAGGAACGAGATACAAAGGCACCTGCAAAGCATGAGCACAATACCCATTTCCCTATAGTTGATGGTGAGGAGATTGACTTTGAGGAGCTGCCAGGACCGGAAGAACAAGGCATTACGGATTTAAGATTGGATGGTAATAGGTATGAATTTAAAAG
>FYBJ01000282.1_pt1 | contig 10623 bp, 10 predicted proteins | sample 1134611 | NCBI WGS metagenome assembly FYBJ01 (sample SAMEA104116008, study PRJEB20421) | marine metagenome | isolation source: marine | reverse complement strand
GCCCTGTCCCGCGGGGTCTTGCTGGCCCAACTGAGCCACACTCGAATCGAGGACCAGCGCGGCTACAGCCCTCTGCTGGCGAATAACGCCCAGCGTCAGATAGGACGCAGTGCATTTTTCCTGCAATACCGGGAAAATCTGCCCGCCCTTGGTCGTCGCGCTCAATTAATCATCAATCTGTTCCACCAGAACCAGAACAGCACGCTGAATCTGTTCCAGACCGATGACAGCACGGCTGAAATTGGGCTTAGCTGGCGCTTTTAATCTGCCAAGAGGCCAGCAGGCCGCCAATTTTTGATACAATTCAGCCGTTTTCAGGCAAAAAAAAGCGTAAAAAAGCGCCATTTCCAGGCCAAAAACAGCGCCAATTTTTTCATGAAAAATGGCGGAAAAAGAGCCAGTTACCCCATATCTTCTAATTTTTTTCTCTAACTGTTGTTTTAGGTTTAAAGAGCTTGTAACATGCCGCCGATACCTATGCGTGTCAGCGGGATACCCGTGCGCGCACGCGGCGCTCTCGCTGAGGTATGTATAAAGGAAAGAAAGAATTTTCACAGTTTCCCGAGTCCATGTGACTACAGTCACAAGACTGCCGGGGTACTTTGATTATGCTAGGTTCACCGATAATGGGGCTACTGCCATTTATGTGGCTGTCTACAGGATTGAGAGAAGCCCATGGATGGAAGTCACATCATCGGAACAACAATTGAAATCGATCTCAAGGAGTTAAAATGGCCGTTACAGCTGCAACCCGTAACAGTATTATTCAGCTGGTGGTTACTGCGTATAACGCAGCCCCCGGCACGGCATTGCTTACACAGCTTGTTGAAGCATCCGATGGTGGCGCGTCCCTGGCGGATATCGCAACCACGCTGACCACAAGCTCTACCTTTAAAGCAATCTACCCAACTTTCCAGACCTCTACAGAATTCGCGACTGAATTCCTGGGTAACCTGGTACCAGAAGCCTCTGCTGCAGCACTTGCTGAAGGCTTCTCTGTAGTAGAAAGCGTTCTGAATGGCGGCGGCACCCGCGCAGACGTGATTCTGCAAGCTGCCACATACCTGGCAGCCCTGAGCGAATCAGACGCCAGCTTTGGTTCGTCTGCTGCGCTGTTCAACAATAAGGTTGAAGTAGCTACCTACCACACTGTGACTCTGGAACTGGATTCCGAGAGCATTGCTACTCTGCAGAGCACTCTGGCGACTGTGACCAGCAGCGACGATTCTGTGACTGCAGCAAAAGCCGCTGCGGATTCCACAGCGAACCCACCGACTGCTGGCCAGACTTTTACGCTCACTACAGGTGTGGACAACAAAACATTGGGCGATGGTAACGACGCTATTACGGCTGATAACACTGGAACAGATGTTACCTCGACCGCAGATACCATAGATGGCGCTGGCGGTACCGATACAATCAGCATATTTTCTGATGGTGCAGCTTTCGCATTGCCAAAGCTTTCCAACATCGAAATTGCTTATATTTATGACCAAGATGCCGACCTTAACCTTTCCGTCGCATCAGTTGCTGATCTTGAGCAAGTGCACTTGGTTAGAAGTGATGGGGCATTCGGCTTAACGTTGGGCGCTAATGCAACCACTGCTGCTGTAAACGATATCGTACTAACAGGTGCCGACGCTGATGCTGGTATCACTGTAACCTACGGTGCAACCGTTACGGCAGGTACTTTATATGTGAATGGAATTACAACGGCCGGTAGCGACGCAGACGAAGACTTAAACATGGCTGGAACCAAACTCGCCACAGCCAACATTTCCGCAGTTACAACTAAATCTTCAATCGATAATGTGGCAGTCGGGGCGGCTTCAGCTATTAACTTAGACGCAGCTGTCGATTTTACTGTAGGAGCGCTAGCAACTACCTCTACAAAGGCCACTTTGACAGTTAGTGGAGCCGGTAAGGTTACTCTTGGTCAGATTGATGACGGCATTACATCGATAGTTGCCACTGATAATACTGGCGGCCTCGTACTGACCGCTCCAGCTAACAGTAAAGATGCTGTTTACACACTGTCTTCAGCTGCAGATAAAGTCACGACTGACGATGATGGTTTCGCAGCTACAGATAAGTTTGCGATCGACGCAGGTGACGGAGAAGATACTCTCATTATCGCTGATGATGCAGACGTAAGTACTACGGACGAAGGCGGAAGATACACAAACTTCGAAATATTGCAGCGCGCTATCGATGCCAATTTGGACGTTTCAGTTTTTGGCACAGATACATCTATAGTGAAAGCATCGATTGGTGATGGTGGTCTTACTAATATGCAGGCAGCGTTGGCTGGAGCCATTACAGTTACTGCCGATAACGCTGGCTCAACTTTCTCCCTCAAGACAGCGACTGGAACATCAGATACTCTTGATGTAACACTCAAGAACGCAACCTCTACCGCGTCAGCAGATTTTACAACTGCTACAGTTGATGGTTTTGAAACCATGAATGTAACCGTTAATTCTGGTGATGCATTGCTTGCGACCGGTGCTGATCTAACTGCGGTTAGCTTCACTTCGGCTGCAAACCTAAAGACTCTAGATGTTAATGGTTCAAAAGCAGTGAATGTTGACGCAAGTTCCAACGCCACAAAGCTGACTTCTATTGATGCAGCGGACCTAGTTGGTGGTCTCCAACTTTCTACAGGCGGTCAAACAGGAGCATTGGTTGTTACAGGATCCTCTGCCGTAGACAAAATAACACTGGGTTCAGTTGGCGCAGGAGGAACGGTTAGTGTAGACGCGGGTGCTGGCAAAGATATTATTACTACAACAATCGCTATAGCAGATGCTCAAGCTATAGATGGTGGTGCCGATTCTGATACCCTCGCCCTCAGCGACAACATCACAACAACTAATACAACAACGATCTCTGATACTTTGTTCAACTCGCTTTCTAATATTGAAGTAATAGATTTTGCGAGCGCTACTCTAACAGGAAAGCTAGTGTTCACTGTGGGTGGATTTGCAGATAGGTTGGCAACAAACAACGGTGGGACTTTGAAAATCACTGGTGACACATTTGCCCTTACAGCAGCTGTGGATGACATAGAAATCGACGCGTCAGCCATGTCAGCTGGCAATTCCATAAGCGTCGACATCAAAGACACAGACGCAGCTGTTGGCGGTACCGTATCTTCAATAAGCGTTACCGGTTCTGATGGTGACGATGTTATTAAGATCACACAAGCTACCGCTGCCGGAGACAATGATATAAGCGTCACGTCTGGGAAAGGAAATGACACTATCACATACGTCACTGGCAATGCTCAAGGCGAAGCAATTGTAATCGACGCGGGTGATGGCGACGACACTATTGATGTTAGCGCAGCCACTTCTGATAAGGCGGTTACAGCTAACTTAATCACCGGTGGTAAGGGTAACGATACGATTAAGCTGGATACTGAGGGCGCTAACACAGATCTTACTGTAATCATGGGAGCTTCCGCTGCTGCGAACGGAGTTGACACGATTACTAACTTTACGCAGGGCACCGGTGAAGATGTCTTGAAGATCGACGCATTCTTGGTTGCCACAGCAATGAATGCCAAAGTTGCGGCTAATCCTGGAGGCGCTTCTGATGTTTCAGACGACGTTCAACTTCTGGTTGACATCAGTGGTGGTCAAGACATTACTACTGCTGACGGTTTGACAGCAGCTCTTGCAGCTGGCGGTGAATTCTCCAATATAGATATGGGAGCAAGTAAAAAGACCGTATTTGTCACAGCCGCTAATAGTGACGCTAGCGAAAAGCAATACATCTTCTACGGAACCTCCGATGCCTCTGGTAACGTATCTGTTACCTTAGTTGGTACCGTAGTTGGTGACATTGATAGTTGGCATTCAGATAACTTCAATATCTAACGACAGCAGTTATCTGGTCTTCACTTAATAGGCCTTGCAACTTTTCTTAAGCGGTTTGAAGCATGAGATGAGAAAGCTTAGAGGGCGTATTGACGCCTAAGGCCACAACAAAGAGAAGCCAGCCCATTTCGGGCTGGCTTTTTTTTTGAATTTTCGATACACAATTGTTTGCCTATGTAGCGTTTGTTGCTATAATTTCAGACCCTTGAAACAAAACGATACAAAAGTATTTTGAATATCTGTGGATAACTCTATACGCTTACGCCGCTCAAATTGAATCAGTATTGATACATGTGGAAGGTAAGCGCTTAATAATTATTGGCAGTTGTAATTCTCCGTAGAGTGTCCAACAGACAATAACAATTTTCACAAACAGATTTTCATTGATCACGTATTTTAGTATTCGCTATGGCTACAATGGTATTGACTCAGGCGTTGGTAAACGCCATTCACTGTGAACAAGGTCGGAACAAGGTTACCGTCTTCGATAAGGGCTGCAGAAATCTCGCCCTCGAGGTGAGTAACACCGGCCGCAAGACGTACTACTTCCGCTATCAGGATTCCCGGGGCAAGACACGCCAACCAAAATTGTCCGATGCCCAGAGCATCTCGCTGAAACAAGCGCGTACACTGACCAACCGTTATCGGGGTGAGATCGAGATGGGGGAAGATCCCTGGGAAGCGAAAGCCGAACTCAAGCAAGTGCCCCTGGTCGAGACATTTATCTACGAAAGTTTTCTTCCGTTTATCAAAACCTACAAACGCTCTTGGGATACCGACCTCTCTCTGTTGAAGAACCATGTCGTTCCTGCTTTCGGGCGTTTGTACATGGACGAAGTGGAAAAGCGCCACATCATCGACTTCATCGCCAAACAGCTGGAAACCCATAAACCAGGCAGTGTTAATCGGGTGATAATCTTGCTGCGCTATATCTACAACTGTGCCATCCGTTGGGAAGTGGCAGGCATCAAGAAAAACCCGACCCAGGGCATCCCGCTGTTGGAGGAAAACAACAAAAAGGAGCGTTTCCTCAGCAAAGAAGAGGCAGAGAAACTGTTGGAAGCAACGCGCAATTCGCCCAACAAGATGCTGCAATACATCATCCCCATGCTGATCCTCACCGGTGCCAGAAAAAACGAGGTGATACACGCCAAGTGGGAAGACTTCAATTTTGAGCAAAAGGTCTGGCGAATTCCCATCAGCAAGTCGGGTAAGGCACGCTATGTGCCGATCTCCGCGGGAGTCGAGCAGTTACTCGCCAACGTGCCGGTGTATGAAGGCTGCGATCTGGTTTTTCCCAATCCAAAGACGCTGAAACCCTATGTCAGTTTCTTCTACGCCTGGGATACCGTGCGCAAATCGGTCGGGCTGGAAGATGTCCGGGTGCATGATTTGCGGCACAGTTTTGCCGTCCACACCATCCTGGACTGGTGCAGCCTCTACGAGGTGCAGAATATTCTCGGCCATACCCAGATCAAGACCACGCAACGCTACGCGCACCTGTCGCAAGAGTCCTTGATATCGGCAGCGAATGCCGCGGCCAGGGCCGTGCCCCTCGCACACTGCCTGCCAAACAAGGTGGATGAGGTACAACTGGTGCAGGTCTCTAACGGTCAGGCGTGATTCTTTGCCTCTTAACAGCGTTGTCCATTGCTGATGATCACGCTGTTGAGGTGAGCCCAGGGAACTGGAACTAGCATACCATAATGCTGTTTTTGTTCGACTGTATAGCGTTTTTTGCGCTTTTTGGATCACGCACCGTCTATCTGGCATTGTCTTTTCTGACCCGCGCGAGATAACGATCCAACTGGTCGGCAAAAAGTTTTCGATCGGCATGGCTTAAAGCCGGTGGGCCACCGGTTTGTACCCCGCTGGCCCGCATGGTGTCCATGAAATCCCGCATATTCAATCGGGCCTTGATAGTGCTGGCAGTAAACAGCTCGCCGCGGGGCGAAAGCGCCACCGCACCCTTCTCGATCACCTCATTGGCCAGCGGTATATCCTGAGTGACGATCAAATCACCTGCGTGTGTGCGTCTTGCAATCTCATCGTCGGCCACATCAAAACCCTGCCGCACCTGCAGGCTCCTCAGGTTGGGAAAGGGTGGCAGGGACAGGGGTTGGTTAGCGATGAAGGTGGTTTGAATGCCGGTACGTTCCGCAGCCCGACAGACGATGTCGCGTATGACTTTGGGGCAGGCGTCGGCGTCTATCCAGATAGCCAAGAGTCAGTCCGTATCCTGGTTTTTCATTTCGAAGTTAAACCCTGTGAACTGTTCGATATCATCAGGCTTGAGAGATCGATACAGACCATTCGCGGCCTCATTATCAATCTCCGTACCGAGCCACAGCTCTTCACAATCATGCTCATAGGCAATCGCCAGGAATTTACGCATCATTGCCGCGCCAGCACCCTTGCGCCGTTGATCCACGCAAACATCGACCTCATCCACATAGAACCAGCGTTCCTGTCCATAGGGTTTCAGCTGCAAGCGACCGGATGCCATGCCAAGAAACGTTTCGGGGTCATCCTCATCATGACAAACGAGGAAGACCGTATCCTGGCATTGCAGGTAGGCACGGAGCGCTTCAACATCGTATCCACTTATTTCATTGGCCTCATCCCAAGAGGCAGCGTTGATATCGGCGACAATCCTGGCGAGATCCGATAACGGCGTAACGACTTCTACTACAGGCATGGTGGTACTCACTCAGCTTGAGGAATTGGGTATCGGCTTGATGCGATTGAGAAGGCCATGGGAACGACTCTTTTCAGCTGTTGGTGGTTTTGACTGTCCCGTCGATTTTGTCACCGGTTTGTGGGCGCTTCTAGCGGAAGACGGCTTCATTACCGGCAATCCAGAAGGCTGCAGGAAGTAGCGATTTTCACCATTATTGTGGATTTTTCGCTCTCCTGGGGAATGATGAAATCATCTATCACATTGATATATATGAATTTCTAAATCTGGCATGCTTCTCGCAGTAGTTCTTCTGCTACGAACAATAATTGGTGTGAATACCCAACAGGCGCAAATCGCCTGGGTGGAGTGAATTATGAAAACATTGGGCAATCTGGTCGTAATTTTCCTGGTTATCCTGGGCGTGCTGGCCCTGGTTCCGCTGGCCGCCATGGGGGTGGGGCTGGTGTTCGGCATCTTCTGCCTGGCCATCTGGCTGACCCCGTTCTGGATCATCGCCACCTCGGACAAGACCACGGGATTTGAGAAGATCGCCTGGCTGCTGGCCATGATCTGCCTGAGCTGGTTTGCCTGGGTGTTCTATTTCTTTCTGGCTCCCATCAAACCCCGGCCGCGTTACTCATGTTACAACCGTTATGACGATGACTATTACTATGACTACCGCTAGTTAATCAGAACTGGCAATCGCTGAAGGTTTGGTTATCATAGCGGGCGCTCTCGCCAGGAAGTCATGATGCCCATCATTGAAGTCAGCGATCTCGCGAAGCAGTACCCGCTTCCCGACAACAAGTCTGAAAAGTTTTTCGCCGTTAATGGTGTCTCGCTCGCTATCGATGCAGGCGAGATTTTCGGCATTCTCGGCCCCAACGGCGCGGGCAAGACGACGCCGCTGGAGATGCTGGAAGGCCTCAACGACATCGATGGCGGCACGGCTCTCATTGACGGTATCAGCGTCAACGACAATCCCTACAAGGTAAAGGAAGTCATCGGCGTGCAACTGCAGGCCAATGAATACTTCGATAACGTCAATCTCGAAGAACTGCTGTCCCTGTTTGCGGCCCTGTACAACAACAACGCCGATCCCATTGCCCTACTCAAAAAGGTACAACTGGAAGAGAAAGCAAAGGCCAAGCCGAACAATCTTTCCGGCGGCCAGAAGCAACGCTTCTCTATCGCTTGCGCCCTGGTGAATGAACCGAAGGTCCTATTCCTCGACGAGCCCACCACTGGCCTCGATCCACAGGCCAAGCGCAATCTCTGGGACCTGGTGCGTAATCTCAATAATGCCGGCATGACCATTGTGCTCACTACCCACAACATGGAAGAAGCGGAAGAGCTTTGCGACCATATCGCCATCATGGACAAGGGCAAGATCATCGCCGAGGGGACCCCGCAGGAACTCATCCTCGAATATGCACCGGAACCTCCGGAAGCGCCACTGCATGGTGACCTGGAGGATGTTTTTCTTGCGCTAACCGGTCACGAGTTAAGGGAATAGGCCAGGCATGCTGACTGCTCTGCAGAGACATCTCACTTCCGTGTTCCTGAAAATATTCTGGCGCGATCGACGCTCGATATTTTTTAGCCTGTTTTTCCCGGTGATTTTTATGACGGTGTTCAGCTTCGCCAACAGCGGAGAACAGGACCCGATCTCGGTGGGCATCGTCAACAACTCCAGCAGTGCGGTGGCAACAGACTTTAGCGAGATGTTAATCGCGAACCCCTTGTTTGATGTGACGCTTGGTGATGAGCCAGCGCTAAGGGAGGCACTGATCGCTGGCGACCAGACCATGGTATTGGTGCTGTCCCAAGACTTCGATACCAATCTCGGCAACACCACATCGGAAATCAATGTCGTGGTTGATGCCGCGCAGGTAAGCCAGCTGGGTCTCATCATGCCGCTGCTCGAGCAAACCCTGCTTGCCATTGAGCGGGAGTTCCGCGACATCGAGCCCATGTTTTCCATCGCCATCGAAGATGTTCAGGCGCGCTCCCAGCGCTATATCGATTTCCTGCTGCCGGGCCTGATGGCGTTTACCCTGATGCAACTGTCCATCGCTGGCAGCGGCTTCAACATAGTGGAATATCGGCGCAAGGGCATTCTGAAACGCCTGTTTGTGACGCCTATCGAGCCCCGTGACTTTATTACCGCAATCGTGCTGGCCCGCATGGCTATCGTGCTGGTGCAGCTCTCGGTGTTAATTCTGTTTGCCGTGCTGCTGCTGGATATCCGCATTGTCGGCAACTTCTTTGCCTACTATCTGGTAGTCATACTGGGCACGATCGTATTCCTGTGCCAGGGCTTCTGTCTCGGCAGCCTGGCCAAGACCCAGGAGGCCATTGGGGCACTGGGCAATATCGTCATCATGCCCCAGATTTTCCTGTCCGGGATTTTCTATCCCATCGAGTCCATGCCGGAATGGATTCAACCCGTTGCCCACCTGCTGCCCCTGTCCTTCGTGTCGACAGGCATGCGGGAGATTGCCAACGCCGGCGCTACCTTGCTGGAGATATACCCCAGCCTGATTGGCATCGCGGTATGGTTCGTCATCAGCTTCGTCGCGGCAACCCGACTTTTCCTGTGGAAGGAAGTCGCCAACTAGCCTTTCCAGTCGAGTCGTCCCCCCAGGCAACCAGCTTTTAGCTGCACCCTGTTTGAGCAGGCATTTCGTCGCAGGCCGGTGCCAATCCGCGTGCATTTAGTCTATATTCCGTGGTCAGTATTCAATGACCTTGCCAGTTCCCTGTATCCCTTTTAGGAGTGTTTTACAAAATGAAAAAAGTACCCGTCCTGATTTCTGCACTGTGTGTCGCCCTATCCGGCGTGTTATACGTGGCGTCTGCACAGGGCGACATGACACCGGAGCAACGTGCCGCCGCCGCAGTGGATCAACGCAAATCCCTGTTCAAGACCATTCGTTATAACCTGGGACCCATTGCCGGCATGGCGCAGGGCGCTCCCTGGGATGCCGAAGTCGCGGAACGCAATGCCCGCCGCATCGCCGTCATGGCAACCATGATTCCGGAAATGCTGGCCGTGGACACCAGCGACTTCGATAACATCGAAACCACTGCACTGGACAGCATCTGGGACAACCAGGATGACATCGCGGCCAAGACCCAGGCGCTTATCGACAACGCCAATGCCTTCGCCGACGTGGTCGCCGAGACCGGTGACTTCGCCCAGTCGATGGCCCGCTTCCGCGCCTTCGGTGGTTCCTGTGGTAACTGCCATGATACCTATCGTGTAGATAACGATTAGTTCATCGCCAGAACAAGAATCGCGAAAGGGCAGCTTGGCTGCCCTTTTCGTTTCTGGTGCCCAAGGGGCCACCCTGGTTCTGCTTAGGGCCTTCCAGCACCACCGGCTAACCCTGGTTTCGTTTCCATACTTACGAAAAACTTCTCAGCTTGCCTCATTAACCAACCAAAACTCCGATCAATGATTCCTGCAACCTTGTCAGGAGCTCTGCAATTGATCCTCAATCTGCTGTCGGATATTCAGCCGAATCACTGCGTCAGAACGCAGCGCATCTGCCTGTGCAGCAAGCGTTGCTGGTCGTAGTATTGTGGCACCAAGCGGTAATGACGCCAGACCCAGCGATGACGCAAAGGCCGATCCACCACACACCAGTTCCAGTTCCTCATCCTTGAGTTCCCGCATAGCATTCTCCTTTTGCTTTTACTGGGATTGGATTTCTTTCGCCAGGAAAGAAATCAGAAACCCAGTGTAGTAACGAATACCGGCTAAATGAAGTTTTCAGGAAAAATAGAGTAGACTCCTGCCATGCATGCCATGATCTTCAGGAAATATGCGCCTGCCGGTGACTTCAGCCAGTTGAAGCTGGAAGAGGTCAAGACCCCTGCTCCCGGGCCTGATGAAGTGCTGGTGAAGGTGAAAGCCGCAGCAATTAACGATTGGGAACTGGGATTGCTGACCGGCACACCCTTGTTCATGCGACTATTCCTCGGTTTCTTTCGGCCCAGGGCGAAGGTGCGCATCATCGGTTGCGACATGTCTGGCAGCGTTGAATCGGTAGGCGC
>FYBJ01000086.1_pt1 | contig 10654 bp, 5 predicted proteins | sample 1134611 | NCBI WGS metagenome assembly FYBJ01 (sample SAMEA104116008, study PRJEB20421) | marine metagenome | isolation source: marine | reverse complement strand
GCTCAGGCGCTTCTTTAACTGCTATTTGTTGTGTGGCTAATTGACTACCAGCAGACATATTAAAAAACAAAGCACTAGAAATATTCAAAGCTTTTTTTCTTTGTTGATTCATTAGCTTTTGTCTAGCAAATCTACTAGCCCCTTTCATAAACAGCTTACTACCTACACCTAGAGTAATCCCAGCTTGTGGAAGAAGTACAGCGGCTATTGTTGGAGCGTTGTTTATACTCATGTCCGTAAGCTTCATAGTCCAATCAGCGTTTAAATCTCCATTTACTTTTGTAACATCTTGTGGAAATTCCGTTTGTCTAAAGTCAGATATTCTTTCGAAGTAATCTGTGCTAGCTTGACTTAAGTTTAAGCTCATTTCAGAGTCAATAGGATAAATAGCAGCAGCCGTTAACTCAGCCCCAACTTTAACTGTAGGTGCTAGCAATTGACTATCAATGGTAGCCATTAGTTTATCAAACTTACTATAGTTTTTTGAAAGAGCAGATCCAGCGATGTATGTACTACCAATGTTTTTAGCATTTTCTTCAAGTTGTTTTAACTCTGAACTATAAGCATTAGCATCATTAACTAGTTTTGTTTGCTCCTCTATGGGTACAGCAGCGTTTAAACTTATAACAGCTTGGTTTCTTTTGTCTATAAGGTTGTTGTAAAGATCAGCGCTTGCTTGTGTAGGAATATTTTCAGGATCAAGAAACATGCTAAGCCTTTTATCATATTCTTTTATTTGATCTAAATAAGGTTGTGCTTTTTTGTCTTGAGCCTTTTGTCTTTTTAAAATATCTTGAGACTGTTGTTCTAAAATTTTAGAAGTTTTTGCAAATGCCTCAGCCTCTATATTACCTAAATTAGGCGGTGTTTTAACTAAATAAGTTTTACCATTAAAGGTAACAGGTACATCATATTCTAAAGGTCTTCTATTTGCTAAAAAACCTAAGTCTTCTTCATATTCTTGAAGCACTCTTTTGTTTTCGTTTATAACGTTCTGAACTTCTGTTTGTCCAAAAATATCTTCTGTAAAGCTTTGTTGTTGATAACCAATTTCAATTTGAACACGTGTTGGATCTATATCAGTTCCTTTTATTTGTTGTCTTGTATAGTTTTCAGCAGCTTGCGTTCTGAGCTTAGTTATTTGGTTTTCTATATCTTTAGCATGAAGATCATCTGTACTTATATCTGTTGTAGAAAAATTATTGTTTTTAAAAACATTAGTATATTCTTCACCTATAGCTTCTATCAACGCGGCGTCTCTTTCAGAGGCAAGTCTATCTATTTCTTTTTGCTGTTGCTCTTCGCCTCCTTGCTCGTATGATCTAACAGTTTGAACAGATTTTAAAAAATTATTATAAATATCCTGCGCTGGTTGAAAAACTCCACTAACAATTAAACCACTGTTATTTTCTTCTGTTATATTAGCTTGAGTATCTAAAACACCTGAGGCTATTTCTCTAGCTTTTTTTGTTTTAGCAGTAGCTTCGCCGGTTACAACTACCTCTTCTAATGGTTCTATTTTTATACCAGATTCTAAATCTACACCTTTACCTATTGTTTGTATAGGTGTTTTAAAAAGCTCAGCGTATTCTTCAAATGTTTCAGGATAATTTTTACCAGCGTATGATTGTCCATATTCAGACGGTATAGGTTTACCAGCTAATTTGCTATAATCGTTTTCATATAATACACTTTCCTTTCCGTTTATTTTAAAATCAATAAAACGTAGTTTAGGATCTTGTAATTCCCCAGAAGTATCTACCGATTCTAATTCCGTACTCTCGGATGCTGTGTCCGGTCCCGATGTCACAGCCGCATCCACTGTTGCAACATCGCTTGTCTTTCCCTTAGGTTCAGTTTGTATTTCGTCTGTAACTTCTACAGTTTCCAAACCAAATTCGTTTACATATTCATCAACAGAAAGATTAGAAGCTTCGGCAGCTGAAGTAACCTCTTCTAATGAATATTCAGTTCCATTTAATTTAAACATAATATATTATTTTTTTACTGGTAAAGGGTTTTTAAATGGTCCAAATGGCGGCTTTAAAATAGCGTCAAAGTCTTTTGTCTTTAGTATATCTCTTATAGCATCTAAAGTTTTATCATCATCGCCATATTTCTCTTTATGAAGTTCAGTGGCTAGATTTTCGAACTGACTAGGAATAGTTAAATCCCAAGTCTCCTCACCTTTATCTCGTGTTATAGTTATTTTGCTACCATCTCTAGTATATTCTATTTCACCTAAATACGTAGATATAGCTTGCTCAGGGCTTTCTGATAATAAATCTACAACAGTTGAAGCTCTTTCTTTTGGTGCTGTTGTTTTTGTTTCTTCACCAATACCAGCTCTAGTATCTAGTTCTTTTTGACTTAGCCTACGTGTATTTAAAGCTATTCTTTTTGGAACAAAATTTTCCATAAAATACTCCTTGTAACCTTCAGAAAACCTTTGGTTATTTATGTCTCTATCAAAATCTGTAGAATCAGGGTGTATAAGAGGATTATTAGGATCAATTTGTGTATTAAAAAAAGCAACTCTTTCCCAGTCAGTAAACGCATCACCATCAACATTTGCATCTAATTGAGCATTAACTTTTTTTTCTGCAGCTTCAGCATTTACATTTCTAAATGTTACCAACTCACCGTCTATAACTTCTTGGTACTCTTCGCCTGTAAGAAGGCTTTTTGGAAATTCTTTTACCTCACTGTCTTCATTATAGCCTCTTACAGAATCTCGCATTGTAATAAAATCTTTTGTTTCATCAGGTATAGTAACCATGCTACCATCTCTACTATTAACAAGTTCTCTTAATCTTGCGTCTGAATAATACTGGGGCTCTTTACCCTCTGGAGTAACTAAATAACCTGTTTCATATACGTTAGTATCTTCTAAATATTTGTACTGAGCTTCAACACTACCTTTTAGTTGATTACTTATTACACCATAATCTTCAAACAATCTAGAATTTGCACCACCATAAAAACCACCTGGCTGATTCATACTACTTCTTTTTTCAACAAAGTCTTGTCCAACGCTAATAATATTTTCTAAACCTCCTCTAAATTGTTCTGGTAGCGCTTTTATAGATATTATTCTTTGATTAGCTTTAGATTTTTCTTTTGGATCTGTTATAAGATTTGAGTCTAGTCCAGTTTGAAGATTACTAAATAAATCTACTTCTGTATTTAAATCTTGAAAACTAATAGCAGGGTTATTCGCTTTAACTTTAGCCTGATCTAATCTTATTTTATTAGCATCATCTTCTATTTTAGCGTTACGTTTAGAAATAGCAGCTTCGTTAACTTTTATTCTTTCACGTTCTTCTTTTATTGCTTTAGCATAAGAGTCACCATATACTTTAGCAAATGAAGCAAATGATCCAGATATATTTTGTTGAAGTCTTTCAAAATGCTTTGCAGTAGAAGTATCTATAAATTGTCTTGGATTTCTATAACTCATAATTTATTTTATTCAAAAGGGTTTCCAGCCGCTTGAGCCTGTGCACGGCCACTCATATAACTACTACCAATATTAGCTATAGAACCTACAGCACTTGTTATTGCTCCTACCTTGTCTGATGCTGCTTGAGCTTCACGCGCTTCTGCGCCTGACAGTTGAGCAGATATTCTATCTAATTGAGCATTTTCTCTATTTTCTTGTGCGCTAAATACAAATTGTTTTCCAGCAGCTTCTGCAGTTTGAATTCTTTGTGCTTCAGCCATACGCGCTCTTGTTTCGGCTAGTTCGCCTTGAGCTCTAAGCTTTTCGTTTTGGGCTTCTTGCTGTTCAATACTATCTGATACACCTTTTTTACTTTGCAGTGCTGCCTGAGCAAGAGCAGTTGCACCACCAGCCGAAGCGCCAGTAGCTCTCAATGTATCTAATGTATTAGCTAAAGAAATATCCGCCTGCTCTGCTTGATTTCTAGCAGCTTGCGTAGCAACCCCTAAGTTTTCGTATGGATTACTAATCATGCCAGACAAATCTTTAACAGTTTCATAAGGATTAACAACAGCTTGCCTATTGTTTTCAAGATTAGTAAGTTTAGCCTCTAATCTTTTTTTCTCTTTAGCAGCTGCTCTTTGTCTTCTTTTAGCTGAAGATGCGCCGAATAGTCCGCCTAAAAGACTAGCACCTCCTGAAATCAAACCGGCTGTTACCATTGTCATATTTCTTAATTTTTAACTTTATAATTTATATACTCATCATACGTCTTACATGTAAGTATATCTTCTAATTCTTTTGTATTTTTTATATTATCTGGATTTGGGTGTATATTTACAAAAACAGAATCTTCAATTGCAGCTATAACTCTTTTAGCACCAGCCTTAGCGTTTACATATGTTGGTGCTGAGTAAGTAACTACGCTATCTTCTGTAGCTACTTTTATTTTTCCTTTCATTAAAAACCAAGTGTGGCTTTTATTATGTATTTTACCTATAACAATACCGCCTTTTAGCATAGACATTTCTCTTATATAAACTCCTTCTGAAAAAGAATGCGTTAATGGAAACGTATCAGAGTTACCTTTAACAATATGTTCATTGTCAGAAGATAATAATTTATTTTCTAAAAACATTACTTTATTTCTAAACTCAGCTATATTAGCTAATTTATTAGATTTTATTTTATTTAATTCCATTAATAACTTGATTCTATATATTGTGAAGATACAGCAAAAAGCTCACGTGTTTTACCTCCAAGTCCAGACACTCTTGTGCTATCATCTGTTCTTATAGTTACAGTTGCATAGTAACCTTTTACACCTGTCATGTCATCTCCAAAAACAACTTCACCTGCTGTAGGTTGACTACTGTTAACTAAGTTAGCTAAATATTTTCCTTCTTTATTATAAAAGCCAGCATAGTATTGTATGCCGTTTTCTGTATAACCGCCTTCATCGTAGCTATAAACTAAGTTTGAAGTGTCATTTAATTCAAAGCTTCTAGCAGCGTTAAAGCTTGAAACTTCCCAACCTGTTGATCCTTCATAGTTAACTGTTTTAAACACTTTAGATAAGCTAATTTGTGGGTTAAATATAAATGAAATTGAAGAATCAGAATAAACCCCATAAAATATAGACCTATCATTGTTTTGGTCTGTTTCATTATTATGACGCCATAATTGACCGTCTTTAACGCTAAAATAATTACTCTGTACGCTAAAAGTTTGTTCAGGATTATATGTGTAAAAACTAGTCCAACCTCTAACCGACTCATCAAACGAAAGTGTTTGATAACTATTTGCAGCTGTAGTAGGTATATCTTGGCCTTGCAGACTTAATACGTATTGTTTGGTATATATATCCCAAGCGCCTATAGCTTTTCCATTAACAGCTACAGTATTTAAATTGTTAAATTGATCTCTAAAATAATCTATCATACCGTAGTTAGATATCTCTGTAAGACCATCTTGAGACAAACGCATTACAGCGTTTCTATTTTTATCTGTAAAGTATTTTCTATAACCATATACAGCAAAGCTTTCAGGGTTTTTAGATATACCAAAGTTGCCAGCGTAAGGTACTATTTGACCTATAACTAATCTATTAGTACTTACAGCAGTGCCTTGACCTTCAGCAGAGTATATAGCATCTTTATCTATTAAAGCTCTACTAACTTTATTCTCTTGGAATATAATAAGGTTTGTATCTTCAGCGTATAGTTTTTGTATACTACCATTTGCAGGGTCTACAGATCTTGTTATGTCTTCACCTACGCTAAATACGTTAGTGTCATTAATACCTGTTCTAGAATTAAATATACCTGAGTATATCATGCTATTAATTCTAAACACCGCGTTTGGTTCTGTTTCAACTAAATAAGCTTTTACACCTAAATCAACAATAACATTGTTATAACCTCCTCTAATTCTAGCCTCTTCAATAGACCAACTATCTGCTTGCGCAGCGTTAGAAACCTGAGGATAAGCACCAGCAATACCTGTTGGAATCCCTGTAGAACCGTTCCAAACTGGAGGTGTGGTAGAGCTAGCGTTTTGCGGCGCTGTCTTCTTTAATAAAAAAGAGTTAAAATATTTTACTTCTACTATTGCTGCCATAAATTAAGTATATAAACAACGTGTTATAGTTCCAGTTCTTACAGCTGCTGTTGTGAATGTGGCTGTATAAGCGCCTTGATTTGTGTATTCAGGATTACTTACATCTGTGCTGGATGTATTTATAAGTTGCATTCTTCTAAATCTTTTTACTGCTTGACTTGTGAATGTAGCTTTATTAACTAAATTAACATCAATATAAAGCTGTGTTACGTACTTAGCAAAAGGCTCTGCAGCATAGTAATTAACACCTGTCGATGTAAATGTAGAACTGCAAGTACTGTTATTAGCTATTTGATATCTGTAAGCGCCTGGATTAGTACCGTAATCAGGCGCTATATTTGATTCAGGTGCGCTAAAATCATGCACATACACCTTGCTTGTTTTTGTGGTTAAAGGCGTGTTAGAACCACTAGGACTATTACAACCTAGTTTTTGCTCTAACTCATATATACCAGTTTTAGAAAAGAAACCAAACTGTTCCCAAGCTACTTGACCAATAGATCTACCAACATCAAGACTACCACCGCTAAGATTTCCAAGTATTATTCTATATTCTCCATTTGTATTAAATGCAAATACTTGACCTGAGTAAGCTGGATCATACGTGCCAGTGGTACTAGGTGTTCTTCTAACAAGATGAAGACCTTGCGCGAAGTTTTGTGGATCATAATTACTTGTAGAAGAAATTAAGCCTCTATCTGTTCCGCCAGGATTAAAGTCCCAATCCCAAGTACTTGTTGTAGCGCTAGCATCTAAACTAGTGTTTGAAATGTCTACAGCTGTTTGCCAACTAGAGCTTGAAGTAGCTCTATATTGTATAGCATATCTTGTGTTTAAATGAGGAACTCTATCATCTGCTTTAGAAGTATCTTTAGGTACTAAGTTATTTGTATTTATACCTTCAACCCAAACGTAAAAAGTACCTCCTGTAGTAAGACCACTACTAAAAGTTTGATTAGTAAAAGTACCACTACCACCTTGAGGTGCTACGTTGGGTTGACAAACATCTCTCTGCAAAGTAGTATTTGTAGATGTTGGAGCTTGGAAACCAAATAGAAAATCTCTTGCTGTTATGCCAGATCCACCGTCTAAATAATTAGGTATATTAGCTGTAAGATTTGTAGTGTTGTTAGCAAACCAAAGTGCTACACCATCTCCATCGTTTATTGTTTTACCACCGTTAATGTTAAAATTTGCATCTACAGCTGGTTCAGTGAAGTTAACTATAAAAGTATTTGACACGCACGAGCCTCCAGCGTCACAAGTCTGCAAAGTAAATTGTCCAGTTCCTATTGCCGCAGCAGATGTGTTTATAACTCTAGTACCGTTATTAGTTAAACTAAATATACCAGCAGGTGACTGAGCTGTTATAGTATTAGTTATATCACTTGTAGATTGACCACCAGCAGGAATAGAACCGTTAACAGCATTAATAGTAGGTATAATTATTTGAGTTCCTTTTGTAACACTTATAGGGCTTGTGTTTGTAATGCTAGGAGGTATATTTCCTAATTGACCTTGTATAGTTATATTTGGATCTGTATCATTAACTCTAAAAGTAAATGTATATACATATCCATTTGGATTATCGTAATAAAAATAAGCTCCACTAGCTGTTGTTATGTCATAGGTATTAGCTGTACCACCAGTAGTAAATGTAAATTTAGAAGTTACATCGTTTCCAAATTGATCAAAAACACTTTCGAGTGTTGCAGACGAAGGTGTTATTTGAGCACCAAGATTATTTACAAAATAAAAATCATTAACAATAACAGTTCCAGGTGCATCTGCCTCATCTAAAGTAAAATTCCAAGCATCAACACCAGTAGCATCTGCATTGCCACCACTAGCACTAATAGCTGTATTAAGTTCTGATAAAAGGCCAGACGTAGCTGTTTCAAAAAATATATCTAATCTTGAAACTGTTGGGGCTGTTTCTAATACAGTTAAGTTTCCAAACTTAACAAACACAGCGGGGTTTGTTGCGTCTTCAGCTATGTTAACTAAACCAAACTGATTTGCAGGTGTTTGTGAAGTAATAAACTCTGCTATAAAAGGATTTGACTCAGATCTATAAAATGCGTAGTAAGGATTAGAGTCATTTGTTATTGAAGGAGGATTAGCCCCACCTGAACCATCATAATCTGCTGTATCAAACAAATCAAATAAGTCTTCTATTGTATTGGTTGTAAAAGATTTTCTTCCAGGAAAATATTGCTGGTTACCTATGTTGCTAAAAACTCTATCTGTATTTTCTACTCTACCAAAAAGCTGAACTGAACTTCTAAATTGCTTGTCCTGAGGCCCTACTTCTGACAAATCTCTTGGTACTTTATTTATATTATCATTTAATAAAGTTATAAAAGAAGCATTTTGTTCTTCTGGATTTGTAGTCGTAGCTGTGCCAGTATAAAATGGAGCGCCTTTAATAGCTCCAGGCGCATACACGTTGTAATAATCTTGTTCAATTTGTTTTATTACAATTTTGTAACTATACCAACCAAGTGGCTTATATAACGGGTCGTTAGGGTTACCATTGTACAAACCAGGTATACCAGTAGATTCATTTCTATCAAATCCAACGCCTGTAAGAATACTATTAAAAGAAACTTTTAATGAATCTCCAGCAAATGTTATTGAATCACTATTTGCATTATAAGGTAAATATACAGTATCAGCTCCAAAACCAGTACCACTAGATTGATTTGTATTACTAGATAATATAGTTGTAGATTGTCTACCATATCTATCTGCTAGAACAACTCCAACTTGGTAATTTCTATTTTGTTTTAAACTATGGTTTGGATATTCCACACGTGACTTTGCGTTTCCATATGTATTAGCAGTAGCTAATTTTTCTGTAGCACCTATTTGATAATCAATACCAGATGGAGGTGTGTGCTTGTTTTGAAAATTACTATAAACAATTCTATTACTAATAACCTCTTGCCCAAAAGCTTTTACGGGTATTTTATCATAAACCCTTATTATTTCATCAGAAGGTAGAGTTTTAAAAGGTTTAGTTGATAAATAATTATATTCAAGAACTGTTTCTGATCCTGATAATGTGCTAACTTGTATAGTGTCTACAACCTGAACAGCTAACGCGTCTGATTCTTTATATAAAATATCTAATTCTGTTATTTTAAACAAAGAATTTATTTCACCAACAGTAGCTGTAGTACCATCTGGTTTTTTAGGCATCGTTATTTGCAAACCTATCTGAGTAACTTTATTTTCCATAAAGTCAACAATAGTGCTTGCAACTGCTTGTTCTTCATCACCAGATATAAAATAACCATCTTGCTTAGGTATAAAAGCAACTTGCGTGAATGGAGCTATTATAGAATACTCACCATCTATAAATTTAAATCTATAACTAAATCTTACAAATTTATCTTCTAAATACTGAGGATCACCAGAAAAATTTGGATTGTAGTAAGGATTATTAGTTGTTCCATCAGGTAGCTTTTCACTACTAACATCTTGCATTGTTGTTTGTGTAGCTGCAAGAGTAAAAGTTAACACGTTTGTAGCAGTTAAACTTTGAGCTTGGCTAAGCGTTACAACTCCTGTGCTAGGAACAAAGCTAACTACAGTAGGACTACCTGTAATACCAGTACCTGTAACTGTAGCACCTGCTAAAATATTACCTGTAGTAGAAGTTACTGTAACTGTAACAGAACTTGTTGTATCAACCGTTATTACACCAGTTCCTACTACTGTAGTTTCTATTAAATCAATAGCTTGATAAGGATTGTATTTAGCTACAGATATTTGATCTTCAGTAGTGTAATAAGTAGGAGTAGTTAATCTTTGAGGATTTGCTAAGTCAACATTTATTTTTCTAGGTTGATTTCTATTGTCTGTAAAAAACAATAAATTTTCTAATAAGTTTACACCTATAATAGGTCTATCTTTAGAGAAATTTAAAAAAGCACCTTCAATTAATTTTGTTATAATATCTCCGTTTATATCATAAGAAAAAATAGAGTTTTTAGCAGTTGTACTGTATATAGATTGTCCTAATGTTCTTGGATCTGTGTAATCTGTAAAAAACAAATATACTGTACTGTTAAATTCATCAACAAAATAACCTATACAATCACCTACAGTATAACCAGCTGTAGTTGTAAAATTAACAATACTTGAATTACCAAGTACATTTTCTAAAGCACCTACGTCATCACCTTCAGACTTGCTAATTTGCACGTTCTGAGCATCACGATATTCGCCATTAGGCACTAATCTAGAATCTAAATCTTTATTCATTTTAGATTTTAGAAAAGAATTTTTAACTTCAGCCATTTAATTCTAGTGTTTTATCCATTTAGATTTACCACGCATAACCTGTACAAACTCATTTAGTTTGATATTAGATAAACGTATTTTAGCATTGCGTAGTTTTGCAAACTTTTCTTTTTTAAGTCTTTGAACTACATACTCAGGTTGATTTATTCTAGTAGATATGACAGCGTGCAAGATGTATGCGTATAATGCTTCTTCAGCCATTTTAGGTATTTCAGTATCTAAATCGTTTGAAAGACCATCTGATATATATTCTAAGTTTATTATTTTATCAACTAAGTTATT